>Ga0209517_10002568_pt1 | contig 25352 bp, 26 predicted proteins | sample PeaSoiMetSII2010_FD_187695 | JGI IMG/M metagenome (GOLD analysis project Ga0209517, IMG submission 187695) | Peat soil microbial communities from Weissenstadt, Germany - SII-2010 (SPAdes) (version 2) | ecosystem: Environmental > Terrestrial > Soil > Wetlands > Peat | place: Germany... | reverse complement strand
CGGCGTCGCTTCGCTCGCGCTTTCCAGCAACATGCCCGCGACCTTGCCACCATTGAGCAGGACATCGTTAGGCCATTTGAGCAGAAGCTCGGAACGGGCTTCGTCGGGAAGGAGCTTGGCGACCGTATCATAGGCAGCCACACCCGCGAGCAGCGCGAGCTGCCCTGCCGTCCTGAGCGGGCAGGAGAGGCCGATCAGCAGGCTCGCAAAAAGATTGCCGTGCTGGGACTCCCACTGCCGTCCATTGCGCCCGCGTCCTGCCGATTGCCGGGACGACCAGATCCATAGGGGCCCGGGTTCGCCGGCCTCGGCGCGACGTCTCGCCTCTGCATTGGTGGAATCCACGGTCTCGAGCCTGAGCAGCCGGTAGCCGCTTGGCACCTTCGGCAATGACAAGGAGAAAGCTGGCATCAGAACAGAGATTTCGCCGCGGCTCCCGCTACGTTCACGAGCGGCGCCGGATAGAGGAAGAAGAACAGAATAAACAGGCCGTTCACCCCGAGAACGGCGGCAAGCACCCCTCGCATCGGCTCGAACCCTTCGGCGGGGGCGTCGAAATACATGATCTTGACGATGCGAAGATAGTAATATGCGCCGACCACGCTTAACAGCACGCCGGTGACGGCCAGGGCATAGAGGCCCGCGTGGATGGCGGCCAGGAACACGTAGAACTTGGCGAAGAAACCTGCAAGAGGGGGAATGCCGGCAAGCGAGAAAAGCAGCATCGCCAGGAGAAAGGCCATGAGCGGGCTTGTGCTGGAAAGCCCGGAGAGCTGATCGATGTCCTCGACCATGCGGCCGTTCCGTCGCATGGCGAGAATGCAGGCAAAGGTGCCGAGCGTCATGGCGAGGTAGATGGCAAGGTAGATGATCACGCCTTGCACGCCCTCAATGGTCCCGGCCGCCAGCCCGACCAGCGCGTAGCCCATATGTCCGATCGAGCTATAGGCCATCAGGCGCTTGATGTTGCGCTGTCCGATGGCGGCGAAGGAGCCGAGCGCCATGGAGGCGATGGCGAGGAAGGTGACGATCTGCTGCCACTCGGGCGTCACCGCCGGGAAGGCGGCAAACAGGGTGCGCACCATGAGCGCCATGGCGGCGAGCTTGGGGGCGGCGGCGAAGAAGGCCGTGACCGGGGTCGGCGCTCCTTCATAGACGTCGGGCGTCCACATATGGAACGGCACGGCCGAGATTTTGAAGGCGAAGCCCGCCATCAGAAATACCAGCCCGAAAATGAGGCCGAGATTGACGCCGGAGGGTTGCAACGCGTTGGCGATCTCGGCGAACAGCGTCGAGCCGGTGAAGCCGTAGATCAGCGACGCCCCGTAGAGGAGCATGCCTGAGGAGAGCGCCCCGAGGACGAAATATTTGAGGCCAGCCTCGCTTGATCGCGACGAGCGGCGGTCGAACGCCGCCACCACGTAAAGGGCGAGGCTCTGCAGCTCGAGGCCGACGTAAAGCGCGATGAGATCGTTGGCCGAGATCATCATCATCATGCCGGTGACGGCGAGCAGGACGAGAACCGGAAACTCGAACTTTACGCGGCCAGCCTCCTGCCAATAGTCGACCGACATGAGGAGCGTCACCGCAGCGCCGGTCAGCGTGAGCAGCTTCATCACGCGGGCGAAGGGATCGACGATGAAGCTGTCTCCGAACAAGGTGGCCGTGCCGCTTTCCCCCACCACGAAAAAGCCCGCTAGCGCCAGCACGAGGACCGCGACCCAAAGTATAAGCTTTCCCCGTTCTCTCCGCGTGGCCACGCCGGCGAGCAGCAATGCCATGGCCCCGATCGAGAGCGTGAGCTCTGGCAGCGTGATCGACAAGTGAAGGGAGGGCTGCACGGGGTCTCCTTAGGGCGCGAGCGCGATGCGCGCCTGCTCGGCGGCGGCAAGGGCGGTGTGGTAATTCTTGATCAGCGCCTCGACCGAGGCCGCACTCGCATCCAGCACCGGCCCAGGATAGAAGCCGAAGACAATCGTAAGCACGACGAGCGGCGTCATCACCGCGATCTCGCGCCAGGTCAAATCGGTGATGAATTTGAGGCTCGGCTTCTCCAGTCTGCCGAACATGAGGCGGCCATAGAGCCAGAGCGCGTAGGCCGCCGAAAGGACGACCCCGGTGGTGGCGAGGAACGCCACCCAGGTGTTAATGCGGAAGGCGCCGACGAGACTCAAGAACTCACCGACGAAGCCGGAGGTGCCCGGCAAACCGACATTGGCGAGCGTGAACACCATGAAGCAGAAGGCATAAAGCGGCATGCGGTCGGCGAGCCCCCCATAGGCCGCGATCTCGCGGGTGTGCATGCGGTCGTAGATCACACCGACGCAGAGGAACAGCGCGCCGGAGACGATGCCGTGGGACAGCATCTGGAAGATCCCGCCTTGCAGGCCCTGCATGGTGAGGGTGAACACGCCGATGGTGACGAAGCCCATATGCGCGACTGAGGAATAGGCGATCAGTTTCTTTACATCCTCCTGCGCGAGCGCCACCAGGGAGGTGTAGATGATGGCGATTACGGAGAGCGCGAAGACGAGCGGCGCGAACTGCGCCGAGGCAAGCGGAAACATCGGGATGGAGAAGCGCAAGAAGCCGTAGCCGCCCATCTTCAGAAGAATGCCGGCAAGGATCACGGAGCCCGCGGTCGGCGCCTCGACATGGGCGTCGGGGAGCCAGGTGTGCACCGGCCACATGGGCAGCTTCACCGCGAAGGAGGCGAGGAAGGCAAACCAGAGCCAGGTCTGCATCGAGGCAGAAAAGCCATGGGTCAGCAGCGTGGGAATGTCCGTAGTCCCCGCCTCCCAATAGATCGCCATGATGGCGAGCAGCATGAGCAGCGAGCCCGCGAGCGTATAGAGAAAGAACTTGAAGCTCGCATAGACGCGGCGCGGCCCACCCCAAATGCCGATGATGAGGAACATCGGGATCAGCCCGCCCTCGAAGAAAAGATAGAACAGCACGAGGTCGAGGCTCGTGAATACGCCCAGCATCAAGGTCTCGAGCACAAGGAAGGCGAGCATATATTCCTTCACCCGCGTCGTGATCGACTGCCAGCTCGCCAGAATGCAAATCGGCATCAGCAATGCGGTGAGCAGGACGAAGGGCAAGGAGATGCCGTCGACGCCCATATGGAAGCTTATCTCACCCAGCCAAGCGCGGCGTTCGACGAACTGGAATTGCGCCGTCGTTGAATCGAATTCCCGCCAGAGCAGCAGCGACAGAGCAAAGGTGAGAAGCGTGGTCCAGAGCGCAATGAAGCGGGTGTTGCTGACGGCGCTCGCATCGTCACCGCGCAGGAGCACGATCAGCAGCGCGCCCAGCAGCGGCAGGAAGGTGATGGTGGAGAGGATCGGCCAGCCGAAGCTCATCGCGGCAGCCCTCCCCCCGCAAAGATGAAATAGGTGATCAGGAGGGCCACGCCGATCAGCATGACGAAGGCGTAGTGATAGATGTAGCCGGTCTGGAGCCGCACCACGCGGTTAGTGATGTCGATCACGCGGGCCGCCACCCCGTCAGGCCCCAGCCCATCGATGACGGCGCCGTCGCCCGTCTTCCACAGAAAGCGCCCGAGTCGTTTGGCCGGCCGCACGAAGAGAACGTCGTACAGGGCGTCGAAATACCAGGCATGCAGCAGAAACTGGTAGACCCCGCGAAAGCGCTTGGCGAGGCCGAAGGGCACGAGCGGATTGCGGATGTAGAAGTACCAGGCAATCCCGAAGCCGGCGGCCATGGCGAGTGTCGGCGCCAGCATCACCAGGATCGGCACCTCGTGGCCGGCCTCCGTCGCATGGGTCACGAGCGACCCGCGCCAGAACGCGGCTTGGTCCGCGCCGATGAAGAGGTGCTCGAACAGGACGCCGGCGAACAGCGAGCCAAGCGCGAGAATCACCAGTGGCAGCTCCATGGTCCAAGGCGGTTCATGGGCATGCTCCAGCACCTCGGGCTTCTCGCGGGGCTTGCCCTCGAAGGCGAGGAACATCAGCCGCCAGGAATAGAAGGAGGTCAGCAGCGCCGCGACCGCCGTGAGCACGAAGGCATAAAGCGCGACGGGTGACGCCCCGGCGTAAGCCGCCTCGATGATCGCATCCTTGGAGACGAAGCCTGAGGTGAAGGGGAAGCCGGTCAGCGACAGGGTTCCGATCAGCATCATCGCCCAGGTGAAAGGGATGACTTTGCGCAAACCGCCCATGCGGCGGAGGTCCTGCTCGTGATGCAGCGCGTGGATCACGGCGCCCGCGCCCAAGAACAGAAGCGCCTTGAAGAAGGCATGGGTGAAGAGGTGAAAGATGCCGGTACCGTAGGCGCCGACGCCCTCGGCCACGAACATATAACCGAGCTGCGAGCAGGTCGAATAGGCGACGACCCGTTTGATATCGGTCTGCACCAGGCCCACGGTCGCGGCGAAGAAGGCCGTGGTGGCGCCGATTAAGGTGACGAAGCCGAGCGCGATGGGCGCAAGCTCGAACAACGGCGACAGCCGCGCCACAAGGAACACCCCGGCCGTGACCATAGTCGCGGCATGGATCAGCGCCGAGACGGGGGTCGGGCCCTCCATGGCGTCGGGGAGCCAGGTATGGAGCAGGAACTGCGCCGATTTGCCCATGGCGCCCACGAACAGCAAGAGGCAGATCAGCGTCAACACGTCGACCTGCATCCCTAAGAATTCCATGGTCTTGCCGACCTGGTCCGGGGCGGACGCAAACACCGTGTCGTATTGCAGGCTATTGAACACGGTGAACACGGCAAAGATGCCGAGTGCGAAGCCGAAATCGCCGACGCGGTTGACGATGAACGCCTTGATCGCGGCCGCCTTGGCCGCGGGGCGGTGATACCAGAAGCCGATCAGGAGATAGGAGGCGAGGCCTACGCCCTCCCAGCCGAAGAACAGCTGTAGGAAGTTATCGGCCGTCACCAGCGCGAGCATGGCGAAGGTGAAGAGCGAGAGGTAAGCGAAGAAGCGCGGCCGGTGCGGATCCTCGTCCATATAGCCGATGGAATAGAGGTGCACGAGGCCGGACACGGTGGTCACCACCACCAGCATCACGGCGGTGAGCGTGTCGATGCGGAGCGCCCAGGAGGTCTGCAGCGCGCCGGAGTCGATGAAGCGCAAGAGCTCGATCCGCTCCTCATAGCCTTGGATGCCGACCTGATAGAAGGCGACCCAGGAGAGAATCGCGGTGACGAGGACGAGGCTCGTGGTGACCACTTCGCTCGCCCGTGCGCCGACGAGCCGGCCGAAAAAGCCGGCAAAGATCGCGCCAATCAGCGGCAGAAGGACGATCGCCTGATACATGGGCGGCGTTAGCCCTTCAAGAGATCGATTTCCGCGACATCGATGGTGCCGCGGTTGCGGAAAGTGACGACGACGATGGCGAGGCCGATCGCGGCTTCGGCCGCGGCGACGTTCAGCACGATGAGCGCGAAGACCTGCCCTACCAGATCGCCGTGAAAACTAGAGAAGGCGACGAGGTTCAAGTTCACCGCGAGCAGCATCAGCTCAACGCTCATCAGGATAACGATGACGTTCTTGCGGTTCAGGAAGATACCGAAAATGCCGAGCGTGAACAGGATCGCTGCGACAGTGAGGTAGTGGGACAGGCCGACGGTCACGACAGTCCCCTCCCCGTTTCGACCTCGACCACCTCGACCGCCATTTCGCGTGTGCGTTGCACCTGGCGCGTGACCGACTGGCGCCTGACACCCTGCTTATGCTGCAGGGTGAGCACGATGGCGCCGATCATGGCGACAAGCAGGATTAGGCCAGCGGCCTCGAACAGGTAGACGTATTTCGTGTAGAGGATCTGGCCAAGCGCCGCGGTGTTGCTCATCTCCGACGCCGGAGGCGAGGGCGCCTGCGCGGCGGCTTGGGGCGCCGTCACCCAGGCGCCGACGATGAAGATCAGCTCGACGAGGAGCAGGACGCCGACGGTGGCGCCGACTGGCAGATATTTGAGGAAACCCGCTTTGAGCACGGCGAAGTCTACGTCGAGCATCATCACCACGAACAGGAACAGCACGAGGACCGCGCCGACATAGACCACGACCAGGATCATGGCGAGGAATTCGGCGCCGAGCAGCACGAAGAGCCCGGCCGCGTTGAAGAAGGCGAGGATAAGGAAGAGCACCGCGTGCACCGGGTTCTTCACGGCGATGACCATGAAGGCCGAGGCCACGCATATCCCGGCGAAGAGATAGAAGAACAGCGCCGACAGCATCAATAGACCTCGCCCCCGCTGGCGGTCACCGATAAGGCGCATCGAGCGCCAGGTCCTTGGCGATCTCGCGCTCCCAGCGGTCGCCATTCGCAAGCAGCCGCTCCTTGTCGTAGTAAAGCTCCTCGCGCGTCTCGGTGGTGAACTCGAAATTCGGTCCCTCCACAATGGCGTCCACCGGGCACGCCTCCTGGCAGAAGCCGCAATAGATGCATTTCACCATGTCGATGTCGTAGCGCGTGGTCCGGCGCGTGCCGTCGTTGCGGCGGGGTCCGGCCTCGATGGTGATGGCTTGCGCCGGGCAGATCGCCTCGCAGAGCTTGCAGGCGATGCAGCGCTCCTCACCGTTCGGATAGCGCCGCAGCGCATGCTCGCCGCGGAATCTGGGCGAGAGCGGCCCCCTTTCGAAGGGGTAGTTGATGGTTGCCTTGGGTCTCACGAAATATTTGAGCGCGAGCCAAAAGGCCGACAGAAACTCGGTCAGCAACAGGGTCTTGGCGGCCTCGGCAACCCGCTTCACGCTTTATCTCCTCTCAATTCGCTTGCTGCCAAAGCTGAAGGATGGCCGCCACGATTACGACCATGGCAAGCGACAATGGCAGGAACACCTTCCAGCCAAGCCGCATCAGCTGGTCGTAGCGGTAACGGGGCACCATGGCCTTGACCATGGCGATCAGAAAGAACAAGAAGCAAACCTTCCCCATGAACCATACCACACCTGGAATCCAGGTGAAGGGCGGCACCGGGAACAGCGGCAGCCAGCCGCCCAGGAACAAGACGGTGCCAAGCCCGCACATCAGCACGACGGCGACATACTCACCGAGCATGAAAAGCATGTAAGGCGTTGAGGAATATTCGACCATGAAGCCCGCGACGAGCTCCGACTCCGCTTCGAGCAGGTCGAAGGGCGGCCGGTTGGTCTCGGCGAGCGCCGAAACGAAAAACACCACGAACATGGGGAGAAGCGGCAGCCAATACCAACCGAATAGCCCGAACGGCCCGCTTTGCGCTTTGACAACGTCGTTCAGATTGAGCGAGCCCGCGCAGAGCAGCACGGTGATGATGACGAAGCCGATCGAGACCTCGTAGGAGACCATCTGCGCCGCCGAGCGAAGCGCCGCGAGGAAGGCGTATTTCGAGTTCGACGCCCAGCCGGCCATGATCACGCCGTAGACCTGCAACGACGAGACGGCAAAGATGTAGAGGATGCCAACATTGATGTCGGCAACCGCCCAGCCGTCGGCTACCGGGATCACCGCCCACGCCGACAGGGCGAGCCCGGCGGTGACGAGGGGTGCCAGCAGGAAGACGCCCTTATTGGCGGAAGCCGGGATCACGGGCTCCTTGAAGACGAATTTCAGCAAGTCGGCGAAGGATTGGAGCAGGCCCCATGGCCCGACTACATTTGGCCCGCGGCGGAGCTGCACCGCGGCCCAGACCTTCCGGTCGGCATAGAGCAGAAAGGCGACGATGATCAGCAGTGTCACCAGCAGGAGCAGGCTCTGCCCGATGATGATGGCAAGCCGCAGTCCATAGCTCGACCAGAGCTCAGCCATCGGTGCCCGTCGCCTCTTCGGTGCTCGTCGCATGCATCGCGCTCAAGCTCGCCATGATTTCGGATGCCCGCGCGATTGGGTTCGTCAGATAGAAATCGGCAATGGACTGCCCGAAGCGCTCCTTGCCGGTCTTGCCTCCTTTGGCGGCCAGTCTCTCGATGGCGGCGGCATCGGCGGGGATGACGGTGTCGAGCAGAGCGAGGTGCGGGCAGGCGGCGAACATCTTGGCACGGAGCTCGGCGACCGTGTCGAAAGGCAGAGGTTGCCCGAGCGCGCCCGAAAGCGCGCGCAAGATCTTCCAGTCCTCGCGCGCCTCACCCGGCGGGAAGACGGCGCAAGCGGTCATTTGCGGTCGGCCTTCGGTGTTGACGAAGAGCGCGTCCTTCTCGGTGTAGGCAGCGCCCGGCAGGATGACATCGGCGCGATGGGCGCCCCGGTCGCCATGGCTGCCCTGATAGATGACAAAGGCCTGCCCCAGCCTTTCCGTCTCGATCTCATCGGCGCCGAGGAGGTAGACGGCTTCAATCGCGCCGCTCCCCGCCCCATTGAGGATGGCGTCGACGTCGCTGCCGCCTTTGCCCGGCACCAGGCCGAGGTCGAGACCGGCAACGCGGGCGGCGGCGGTGTGAAGCACACTGAATCCAATCCAGCCGAGGGCTGGTTTGACGGCACCCATCGCAAGCGCGGCTTTGGCGGCGAGCGCCAGCACGCCTTCGCCGTCGGCTCGCACAAGCGCAGCCTGGCCGATAATCACCAGCGACCGCTCGGCTCCCTTTGCCTTCTCGAGAAAGGGATGGGAGCCGTCGGCGACTTTGGCGAGGGTCTCGGGGCCGGCGCCGAGATGCTCGTAGGCATAGGTCAGGTCAACCGGCTCGCCGATAAGGCCGATGGGAAGCCGCCCTTGCGCCTGCCGCCAGCGCTTTAAGATGCGCGCATTGAGCACCGGCGATTCGAGGCGTGGATTGGTGCCGATGAGGAGAATGGCTTCGGCCTGCTCGATGCCTTCGACGGTCGCGTTGAAGAGGTAGGTAGCGCGGCCAAGTGCGGGATCAAGCTTGGCGCCGTCCTGCCGGCAATCGATGTTGGGCGAGCCAAGCTGCTCGGCCAGAAGCTTGAGCGCGAACATCTCCTCGGCCCCGGCGAGGTCGCCGGCGAGGGTCGCGAAGCGGTCGCCGTCGAGGCCCTTCAGCTTCCGGGCGACGACGGACAGGACCTCGTCCCAACTGGCTGGCTCAAGCCGCCCGTCACGCCGGACATAAGGCCGGTCGAGACGCTGCAGGCGCAAGCCGTCCCAGACATGGCGCGTCTTGTCAGAGATCCATTCCTCATTGATGGCGTCGTTGACGCGCGGGAGAAAGCGTAAGACCTCGCGCCCGCGGGAGTCGATGCGGATATTGGAGCCGAGCGCGTCCATGACGTCGATCGACTGGGTCTTGGTGAGCTCCCAGGGACGAGCGACGAAAGCGTAAGGCCTCGAGGTGAGCGCGCCCACGGGGCAGAGGTCGACGACATTGCCTGAGAGCTCCGAGATCATGCCGTGCTCGAGATAGGTGGTGATCTCCATGTCCTCGCCGCGGCCGATGGCGCCAAGCTCCTCGACGCCCGCGACCTCGGTCATGAAGCGAATGCAGCGCGTGCAATGGATGCAGCGGGTCATGTAGGTGCCGATCAGAGGCCCGAGATATTTATCCTCGACAGCACGCTTGTTGTCGCCGAAGCGGCTCGCATCGAAGCCATAGGCCATGGTCTGGTCTTGAAGATCGCATTCGCCGCCCTGGTCGCAGATGGGGCAATCGAGCGGATGATTGATGAGCAGGAACTCGAGCACGCCCTCGCGCGCCTTCTTCACCATCTCTGAGTTGGTGATGATGGTCGGTGGGGTTCCGTCGCGCCCAGGCCGGAGATCGCCGACCCCCATGGCGCAAGAGGCGACGGGCTTCGGCATCCCGGCGACCTCGACCAGGCACATGCGGCAATTGCCGGCGATGGAGAGACGCTCGTGATAACAGAAGCGCGGGATCTCGATGCCGGCGAGGCTACAGGCCTGGATCAGCGTGATGCCGTTCGGTACCTCAATCTCGCGGTTATTGATGATCAGCTTCGGCATTTTTGGTGCCTTGCTCCTCTACTCCGCCGCGACGGGGACCGAGGGCGACAGGGGTCGCGTGCTTTGCGCGTCGATGCGCTCCTCGATGACGTGGCGGAAATGGCGGATCAGCCCCTGCACCGGCCAGGCCGCCGCATCGCCCAGCGCGCAGATGGTGTGGCCCTCCACCTGGTAGCTGACTTGGAGCAGCATATCGATCTCACGCTTCTCGGCTTGGCCTTTCGTCATGCGCTCCAGCACCCGCCACATCCAGCCAGTGCCCTCGCGGCAGGGCGTGCATTGCCCGCAACTCTCATGCTTGTAGAAATAGGAGAGCCTGGCGATGGCGCGGATCATATCGGTCGACTTGTCCATGACGATGACGGCCGCAGTGCCTAGCCCGGTCTTCAGTTCCTTCAGGCTGTCGAAATCCATGGGCAGGTCGTTGCACTGGCTTGCCGGGATGCATGGCACGGACGAGCCGCCCGGGATGACCGCGAGCAGATTGTCCCAGCCGCCGCTAACGCCGCCCGCGTGAATGTCGATCAGCTCGCGGAGCGGGACGCCCATCTCCTCTTCGACATTGCAGGGCTTGTTCACATGGCCCGAAAGGCAGAAAAGCTTAGTGCCGGTGTTGTTGGGTTTGCCGAGAGAGGCGAACCAGGTCGCGCCACGGCGAAGGATATCGGGCACGACTGCGATCGATTCGACATTGTTGACGGTGGTTGGTGCGCCATAAAGCCCAACATTGGCGGGGAATGGCGGCTTCAGCCGCGGCATGCCCTTCTTGCCTTCGAGGCTTTCGAGCAGCGCCGTCTCCTCGCCGCAAATATAGGCCCCTGCCCCGTGATGGAGATACAAATCGAAGTCCCAGCCGTGTGAGTTGTTCTGGCCGATCAGCTTCGCGTCATAGGCCTCGTCGATCGCGGCTTGCAACACCTTCCGCTCTCGGATGAACTCGCCGCGAATGTAGATGTAGGAGACATGCGCGCGCATGGCGAAGGCCGCGAGCAACGCGCCCTCGATGAGAAGATGCGGGTCATGGCGCATGATGTCCCGGTCCTTGCAGGTGCCGGGCTCGGACTCATCAGCATTGATCACGAGATAGCTTGGACGGCCGTCGGATTGCTTCGGCATGAACGACCATTTGAGCCCCGTCGGGAAGCCCGCGCCGCCGCGACCCCTTAGGCCCGAGGCCTTCACCTCCTCGATGATGGCTTCATGACCCCGGTCGATCATGGCCTTGGTGCCGTCCCAGGCGCTGCGGGCGCGCGCGGCTTTGAGCCGCCAGTCATGGAAGCCGTAAAGATTTTTGAAGATACGATCGGAGTCTTTGAGCATCACTGCGGCTCCGTCTCATAGAGCGACGGCTCCGTCAGCGTGGTCGGTCCGCCAGACGGCTCGGAGGAATGACGTCCGTCCTGCGGGCCGGGCTCAACCTTGCGGCCCTCTCGCAGATCGACGAGGATCCGCTCCAGGCTTTCTGGCGTCAGGTCCTCATAATAGTCATCGTTGATCTGGACGATCGGCGCGTTGACGCAAGCACCCAAACACTCGACCTCGACCCAGGAGAAAAGTCCGTCCTCGGTGACATGGCCCGGCTCGCCGATCAGCTTGCGGCACGTGGATTTGAGCGTATCGGCGCCGCGCAGCCAGCAGGGGGTGGTGCCGCAAAGCTGCACGTAGTAGCGCCCGACCGGCGCCAGATTAAACATGGTGTAGAAGGTCGCGATCTCATAGACCCGGATATAGGCCATACCGAGCATGTCGGCGATGGCGCAAAGCGCGGGCTCGGGCAGCCAGCCGCCGCATTGCTCCTGCGCCCGCCACAACAGCGGCAGGACCGCGGAGGCTCGGCGCCCTTCGGGATATTTCTTGAGCTGGCCCTTTGCCCAGTTGAGATTTTCGGGCGTGAAAGCGAAGGCTTCGGGCTGCTCGGTGGCAAGGCGGCGGACGCTCATTGATTACGCTTTTCCCCGCGAAACTCGCAGTTCACCGTCAAGACCAAGATCAAATGGGGCCGGCTCATCGGTCCACCTCTCCGAACACGATATCGATCGATCCTAACACTGCCGAGACATCGGCCAGCATATGGCCTCGACAGAGGAACTCCATGGCCTGGAGATGCGCAAAACCCGGCGCCCTGATCTTGCAGCGGTAAGGGCGGTTGGTGCCGTCGGCGACGAGATAGACGCCGAACTCACCCTTGGGAGCTTCCACCGCCGCGTAGACTTCGCCGGCGGGCACGTGATAGCCCTCGGTGTAGAGCTTGAAGTGGTGGATCAGCGCTTCCATCGAGCTCTTCATCTCGGCGCGCCTGGGCGGCACCATCTTGTGGTTCTCCACGGTGACCGGCCCGAGCTCGGTCGAGAGCCGCTCGCAAGCTTGCCTCATGATGCGCACCGACTGACGCATCTCCTCCATGCGCACGAGATAGCGGTCGTAACAGTCGCCGTTCTTGCCGATGGGAATGTCGAACTCAAGCTCCGCGTAGCACTCGTAGGGTTGGCTCTTGCGCAGGTCCCAGCGGGCGCCGGAGCCGCGGACCATGACGCCGGAGAAGCCCCGGGCCCAAGCATCCTCGAGCTTCACCACGCCGATATCGACGTTGCGTTGCTTGAAGATCCGGTTGTCGGTGAGCAGCCCCTCGATGTCGTCGCAGACTTTGAGGAAGGGATCGCAGAAGGCGTGGATGTCGGCGACGAGCTCTGGCGGCAGGTCCTGATGCACGCCGCCGGGGCGGAAATAGGCGGCGTGCATGCGGCTGCCGCTCGCCCGCTCGTAGAACACCATCAGCTTTTCTCGCTCCTCGAAACCCCAAAGCGGCGGGGTGAGCGCGCCCACATCCAGGGCCTGGGTGGTGACATTGAGGAGGTGGGAGAGCAGGCGGCCGATCTCCGAATAGAGCACGCGGATGAGCTGGGCGCGCTTCGGCACCGCGACGCCCACGAGCTTCTCCACCGCGAGCGAATAGGCGTGCTCCTGGTTCATCGGCGCCACGTAGTCGAGGCGGTCGAAATAGGGCAGCGCCTGAAGATAGGTCTTGTACTCGATCAGCTTCTCGGTGCCGCGATGGAGCAGCCCGATATGGGGGTCGACGCGCTCGACCACCTCGCCGTCGAGCTCGAGCACGAGGCGCAAGACGCCGTGAGCGGCGGGATGCTGCGGACCAAAATTGATGGTGAATTTGCGGTTCTCGGTGTCCGCGGCAGGGGCCTTGGTCTCGGTCATCCTACGTCCACTTCGGCAGCAAATTTCGCGGCTTTGGCGGCGACGGATTTCTTGAATCGGTCCCAGTTGACGATGAAGCGCTCATGGGTGCCGGAGCCGATCTCGTCGATGCCGTCATGCGCGCGGAGCGTGAAGCGCGTCCGCGGTCCCCTCACCTCGACGCATTCGGCCTCGACCGTGACGGTCAGTCCTGGCGGGGTCGCGGCCTTATGCGAGACGTCGATATGCACTCCGAGACTGCCCTCGCCCGGGTCGAGATGAGCTGTTAGCAGCTGCACGCAGGTCCACTCCATGAGCCCGACCATGAAGCCTGTGGCGAACACCTCGGGCATCTCCCGCAACTCGGCCGCCTCGGCATAAAGATGCGGCACGGTCTTGGTTTCGGGCACGGTGTAGGAGAAGTGATGCCTTAGGCCCGCCTTGAGGGATGGCTTCATGGCTTCGCGTCCTTATCGCCGGCACGGAGGTCGCGGGCCTCTCCGGCCTTCTCGTCCCCGGGGATGGCGGTGTCCATGCCCTCCCAGGGGCTCAGGAAATCGAAGCTGCGGTATTCCTGCATCAGCTTCACGGGCTCATACACCACGCGCTTCAACTCGTCGTCGTAGCGGAGCTCGACGAAGCCCGTGAGCGGGAAGTCCTTGCGCAAAGGGTGACCCTCGAAGCCGTAATCGGTGAGGATACGCCGGAGATCCGGGTGGCCGGAGAAGAGGATGCCATAAAGGTCGTAGGCCTCGCGTTCAAACCAATTGGCCGCCGGGAAAAGGCCGACCAGGCTTGGCACGGGCGTCTCCTCGTCGGTCGTGACGCGGACGCGAATGCGATGGTTATGCCAGGGACTGAGCAAATGATAGACCACGTCGAATCTCCGCTCGCGCTCTGGGTAGTCGACGCCGCAAATGTCGATCAGGCAGCCAAAGCGGGAGGCTGGATCGTCGCGCAGGAACTCGATCGTGGGGAGAAGCTGCTCGCGCTCGACCTCGACGGTGAGCTCGCCAAACGCCACGCGCCAGGAGGCCAGCGCGGGCCTGAGGCGATCTGCGAGATAACCGCCGAGCTCATTAAGGGCTTCGTCCATCAAGCGTCCTGGACTTAAGAGAAGGTTTCAGCGTTCGATGGTGCCGGTCCGCCTGATCTTCTTCTGCAACAGGAGCACGCCATAGACGAGCGCCTCGGCGCTTGGCGGGCAGCCAGGCACGTAGATGTCCACAGGCACGATGCGGTCGCAGCCGCGAACCACCGAATAGGAATAGTGATAATAGCCGCCGCCATTGGCGCAGGATCCCATGGAGATGACGTAACGCGGATCGGGCATCTGGTCGTAGACCTTGCGCAGCGCCGGGGCCATCTTGTTGCAGAGCGTGCCGGCAACGATCATCACGTCGGACTGTCTCGGGCTGCCACGTGGGGCGAAGCCGAAGCGCTCGAGGTCGTAGCGGGGCATCGACGCCTGCATCATCTCTACCGCGCAGCAGGCGAGCCCGAAGGTCATCCACATCAAAGAGCCGGTGCGCGCCCAGTTGATGAGATCGTCGGCGGTGGTGAGCAGAAACCCCTTGTCGGCGAGCGCGTCGGAGAACTCGCCAAAGCTCGCTTGCGCCGGCGTGATGAGGCCGCCGCTCCTGCCCTCCTTGGGCTGCTCGAAATTGACTTCAGGACTTAATCCCATTCGAGCGCGCCTTTCCGCCACTCATAGATGAAGCCGACGGTGAGTATGGCGAGGAACACCATCATCGACCAGAAACCGAACGGGCCCACGTCCTTGAACGCCACCGCCCAGGGGAACAGAAACGCGACCTCAAGGTCGAAGATAATGAACAAGAGCGACACCAGGTAGAAGCGCACGTCGAATTTCATGCGCGCGTCGTCGAAGGCGTCGAAACCGCATTCATAAGCCGAGACCTTCTCCGGGTCGGGCTTGTGTACGGCGATGACGAACGGAGCGACGAGCAGCGCGCCGCAGATGACGAAGGCGAGGCCGACGAAGATGACGAGCGGCAGATAGGCCTGGAGGAGCTGGCTCATGGTATGGCGCCTCACGCTGACGGCTCAAGAGCCAAGGCAGTCGACCTACGGTCAACGGCGGCACGCTCTCGTTAACGCCCGAAGGGAGGCTTAGCGCAGCAAGATATCGCTGGCAAGAAAACGCGGGCCATCCGCGTCTGGGACCGAGGCAAAATAGGCGGCTTCCTGGCGCTCGCGTAAGCGGATTGGGAGGAGATGCCGCGCCTCAAGCCGAACTTCGGGGGCCGAGCGACATCCGGCGGCTCTTGCAGTGAATGGCGGGAGTGACGGGGCTCGAACCCGCGACCTTCGGCGTGACAGGCCATCTATTTCATTAAAGAAATCAAAGGTTATTCCGACTTCGGGACGCCCAATTAGGCCAGGATTTCGTTCGAGAGTCGGAACGGCTATGAAGTCGAAGACCGCTGTCGCGAACGTCACGGAGGCGCGACCCCGCCAGCTAGGCTGCCAAGCCAAGATGCTGCCTTACTACGGCGGCGAGTAGCTCTTGGAAGATGCCAAAGCTAATCGACTTTAGCCCCTCGCCAGCCAGCTTCTTAGTCGTAGACCAGATTCCTTCATCTCGGGCATTCGCCAGGAACTCATGGCCAGCCCAGGTTAGCCGCAGCGGCTTCCACTCGTAACCGTCGTCGCTGCTCAGGTCCTTGGCTTCGATGAGGCCACCCTCGTCCATGATTTCGAGGTGGTACGAGATCACCTCTGGCTCTTGCCCGGCGACTTCGATGTCAATCCAGCTAAGTGGAGGCTCGTCGAACTCCTCAACTGCTAGGAGGATGGCTCTGACAAGCTCCATGTCACGCCTCATTGGACAGCCTCCTGACGGTCGACGCTCCTGAGCGTCATACTCTCATTGCGATGCAATTTGTCCCATGAGTCTTCGGGCTCTTCCTGTTCCTCAAACCAGACCAGGTTGGTCTTGTTCTTGCGGACCACGAAGTGCTCGTCTGCCATGAACCGAGTGCGCCTGTTGATGGTGTCGAGCGCAAGCGACCCCGCCTTGCAATATCCCTCCAAACCGATCCTGTTCAGGAGAATGCACTGCGAAGGCGTGATGGGAAACGTAATCTCGATGGTCTCGTACATCAGCCCGGGGGCGCGGTAGAAAGGCGGGCGCTTGTAGCTCTCCGCGTCATACCAGACGCAAGGATGGTCCGAGGTGATGAAGCCTACCTCATCGTCTGTTTGCAGCACGGCGAAGTCCAACTTGGCCAACAGGGGTCCAACCGTGCGAATCTCGGGGACCAAGAGAGATTGCATGGGTTGCGCGACCATGGCGCGGACCTGCTCGTGGCTGAAGGCAGGACCGTTTGAGAGGCTCGGGATTCTCCCCATCGCTCGCTTTTGCTCAACCGTGGCATCCTTCATCCTCGCCGCAAGCTCGTCCATCATTTCAAGCGGGCGCTCCCATTGCCCACGCCAATGTTCGCGACGGCGCGGAGTGCGAGCGTGGGCGGCGGCAATGTACATGCAGAGGAGGCGGTGCTCGGCGTCCGTAAGGGGCTCGCCCGCCGCGAGCGTCTTGCGCAGCAGCCTGACGTATGCATCCTCCAGACGCCACAGCAGATGCTCTAGCCTCAGGTCGCGCTCACCGTCCCGATTGGCCGTGTACATATCTGTCTCCCAGAAGATGTTCTTCGGAGCCCTGCGCCGAGATTTGCTGCCGGCCTTGTCGAAGAGCCAGACAAACGGCGTGAGGGTAGGAGATGCGGGATGGTCGGGGTCGCACCAGGGCTCAAGGTAGCTCCTGGCGACGAAGTGCTGCGTGCTGTGCTTGCTCATTGTCGTGACTGATTGATGATGCGGGCCTTATGGCGAAGTAGAATGAACTGGCCGGGCCGACGCTTGACCGTGGCCTCGTATGCGGCTCGCGCGACCAGCAGGTCCGCCGCTGCTGCAACTATCTCCTCAACTCGCTGGCCGCTCTCGTCCCATTGCTCGACCCGGTAGCACAGCTCATCCATCTCCCCCATTTGGCAGACCAGAACAGAACAAGAACAGAAAGTCAAGAAGGTGACGGGTAACGGCGTGGACTCCCGGATGATGCAGCGTGGCCAATGATTTCCGTGGCGTTCTGGGGGCCAGCCGCTTCAACCGCTAACGCGGGTGAGGCTGGCGCGCCGGAGGCGGAAATCGAGATTACGGATGAAATGATCGCAGCGGGTGAAGATGCTTATTACGCTGTAGATCGGCGCGTGGCCGACGCGGAGTTCGTCGTCAGCGAAGTATTTCGGGCGATGATGTCGAAGGCCCGTATAGGGTCTCGTACAACTGGGACACTCTCGGAGCGTCGAAACGAAGCGGGATCGTCCATCTCAGGCGCAGAAAAGTCGATATCATAGCGCTGGCCTGCGTGTACCTCTGTCGCGGTGTTTTGGCCATTCCCTCGTAAGGAGCCTCATCCGTTCCCTTTGGGGGATAGGCCAACTGGTCGCAAGCAAGGACAATTGCTTCCGTGTGGAAGGCCACATATACCCGTGCGTGAGCAAACGCATTTCGGATATGCTTGAGCCATGTCAGATCGTGGCGCATTCGATGGTCGTAGACGCCGAGAGCGGCTCCTAATGCGATCTTGGCTGAGAATGTCGAGATGCGCCCCTCTTCTGAATAGGTGAAAAGGTTGCGCGCTTCCTGGTCTCCGATGACGAAGTGTGTTGCTAATGCACCTTCTAGCGACTGCTCAACCATCGCTCCAAAGACGATGGCGGCTGCTCGGTCATCATATTCCGGAGGCCCCGCAAAAACTCTTTCAAGCCGACTTTTCAGACCTCCCTCAACACTGGCAATGAGATCCATCCAGATGTCGTTGTCGGAGCCGGGTTCGGCCATGAGACACTGCAATGCCCTGATAAGCAGCGTCCTTCTTCCCCCGTGAACGGACCACCCACGACTCCTATAGCGAGCAAGAAGCAGACCGTCGTTTCGAGGCCGCTCTACGTGGCGCCCGATTGGCTGGTCACAAGCCAATGAAAAGCATGACTCCGAAGCGGCCAAAGACGCAACGGAAGCCGCGCGGGAAAAATTCCGCCAGTTAGCTGCGGCGATTAGAATGATCTCGACGGCGTGTTATCCGATTCTTGGATTGCAGATAAGCTCTGCCCTATTTGCCTTTCTTGCTGCGCTTCTTTGGATCAGATCATCGCGCGTCAAACTGCCAGAGCTTGATGATCGGACTTGGGAAGGGAAAAGCTCATTCCTCGATGCTGCAAGAGCCCAATCCAAGTGGAGCGCTAGGGCAGCTACCTGCGCGGCAGTCGCGGCCTTGCTTCAGGGCATTCTGGTGTTCGCCCCTACGTGCATAACCATGACGTGGCCGTCTTTATGAACGCGCCTTGCGAAGAAGCGCTCTACTAAAACTTGATGAGGCGCGCTTCGTCTAAAATTCATCGAGCGGGATTGCGTGGGTTTCTAAATTGCCCTGGAGAACAGAGTAGAGCGTGACCGAAATGTCGGTGATGACATCTCCATTGCGAACGAAAGCGAATGGCTCGTCGGCCTTGGAACATGTGGTCTCAGGACCAAAATACTGCTTGTCGGCCCGATAGCCGTACCAACGGGTGCCTGCCGTATAGGTCAGTGCATAGGTCCCCAGAGGCACATCGACCGTCACATCCGGTCCGCCTCGAACGAAGATCAACAGGTAGTCCGTGGGGATCTCGTGAGCTTAAGGAGATAGTTCACGCCCGCGTTGGACTTGATCACGAACTCCGCTAGAGGCTCGGAGGATTGCTGCTCCAGTGGGCGACAGGGACCTATAGTACAAGACCATGCTTCACCGCTCTGTGGCGGTGGCATTTCAACCCCATCGAAAGCGGGCGCCTTTCTGGCGGGCGCGCTGGGCGTTTGGGCGGCTACGTAGAGCCCAAACATAGCGACGAGCGCGAAGGTTAAAGGCAGTCGCCATCGCCATGTCCAGGCACGAAGGTCGGTGAGAGCCATTCGCGCGGCCGGTGCCTCGCGGCGCTCTTTCGTCTCGGCACCATGCTCAATTTTGAGAATGCCGGTGCCGCCCGTGGTGTCCGCCGACAATGATCCTTTGCATTCGGGACAAGTAATTGTGCCGCGCTTTCCAGCCGGCATTCTGAGCCGCTTACCGCAGATTGGGCATGGCAAGACCTGCCGAGACTGATCGGATTGGTTCGCCATGCTGTCCCCAACTCAAGCGAGAAGGAGAAATAACATGCCCTACACAGTGAATCACTACATGAGCGATGACGGGTACGGCGGCGTGACGGTCGCGCCGATGGGTGGCACCCCTGTCAATATCCCTCCAGGCAGCCAGCAGATCGGGACGATTCAGAGAACCACAAGGAACATCAACACCGGGGAAACAGAGTCCGGCCCGGAGGAGCCACTGATGGGCGAATCGATCAAGTCCCACTTCACCGCCTTAGGGATGAGCAGCAACGACCGTCGCGAGTATTTCGGCGTAGCCACATACAAACCCTATTGTGAACGACAAACCCTATTGCGAACGAACCCGACTCACATGAGAATTTAGGCAGTTACTCGCTAAGCCTCTGCGGAGATGGCTCAAAATTCTCCACTGCGGTCAGGCACACGTCAGTTGCCTTACGGACTTGGCCACGTCATAGGCCTCGCCACGTAGCCCGGCGTCAGGGCTCACTGCGATTAGTCACCGTCAGATGACTCGCCCCGCTCATCGAGCGCATCGATGATCTTCGGAGCACCACGTTACGGATGCCGCCTACCTCAGGCGTAACGCGAGGATCAATCAAACTTAGGAGTCAACCCAACTTAGGAGCTGCTTCGCTCGCAATTCGCAACTGCAGGCAGCAGCAACGCAGGCGCTTCGACTGCCGCTGACGGCATTTGGATCGCAGCAGTAGTTCACACGGGAATTAGAAGGGAACAACATGTCAGAACATTACAATAGTGCAGTGTATGGTCCGCACTGCGCAAGGACTGCCGAGAAGCTGAGGCTGATTGGCGCCACGCGGGCAGAGCTATGTTTATTCTTCGGTGTTGACCGAGCCACGCTTGAGCGCTGGGCGGAAGAGCACAAGGACTTCGAGTGGGCGATACAGGTTGAACCTACCATCCTTGGCGTCAGACCTGGGGACACCGGACTCTTCAATTGGCTGAAGGACTACAGGCTCGGGAATTTGGACACATGAGGGGGTCGAAGCCAAAGCCTGTGGCAGCAACCGACGCGGCTACCCAGAAGGACGCGAAGACGGGCCGCTTCTTACCGGGCAATAGCGGCTTCGGTGGCAGACCAAAGGGCGCGCGTAGCAAGCTGTCGAGTGAGTTCTTCGACGACCTCTACACTGTCTGGAATGAGTGCGGCATAGAGGTGCTCAGGATCGTAGCGAAGAAGAACCCCACGCACTTTGCGAGGATCACGGCGATGCTCATGCCGAAAGAGGTAGAGATCAAGAAGCCCATGGAAGAGATGTCGGATGCTGAACTTTGGGACATGCTCGTTACCCTTCGAGCCATCAGGGCTGAAAACCCTGGAGTCTTCAGTGGAGAAGGAGCTGGCCCGGCGTCAAAACCGCACAAGGCTCCTGCGCTATAAGCCCTACGCGAAGCAGGCCATCTTCCACACTACAGGCGCCACCAACCGCGAGCGGCTGCTGATGGCAGCCAATCAGGTCGGCAAGACGTACAGCGGTGCGGCTGAAGCAGCGATCCACCTGACGGGAAGATATCCTGACTGGTGGGTAGGCAAGCGCTTCGATCACGCTGTGAGGGCCTGGGCTGGCTCTGTGACTTGGGATGTTACGCGAGACGGCGTGCAGCGCCTGATGGTTGGAGAGCCTAAGGACGAGACGCAGTGGGGCACCGGTCTTGTCCCTGCCGAGGACCTACTGGACTGGAAGAGACGACAGGGCGCGCCTGACGCGCTGGACAGCATAATCGTCAAGCATGTGTCAGGTGAGAACTCGACGCTTGGCTTCAAGTCCTATGACCAAGGTCGCACGAAGTGGCAGGGCGAGACGCTCGACTTCGTTTGGTTCGATGAAGAGCCTCCAATGGATGTGTACATGGAGGGGCTCACGCGGACGAATGCCACAGGCGGCATGGTGTACTTGACCTTCACGCCCCTGAAGGGAATGAGCGACGTGGTCTTCAGCTTCATAAACGAGTGCGGGAAGCTATGAGCAAGCACGTCACGCAAATGGCTATTGATGACGCACAGCACTACACGCCCGAGCAGCGTAAGGCGATTATCGACAGCTATCCTGAGCACGAGCGTGAGGCGCGCACGAGGGGCGTACCGTCACTCGGCTCGGGGCGCGTGTTCCCGATTTTGGAGAAGGCGATCCTCTGCGATCCATTCACGATCCCGAAGGAGTGGTTCCAAATTGTCGGGATGGATTTTGGGTGGGATCACCCATTCGCTGCGACCCGCAATGCATGGGACAAGGATGATCCGGTACTTGACTTTTTAGCTGTGGCATGGCAATATCCTTTCAATCGGAGGGTTAGAGCCATGGCAACCAAGAAGCCCATTCACCAGTTGACCGTTGCGCAGTTCGAGAAGGCGTTTCCAGATGAGGAAGCCTGTTGCGCGTATCTTGTCGGCAAGAGATGGCCCAAGGGCGTCCGGTGCCCGCGCTGTGGCGCTGAGAACCCTACGGAGCTGAAGCACAATCCGTGGCACTGGCAGTGCTATCAGTGCGCCCCGCAAAGCAGTTACCGCTTCTCCCACATTACCGGCACGATCTTTGAGAACACTAAAAAGCCGCTCCGCGATTGGTTTCGCGTCATTCACTTGATGCTCACTAGCAAGAAGGGGATCAGCGCTCGCCAACTTCACCGCTACATGGGCTTCGGCTCGTATGGCACCGCTTGGTATATGGCCCACAGGGTTAGGTCCGCGCTCGCCAAGGAGCCTGTTGCAAAACTCGGCGGCATTGTCGAGGTCGATGAGACCTTCGTCGGCGGTCTCGCCAAGAACCGGCATTGGGACAAGCGTGGCGGTGGTGGCGGGACTGGCGGTGTCGGTTCCGGCAAGACCCCAATCGTTGGCGCCGTTAGCCGCAAAGGCAATGCCGTCTGTCGGGTGATCGAGAATGTCCGCGCTTCGACCCTCATTGGCTTTGTGAACGAAGCTGTCTCGACCAAGGCTTTGCACTGATCAGCGGGCTGGCTACAGACGCCTCGCCAAAGACTATCCGCTCAGCGTTATCGACCACGCCAAGGGCGAGTACGTCGTCGGCGCGGTTCACACGAATACGATTGAGGGCTTCTGGTCGATCTTCAAGCGAGGCGTGGTGGGCACCTTCCACAAGGTCAGCCGCAAATACATGCCGCTGTATGTGGCCGAGTTCCAGTTCCGCTATAACAACAGGGAGAACCCGGATATTTTCGGAACGGCTCTCGCGGGATGTTGAGATCATGATTGCGGCCTACCGATCACAACCACAAAGGTCCCCGGTCGCATGTCAGCGGAGGACGAAGGCATGAGCGTAATTCCGGCACTAGCGAATGCCGCTCTAACTTTTTCAAGCGGCGCTGCGTGCTGCTCATCGTCCTTAGTTATGAGCCAGATGCCACGGCGGTACTGATCTACGGGCCACAATAGTGGACCGCCGTTGACTGACCATCCCGGTATCCCATTTATGAAATCGCGAATGTCTTGAGCAAATAATTCGCATTCCTCGCAACTGATAATGCTGTTTAATTGAAAGGAGTATTGCTCTGTCGGAGGAAGCTTAAGTGCCAGCTCCATTCTGGTCTTTTGGTCCTGATCTAGCTTTCTTACAATATTTGATGGGCTAATTGGTGCCGTTGGATAGGGGTTTAAGTACCATACGAGCCCGATGGAGATTATTATTGCACCAAAAAACATTACTAATTGGGGAAGCATTATCACTAAGCGATCCTGTAGATAGCGGCCCTCGCGCACCGCAGCGTCAATGACGCTGCCTGCCATTCCTAGGATGCCCAACCCTAGGAGAATATCCCATAGGACCGTATTGGTCGCGTAGAGGACAGCAAGGGCGGTCACAACGAGCCCCGCTCCGAAAAGAAAAATATCCTTTCGCATTGGATAGATTGTGCCGCCTGCGTGTCCGATTTCCGCAGACAATTAGAGCATCGCCTTCTCCTAAAGTCAAGTACCGGATCATCGTCCTAATTAGGACACTCATTTTTTTTGAGAATATAGACAGGCCACCGCCTGTTGCGGGATGGCGCGCCGGAATGGGCGAAGCCAAGCTAAGGGTCGCTGCTTCCCGCCAGCGATGTGCGAAAGCCCGGCCTTGCGGTCGGGCTTTCTATTCCTGGAGATAGAGCGATGAGACAAACGCCACAGACAGATACACAGTACCCTGGTCCTCGTTTTGGGGAGACGGACTCGGCCGACAGACCGGACGCCGCGTCACTCTATCGAACGCAATGGCTCATGGCTCATAATCACCTTCATGCTCTGTTCTATGAAGGTGGCTTGCTCAAATCTGAGGAGCATCGCGGTCAATGGGATGACTACCTCGATGAATTGCAATCCGCTGAGGAGATTGCTTCTCGGCGAATTTAGAACACGTAGACATAGACTGCAGAACGAGCAGACATGTCCCCACCGGTACCGCCTTTCATACCCTTGTTGATAAAATGACGCTCGATGTCTTGAGCGTCCGACAAAGAGTCGGCTTGCCATTGCGTCCAATAGGCGACGCTTTGCTTTTCGGTATCCCTCCAGGTCTTCTTGCGTTCTACGGGATCGTTGGTAAGCCCGATTCGCCAGATGCTGAATTGGATTCCGACTTTCGAGTTGATCCCGGAGACGATGGTGTTTTTGGTGGCCATGATGGCTCACTCCTCTGGTTAGGTGCGAGCCGACTTGACCTAAAGGCGATTCTGGATTCTAAATCCGGGGTCGAAATTGCCTTTGTCCCGCAGTCGCCTCAGGATTGTGCGGGATCGAAGTGAAAAGAGGCCGCCGGGCTGCAATCCCGGCGGCTTTTCCATTTCGGGGATCGGTTAATTCAGTTGAGTCGTGTGACGGGATTGTGACAACCGCTAGTCGTCCTTCTTACCACCCTGGATTAGCTTGAAGCGACCTTGGACGGGAGGCTTGCTCGGCTCATATCCGAGGGCTGAGTCCAGAAGCTCTCCAATCGACCAAGGATGATCCGACAACCCGAGCGCCATCGCTGGCGTCGTCTTGGTAGCCTCGTGCACACGACAAAAGTTGTAATGGGCAACGTAGAGGGCCAATCGCCGCCGCATGGTTTTCGAGCTTTTTGCTAAAGCCATTCGTCAATCGTCGTAACCGAGCCACGCAAGAACAGCGGCAACGATGCAGGCGACCCAACTTGCGCAGACCGGGATAGAAATTGTCGTGCCCGTGAGCCGCTAAGTGCGCGGACTAATTGCAGCACGGCGATGCCACCCAAACTTGTTTTTTTGAGTCTGGGTTTGTTCACTTGTGACGCAGCGCTGGACGCCCAGATTCGGAGTCTGTGTTCTAAGTCTCGCGTGGTCGCATGGCACCTCAAGCTCTTTGGTCGGGCAGTCTCCGGCTCTCCCTCGTTCTGATCCCCGTCAAGCTCTATCCAGCTGTCTCGTCGGAGGACGCGGTATCCTTCCGCATGATCCACAAGCCGAGCGGGAAGCCGATTCGCTATCTGAAGGGCATCGAAACGGATCGCGGATTCAAAGAGGTGCCAGAGGATGAAATCGTCAAGGGCTATGAGCACACCAAGGGTCACCACGTCCTGCTGAAGCCAGAGGAGCTTGACGCGCTGAAGCTAGAAGCCAAGCACACGATCAACCTTGAGCGCTTCGTTGATAGGGCGAGTCTCGATAGCCGCTATTTCGAGAAGCCCTACTACCTCCTGCCGGGCGGAGACGAGGCCGACGAGGGCTACGTCATCATGCGTGAGGCTCTCGCCAAGACAGGCAAGGTGGCGATTGGCCAGCTCATCATGCAGGGGCACGAGCATCTGGTCGGCATCGCAGCTCACGGAAAGGGCCTCATGCTGGAGATTCTTCGCTACGCTCATGAGCTGCGGGAGCCAAAACCTTACTTCGACAAGATCGACGGGGAGCCGAAGGACGAAGCCGTGGCGCTCGCGGTGGATTTGATTGAGCGTCAGGCGGGACGCTTCGAGCCTAAGAAGCTGCCCAACGAATATGCCCGCGCCGTGAAAGAGCTTGTGCGCGCGAAGGTCGAGCATCGTGCCCCAGAGGTCACGATTGAACCTTCGACCGGTGAGACGCCTAAGGTCATCAACATCATGGCGGCACTCAAGGAGAGCATGCAGGCAAAGGGACGCG
>Ga0209517_10002567_pt1 | contig 25354 bp, 21 predicted proteins | sample PeaSoiMetSII2010_FD_187695 | JGI IMG/M metagenome (GOLD analysis project Ga0209517, IMG submission 187695) | Peat soil microbial communities from Weissenstadt, Germany - SII-2010 (SPAdes) (version 2) | ecosystem: Environmental > Terrestrial > Soil > Wetlands > Peat | place: Germany... | reverse complement strand
GCTGCTGGTGGTGGGGTTGCCGATAGTGGTGGCGGCGGGGTTTGTGATTTCTCCAGTGCTGAAGATGGGGGCAGCGATCCTGTTTTCCGCGAGCGTCGCGGGGCTGGCGGTCGCGGTGCGGGCGTGCGGGAGGAAAGCGGAAGACCCCACGGCGCGGATCCTGTTGCAAGTGGCGGCGGGAGCGATTTTCGCAGGCATGGTGCTCTCGGGGGCATACGCGATTGCCGACTACGCGGGGAGCGATGTGTTGATAATTCCGCAGATGGCGAGAACTCACGGCATCCTGAACGCAGTGGGATTCTGTCTGGCGGGATTGCTGGGATGGCTGGTGGAGACTAGCAGCTGCCAGCCAGTACCCAGTGGCCAGTAACCGAGGTGCAGCAGTTTTCGGACGGAGGTGTTGCGGGAAACCTGTACACTAACTGGAACCCAAAAGCAAGAAATGCCGGGGGCGATGCCGGCTGGTTTCCATGAAGCAGGAAAAAACTCAACGGAACGAACTAACGGGAGCCGCTGAGGTTTCCAGGAACAACACGACGGAGGGCGCAGGCGCGGACTTCGGGGTGCCGGATCCAACCGCTCCTTCCTCTCCTTCCTCACCCACACTCCCGTCCCTATCATCGGCGTCTTCGTCATCATCCTCGTCCCTCCCGCCGGGCGATACCTCATCTGCGATCCCTTCCGAGTTCTCCAGGGAAAGCGCCGTCAACAAGGAGCTGCGGCGGCTGAACCGGGCGTTGCACGCGCTGAGTGCGTGCAATCAGGCGCTGGCGCAAGCGGCCAGCGAGCAAGAGCTGCTGGACCAGATCTGCGACATCATCGTGCGGGTCGGCGGATACCGGATGGCGGGCATCGCCTACGCGGAACAGGACGAGGAGAGATCGGTGCGTCCGATGGCGCACGCGGGCCATGGCAGCGGTTACCTGGATACGATCCGGCTCAAGTGGTCGGATACTCCGGCGGGCCGCGGACCGGCAGGCACAGCCATCCGGGAGAACCGGATTTGCGTGATCGCCGACACGGCGAACGATCCGAAATTTGCGCTCTGGCGCGAAGCCGCATTGCAGCGGGGATATGCGTCAGTGATCGCATTACCCTTGCGGGTCGCGGGCTCCGCCTTCGGCGTGCTGGCGATTTACTCGGAGCAGGTGGGTTCGTTCGAAAGCTCGGAAGTGGAACTGCTCACCGAGATGGCGAACAATCTGGCCTATGGCATTACGGCAATTCGCTCACAGGAAGAAGGAAAGCGGGCGACGGTTGCGCTGCGGGAAGCGGAGGCAAAATACCGGCAGTTGGTGGAGCAGGTTCCAGCGATTTCGTACGTGGCGGAAGCTGGAGTGCATGGCCGCTTTCTCTATCTCAGTCCACAGGTGAGAACGATTCTCGGATACCGTCCGGAAGACTGCCTATCCGATCCCGACTTCTGGTGGAGCCACCTGAACCCGGATGACCATCCGGTAGCGCTGCTGGAGGACACTTGGGAGGAAGGGCGTCCGTTTCAGGTGGAATACCGAATGCGAAGACAGGATGGCCGCGAGGTGTGGGTGCGGGACGAGGCGGTGATTGTGCGCGACCCGCAATCGGGGAAAAGGCTGACGCGCGGCCTGCTGATCGACATCACCGAGCGGAAACGTGCCGACGAGGCGCTGCGGCGCAGCGAAGAAAACTACCGCATGTTCGTGGCGCAAAGCTCGGAAGGAATTTTCCGGCAGGACTTTGACGCTCCGTTGGCGATTGACCTGCCCGAGGATGAGCTGGTTCACCATATTCTTCATGATTCGTACATGGCGGAATGCAACCAGGCGATGGCCCACATGTACGGAGTGGCTTCTCCCGCGGAGTTTCTGGGGAAGCGGCTGACCGAATTGTTGGCGGTGGATGAGCCCCACAACGTTGAATTGACGCGCGAATACGTTCGAAATGGATTCCGGTTGCTGGAGCGCGAATCGCACGAAATGGACATGAACGGGATCCCCAGGGTGTTCCTGTCTAGCATGTTTGGCATTGTGGAGAAGGGGAAACTGTTAAGGACGTGGGGAATTCAGCGGGACATTACCGAACGGCTGAAAGCAGAGGAAGCACGCCGTAACGCGGAGGCGGCGCTGCGGGAGAGCGAGGAGCGCTACCGGACTTTTGTCGAGCAAAGCTCGGAGGGAATTTTCCGGATGGAGTACAACCCACCCGTTCCCTGTGACCTGCCGATCGCTGAGCAACTGGCGATGGGCCACAAGAATGGCTACATCGCAGAATGCAACGACGCGATGGCGAGAATGTACGGGCGTGAGTCAGCCAAAGAATTCATCGGGAAGCCGCTGACTGACTTTCTGGTACTCCATGATCCGGTGACGCGGGAGTTTATGGAGAACTTCGTCCGCTCCGGTTACCGGGCTACCGACCAGGAGTCGCGGGAGTTGGACGCGCACGGCCAGAAACGGATTTTCCGCAACACCATGATGGGGACGGTGATCGAAGGACACTGGGTGCGGACGTGGGGCATTTCCCGAGACGTAACCGCGCGCATGCATCTGGAGGAACAGCTTAGAAACGCGCAGCAATTGGAGGCGATTGGGCGGCTGGCGGGAGGCGTGGCGCATGACTTCAACAATATTTTGAGCATCATCATGGGGCACGGCGAGTTGCTGCTGGCGAGCGCGGGAGGAGACGACCGCGTGCGCAACGGGCTGGAGCAGATTCACCGGGCGGCGGACCGGGCCGCATCGCTGACCCAGCAACTGCTGGCGTTCAGCCGGAAGCAGGTGCTGCAACCGAAGATTCTCGATCTGAATGGAGCGGTGGCGGACGTGCAAAAAATGCTGGCGCGGGTGATTGGCGAGGATATTGAGCTGATCGCCAGCCTGCATCCGTCGCTGGTGTCGGTGAAGGCAGATCCGGGACAGGTGGAACAGGTGCTGATGAACCTGGCCGTCAATGCGCGGGATGCGATGCCGCACGGCGGCAAACTCCTCATGGAAACTTCCAACGTGGAGCATGATGAGCGGATGGCACGCGATCTTGAACTGGCTGCGGGCCGGTATGTCATGCTGCGAGTGACCGACTCCGGACATGGGATGGATGCGGGAACGCTGTCCCATATCTTCGAACCGTTTTTCACGACCAAGCCGATGGGCAAGGGCACAGGACTGGGGCTGGCGACGGTATACGGAATTGTGAAGCAGAGTGGCGGAGCCATCGAGGTAGAGAGTGAAGTGGACCGCGGGACGACATTCCGGATTTACCTGCCAGCGGTGGAGGGCACCACGCGCAGGCAGCCGGAGCCGAGTGCCGGCGATAAGGTGGCAGGCGGGACCGAAACCATTCTAATCGCCGAGGATGAGCCCGATCTGCGCGAACTGGCGCGCATTTTTCTGGAGGGATACGGCTACAAGGTGCTGGAAGCGGCCAGTGCCGAGCAGGCGATTCAGGCGGCGGCCATGTTCACCGGGCCCATCGATCTGTTGCTGACCGATGTCATCATGCCGGGCATGAGCGGTGCGCAGTTGGCTGAAAACATTCTGAGCCAGCGTCCGCAAACCAGGATCGTCTACATGACCGGATATACCGACGATATGGTGGTGCAACACAAAGTGCTGGAGCCCGGGGTGAAGGTGTTGCAGAAACCGTTTGGCAAAGTGGAGTTGGCGCTGAAGGTGCGCTCCACGCTGGATGAGAAGCGGTAAAATTCTAGAACACTCACCACAGAGGACACAGAGTACACAGAGGAATCGCGAGAGAAAAGAGATATTAGCTTATGACGAAGTTGCAGGAGGGTGGCGGGATTGCGGATGAACGGGCGACGGCTGGCACGAAAATCTGGGTGACGCTGAAGGGGTTGCCCCTGACGATTCGGCTGGAGTGGCCGTTCCATCCGTCGACGTCGGGCGCGGACTTCTTCGTGGTGCATGGGGATATCCGGCTGGAAGGATCGGAAGGACTGCATGCGCCGGTGGCTGTGAATCTTTCGCAAACCGTGCGCGAGGTGATGCCGTCGCTGGAACCGAAGGATGCGGAGGCTCCGGTCATCAACGCTTTGCGCAAGGAAGTCGACCGGCGGCAGATAGAGTTCTTGAAGTCGGGGAAATTGTTGCCGGTGCCGTTTTCGAGCCGCCATTACGATTTTAAGCGGCGGCAGTGGGTGTTTGGCAAGGCCAGCGATGAGGCGATGGCGGAATTCATCGAGCGCAAAGTGTATTGGCAGACGAAACTATCGGCTGATGCCGCTTTCGCGGAAACCTCCGAGTCAAAATCCCCACCCCTTCGACAAGCTCAGGGCAAGCTCTCTCGCACAGAACGCGAGAAGGGTGGACCCGCGCGGGTTTGGATTGGCGATCCGGCGGAAGCTCAGTATGTGCAGACGACGCCGGATCACTTGATCGAGATCGCGGCGAGGCTGGTGGCCGCGCAGGGGTTGCTGCGGATCGAGGGCGAGTGGGCGGAGGCTACTCCGGGGCTGATGAGCCAGGCGGAACGATTCGAGAACGCGCGGCGGCAGGCGGTGGAAGAGTTGGAGAAGAAGCACGCGTTCGAGCGCGGGTAGGCAGGACCTTTCGCCGCTGATTTACGCGGATGAACGCGGATAAACCCTTCCTGACGACAAATTAACAGTCGTCTCCATTCCCTTAATTTCTCCGCCTTATTTTCCACCCTCCTGTGAAAATAATCCCCAGCAGAATCTGGGAGCGATCGCGTAGTTCACCTGCACCAACACAATGGCGGCGATGCTGTAGTAGGTATTGAAGAAGCAGAGTGCGGCACCGCAGGCGTAGAGCGATTGCGCGATCACGATGCGGCGGACGACGGCCTGGTGAATTTCTGCGGGGACGTCGTCGGCGAGGAGATGAGCGCGGGTGGCGTAGTTCCAGCTCCAATAAAGCGTGAGGCCGAGCAGCAGGATGTTGAACCAATAGGTCAGGAGCGCGATACGGTAGTGGATGAACTCGGCGAGCAGCGAGGTGGAGAACGGGGTGAGCGTGATGGAGCAGAGGAAGGCGATGTGAATCCAGGCGAGGTTGCGGTCGGCGCTGGCGAACTGGTTGAGTTGGGTCTGCTGGCCGACCCAGAAGATGCCGTTGGTCATGACGCTCATCAGAAAGATGAGCAGGCGAGGCGAGAGCACGGCCAGGGCATGCCAGAGATCGCGCTCGGAATGAATGGCTTCGGCCGCGGGGACGCGAAGATCGAGCACGAGCAGGGTCATGGACACGGCGAAGATGCCGTCGCTGAGGGCGGCCAGGCGTTCGACACTTTTTCCTGCAACGCGGTTGTAGAGGGAGTGCATCGAAAGAAGTCTAGCGGGTTGTTGGGTAGCGGGCAAAGGAACGGGCGCCAACTGTAGAGCCGCTGATGGCGCAGAGCCGCGAAGAACGCGGAAGGTGAGGGGCGTGGGGACGGCACGTTACGGGTGGGGGCTCTGGTCGATTGCTCTGTTGCTGATTGGTTTGGTGATCGCGTGCGGGAGTGCGCGGGCGGAGGACGAAACTAGTCCGCCGCCTGCTCTGCAGTCAGCAATTCCCCAACCTGAGCAACCTCAACCTGAGCAACCTCAGCCAGAACAGCCTCCCCAGAATGAGAAGCCTCAGGAAAAGAAAGACGAAGGTACGAATCCCGCGCAGACCGCTGCGGGAAAAACGAAAGACGTGACCCTGCAAGCGGCGGAAGCCACAAAAAACGTGGGGGAGGCCGCACTGGTCAAGGCGCGCGATCGGGAGAGCGGCTGGTTCGTAGGAGTGTATGTGGAAAAGGACCGGCCGCTGGTTTCGATGGCCGCGCCGCAGCGGCGGGAGATTTATCTGCAACAGACGCTCACGACTCCTGGGGCGTACTTGAAGCGCATGTTCGCGGCGGGAATCGATCAGGTGCGCGGAGTGCCCTGGCAATGGGATGACGGCTGGGGCGGATATGGAGAGCGCTTTGCCTCGCGTGAAGGACAATTCATTGCAGCCAACAGCCTGGCGGCGCTGGGAAATGCGGCGCTGAAATACGAGCCGCGATACGATCAATGCCGCTGCCGGGGCTTCTGGCCCCGGACAAGACATGCGATCATGCGCAATTTTCTAACCTACAACCGAAGCGAGCAGGATCTGCGCCCGCAGTGGGCGTTGTACGGTGGGTCGTTTGGCGGGGGCATGATTTCGGCTGCCTGGAAACCGCACCCACGGAATGCCTTCGCCGAAGGCGGCCGGGCCATGGCGGAGCAGGGCGGATTCGGCGCGCTGCTGAATTTGTTCATCGAGTTCTCGACCGACATCAACCACAAGATGGGAGCCAAGAGACGGTAAGGTCACGCTCAAGACGGCTTGCGGACGAACTGTGCGACGACGCTTCCGAGGGTGAGGAGCGACATCAGCGAGATGATCCCGAGAGAAATGACACAGTAGATACACCAGACGCCGAGGACGTTGGCTTCGATGTTCGCCAGGTAAAGCGAAAAAGTGAGTCCGGCGAAAGCGGGCACGAGCAACAGGCGGTAAGAGCGCAGGAATGCGAGCGCGCCCATCAGAATGTATCCGGCGATGCCGAGGGCGGCGACGGGGATTCCCGTGCCTTTCACCATGGCGAAGGGACTGTGGTTGACGACGCCACAATCCCAGCGCTCATTGATGCTACAGGGAGAATCGCCGTAGGTGCGGTAGTGTTCGCGCAGGGCGAGAGATGAAACGATGACACCGAGAATGGCTAGAATCAAAAGCAGATATTTCATGAGTTTCCCCGTTAGTTGTTAAGACGGCGCGAACAATCCTCGCTGTTCCTTTTGCGAAAGAGATAGTTTCGAACTATAAGAAACCACCACAGGCGCTAAAGCGCGGATGCTTTCTAGATGTCTTACGGCACGACTGAAGTCGTGCCCTTCCCGGTCTTCCCGGTCGATTTAACATCCCCGCCGGTAGCAGGCTGCTTCAGGTCCGGCGTGGTGGCTACGTCATTTATTAAATCAGAAACTTGCCAGTCGCTGCCGTGATACCACTTTATGATTTCGCCGTTGGGGCCGATGACGGCGGTGCTGAGGTTGTGGGTGATGAGTCCGCCTTCGGGCTTTACCGTGAGCGCGAAGAAAGCGGCGATTTTGGGTAAGTCTGCGGCGCTGGGGACGGCGAATTCCCAGCGGGTGAACAGAGCCGGGTCGTGGGTGTGGGCTACGGAGAATCCGTAGTCGCGGAGAACTTTGGGCGTATCGTGCTCGGGGTCGAAGCTGATGCTCAACAAGTGAGCCCGATACAGATACGGATTGGTGCCGATCTGTTTATAGATTTCAGCGAAGTTGCCGCTCATCCGCGGGCAGAAGTCGGGGAATGGGCAGCGGGTATAGATGAAGGTGACCAGCAGGACTTTGTCTCCATATTGCTTCAGGGAAATGTGCTTGCCGCTTTGATTGGTGAAGGAGAAATCGGGGACATCTTCTCCGGGTCTGGGCATGTGCAGTGAGTTGGCGCCTGCAGCGGGGGTTGGATCGATGTGCCGGATGACTTTCACATTCTCGAGCCAATAGTCGGGTGGCACCTCGGAATCCGCATCACGCAGGACCACAACCTCGGCGGAAATGGAGTCGCCGGGAAGCAGGTGGTTTAGAGTCGCGTCGGGTCTGACCTTGTAGGGCATCGTCATTGCGTCCATGAAGCCGGGGATGGTGTCACTCGCAATGATGGCGGACTGGGCCTGAGTGTCGATGGAGACGACGCGTCCGGTGAAGGGATAGCGTTTCGCAGCCGGCGTTTTTGCGCGATTGCAGGATGGGAACAGGAATGTGCCGGTAAGGACGAGAGCGATTAGAAAAATACGGCGGGTGTGGTTGTTCACGCTGTACACACTTTAACTCGGACGGAGACTGCGTGGCCAACGGCTAAGAGCTGAAACCACAAAGGACACGAAGGTTCACGAAGGAAGTCCGCTGCGCTGAGCTGTGTGCCTCCGGCATGGCGAAGTATTGTTGCCGCCGTATTTTTGTGAAATCCTCAGGGCGATTCGAAATCGCGGGCAGGAGTGCCCGCGCCACAGATCACACAGCGAGGCATTCGATGGCATGCAACCCTGAGGTATTGAAACACGTTCCGCTTTTTGCGCTGCTCGATGAAGAAGAAACGGGGGTGCTGGCCGGGCAGGTGCGGCTGAAGACATTCGCGCCGCGGCAGCGCATCTACAAGATCGGGGACTCCGGCGGGCAGGCGTATGTGGTGGTGTCGGGCCGCGTGCGGGTTGCGACCGTCGACCAGGATCAGCAGGAAGTGGTGGTCGACGAACCGTCGCACGGCGAGTTCTTTGGATTCGCGTCGATGCTGGAACAGACTCCGCATCAGACCGAGGCGGTTGCGATCGACGAGGCGGTGTGCCTGGAAGTGGACCAGAAAGACATTGCCGTGCTGCTGCAGCGCAAGCCGCTGGCCGGGATGGACATGCTGCGGGTGCTGGGACGGCAGTTTCACGCTTCGCAGCAACTGGTGCGGCTGCGGGCGAACCGGCATCCCAATGACGTGATTGAAAAGGATGCAACGTTCGGCGAGCGTATTGCCGACATAGTTGCGGGCTTCGGCGGATCGTGGACGTTCATTATTCTGTTTGGCATCGCGCTTGCGATCTATATGACGGCCGATGCGAAATTGGGCGGCAGGGCCTGGGATCCGTATCCGTACATTTTGTTGAACCTGTTTCTGAATGTGTTGGCAGCGTTGCAGGCGCCGATCATTATGATGAGCCAGAACCGGCAGGACACGAAAGACCGGCTGCGCGGCGAACTGGATTACGACGTCAACCGCAGAGCCGAGGCTGAGATTCAGGGACTGGCACGCAAGCTGAATCTGCTGGGAGAAAAGATTGGCGATGTGGAGGATATGGTACGGGAGGGGCTGGCGCGGAGGTAAGAGTTTTGTACGGCGATCGGAATCCGATATATTTCTGGACTGAACCGCAAGTCCGCGGACTGCCGCAACCCTGAGGATCAATGGCACGCTTCCATTCCACTCGCCGGACATTTCTCAGAGCCGCCGGGGCAACTGTGGGCGCCACTCTGCTGTCGCCGCCGGGACTCTTGAGCCGTTCGATGGGGTTCGGCAAAGGAGCGTCTGCTCCGCAGAACGAAGGACCGGCGGACTACACGCTCACGATCGCGACTACGCCCATCGAACTGGCGCCGAATCGAATTATTTCGGTCACCACTTATAACGGGCAGTTCCCCGGACCGCTGCTTCGCTTTAAGGAAGGTGAGCGAGTCACCATCGACGTTCGCAATGACACTGATACGCCGGAGCAACTGCACTGGCACGGGCAGTTCGTTTCGCCGGATGTGGATGGAGCGGCGGAGGAGGGTACTGCGTTTATTCCGCCGCACGGCAGCCGCAGAATTTCTTTTGTGCCGCAGCCTGCGGGTCTGCGCTTCTATCACAGCCACGTCCGCGCGGGAGCCAACCTGGCGGCTGGCCAGTACAGTGGGCTGGTCGGACCGGTTTACATTGAGCCGAAACAGCACGCGGGGAATTATGACCGCGAAGTCTTCCTCACGTTGAAAGAGTTTCAGCCGACGTTGAGTCGCGGCGGTGATATGGCGATGGACTTTTTGTCGCCAGCGCGGACGGTTCCCGCACTCAAGGATGCCGGCGAAAGCAAGATGAAGGCTTCGCTCGCCAAGGGCATGCCGCACGGATACGAGGTTGGCTACGATTCCTTCACCATCAATGGAAAGATGCTGGGCCATGGCGAGCCGGTGCGGGTGAAGGCTGGCGAGCGCGTGCTGTTTCACATTCTGAATGGCAGCGCTACGGAGATTCGCAGCCTCGCGCTTCCGGGCCACAGTTTCAACATCATCGCGATGGATGGCAATCTGTTGCCGAAACCGGTCCGCGTGCCGGGGCTTTGGCTGGGAACGGCGGAGCGAATTTCAGCGATCGTGGAAATGAGCCATCCCGGGGTGTGGGTGATGGGCGACCTGGCGGACGATGATCGTCATCACGGCATGGGCATTGCGATCGAGTACGCCGGATATAAAGGCAAGCCGCAGTGGCTTCCCCCGAAGCCGTTCAAATGGAACTACGCGCACTTCGGCAATTCCAGCGCGCCTTCGGCCACGCCCGATGAAGTGTTCGACATGCTCTTTGAAAAGCAGAACGCGGCGCTCGAGGGATTCAACCAGTGGACCATCAACGGAGTCGCGTATCCCCGGGAGCAGATGACGGCGGCGCCCGCCTTCCATCTACACGAGGGCAAGCGCTACCGCATTCGCATGCGCAATGCGAGCGATGACATCCACCCGATTCATCTGCACAGGCACAGCTTCGAACTGACGCGGATCGCGGGGCAGGCCACGTCCGGCGTGATGAAAGATGTCGTGATGGTGGGCGGATACCAGGAAGCCGAGATCGACTTCGTGGCCAGCCATCCCGGCCTGACGCTGTTTCACTGCCACCAGCAGCTGCACATGGACTTCGGGTTTATGACGCTGTTCGAGTATGTTTAGCGCGGTCCCCCATGTAGGATACGGTGCACGACGCTGACGTGGGGTGCGGGGCGCCCAGCGTAGGAGCGAGATTCGCGATGAAGAAGAATATCTTGCGAGCCGTGATCGAGATCGGTTTTATCATCTTCCTGTTTTATTCCAATCTGTTGATGGGAGAGTTTGAGCGCTCAGGCATGGGGCAGAAGAGAGGTCTGGCGTGGGCGATTGGAGATGTTCTTACCGTTGCCAATTTTGAGATTGCGATGATCGCAGCGCTCATTGGCTATGTGTTTGTTGAATTTTTGCGGAAGAGATTCTAGGCGAACGCAGCCTTCGTTCCCCCCGAGCGGCCGCGCTGCGCGCTGGCCGGACAGCCGAGGCGGCTGTCGCTACATGTTCCTTCTCAGTAATGAAAGCGGTAGCGGAACTCGACGTAGAGCTCGCGAGGATTGTTCCAGTGGAATCCGCCGAAGGTGACGCTGTTGTCGAGCTCGATGCGGCGGTTGGCTACGTTCATGGCGTTCACTGAGGCGGAGAAGCGCTCGCCGAAATCTTTTCCCAGCGTCAGGTCGAATGTGGTGTGCTGGGGCAAGTAGTCGCCAGGATAGGGCTGGCCGGGGAAGGCGTTGTGGAAACCGGAACCGTAATAAACATTGGTGGAGGCGTAGACTCGCCACGGCAAAGTCACGTCACCGCCCACGTTGAGGGTGTTGCGCTGGTCGTGATCGAGCGGGGAGAGTCCGGCGGGGAGAGCAAAGTTGGTGAGGCCGCCGGTGATGGCGCCGCCGCCCTCGGCGATTTGATTGGAGTAGGCGAGGTGGATTTGACCGCGATGAGCGATGCGGGGCGAACGCACAGTTGCTTCCCAGCCGCGAATGACAGCGTGGGCGATAGTGATGGGGAAAAACAGATTGGATTCGCCGATGTTGTTGTGGTCGAAAAAGTTGGTGACATTGGTGCGGAAGTTATCGGCATCGAGCGTCCAGCCGCGGAAGGGGATGGTCACCCCGAATTGATGTTCTTCGTCCCGTTCGCCGTGAAGGGCGATGAATCCCAAGTTGTTCGAGTTGGCGAACTGCAGCAGCGGACCGGAGGCGGTGATGAGCGGAGGCGCCTGATAGTAGTGCCCGTAGAAGGCGCGAAAGGTCCAGTTGAGGCGGGGCACGTTGAGCGCAACACCGAAGCGGGGGCTGATCGCGTTCTCGGGGACCGTGCCGGAAAAGTAAGTCGGACGAACGCCGGCGGAGAGCGTCAGCCATGAGGCGGGCTTGAATTGGTCATCGATGAAAAAGGCGGTGAGGCTGCCGGAGGGATGCTCACGGTCGGGCGGGTTGACATTCGAACAGACGCCCAATGGGTTGGTTGGCGTTACGCACTGGCTCTGATCGGGTGGGTTGAAGATAGCTCCGAAAAGCTCGTTATCGCGCTGGTAGAAGCTGTACAAGCCCACTTGCAAATTGTTTTTCGCGACATTCGCCGCGAAGCTCACTTGGCCGCCCGCGTACGTGGATCCGCGATTCTCGGTCGTGGCGACCGGGGAGTCATTGGCCGAACTCTCATAGTTGGCGGCGTTGTAGTGAAAAAACGGTGAGACGGTCAGCAAAAGTTTGGAATTGAAAGTGTGCACCCAGGAGAAGTTCGCGACCACATCGGATTCGTGATCCGCGTCGCGAAAGCCGCTGCTGTTGTACTGAGAGTTTTCCAAATCATTGGAATTCGGGTCGTAGGGAATCTGATAGTAGTCCTTGCGCAGGGAGGCCACGAGGCGGAGCTGGTTGGAAGGATCGACGTTGAAAATGAACGAGCCGAAGCCGCCGTAGCCGTTGGCGGCATCGTGGACGACTTGCGGGACGGGCGTCTGAATGCCGAGATTGCTGCGGTTGCCGTTCCCGCTGGCGTAGTAAGCGAAGCGCTCGCTGTGGCTGCCGAAGCTGAACTGGTCGTTGGTCTGGTAGAAGTTGCCGGCGCTCAAAACGAGTTCGGCCTGGCGGTTGCGCTCGAATCCGGTGCGCGGCACGACGTTGAAGACGCCATACGTGCGGTCGCCTAATTCGGCGCCGTAGCTGCCGCGGCTGACTTCGAGATAGTCGACGTCCTTGGGATCGAACTGCGGGCCGAGGTTGGAGGCGATGTTGGTGTTAGGCACCGGAACGCCGTCAAGCAGCCAACTGGTTTGATGTCCGCCGCGGATGTGAAGCTGGTCGTGGGTGAAGTAGGCGCCGGGGACGTAGTCGGTGATCATGGCCAGGCTGTTGGAGCGATCCGCGCCGGGAGTGCGGGCGATCTCGAGACGATCGACGATAGTGGTCGGGGTGGAGGAATCGGTGGGCGCGGATTCCGGCGTGCCGGAGACGTTGATGGTCTCTTTAGCTCCGGCGACGCGAAGCGCGAAATGCAGCACGGGCTGGGTGCTGGACATAACGGCGACATCTTGTTGCGTCTGCTCGAAGCCGAGGCCAGCCACGGTGACGACGTATTCGCCGAGGGGAACGGCGTTGAAGTTGAAGTTGCCGTTGGCGTCGGAATTTGCGGTGGTCGACCAGTCGGAGGACTTCGCCTTAATCATCACCATGGCATTCTGTACCGGGCGATGCTGCGGATCGTGGATGACTCCGCGTACAGAGCCGACGACTGCGGCGAAGGCGGACAGGGTGAGGCAGGTTGCGAACAGCGAGATGGGAAGCAAGCGCATATCAGTCTCCGGTGACCTGTTGGGGCGGCCGCAAAAGAGCGGCCGGGCTTCGCCCGGCGACCGGGTCAGAGACCCGGTCCCACACGAGCAGCTACGAGTGCGGGAATTTTGCGCGATCGATCAGGCGAGGGAGACTTGTGGAGGAGCGCGGGTGGATTGGGATGCGAAGCGTTCTGTGGCGGGAACGCTGGCCGGCGATTCGGCGATGCGACTCGCAACGAAGTGCGCGCCAGCCGACGCCAGTGATGGTTGAGGATGCGCGCACTGGGATGTGGTCACGGCGCGGCAGCAGTCGTGGTTGCAGCAGGCGGTACTGCGGACGGAGCGCTGGTCTGCGTCCGAGCCGTGGCACTGGTGGGGCGCCTTGCGAAGGCAGCAGGCGTGCGGAGGCGCAGCCGTGGCCGCTAACGCCAGGGGAACGAAAGTTCCGGCCAGCGCGAACAACAGCAAAAATCTGGCGGTCCAACCCTGCATGGTTGTTTGTGTGAATCCGAACCCCAAGTTGGTGTCAGCATAGAACAGAATCTGCAACACGTGCAAGGCTCGGGTGGGAATCGTGCCACCTCCCAAATCCCCACTTCTCGCAAAGGACGCGAGAAATGGGCCACCCGGGTCAGGTCGGCCGTCTGGGAAAATACGCCACAAATGGGTGGCTCCCGGCAGGCTGGCAGGAGTGCCCGCCCCACACATACCCCTACACCTCAGGCTTGCCATTAATCTTGGCCCACCACCAGCGGACGCCCACGAAGAGGAATCGCCAGTCGTGGAAGAATTCCGGCGGCTTGCCTTCAAAGGCGTGGCCCATAAATTGGAGGATCCATCCGATCACGAAAAGTCCCAGGGCGTAGAGCCACAGGCGATGGAAGAAGATGCTGGCGAAAAGAACCGCGATCGAAACCACAATCGTAGGAATGCCGAAGGTGTGGCAGATGCGATTGATGGGGTGCTGGTGGCTGCTCGAATATTGCGCGATCCACTGTTCGCTGGTGCGGTTGCCTAGCATGGCGTCGCAATGATACTACGGCTTGTCGGGCGATCGGGAAGTCAAATTCCCCACCCTCTTTTCGCAACCACGCGAAAAGAAGGGTGGGGCACCCGCACTGTGTGGTGCTGTTGAGGGGTTCGCTCTCCGCGTGGTAGCATCCTTAGTTTTGGCAGGCGGGGTTAACGGAACGGTCGGGCTGGCCCGAGGTTCCCGTCCTTATCCTCGTCATTCTTAGTGGCCGTTTCCTTCCCGTGCCTGCCGAAGGAGCCCAACTTGAAAGTCTATTCGGGAGCAAACGTCAGGAATGTTGCGATGGTGGGACACGGGCACGCGGGCAAGACCTCGCTGGTGTCGGCCATGTTGTACACGGCTGGGGCGACCCCGCGCCTGGGGCGCGTCGACGACGGATCGGCCACCACCGACTACGACGAGGAAGAAATCGCCCGCAAGATGTCGATCTCAACCGGCGCCGCGGTGGTCGAGTGGGCGACGTCCGCGGGCACAACGAAGATCAATATTCTCGATACACCCGGATTCAGCATGTTCGTCCACGAAGCCAAGATGGTGCTGCCCGTGGTGGACGCGGCGATCGTCGTGGTCGATGGCGTGGCCGGCGTGGAAGTGGTCACCCAGCGCGTGTGGAATTATTGCGAGGAGTACAAAACGCCGCGGCTGATCGTGGTGAACCGCATGGATCGCGACCGCGCCAACGCCGAGCGAGTGCTGGAATCGCTGACCAACGCCTTTGGGCGCGACGTGATTCCGATTGAGCTGCCCATTGGCAGCGAGAAGAGTTTGACCGGGGTAGTCGACCTGGTGCGCATGAAGGCGTACACCTACGAACTGGGCGGGAACGGCAAAGGCAAAGAGACGGAGATTCCAGACAACATGCGGGCGCAGGTGCAGGAAGCGCACGAGATGCTGGTCGAGCTGGTGGCCGAGGGCGACGACAAGTTGATGGAAAAATTCTTCGAGGCGGGAACGCTCGGAGAAGAGGATCTGATCCCCGCGCTGCACAACGCGATCCGCGAAGACAAGATTTTCCCCGTCATTTTCAGTTCTGGGCTGGGCAACATTGGCGCAGACCGGGTGATGGATTTTATTGTCGACTACACACCCGCGCCGTCGGAACACGAGTGGGTGCAGGGCGAGGCCGGCGGAAATGGCGACGCCCCCAAGCGGCACGAGTCGGACGAAGAGCCGGTATCGTTGTATGTGTTCCGGACAGTGTCAGACGCGTTTGCCGGCCGGATTTCGTACTTCAAGGTTTTCTCCGGCGTACTGAAGAACGACGCAACGCTGCAGAACTTCAGTCGCAGCGGGCAAGAGAAATTCGCGCACATCCAGACCATGCAGGGAAAGACGGCGATTCCGGTGCCCGAGCTGCATGCCGGCGACATTGGCGCGGTGGCGAAATTGAAAGACACGCTGACCGGCGACACGCTGGGCGACAAGGCAGCGCCCATTCAATATCCACGGGTGAAGTTGCCGGAGCCTGCGATCACGTTTGCGATTGAACCCAAGAGCCGCGCCGATGAAGACAAGCTGGGGCCGGGCATCCACAAACTGATGGAAGAGGACGCGATGCTGCGCTTCTTCCGCGATCCGCAGACGAAAGAATTTCTTATCGCGGGCACGGGCCAGCAGCACATCGAAGTGATTGTTTCGAAGCTGAAGAAGCGTTATCACACCGAAGTTGTGTTGAAAGCGCCGAAAGTGCCTTACCGCGAGACCATCCGCGGCAAAGCCGACGTGCAGGGACGGCATAAGAAGCAGACGGGCGGCCACGGCCAGTACGGCGACTGCAAGATCAGGATGGAACCGCTGCCGCGCGGCGGCGAGTTCGAGTTCGTCAACGACATTTTTGGGGGCGCGATTCCGAAGAACTACATCCCGCCGGTGGAGAAAGGAATTCGCGACGCGGCGGCTCGCGGCTACCTCGCCGGGTTCCCCGTGGTGGATTTTCGCGTCGTCCTGTACGACGGGTCTTATCACGATGTGGATTCGAACGACTTGTCGTTCCAGATGGCGGGCCGCATCGCGTTCAAAAAAGCGATGGAGGTCGCCAAGCCCACGCTACTCGAGCCCATCATGGCGGTTGAAATTACGGTGCCCGACGACTTCGCGGGCTCGATCATGGGCGACCTCAACAGCCGTCGGGGCCGCATCCAGGGCATGGACAACAAGGGCGGCAACACGGTGGTGAAAGCCGAAGTGCCCATGGCCGAGATGCTGACCTACGGCGTGGAGCTGACGTCGATGACACAGGGCCGCGGCAGCTTCAATATGGAAATGCATCACTACGACGTCGTGCCGGGGCAGCTGCAGGAGAAGATTATCGAGAAGGCGAAGGCGGAGCGGGGCGAGGTGAAGGAAGAGGAAGAGTAGGCTGTCGCTGCTTCCTTCATTTGTACATCGCCAGGTCGGTGCTGGCGAAGTCAGTTCCCTTTGCTAGGAGCGGTTCACCGGAGAACTTTGCTAAAGCGTACGCGAAACAGTCGCCGAAATTGAGGCCCGCGGGATGGCGGCCTTCTCCATATTTGCGCCAGGCCGAGCGGGCGAGGTCGGCTTGTTCCGCGTCCACAGGCACGATCTGGAGATTAGCCCGGACGACGAAGAGGTCGAACTCGCGGCCCGCTGCTTCGCCTTGCCGGGCTTCGAGGACGATTCCAGTTTCCAGCACGCTCGCGGCGGATACTAGGCGGCTTCCTGCTGCGGTGATGGCAGCGAGGAATTTCGGACGCTCCGGTTCGGCGAGAAAGATGGCTGCGAGGGCGGACGTGTCAATCACCATATTTGTCAATCACCGCGGAAGGCCGTGCTCGTCATAGCCCAGGATTTCGTCTGCGGTGCGAGAATCGAGAACGGGCAATCGGTCGACGCGGTGAAGGATTTCCTCAAGTTGGCTGGCAAGAATCTGACTGCGGCGCTGGTTCCCAAGCCGCTCAAGGCGCTCTTCCAAGGCCTTTTGGATGGCACCAGTCAAGGATTCTCCAGTCTTGGCGGCGATCTCCCTAGCCAACCGTTCTGCTTCCATGCTCTTGATACTAAGGGCCATAGCATAGTTAGTATACCATAATATAGAACAGTATAGAACTATTGAAACGACCACAATTTGCCATACTGCCTGACGAAGCTCGTATATTTCTGAATGCAAGGAGCTTGCGAGATTCCATGAAACTAGTCGCGATCGTTGTCTGCTCCATTTTCGCTTTCGCGTTGGCGACGCTCTCTGCCGCCCAAACGCAGACGTTCCCAACTTCCGCTGGCCCCGTCAAGATCACTCCCCTGAACCACGCCAGCACGCTGATCGAGGCGGGCGGAAAAACGATCTATCTGGATCCTGCCAAGCCTGTGAAGTTCACCGGACTTCCCAAGGCCGACCTCATCTTGATCACCGACATTCACGGCGACCACATGGACCCCGATTCGATTAAGGACACCAGCAAGGCCGACACCGAGATTCTGGCGGCTCCGGCAGTCGTGCAGACCGTTACCACTGCCAAGCCCATCGCCAACGGCGAGACGAAAACCTGGCAGGGCTGGGCCATTGAGGCGATCCCCGCCTACAACCTGAAGCGCGGGCCTGCTCCGGGAAAACTTTTTCATGACAAGGGACGCGGCAACGGCTACGTCCTCACCTACGGCGGGAAGCGATTTTATTTCTCCGGAGACACCGAAGGCGTCCCGGAGATGCGCGCGCTCAAGAATATCGACGTCGCGTTTGTGTGCATGAATCTGCCTTACACCATGCCGCCGGACGAGGCTGCCGATGCGGTGAAAGCCTTCCATCCGAAGATTGTGATTCCCTATCACTATCGCGGATCGGATCTTGCCGTCTTTCAAAAGGGATTAGAAGGCACTGGGATCGAAGTGCGGTTGCTGGAGTGGTACCCGAAGTAGCCTCGGTCGAGCTTCGTTCGACCCCGGACAGCCGAGGGCGGCTGTCCCTACACAGACTTTGCTGGAGGCTAAAATCGGGACCGATCCTGGCGGACCGGCCCGATTCAACGCCCGTTCGAATCGACCTTCCGCTTACGGCTCGCCGAACAAATCCGTCATGGCCGCTGTGCTTGCGTCGCAGGCATGGTTCAGGCAGGGAAGGCCAAGGCCGCCCTCGATCGAGCGCAGCAGAGAGAAGTGGGTATAGAACTGCCCACTCTGCACCTGGTGGAAGCCGTAGTTGGTATCGACGATGGTTACGACCTGATTGATGATGGGCTGGACGGCGTAGTCGTTTTCATCCCACACGACGACAATTGCGGCGTGACCGTGCTCCCACGCCGGGGATTGGTGAATCGCCGTGACGATTTTCTGCACCACCTGGTCCCCCAGAAGGATTAGCGCGGGGTTCAAGCCGGCCTGCGTGCCGTTGTCGTTGGGATCGAATCCGCAGAAGGCCGTGCCGTTGCCGCGCCCGTGCTGGTCGTTGCACTGGTTGGGCACGATGTAGGAAAAATTGGGCACTTTGCCGGAAGCTAGATCGCCCCACAGGCCGCTCAGGCCGTCAAAGCCGGCCATCTGGGCGTAGCTCACCATCGGGTTCGTGCCCTGCTGGACGCTCCGGAAATAGACGAACGGGTTGTGCTTGGCAGCATAGAGCTGCACAATGTCGCCGGTCGACAGGGGCGGGTTCAGTTGCGGGTTGATCTTGGCGAAATTGGTGTTGTTGGTAAAATTTCCATCGCTGTAGTTCACGCGGTTCGGGCCCGTCATTGGCAGGTTTTCCTGGTAAGTCTTCCAGGTCTTGCCTGCGGCGGCGAGTTGGTCGGCAATCGTAATTCCGAGCGTGGTGGAAACCGCTGGGTACCAGGCTTTGCCGTCGATATTGATCTCGCAGGGAGGCCCCGTGACCTCGTTGGTGCAGTCGAGGACCGGAGTCTCGGCATCGGTTCCGCTACCGTGGATGGGGCAAATGTTCGGGCTCGCCGGGCTGTCGGTGTTCACCGTTTCCGTAGATAAGTTCGTCGCGCAGGAACCATTGTGCCAGTCTGAAGCGTTATCGCTGTGGACGCCGAAGTTCGATCCGCCCACCGTCTCGAGGTAGTTGGTCAGGCTGGGGTGAGCGACGGCGAAGTAATTCGTCGCGAGATTGGCGGACCGGGCGTACTTGTTGATCCACGGGGCATTAGGGTTGTTGAGGATCTCTCGATAGCCGTGGTTTTCCATCATGATCACGAAAACATGATCGAGATGGGGAATGCCCTTGGGTACGGCGCCTTCCTGCGCCACTACGGTACCGGTAAGTGCGGCCAACAGGCCGAGAACTAGCGTAGTCTTTTTCATAGTTGCTTCCTCCAGATTGATTTGATGGGATGGTTGCCAGGGATTTCTCGTACTCGGATTTCTCGTACTTTAGGAATCTTCAGTCCTTGCTATGACGCAGGGATCGAGCCAGGTCAATCAGAGACCCTAGCGGTAATTTGTTACGGGACCGTGACAGAGAAGTTAAGATTCCGTAAATTCCAAGGAATCCGGGCTGCCACATGCACCACCGGTCTGCACGCAAGATCCTTCCCTCCGCCTGAAAAACGGCTACGGTCAGGATGACTCCCAGGACCGATGTTGAAACTCAAATCGCACGCCAACTGAATCAGACGCCAATTGCGCGGCTTCGCATTTCGTTCTACCATCCGAACCAGTGGCTACCGCGAAGAACAATCCCAACCTGAACGCGAACCGCGAGCGCCTGGTGTCAGCGGCTCCTGTGGAGGACGATTCCTCCTTTGAGCTGAAGCTGCGGCCGCAGCGCCTGGCCGAGTTCATCGGGCAGAAAAAGGTCAAAGAGAATCTGGCGATCGCGATCGAGGCGGCCCGCTCACGCGGCGAAGCCATGGACCACGTGCTGCTCTACGGTCCGCCGGGGCTGGGCAAGACGACGCTGGCCAACATTATTGCCAACGAGCTGGGCGTGCACTTTCAGCCCACGGCGGCGCCGCTGCTGCAGATCAAGGGCGATCTGACCGCGATCATCACCAACATGCAGGACAAGCAGGTGCTGTTCATCGACGAGATCCACCGCCTGCAGCCGGTGCTCGAGGAGCTGCTCTATTCCGCGCTGGAAGATTACAAGCTGGACATCATTATTGGGCAGGGTCCGTCGGCGCGCACGCACACGCTGGAGGTGAAGCCGTTCACCTTCGTAGGCGCCACCACGCGTGCGGGACTGATTTCGGCGCCGTTGCGGTCGCGCTTCGGCATCGTCCTGCGGCTAGAGTTTTATACTCCCGAAGACTTGCAGGTGATCGTGGAGCGGTCGGCGGAAATCCTCGGGGTTGCGATCGATGACCCGGGCGCAAAAGAAATCGCCGGACGTTCGCGGGGCACACCAAGAATTGCGAATCGTCTGCTGCGGCGCGTGCGCGACTATGCGCAGGTGCGCGGCGCCGGCAAGATTGACGAGCCTACGGCGAAGGCCGCTCTTGAGATGCTGGAAGTTGATCAGTATGGATTCGATGAAGTGGACCGCCGCCTGCTTCTGACGATCATCGAAAAGTATCAGGGTGGCCCCGTGGGCGTGAACACTCTGGCCGCAGTGCTGGCCGAAGAACCGGACGCCATCGAAGAGATTTACGAGCCCTTTCTGATGCAGGCTGGGTTTCTGAACCGCACCCCGCGCGGGCGCGTCGCCACCCAGCTGGCCTATGAGTATTTCGGGATTCGGCCGAGTCGAAGCCAGAGTTCGTTGTTCTAGAATAAGACAAAGGTGCCCCAATGAAGCGGACGCAGCAACTTACGGCGATCATCGAACGCGAAGGCGACGGGTACGTTGGACTTTGTCCCGAACTCGATATCGCCAGCCAAGGCGACAGCATCGAGAGCGCCCGCGCAAATCTGCAGGAGGCCGTCGAACTGTTCTTCGAGACAGCGGATCCCACCGAGATCGAACGACGGCGGCACTCCGAGGTTTTTGTGACACGACTCGAGGTCGAGGTTGGGTAAACTGCGGGTTCTTTCCGGGCGCGAGGTTTGCGCCATCCTCGGGCAGCATGGTTTCGTCGAGGTGCGGCAACGTGGCAGCCACGTCGTGATGCAGAAAAGGATCGAGGGTTCCACCATCACGGTTCCCGTGCCCAATCATTCAGAGCTGAAAACTGGAACGCTGATGTCCATCATTCGACAGTCGCAGTTGCCTCGTTCGCTGTTCGAATCCTAGAGTGCGTCCCTTGCTATCCTGTTCGGCAAACCTAACAACCATCATTTTGTTGTGTTGTCCGACGGTCCATGGTGTATCTTGCTCGATTCCGGTTTGGGGCTGGCAGAGCGGGGAGCGGGCGAGGGCGTTCTTGCGTTTGCGACGGGATCGGGGTTTCACGGTGCGGCTGAAGGTTATGACTGCGGCGGCTGTGGTGCTGGCCGCGGCGGTGGCGTGTCCCTCGGGTATTGCGCAGGATACCCTCCCCTCGCAACCTCCCACGCAAGGTTCCCAAACCGCGCCGCCGCCCGCGTTGGGTCCGCCAGCCCTGACGATTCCCCGGTTGCAGCGGCCTCCGGCGCTGGAAGATTTCCTCAGCATGCACCCGCAGGGAGAAATCGCCGGACAAATGGCGAAAGTCACCGGCTTTACGCAACGCAATCCGCACGACGGAGAAGCAGTTTCGCAGCCCACCGACGCCTACCTGGGCTACGACCAGAAAAATCTCTATGTAGTTTTCGTCTGCTTCGACAATCCGCGGAAGGTGCGCGCTCGCATGTCGCGCCGCGAAGATATCCACGACGACGATCAGGTCGAAATCATCCTCGACACGTTTCACGACCGCCGCCGCGCCTACGCCTTTCAGACCACGCCGCTTGCCGTGCAGTGGGACGCCATCTGGACCGAAGCGGCGCGCGCCGAGGTGAATGGAAATTTCGACACCTCGTTTGATACGGTGTGGAATTCGCGGGGCAAAGTGACGAGCCAGGGTTTCGTCGTCTGGATGGCAATCCCCTTCAAGAGCCTGCGTTTTCCCCCGACGATGCAGCAGGTGTGGGGAATCATTCTGTATCGCGGCATCAATCGCCTGAATGAAGATTCCTTCTGGCCGCACATTTCCCGAAGGATCCAGGGCCGGCTCGGCCAGGCGGCAACCCTGTACGGCCTGGAAGGAATTTCGCCCGGGCACAGCATTGACTTGATTCCTTACGGCCTGCTGCGCGGCTTCCGGGCGCTCGACACGCGCGATCCCAGCAATCCGTATTTTCAGCATGCCGAGGTGCAGGGCCAGCCGGGCATGGACGCCAAGTTCGTCATCCATGATCACTTCGTCGTCGACATGACCGCGAACCCGGATTTCAGCCAGGTTGAGTCCGAGGATCCTCAGATCACCGTCAACCAGCGCTATGCCGTCTATTTTCCGGAAAAACGCCCGTTCTTTCTGGAGAACGAAGATTTCTTCCGCACCCCGATGGACTTGCTGTTCACGCGCAGCATCGCCGATCCCTCGGCGGGAATCCGCCTGACTGGAAAAGATGGACCATATTCGGTTGGCCTGCTGGCAGCCGATGATCGCAGCCCCGGCTTGGCGGTGCCCAATTTCAGCCAGTTCTCCGGCATTCGTTCCTATTTCGCCATCGCGCGCGTGAGCCGCGACATTTTCCGCCAGTCCAGCGTCGGCGCTGTCTACACCGACTGGGAATGTCCGGCCACGGGTGAATTCAATCGCATTGGCGGCGTCGATACTCACTTGACCCTCAACTCTACCTGGACGCTCGAAGGCCAGGCAGTCATTACCTCCAGCAACCTGAACCTGAACTGCGAAGCGAACCTCTACCCGTTCAGTTCCGGCAACGCGGGTCACGGCAATTACTACGCCGGCCCCGCCGAGAAACTGCAGCTGCAGCGCCAAGGGCTGCACTTCGGATACGACGGGACTTACAACGACATCACTCCCGGGTTCGTCACGGTTCCCGGGTTCATCAACCGTGTCGACATTCGGGAAACCAGCCAGGACGTTCGCTACCGCTTTCGTCCCAAGAAAGGGTGGATCGTCAGCTGGGGCCCGTCGCTCAACGTGCGCTACGATTTTGACCACACCGGCTTGCGCCTCGACACCGACTACGCTCCCTACTTCGTGATGCAAGGACGAGGGCAGACCATTCTCATTCTGAGGCCTTACCAGGAAACGCGGGAACGGCTGCGTCCTCAGGATTTTTGTTTCTACGGTTACGCCGTGTACTGCGCCCAGCCGAACCCGGGAAATCAGGACTATCACCAACACACCAGTGGGGCTAACTTCCAGACTGGATACTTCAAGAAGGCGACGCTCGCGGCGAGCTATTACTGGGGCGACGGGGTGAATTTTGTTGCATCTCCAGACGTGCCCCCGGCCGCCCCCACAGCCTATAACCAGCCTTTTCTGGCGCGGGAAGACAACGCCGTGGTCTCGCTGACGTTCCGCCCGATGACGCCGCTGAAGATTGAAAATACTTACTTATTCGAGCGCCTGCGTGCGACCGATAACGCCTACCTTTTCGAGCGGGCTCAATTTCCCGGTGCTGGTCGGGGCATCCTCAACGATCACATCCTGCGCAGCAAGTGGAACTGGCAGTTCACGCCGCAGCTTTCGATGCGGGTGATCCTGCAATACAATTCGCTCCTGGCCGGGACTCCGGGCGTTGGCTCTCCCTACACCTACCTGCCGACGCAGAAGGAATTCAACGCCGACTTTCTCGTCACCTACCTCGTGCATCCCGGCACGGCGATCTACCTCGGCTACAACAGCGACTTGCAGAACCTGAGCGTGCTCCCGGGGGTGGGCGTGTTCCAAACGCCGAGAGGCTACATCAACGACAGCCGCCAGTTTTTCGTGAAGGTCAGCTATTTGTTTCGATTCTGAAGGAAGCTGTCAGCTGTCAGCCATCAGCTTTCAGCCCTTGGAAATGCCTGATTCTGTGCGCTTTGCTGAGAGCTGATAGCTCAGAGCTGACAGCGCTTCAGCATTGCCGAATCCTGTGGATATCCGGTAGAATCTAATATCCGAATCGAGTTTAGGAAGTAGGGGTAAGCCTATTATGAAAGCAGCTATTCATCCCGCATACAACGAAGTGCGCGTGCATTGCGCGTGCGGCAATACATTTATGACGCGCTCGACCCACAAGGGCGACATCGGCGTAGAAATCTGTTCGAATTGCCATCCGTTCTTCACCGGCAAGCAGAAGCTGATGGACACCGCCGGCCGCGTGGAGCGCTTCCGCCGCAAGTACGCCAAGGCCGAACCGGCGAAGAAGTAAGTTCCTTCGCCACGGATTTACACGGATTCGCACGGATAGATCGGAAAATTGAGCCCTCGCTCCGGCGGGGGCTTTGCTTTGCGCCGACAGGTAGAATTAAGACGGTGAAGAAGTTCTGGGACAATTCGTGTGAAGCTGACACATGTGGAGCGGGCGGCCCTTCGGCAAGCTCAGGGCAGGCTCCCGCCCGCGAACTGCCGGCACAAACGGCCACCGAGCCGAAGTCCCTTCAGCCCGTCCCCGCCAGCCTCTCCATCGGTACCGTCACCATTTCTCCTGCGACCGTCCTCGCGCCCATGGCCGGAGTCACAGACACCGTTTTCCGCCGCTTCATCCGCAACCTCGGCGGGTGCGGCCTGATCATGACCGAGTTCACTTCGGCCGACGGCGTGCTCCGCAAAAAGGATCAGAAGGCCAAGCGCTATCTCCACTTTTATGAAGACGAGCACCCGATCTCCGCGCAGCTTTTTGGCAGCGATCCGCAGGTGATGGCCGAGGCCGCGCGCATGGTTGAAGGCCTGGGCTTCGATCTGGTCGACCTCAACCTGGGATGCCCCGCGAAAAAAGTCGTCAAGTGCAACGGAGGCTCGGGCCTGCTGCGCGACCTGCCGGCGATCGGAAAGATTTTCGAGGCGGTGCGCGCCGCCGTGAAGATTCCTTTCACCGTAAAATTCCGCGCGGGATGGAACGATGAAGAGATCGTCTGCGTGGAGCTGGCGCGCATGGCGGAGTCCTGCGGCCTGGCGGCGGTGGCGCTGCATGCGCGGACGCGCGAGATGGGCTACAGCGGCCAGGCCCGCTGGGAGTGGATTGCCGCCATCAAAGATGCGGTGAAGATTCCCGTGATCGGCAACGGCGACATCCGAACGCCGGAAGACGCCTGCGCCATGGTCGCGCAGACCGGATGCGACGCGGTGATGATCGGCCGCACCGCGCCGTCAAACCCGTGGATCTTCCGCCAGATTGAACAATATTGCGCGGGGATGTCGGAAGCCGGCGGCGCCGATGTTTGTGTGGGGCCGGGTCTCAGACCCGGCCGGGGCCGAGC
>Ga0209517_10002566_pt1 | contig 25358 bp, 48 predicted proteins | sample PeaSoiMetSII2010_FD_187695 | JGI IMG/M metagenome (GOLD analysis project Ga0209517, IMG submission 187695) | Peat soil microbial communities from Weissenstadt, Germany - SII-2010 (SPAdes) (version 2) | ecosystem: Environmental > Terrestrial > Soil > Wetlands > Peat | place: Germany... | reverse complement strand
CCGAGGGGGCCGTACTGGTGGATGCGGCCGTCCATGCCGATCGAGAAGAACGCCGACGCCTGCGCGGCCGGGGTGTTGAACTCGGCGATGGTGCCGTGCTCGAAGCCGACCTCGGTGTGGATCACCCCGCCGTAGGGGATGCCGAACCCGCCGGGCGTGCCGTCGCCGGTCGGCATCGGCACGTTGTGCGTGATGTCCGCGGGGCCGCGCAGCAGGCCGTCGGCGCCGATGGCGAGCCTGGCAGGGATGGCCGTCATGGCCCCGCCTTCCTGCCCGGTGCCGGAGCGGCCGGGACGGTGCGCGCGGCGAGAACGGCCCTTGTCGCGTCGGCCAGCTCAGCGGTCTGGTCGCCGAGCTTCGTGACCGCGTCGAGAACGGTCTTGAGGCCGCCGTCGGTCCTGGTGTCGAGCAGCCCGAGCGCCCTCAGCACGCCGTCGCGGGCCTCGCGGAGGGTGTCCAGCATCAGCTTGTTGCGGGCGTCCGCGACCGTGTTCTGCAGATCCTGGCCGACGCCGATTCCGGGCAGCAGCACCAGCTGGAAGTACGTCTGCGCGACCCAGGCGACCAGCGCGATCGTGGACGCCCGGATCAGCACCGCCGGGAACAGGCGTGCCAGGCCCGGGCCGACGAGCACCAGGACCGCGGGCAGCGAGCACAGTGCCAGCAGGTTGAAGACGTAGAACATCGTCATCGACAGGAACGTCTGGGTGATCCACAGCGCGAGCCTGTCGTTGAACCGCTTGTAGGCGCTGTCGCCGGGGTGGCCGTGCCGCCAGTGGTCCAGGGTGTGCAGGTGGACCGGCAGGCCGTGCGGGTGATCCCTGAACGGCTGGGTGTGCCCGAAATGCGGATGGTGGGCCGTCATGTTCCCGCCTGCTCTCCTGAGACGATGGCCAGGACGCGGCCGTGGTGCTCGGTCAGCCGCTGATCGACGTGCGCCCTCAGCGCGTCGTGGTGAGACTGCTGCTGCGCCATCTGGGCGCGGTGATGCGCTGCTGCCTGGGCCATGGCCTGGACGTGGCGGGCGATCTGCTCCCGGTGCAGCTTCAGCCACACCGCGAAGGAGCAGACCGCGGACGCGGCGAGGTTGGCCCACAGGTGCGTGACCAGGTAGGCCAGGACGTGGTCGGCGGCGCTCACCGGGCCGCCTCCCCCGTGCCGTGCTTCACCGCGTCGACGATGTCGGACAGGCCGCCTGGCGTGTCTGTCCTGAGCAGGCCGATGATCTTCTCCTGGCGCTTCTTGTGAGCACGCAGCGGGCGCCAGGCGAACAGGTGGGTGACGACCACGCCGACCGACGCGGCGAGCAGGTCCCGGTACAGGCCGTTGGCGATCAGGGCATGCCAGATGGCGCTCATGCGACCGCCGCCCCGGCCGGCGCGTCAGCACGGGCGCCCTCGCAGGTCGCGGCCTGCGGGTCGCGCGTCACCCGGTCGCCGGCCGCAACCTCCCACGGGCCGATCCCGCAGCACGCGAAACCCTCCCCCGCTGCCAGGTGCGTCACCACGACCCGGCGTTCCCTGACCACCGGCTCGCCGTCGACGCGGGCCAGGGTCAGCGCAACCTCCCGGCCCTCCAGATCCGCCGGGGCGTCCGGGTCCTCCAGCAGCCAGTAGTGGGTGCCGGCCGGGCCGCGCTCAAGCTGCTCGATCAGCGACACGCCAGCCGGCCAGACCAGGCCCATGCCCAGCAGCGGGTCGGCGATGAGGATGCGGTACCGGGCCATCAGGGCACCTCGGTCCACATGTCCGAAATGATCACCGGTATCGTCAATTCGGCGATGCGGAAGTGCTTCCCGTCCTGCTCCAGGTAGGCGGGCTGCGCGTCCAGCACCTGGCCGGACATGCCGAGCAGGTCGACCGCCAGGACCGTCTCGCCGAGGGTGAACCCCCCCGAGTAGGCGGCGATCAGGGCACAGGTGGCGTTCAGCAGATCCGGGTCGATGTCGTCCTCGGGCTTGCTCAGGAGGCTCTTGTAGATCCGGCCGTGGAACGTCACCACCCCCGAGACCGCGGCCATGCCGGACCCGCGCGGGTACGGCGTGATGCGGCCCCACCACAGCGCGAAGGACTTGCCCGCCCCCGGCGCGTTCCGGGGCTCGTGGGCGATCGGCGTGCGGTCGAAAACGGAAAGCCGGGCAGCCGTGCTGAGCATCGCCGCGAACAGGCCGGCCACGGCGTCGGAATTGAAGGCGAGGCTCACCGCACGTCACCAGCCTTCAGCCGGGCAAACTCCTCGCCGGCGACGAGCAGCAGCCTCACGCCGAGCACGGCGCGGATCCGCTCGGCGTCCTCCCCCAGGTAATCCAGCGTGGCATCATCGGTGTCAGGCGAGACCCGGACGGCGAGCACATCTCCCGGTTCCACGACGGTGACGCACTCGCGGATCGCCGCGAGCAGGACAGCCTTATCGAAGACGGCCATCAGATCACCCGCCGCCGGGCTATCCGCCCGTACTCGGTGCGGGCCTCGTCCCACAGGTCCGCCAGCGCAATGCCCGGCGCGGGCATCGCCATATCGGGTCCCCCGACCGTCCGCGCGTACCCGGAGGTCTCCTGCAGGATCCGGTTCGCCGACTCCCCGATGGCGATGGCGCGGATGATCGCCGGCACCCGGTGCTTGTAAATGGCCGTGCCCAGGGTCCACGTGGCGGCGGTGGTGCCGAGGAAGCCCCGCTGCACGACCAGGGACCGGTACGCCCAGATCTCCGCCGAGGAGTGGTCCTGCAGCTGCGTGCCGTTCCACGCCCGGCTCACCATCGCCACCCCGCCGGCGACGCCCAGGACGAGCATCTGCTCCTGGTCCAGCAGCAGCACCTCGCCCTGGTTCACCGTCCCCGCTCCGGTCCAGGTCAGCGCCGTGTCGGCGCTGCTGGACGTGGAGCACCCTGACCCGGACTGCGCCAGCCCTGTGTCCGCTGCGGCCCGGTCCGATACCAGCACCCGCTCCCCGGTATAGGGCTGGATCAGCCCGGCGTGGCCGAGGGTGTCCGCCGGGTAGGGCGCGGTGCCGCGGCCGTAGCCGATGATCAGCAGGTCCCCCACGCCCATCTGCGACGCGTCCGACACCGTGATCGTGGGCTGGCCCGCGGTGGTGATCGCGGCGGCCAGCGTCCCGGCCGGGTCTGCGTCGGCGCTGAAGCCCCAGGTCCCGGCGGCCTGGATCGCGTTCTGCGGCGTCGCGGAGTTGCCGCCGAACGTGGAGCCCGACGACCGGTCCAGCTCGATCGAGGTGTAAGGAAAGCCGGGCCGGGGGTTGGCCGGGCGCAGGAAGCAGGTGTTCAGCGGGATATTCACCCCGCCGGACGAGAAGGACGTCAGGCACAGGAGGTCGTGGCGGTCCAGCCACAGCTTCCACGGCGACGCATACTGATAATTCGGAAAATCCCACCATTTCGTGCCGTCCCACGGGTAGAACAGGCGGTGCAGCTGGCCCTCGATGTTCCGTGACGCGTCCGCGATGGCACGGTCGGTCTTCTGCTGGATCGACGTCGTGATGCCGTCCTCGAAGTCGATCGACTGCTGCGCGTCCTCACGGGAGCAGTACGTCGGCTGGTAGACGGTCATGGCAGCACTCCGAGCGCGCCCGGCAGTGGCCGCGACAGCCCCGCGCAGCAGCAGCCGGTGCCGTGTCCCGGCTCGCCGGGATGCGGGCACACGGTGGCGACCGGCAGATTGCCCGCGACGGCCCGGAAGGTGGCCTCCATCGCCTCGGCGTGCTCATCGGCGGCACCGCACACCTCGCACGGGTTCAGGAAGGGACTCATGCCCAGGTCACCGCCCACGCCTCTTCGATGACCGCATCCGGCCATCGGGCGGGGTCGTGCAGCTCGCCCCAGGACCACCAGCCATCCGGGGTGGCGTAGACGGTGTGCGCGCCCGGCAGATCCACGCCTAGAATCAGGCCAGCACCGGTGTCAGATGGGGCCGAGCCGGCCGGACGGCCCCATCGCCGGTCTAGGGTCAGACCGTGGATCAGACCCTGGCTGACGCGGTGATCGACTTCGCCGAGATATACGTGCCAGAGGTCCCGGCTCCGCTGACCGAGTGGCAGAAGAGACTGATCCGGCTCCTTTACCCCGAACCCGGCGACCCGGCGTTCGGTCAGCCCATACGACTGGGCGTGCGCCGCTAGCCGCACGCCTGCCAGCCCGTACGTAGCCGCAGCGTGCAGGGTCGCCAGGATGCTTGCGCCCTCATCCGGGTCGTCAGCGGTGCGGAAGTAGAACTCGAGCACGTCGTCATCGCTCGCGACCACGCCGAGGGGGAGCCGCAGGGATTCCGCTACCGCCCTCGCCGAGCACAGCGCGACCGCGCCGTCCGGGGTCAGCTTCCGCGGCTTCGGCGCGGGGGCCAGGCTGCCGACGCCTGACTTCGCCGACGCGGGCTTCCGGACATGCGCCTTCCGGGTCCTCGCGGTGTGCTTGGACGTCCCGGCGTGCTTCCGCGACGAGTGCTTCGCCGTGGTGCCGTGACGCGCTGGCGCCTTCACCTGCGGACTCCCCTTTAAGGTCGCTTTCTGCCTTTAGCCGCGCCCGTGGGCCGGCGGGAAACTGTGCTATTCGGTTGTCGGGCTCTTCAGGCCGCGCGGCACCGCCGGAAACGGGCCGGGGGAAGGGGGACGGAACGGCCGGGGGCGGTCATGTCAGGAACGACAGCGCGCACGCAGACCTCCGCCGGGGGAACCGGGCTGCCGCTCACCCGAGCCGCAGCCTTACCCGAGGATATCGGACTTCTGTCACACGAACAACGTCAGTCACACCGATAACAGGGCGTGGCTGGCGAAAGGACCCGGCGGCGGGCAGAAGGGATCAGCGCGTACGTCAGCGCCGGTCTTACGTGTGCACGTCCAGCACCACGACCGGGCTCACCGGCTGGCCCGCCTCCGTGGTCGTGCTGCTCTGGATCCAGTACCGCCCGTCGACCCTGGCCTTCACGCGGAACTCGCTGGTGTCGGAGACGAAGGTCGGGCCCCGCTGGGACCGCTCGACGTACATCTCCATCCGGTCGCCGATCAGGTAGTTCGACAAGTCCGCCAGGACCACATCGCCCGTGGTCCCCAGCGCCGGCTGGTGGTCGGTCACCACGAGCGGGACGCCGAGCATCGACGCGCCCACGGCGTAGCCGTCGCCGGCGGAGAACCAGCCGCTGGGCGGCACGACCTCGGTTCCGGTGGGGTTGTAGTAGATCTCCAGGATCTGGTCCATGGCCGTGGCCGACAGGAGCCACGTCGCCCCCAGCGCGCCCGGTATCGTCGCCTTCTGCTTGGAGTGCGGGTGCAGCGCCTTGTACATGGCGACGATGTCCAGGAAGGTCACCAGGCTCGCGTTGGTCCGGTTGATCCCGACCGCACACGGCGCGCTGATCAGTCCCTGAGGCTCGCCGACCCCGGTGCCGTTGAACCAGGCGTCGTCCTCTGCCCACGCATACCCGTCGGCGACCACCCGGGCCAGGAAATCCCCGAACGCCCCCCCGCCGTCGTCCACCAGCTCGTCGGGTGCCGTGATCAGTCCCGCGAACTTCCGGGCGTTCAGCGTCGTACGGCCGAACGTCGGCGTACTGCTGATGATCGGAGCACCCTCTGCCGTAAACGCAAAGGTCATGCCGCCGAGGGCCTGCGCGCCCGACGCCTGGCTCGGATTGTCCAGGGTCGGCACCGAGAGACGGTAGCCGCCCATCGGCAGCACCATCGCCTGCGGCCTCACGATGGCGGCCGTCATGTACGCCATGACCTGCGAGCGCAGGAACTCCGGGATCAAAAATCCGCCCTCAGCCGGAATGCGCTCATCAAAAGCATTCCGGGGGCGCCTGATCATTGCGCTGGCGATGAACTGGCGGGCGGTTGAATCCATCGGGTCAAGCACGGCCCGCAGGAACGCGCTCCAGTTCTTAGCCCAGGGCTGCCCGTCAAGAACTGCGCCCGGCGCATCGGCACGGTACAACGCGCTGCGCCACGATCCTGGCTGCGCGGGAAGACCCGAGTCCGATGAGCCCGGCGAGCCGGGCTCATCGGGGTAAAGCGCGGTCACGGTCATCCGGCCGCCTCCCTGCGGATGGGCGTGACGTTCAGCGGCAACTCGTCCTGGACGGGCTTGCCTGCGATGCGCAGCTGGGATTGCGCTTTGGCTATGCGCAGCATCGCGGCAACGCGCTCCATGAGGTCCGGATCGTCATCGAAGAGCCCGATCCCGTTGTTGCACTTCGTGTGGGTCAGGCCGCGGCGGCAGAAGGCGCAGGACTGCCCAGGGGGGCAGCACGCGTGGTCGTGGTCGATATGGATCTGCTTACGGTCATGCGGCAGGTCATTGCCGCAGAGGTAGCAGCGACCCTCTTGGGCAGCCCAGATCTCCGCGAACTGCCCAGCCGTCAGGCCATGCGCCCTCCGCTGCCAGGTAGCGTGATTCTGCTCACGCTTCCTGTCCGGGCTGGCCGCATACTCAGCGCGCATCCGCTCCAGCACCGCTTCACGGTTGTCCGCGTACCGGGCGCGGCCCCTGGCGAGTATCCGCTGCGAGTCGCGGTCATACCGGGCACGGTCGCTGGCGCGAGCCGCTTCCGGGCCGGCCGCACGCGCCGCACGGTTCCGGGCATTATTCTGCTCGCGATGGTCAGCGTTGTACTGGCGAGCGTACTCGCGGCGCTTCTCCGGGTCCTTGTAAGGCACGACTAGGCTCCTCAGGTCACAGGCCCGGCCAATTCCGCATCCATTCCCAAGAATATCCGTTGCCACTGGCAGGACCCCCTCTCCGAGTGCCATTGCCGAGTCCTTTCCAGGCTCTTTCTCGTGCCTACCCGAACCGCCCCATCCGCTGGCCCTCGCGGGGCGGCACCGTATCGCGGGGCGCGCGGAACTTGTGGTCACCCGCGAACTTGCAGAACCGGCTCACCGTCCCGGCCGCGGACGGCGGCCCGCTGCCAAGCGGTTCACCGCATACTGGGCACGCCATCCCGCCGTCGGCGACGACGATCTGCTCCCAGGCCTCGAACTCGCGTGCCTGGTCCTTGAAGATGGCGTCCAGGCCGTACCACTTCCCGGTCGCCGGCGCGGGGCTAGTCACCGGGCGGCTCCCCCGGCGCGGGCGGCGTCTCGGGCGGGGTCTCGGGCGCATCAGGTGCCGGCGGCTCAGCGGCCAGCGTCCCGGCGGCTGCGGGCGCGCTGCCGTCAGGCCCGGCATCCGGCTCCGCCGCCCCGGTCACGGCCTGGTCCGCCCCGGCACCGGTCGCGCCCGGGGCCGGGGAGGTGTCCCCGGCGGCCGGCGGGAGCTCATGACCGTAGCTCGCCCCGCCCCACGTGGTGATCTTCGGCATGCCGTCCTCCTCGTAGTCCGGGCTCCCGCACTGCGGGCACCCGGACAGCCCCACCGCGTAGCGGCAGCCGCAGCCCAGGCACGCCCAGAGCGCCACCGGTCAGCTGTTCAGCGCGCGCAGGTACTTGGGCTGGCGCTGGACCAGCAGGTCGTGGACGATCGCGATGACGATCCCCGATGTGCCGGGCGCGACCTCGACGTACGGGTTCTCCGACGGCGTGTCGGCCGCGTCGACGTAGAACGCGACGCACCCGGAGCCGATCTGGATGGTGCCCAGGCTGGCTGCCAGGTCACCGGAGTCCGTCCACTGCGCCGTGCCGTCGAGTGCGGACTTGTTGTAGTAGCGGGTGATCGGGTTGAAGGCCGCGAAGCCGGACCCCTTGACCGCTGACTGCTTGACGATGAAGATGTCGCCGCCGCCGCCGGGGACGAAGCAGACGAAGGTGACGCCCGCCGCGTCCTTGAGGTTGACCGGCTTCACCGTGCCGGCCAGGTACGAAATTTGTGGCTCTACATCGAACAGGCGCCCAAGGCCTTCGCCGAGTGCCATTACGCGCTCTCCTCCCGGCGGCGAGCCGCCCTCTTGATGTCGATCGGCAGTTCTGCCTGAACGGGTCCGGTCAGGCGAGCGGCCACGCGCGCATTAGCTGCCGCGAGATTCCTGGCCGCGCGCATCATCCGCTCCGGGTCGTCGCCGAATGCGCCGATGCCCTTATTGCACAACTCGCACGCCAGGCCGCGAATGCACCCCCCGCACGACCTGACGCCACGGCAGCACGAATGGTCGTGGTCGACGTGAATCGCACGCGGATTCTCGGTGTCAAGTAGCTCGCCGCACAGATAGCAGCAGCCGTCCTGCTCGGCCAGCAATCCGGCGCGGCCCTCGGGGGTCAGCCCGTACAGGTACTTGTCGCGGTACTTCTGCCCATCGCGCTGATTCCGCTCGCGTACCGCATCTGGATGAGCCTCGCGCCACCGCGCCACGATCTCAGCGTTCTCAGTCGGCAGCCGCTTCCTGCGCTCGCGCTGGTTATCGCGGATCTGCACTCGCCGGTCGTCTGCCGTGCGCCTCGGCCGGCCGCGATGACGGGCGCATGTGCAGTCCGCCGCGCATAGCCTGCTCTGCGAGCCTGGTACGTGCTTCTTACAGGTGCATCCTGGAGGACAAGGGTTCCGGCCTGGCATCTGAATTCCCCTCAGCTCAGGGGTCCGGTCAATTCCCGGCCCATTCTTAAATCTACCGGTAACCACTGACAGGACCCCCTCTCCGAGTGCCATCGTCCTAATTCCTCCCAGGACTTGTCTTCGCGCTTTGCCTAGCGCTCAGCTTGTAGCAGTGGTGTCGATTTTCACCAGAGGCGACAGCGTATTGGTGCTGCCGTTCTGGGGAGTTATGGCCGACTGTAGCCAAAACCGCCCGTCCAACCTTTCGATTACCCGGTAGGCGACCAGGTCGCTGGCGAAAAGGTATTCCTCAGAAGTGGCAATTTGCATTGCCTGGCGATCTCCCAAGAGATAATAGTCGAAGTCGATGAATGTCAGCGCGCCCGGCGTGGTCGTGTTGCCGGACGAGCAGGACGGCATCTTCTCCGACACGATCAGGGGCCGGCCCATCAGCTGGTAGTGCACGCCGTCGCCGGAGCCGCCGCCGGGGGTGCCGAGGCCCTGGAAGCCCTGGAGCCACAGGGGCGGCGACACGTTCGACGACACGGCCAGCTGCAGGAGCTGGACGAGGACGTCGGGCGCGCAGAGCCAGGCCGCGCTGTTCAGCGACGCGGGCCACATCCGCGCGTACGCCTTGGCGATGTCGGCCCAGACGATCGCGTTCGTGCCGGCGACGGGCTGCCGGACTGCGGCCGGGGAGTTGAGGAAGCCCTGCGGCTCCCCGACGCCGTTGCCCGAGATGAACGCCACGTCCTCGAACCAGGCCATCGCCCTGGGGAAGAACATGTTGAACCAGGTGTCGAGGCTGGTCACAGCGTCCTGGAGCAGCTCGTTCGGAATGGTGGTGTAGGCGGTGAGCTTCCTCGCCTCCAGGTCGAGGCGGCCGAACGCCGGCGCCGACGCGGCCAGGGTCGCGCCCTCAGCGGTCCAGTAGGCCGTCACGCCGCCGTACACGTTCGAGGCGTGGGAGGTGTCGTCGATCATCGGCAGCGGCACCCGCAGCGAGTCCATCGGGATCACGCGGGCGCGGGGGCGGACGACGGCCTGCTCCAGCGCGACCATCATGATCTCGGACCGCAGGATCTCCGGGACCAGGAACCCGCCCTCGGCGGGGATGCGCTCGGACAGGGCGTTGTACAGCTTCTGCTTGTGGCCGCGGATCTGCTGCACCAGGTCGCCGTTGCCGGATTCGCGGGCGACGTGCTCGGCCTTCCACATCGCGAACATGAAGGACCGCATCGACTGGGCGTAGTCCTCGCCGTCGAACTGCGCGCCCATCGCCGTGGGGCTGAACGCGAGCTGCTTCTCGGCCTGCCACTCGGCGTCGGGCAGCCTGCGCCGCGCCCGGTTGATGATCCGCATCTGCCGCGCGGCCTGGTTGCTGACGGGGGTCCCGCCGGGGCGGAACGCGGCCGGGACCGCGCCCTTGGCCTCCTGGTCCTGCAGGAAGCCCTGCATGCCGAGCTGGAGTCCCTCGCGCATCTGCGCGCCGAGCTCGGCGCGCTTGTTCTCCATCGCCGCGGTCATGTACTTCTGGGTGAACTCGGCCCACTGGCCGTTCGCCAGGATGTCGTTCATCCGGCCGTCGTCGTGGAGCATCTCCTCGAGCTGCTCGGAGGTGTCCGGGATCGCGGTCTGCCCCTTCATGCGGTAGCCCCCTTCAGGCCGGCGCGGAACTGCTCCAGGTCGATCCCGGAGATGCCTGTGTCGTCGTGGTCTTCCGGCTCGTAGTCCGGGTTGATCTGCCTCATCAGCCGCTGCAGCAGCGCCTTCGCCTCGGCCTCGTTGGTGAGGTCCTGCGTCTGCGGCAGCCGGGACAGCGCGTTCTTCACCCCGGCCGCGTTCGGCTTGGAGGAAGGCGAGTACTTGTACGGCAGTGCCCACGCGTCCTGGGTGGACTTGTCGCCGTCCTTCTTGCCGGCGCAGATCCCGGCATAGAACGCGGCCGGGTCATCCGACTCCGCGCCCGCATGCCACGCCTTCGACGCGTCCCAGGGCGAGTCGTCGAAGTCGCCGCCGGCGTTCCTCAGCGCGGCCAGCTCCTCGCGCATGATGGCCCGGATCTCATCAGCGGTCAGCGCCCGGTCCTGCGACGGCATCGGCTTGCCGGGGACGGGCTTGAGCTGGGTGCCGTCCGGTGCCCAGTAGTCGTGGTCGGTGTCGCCCTCGGGGCAGGCGTCGCAGTCGCCGTCGCCGTCCGGGTCGAACCGCTCGTGGTCGCCGTGGGTGCCGGGCTTCCCCTGCGCCGCGGTGATCTCCTCGCGGACGATGGAGCGCACCGCTTCCTCGCCGAGGCCGTGCGCGTGGTCCTGCGCGGGCTCGGCGTGCGAATGGCCGTGGTCCCCGTCGCCGTCATGGGAGTGCAGGTGGGTGTGCATCCCGTCGTCATCGCCAGTTGAGTGGCCGTAGGCACTGTGGGAGTGGGAGTGCTCGCCAGCGTGAGGGTGCGCAGCCGCCTGCGGCCTCGCGGCGACCGGCATCTCCCGCAGCCGGGCGGCGATCCGGCCCGGAATGGCGGTGAAAGCGGCCACGTCCAGGCCCGCCGGAAGCTCGGCCGCGCCGTCGCCCTTCGCGTCGGCAAGGCCGGCAGCGACCATCTCATCAGCGGTGTACCACCGCTCCTGCTTCATCTCGGCGCGCCAGGAGTCCCGGGTGCCCTTGCCGCTGCGGTCGGCGTAGATCGACGCGATGTTGTCGGACACCCCGGACAGGGTCTCGGCCATCTTCGCCATGTCCGCCGCGTTGCCCTGGCAGATCCCGAACGCGTCGTGGATCATGCCCATCGAGCCGGACATGGCGATACGCTTCTTGCCTGCCTGGAAGATCACCGACGCGATCGATGCCGCTATGCCGTCGTTCCAGGTGGTGGTATCGCCCTTGTGTCCGCGGATCGAGTTGCCGATGGCGATGCCGTCGAACACGTCCCCGCCGGCGGAGTTGATGTGAACATCGAGGGCGCCCTTGATCCCGGCGAGCCGGCTGGCGAAGTCGGCGGCCGACACGCCGTCGCTGAACCATCCCCCGGCACCGATGTCGTCGTACACGTCAACCCTGGTCACGCCTGCCTCGGCGCGGATGCGGCACTTCAGCGGGTAGACGTTCACCTGGTCACCGCCCGGGTCAGTCCAGCCCACCCGGCAGCCACAGGGGCCCCTGGCTCGCTGAACGGGTAAGTGGTCCGCTGGTCCCCGTGGGTCGCGGTGACGCTGCCGAAGGTGACCGGGAAGGACTCAATCCGTCCTACCGGGTCCGGGTCGCCCGGATCCTGGTAGCAGATGCTCATGTGCGGGGTGAACCCGTGCTCGGAGGGGAGCGCGATGCCCTGGTCCGCGAGCGCGGCCTCGGCGTCGCGGCGCAGCGCGTCGATGTCCGGCGAGTCGACCAGGGCGACGATCACGTCGCCGTCGCTGCCGCCCGTGAAGCGCGCATGTCCCGAGACCGTGCCGGCGACCGCCGGCCGGGCCGACAGCGCCTGCGCGACGCTGGCGAGCCTGCCCGCGTCCACATCGGCCGCATCACCCGTATAGGCAACGGTCAGGTGGATGACATCCGGTGCCAGGCCGCCGGGTACCGCGAGTTTCTGCGCCGCGTCCGGGGGCGGGTACAGCGTGATCATGCACGAGCCGGAGTAGTCCGGCTGCCCGGCCGCGTCTGCCGCGCCGGCGAGCACGTCCCATGCCGTGGCGGTCATCGCGCGCCTGCCAGGGCATTCCAGGCGGCTGCCTGCCGCTCCAGCACGGCCATGGAGTCCCACGGCCGCAGGGACAGCCGGTTCAGCGCGTCACCGCCCTGCCCGGACTCGCCGGGGACCGCAGCCGGGGCACCCAGGCCCGAGGTGCCCACGGGCAGGCCGCCGGGCGGCGGCGACGGGATCATCTTCGGCGGCGGCAGGCCGGCGAACTGCGCCGCCCACGCCGGGTCCGCACCCGACGCGACCAGCACGGCGAACGCGCCCGACTTGGACGTCAGCTCCAACGCGTCCTGCTCCCGATTCCTGGGCATGGGGTACACGTAGTCGAACTCGACGCCCTTCCCCGTGTCGCCGAACAGCGGCAGGACCTGGAAGTTGAACGTGTCACGGCGCCGCTTCAGCCGGGGGTCCACCTTCCAGGACGCGAAGACTTCCTCGCCGGTCTGCGCGTTGGCCCGGTTCACATCCTCGGTGAGCCCGGTCATGATCTTGTGGATCCCCCAGGCCTCGCGGATCCGGTCGCCGCTCGTGCTCATGAGGTTCGCGAAGTCCATGTCCTTCTGCGTCGTGCTCGTGGGGACCCAGGTGACGCCCTCCAGCACCGCGACCCGGTGCGCCCGCGACACGCCGCGGTGCGCCTCCCGCCACCGGTCCGTCAGGTCGTCCCACTCCTCGTCCGACACGCGGTGGTCCACCGACAGCACGCCGTCGGGGCGGGCGGCATTGGCGAAGAAGTTCCGGTTGTACTGCGCGGCGTACCTCACCGAGTCGATCTCGGCCAGGACGCTCTGCACCGGCCCGGTGCCGCCGTAGGGGTCGAGCGGGTCCGGGAGGAACTCGTAGATGACGTCGGTGACTTCCAGCGGGATCTTCTCCAGGCCGTCCGGCGCGGTGTAGATCCAGCCCCGGAGGTACTTCTCCGGGTCCGGGACGGGCGTCATCCGGTCGGGGCGGACCGGCCACAGGCCGATCGGGATGGAGCTGCCGGGGGCGCGGGTGACCACCCAGTGCCACTTGCCGGTCAGCTCCTGCCACAGCTGGCTGATCTCGAACAGGCGGAACTGCGACCAGAACGGGTTGGGCCGGGCCAGCAGCGCCAGCGCGGCGTGCTGCACGACCTCCACCCGCTGGTCCGAGCCCTGGTCCGCGGTGGTGTACCGCTGGCGCATGTCCTGCTTCGGCTGCCGGAACAGCTTCCACTGCTGGCCCGCCGTGGAAGCCGCCAGCAGGGCGCTGTTGCTGAACACGGTCCCGTTGATCCCGTAGGCCCGCAGGAACGACTCCTCGGGCGTGCCCCCCCGGTGCGAGGCCCCGGGCAGCGTCCAGATGCCGGACTCGCCGATGGGAACGGGTGGCCCGGGCTGGGATGTGGCCGCGAGGACCTTCCCGATCAGTGACATGGCCTAGCCGGTGACCGCGAAGTCGAGGACCAGCAGCGACACGGCGAGCGCGATCCAGCCGCCGTGATGCCAGGTGGTGAACGCCCCGAAGTCCGCCGACGCCAGCGCCGCGGCGGTCACGACATGCTGGCGGGCGGCGCCGATGGCTGCTGCGAGGCGGGACGGCCTGCCCTTCGCGTGCGCCCGTGCCTTCAGCGCGGCGCCGGCTTTGCCGATCAGCGACCGGCGGGGGCCCGGCATGGTGACGGCGGTCACGAGAGCAGGAACCTCCCCGGCGCAATCCGTCACGCGACCGCATGACGGCCATTCCGAAGCGTATCGGACTTCTGTCACACTAGCAACGACAGTCACATAGGTAACACCGGCCCCGTCTGTAATGGAGGCGGCATTGGCGGCACGGCTGAAGGACGCGGCCCGGCTCCTTGCCCCCGCCGTCGCGCAGACCATCGCCGGGCTTGACCTCACCGGCAAGGACGCCGCGGCGGTGAAGCTCGCGGAGCAGTACGCCGACGTGATCGACAGGTCCGACGGTCACTGCCGTGGCTGCGAGGACCCCGAGTGCAGGCGCGCGCCAGCGTCCGCCTGGAGCATGCGCTGGCTCGGTCCGCTGCTGCTCGACTGCCTCGCCCAGCTCGGCGCCACCCCCGCGGCCCGTGCGGCGATGGCGAAGAGGGGCGACAGGCCCGGCGATGCGCCCAAGAGCAGGCTCCAGGCGCTGCGGGACGCCCGCCAGGCGTAACCCCGGCCCGATGACCTCAGCCGCGACCCGCACCCGCAAGCGCACCCGCTGCACCTGGCCAGGCGGCTGCCGCAGACTCGCCCCGGCCGGGCGGAAGCGCTGCGACGACCACAAGCCCGGCGCGCGGCCACCGGACAACAGGCCGAAGTCCCGCAAGCTCATCGGCCGCACGGAACCGCGGCTCTATACCAAGCCGCTGAGGCCCCTCACCCGGCTGACCACCCGCGGCTACGAGGTCATCGACTTCGCGGAGATGATCGGCGAGCCGCTGCTTCCCTGGCAGCAGTTCGCCGTCATCCACGCCCTGGAGCTGCTGCCAGGGGGTGATTACCGTTTTCGCACTGTCCTGATACTTGTGGCCAGGCAAAACGGCAAATTAGCCACCTCAAGCGCATCGTCTCCCTCTGGCGCATGTACATGGACGGTGCCCGCGACATACTCGGCGTCGCGCAGGACGTCGCGCTGGCGCGCAAGCAGTGGAACCTGTGCCAGGACACCATCCACGCCTGCCCCGACCTCGAAGAGGAGTGGGGAAGCGTCCGCAACGTCAACGGCGACGAGTGGTTCAGGGCGAGCGGTGCCACCTACGCCATCAAGGCCGCCAACGACAAGGCCGGCCGCGGCGGCAGCAACGACGAGGTCAACATCGACGAGCTGCGCGTCCAGCACGACTGGAAAGCCTGGGCCGCGTGCTCCAAGACGACCAACGCCAGGGCCAACGGCCAGACCTGGGCCATGTCCAACATGGGCGGCGATGAGGCCGTCGTCCTCAACCAGCTCCGCGACTCCGCCCTGTCCGGCCGCAACGACGCGATCTGCCTCCTCGAATGGTCCGGCGAGGACGGCTGCGAGCTGGACGACTGGACGCAGCTCGCACAGGCCAACCCCGGCCTCGGCTACATCGTCAGCGAGGCCGCGCTCCGCTCCGACGTCCTCACCGACCCGCCCGACGTCGTCCGCACCGAGATCCTCTGCCAGAAGGTCGACGCGCTCAACACCGCCGTCGACCTCGCCGCCTGGAAAGCCTGCGCGGACGAGACCGGGACCATGGCCGGCCTCCGCGACCGCGTCGCCGCGTGCTTCGACGTCGCGCCGGACGGCCAGCACGCCACCCTGGCCGTCGCGGCCCGGCTTCAGGACGGCAGGGTCCGCGTCGAGATCGCCGGGGCATGGACAAGCACGGCTGCCGCGCGCCGCAGCACCGACCCCGAGCACCCGGACCTGCTCACCCTGCTCGCGAGGATCAGGCCCGCCGCGTTCACGTGGTACCCGGCCGGCCCCGCGGCGGCCCTCGGTCCCCTCATCCGGCCCGCGGCACTGAAGTACAACCAGCGCGGCAAGCGGCAGCCGGGCGACCCGCCCGAGAACGGCGAGATCACCGGCGCAAGCGTCGCCGCCGCTTGCCAGGGACTCGCCGACCTCGCGAAGGCGCGGCAGATCCTCCACCGCGCCGACCCGCTCCTGGACGCCCACATCACGGGGGCGCAGAAGCTCACCTCGGGCGACGGGTGGCGGTTCGTGCGCCGCGGCGGCCACGGTGCCGGGCATGTTGACGCGGCCTACGCCGCAGCCGGGGCGGCCGACGCGGCGCTGACGATGCCCGAGCCGCAGCGGGCGCGGATCAGGATGCTCGGCTGACGGTCACCGAGCGTGACGGGTGGCCAGGTGAACCGCCCGAGCGTGCGGGACGGTGCCCAGTCGCCCGAGCGGGCCCCCGGGCGATGGTGACCATCCGGGGAGGGAAAAACGGTGCGATTGGCTCTGGGCCGACAAACCGCTCATGGACATCCTTAACCTACCAAACCGGACACGGCGTGCCGCATACCCCCGGTGGGTACCCGTCTCACCAGTCCCCGCCGTCCCCGTCCCGCCGGGGTGCTACCCGGGCAGGCCGCCACCCGTCACCGTCCGTGACCGCCAGGCAGGCGGCAGGATTCCGGTGCCCAGGGCACGCCTGACCGAACGGCCTGCCTCAGCGGGGCCGCCCTTCCCGGCGCACCCGCCGCGGGGACCTGAACCGGGTGGCCTGACCTGGGTTGCCCGGCTGAGGCAGAGGGCAGGCCGTCCCGCCTGGCCGCCGGGGGACCGGGAGCGGCTGACCGGCCAGGCGACCTCTGGCGGCCAGTCAGGGCAGGCGGCACCTGGGCGGGGGTTCGCGGGCGGGCAGGCGGGCCGAGTCAGGCAGGGCCGGTTACCGGGTCTGATCTGGTACTGCACCATCGTCCGGGTGGCGGCCCTCAGCACCAGGATGGCCAGGGCACGAGCGCGGACGCCCGCGCGATTTCCGCCCGTGCTGCGGCGACCGTGGCGACATCGGCCGCCCAGCGGGCGGCGAGCGCGTCAGCGAGCCGGCCGGCCGTCTGCTCATCCGCGACCTGGTCGGCGGTGTCGAGCACCTCGCAGATGAGATCGCACTGCACCTTGTACAGCACGTCGCCGCTGAGTGCCCGGAGCGCTGTCTCGTGCTGCGCCAGCTGCTCCGTGAAGCGGTCACGGGACGCTGTCACCTGACCGCCGCGCTTCCCATCCGGTGCTCTGCGAGCGGTTCCATCGGCTTGCCGCATCCCGGGCACCTGACCTCGGCCCATTCCCCGCCTGGCAGGGCACCGACACCGAGCGTCGCCCGGCAGCCAGCGCAGGTGTAGCTGTGCCACGCAGGAGGCATCCCGCCGGGCATCGTCGGAGGGTCCGGCAGGATGGCGTGCCCTGAGAGTTTCAGCAGGCGGTTACGCATCGCTGCACCTCGCGTCGTAGGCGTAGACCCTGCGGCCGTCGTCCCGCACTCCGACGCGGCGGTAGAACGCCGTGCGCAGGCGAATTGGCACCGACGGGTCAGCCTGAGCGTCGGCCCAGAACTGCGGCCCGAACTCCGGTGCTACCGGGAACCTGACCGTGTGCGGGTCTCCCTGCAGCGCCTCTTCCCTGCCTGACGCGGGACCGCCGATGAAGCAGGCCGCGATGACATCCAGGTCAGTGCTGCGCATGATCCATCTTACCGCAGTTCAGCGGCCCGCGCCGGGCTACCAGACCGTACCGGGCCGGGGGTCTGGGTCCTGTGATGCGGCCCGGTTCCGGTACCCGCCGCCCTGCTGCGCGGTGACCTTCCTGTGACAGGGCTGGCATGACGCGCGAAGATTCGCCAGCGCGTGGGTTCCGCCCTGCGACACCGGGATGATGTGGTCGACCTGGGTGGCGCGGTGGGTGCAGACGCCCTCGATGCGGATCTCGCAGCGGTGGCGGGCGTTCTCCAGGCAGGTTCTGCGGTTCCGCTGGTACTCAGGGTCGGAATAGGTGGCGTCGGAGCGGCGCTTGCTCTCCCGGTCTGTAGGCCAGGGCATGAGGTCAAGGCTAACCCGGCAGCGTGAGGCCGATACACCAAGCCGTGCGCGCGCACGGCCCTGCTAAGTGGTACTTTTCAATCGCGCGGCGGCCCCCGGCTCCGATGCGAGCGGCTCCGGGGGCCTGGGCGACAATCCCCCCCAATCCGAAAGGGGAACCATCACCGTGACCACCACCCTAGACGTACCGACCAGCCAGGACATTGACCCGCGCTCAGCGGGCATCATGATCGAGGCACTGATCCGTCAGTGGAACCTGGAGTACGACTACAACCCAGAGTTCCCGCTTGAAGAACTCCGCGTCGTCGACTGGACGCAGGTCCGCGATGACGCGGCCATCCACGATAAGGAGACTCTCGCCGAGTTCCGCACGCAGATGGCACAAGGGGCTGTCTACCCGCCGATCGTGCTCATGGATCCCAATGTCCTGGTGGACGGCAATCACCGCGTGGCCGCCGCCAGGGGGCTGCGGCGCAAGACGTTCGCCGCCTTCATCGTGAAATTCAACAGCGTCGATCTGGCCAAGAGCTTCGGCGCGTCGACAGCGCAACTCAGCGGTCGTCGCCTCACCAGTACCGAGGCGTTCAACGCGGCGACGACCATGATGAACCGGGGCATGGCCGATGATGCGATTGCCCGCAGTATCGGCCGGTCAGTTACCAGCGTCCGGGAGATGCGCCGACGTAACGAGTTCGCCGAGCGCAGCGCCAGGATCCCCGAAATCACCAAACTGGCCGAAGGGATCAGCGAGAAGGCGCGGATCAAGCTGGCCCAGATTCCCCACGACGCGCCTTTCGTCGAGGCGGTCAGGGTCGCGGCTGAAACCAGGGCGCCGGCGAAGACGGTCAGCGAGATAGTGCAGGTAGCCACGGCCGCCCGCACGGACGCCGACGCGGTCACGGCTATCAGGGAACTACTTCGCAAGGAACTGGCCCCGGCCGGGCCGCCCCCGTACAGGGTGGTAATCCCGCTGGAGGTGAAGCAGGCACGGATGCACCTGGGAGGGCTCGTGAAGCTCGCCGCAGACCCCGCGTCACTGCTGGACGTGGCATCGCCAGACCTGCGCGCCGACGCGATGGCGAAGTGGGCGCAGGTCCGGGATCTGGCCGCCGCGGTTATCGAACTGTACGGCAAGCAGTGACCGAGAGCGCCGTCCGTGGTGCCGGCCGACCTCGCGGGGGTGCCTCGGACACGACCATGCTGATCTGGAAGGTGATCGCCGCCAGCCCCGGCATCACCCGCCAGGGCATCTGGGAGCAGGTAGAGCACGGCATCCCGGAGGGCTACGCGATGCGACGTTACATGCGCGCCAGGCCCGGTGTCTCTGCCAGGAGCATCGAAAGCGCCCGGAATTACGTCCTGAGCGATGCCCTGACTCAGATGCGTAGATCTGGCTCCATAGCGTCGGAGCACGATGGAACGATGCGCCACTACACGGTCGGCAGGGAACTGGGTTACCACGGCAACCCAGAAACGATAGACACAGATGGCCGCAAGGCCGCCGAGCACATGGCCCTGGCAGATGCACTGCGCATCCTCAGGAAGGCCATCGCCAAGGGCGACCCCACCCGCGCCAGCGGGCCCATCTTTCCCTGTGGGCACAAGGAATACTGTGCCCTGGTAGTCGCGGTGGAAGCACTAACAGCGAAAGGACCGCAGTCATGACCGTGGTGCCCAAGCAAGGACCTCGGTCACGGCGGCCAGCGGATTGCCTGCCATCGCTCACCACGTCTCCCGCGCCGGGATGCCGCTGACCCTCTGCTGCTGCCGCCTGAACGCCGGTGTCGCCTGCCAGACCAGCTCGCACACCGGGCAGTGGTCCGTGCCGACGTGGACTGGTGCCGAATGACCGCACTCCGGGCACTCGCCGGTGACGACCAGGGCGATGCCTGCGACCGATGCCGGGCCGGGCGGCTTCCAGGTGCAGAACTGGCCGGGCGCGGGCGTCCTGCGAGGCTTAACGGCATCCTGCCTGCCACGGCGCTCGCACTCGCCATCTGCCAGTTCCCTGCCGCAGCGCACCGTAACGGCGCAGAACTCCGAACCGGCCGGGATCAGGCAAGGTCCGCGGTCCCCGGCCATCTGCTCGCCGATATCGCGCAGGCCGTCCCCGGTCATGCCGTGCGGCAGCCCTTCCGGCCACGACAGCTCCACGGGCTTGCCGAACAGCAGCGAGCCGCCTTTGAGCAGGGAGCCGATGACCTGCTTGCCGGTGTAGCAGCCGTTCACGCGATCACCCTCTGAAGCTCGTCCGCGCCGGTGCCGAGCACGCAGGCCAGCCGCAGCGCCTCGCCGAGGGGAACGAGCCGGCTGCCGGACTCGATCTTGGCTATCGCGCTGCGGCACATCCTGTGCCCGGTCACTCCGTCCTGTGCCAGCCCGGCGGGATCTCGCCGCCGCGTTCCGTGATGAGCGCCTCGATCTCATTTTCCGCAGCCTCGGACGCGTCATATGCCTCGCGCCAGCGCTGCTCCTGTTCTGCCGGGACGTCGAATATCCAGGCCGGCGAGGGCGTCACGCCGGGACCCGGCTTCCATTCGCTCCACTGCGCCGGCGTCTCGTAGTCGCCGGAGTGCAGCCAGAGACGCACGCAGCCTGCCGGGACTGGCGGCTCTGCCCACTTGGTCATCGTCACTCCCAGCACTCGCAGCGCACGGCGGCAGGTTCGGGCACACGAGCGGGTTGCGGCCATCCTGCGCTGCCGGGTTGTCATACCACGTCACCTGGGACTCACCCACTCGAACCGCATCCCGTCCGGCAGCAGGTCCGCGTACCGCTCACTGGCATCGTCGGCTGCGGCCTGCATGCGGCGCGGCAGGCTGGCCCGGTAGGCGGCTTCGCGTGCCCGTGACCGCCGCTCGCCAGGCCACGGGGCGGCGACGAATACGCGCTCATCCGGCGTCAGGTCGTAGGCGTCCGTGATCTGCTGCCGGATCTGGTCGCGCAGCACGCGGAACACCTCGGTATCGGGGCCGGAGATGGCGTCCTCGGGCAGGCTCACCGGCTTGCCCCGTACCGCTCCGCAGCGGCCAGGATGTCAGCGGCCGGGCCAGATGAGTCGTAGATGGCCCCGGCATCGGTGAAGGCGCGCCCGATGACGGCTTCGAGCACGCCGCGGGTGATCGCGCCAGCGGGTTCCGCGACCTGCTCCAGATCATCGGCGAGCGCGCTCAGGTGCCTCGCGATGACGCGGCAGAAGTCTGCGACGGGCTGCGGGTTGACTGCCGCGTCTACCGTCATGGTCGGGCTGAGGGCCATGCTCCCTATCCTGCCATCAGGTGCGCCGGCGGCAGCTCGTCAAGCATCTGCACGACGGGATCGGCGCAGAGCGGCTCACCCGTGCCGTCCCGGACGGTCTTGAACCCGGCGCCGTTCCGCACGTAGCGGTAGGCGACCGCGAACGGCGTGTCAAGCAGGTAGAACTCGAGCCGGTAGGTCGAGCCTGCGTCGCGGATGTTGGCCTGTGCCCATTTGGACCCCTCGGGCCACCAGCGCGATATGCCGGGGTCGCGGCAATCCCAGACTGCCAGCGGCGGCCCGAGGCCAGCGGGCACGGCGACCTCGGTCACAGCCGCCACAGCCAGCGGGCAGCGAAGGTTCCCCGGCGCGTACGGCAGAGCCAGATGAGCACGGAGGTGGTCCGGTGCTGGCACCAGAGCCTGAACCTGACCTTGCGCGGCAGCGGGGTGAGCAGGCGGTACGGGTTCCGGTGGCGCTTCTTGTGAGCCTTCGCCCAGGCCTGCTGCAGCTGCTCAACGTCGCCATCGGTCCACTGCGGCGCGATCACGGCCGGTCCTTCCACTGTGGCGCGCAGCCGGGCCTGAACGTGATGTTCAGGTGAGCTGCGCCAAGCTCACGGTGCAGCGAGCCGCACGACAGCATGCCATCGGGCCGCAGCACCGCATCCCGGCAGCCAGCCGCAGCGCAGTCCATCGCGTGCACGTCGCGCGGCGACTCGAAGTACTCGATGCCGTCTGGGTCGATCACCAGGTCCAGCGGCTTCTCCGGGTGACGGTAGACGACGATCTCGCTCACTGCTCCCACCCCCGGTCGTAGTCGGGATGATCAGACCAGATCGTGGCCAGGTCTTCCAGGTCGGGGCATGGCCAGAAGGTGGTCAGGCATCCCTCACACTGAAGCTTTCCGGAGCTTCGCACCGGCTTGTGCCTGCGGAGAATCGTACGCCCGGCCGCCACCTCGCGGAGCACCCGCGCCGGATCATGCCGGGCGATGTGCTTCGCCTCCGGACCGCTCGGCGTGCCTTCGTCGTAGATGACGACGTCGCCCTTCGCGTCCAGCACTTCCCCGCTACCGGGATACTCGTGCGGGTCGTCGGCGTATGGACTGGGGTGCCATTCAGCCGAGCTGCGCCCGGCCGCCGCATTCGCCGTAGCGTCGTCCTCATCGAGCCGCGCAGCCAGGAACTCTGCGATGTCCACCGCTCAGCCTCCGCTGCCGAGCACGCGGGACGGCACCGCGCTCAGCCAGTTCGCGAAGCGGTCAGGCGCGCGGCCGTCAGACCAGCACCCGGCGCTGGTCTGATCCTCCCCGGTCACTACCCATGCGCCGAGCGATACCGCTGCCCAGCCGAGCATGACCAGCACGAACACCGCGAACCATGGCGGGAAGATCAGGCACAGCGCTACCCGGCGCAGGGCCACCGCTCACCCCTCCTCACTGGCGAACCGGGTCATCCCCAGCCGTCCCTGCAAGTCTGCCACCCGGTCCGACAGGTAGCGTCCCGCGTGGCAGCCTGATCCTTCCCGGCAGCCGTGCTCGCCGCGGTGGGCAAGATGCTCGGCTGCTGCCGAGTCCAGCGCGGCCTGGAGCTCGCGGAGCGTCGTCCTCAGCGAGGGAGCACGGTCAGTCCCGGCGGTCACTGATCCTCCGCCCAAAGCACTCCAGCCGCAGCCGGACGAACCCGGCCTCCTCCGCTGCGCACTCCGCCGTCTTCGGCTGCCAGCCGTCATCGAGCACGGTGCGCATGAACAGGACATGCCGGGTCTCCGGGCCGTCCGCGAGCACCCGGTCACGCCCGGCTGCCGTCCGCGCCGCGTCGGCTCTCAGCGAGTCCCAGCAGGCATCCTGGCCGCCTTCAGCCTGCCACGCGGCGATGGTGAAGTCGCCGGTGACCGTGACCTGCTCGCGGGTCTCCACTCCGGTCAGTGCGGCCGGTGACGCCAGGCGTGCTTCGCCGCGCCCGTTGCCGTACCGGCGTCCAGCGGCGTAGTGTCGTCCGCGTTCTGCAGCTCCCGCGTCTCGCCGGTCGTGAACGACACCCGGTGCACCAGGTGGCCGGAGTCGGCCAGCTTCGCGGCGAACTCCCTCAGCATCTCGTCCGCGTCGTCCGGCCGGCCGTTGTCGTGCATGCCGGAACTCTCGATGACCATTGTGCAGTGCCCCACAGGGGTCACGCTCCCTTGCCTCAGTGCAGGCTCTCAGCCCGCCTCGGCCAGCGGCACCTGGCCCCCGGCCTCGATATCGGCGAACCACACGCCCACGACACCGGACACGAACACCCCGTCGATCTGGCCGCCGGGCGCGAGCAGCTGCACGCAGCGGTCGTCATCAACGTGGAACCCGGTGACATCGAAGTACTCCCGCTGGCCGGCGTCTTTCTCGATGACCAGGCGGCGCTTCTGCGGCGGCACTCCGTCGCCGGGGACTGCCCGGATGCTCATGTCCCGCCGGCGCCTCTGCTCGCCCAATCCCGGCCTCCCCGGACGCCCTGATGCTTGCCGCCCATGGTAACGGCAGGGACGGCGGCGGATGGCGCAGGCCGGGCCGGGACCTGCGGCCGTGGCGGGAGCCTCGCTCCGGGCCTGCGCATCCACCAGCGGGCGAAGTCCCGGAGCAGCTCCGAGCGGTCGGTGCCCTGCGCTTCCGCATGCTCGCCGAAGTCCTTCCACTCCTGCCCGTCGAAGCGGAATCGCTGGATCGGCGTCTTCGGCGAGTTGGGCACGTCACCAGTATGCGCGGTGTAGCCACAGAAAAGCAAGCGCACGACTTGCAGGTGTGGCTACACCCGTGTTACCATGAAGGCATGAGGACGACAGGGATCGCGCAGGACGGAGCATCTGACATGAACGCCATCACAGCGTGGACCTACGACCCGGACGCCTGGGTCTTCGACGCCGCCGCGAGGGAGTGGACGGTACGGATCGGCCAGGAGTCCTGGCTGGTGATCCCCGGCGGCCCGGGCAGCCGGCCGCCGTACGACGCGGAGCACATCCCGGCTGCCGTCGCGATCCTGCGCTGCCCGCCGCTGAAGCCGTGCCCGCCGGACTGCAAGGGCTGCCACCACGGCTGGCTGCCGCTGAAGTGCGGCTGCCCGCGCTGCTCGTACCTTGACATCCACCACGGCACCGACCTGGACGGCACGCTCGTCAGGGCGGGACAGTAGCGGGGAACAAGAAGGAGTGATCAGCGATGACACGACGCAGGCAGTCAGGATTCCGCAGGGCTGAGCGGCAGGTCTACCTCGCCGACCGGACGGCCCTGGACATCAGCGCGGCCCTGCGCGGCCCGGTGCCGCTGGCCCGCAGGCTGGTGCGGCGCAGGATCAGGCGGTCGTTCTTCCGGTCGCTGAGGGGTCTGTGATGGGCACCGGAACCTTGGCGCCCGTGACCGAGACGGAGATGGCGGGTGTCATCCGCACGATGCTCGAGCTGGGATTCGGCGGCCTGGACCTCACGACTGGCCCGCCCGCCGCCGGTTTCGAGATGCTGACCCTGGCAACCAGGCAGCGCTTCCGCGTGACCATCACGGAAATCGCCGACCGGTGAACCCGTGCGTCGTGATCTCGCAGCCGGCGACAGAGCGCAACCCGATCCGGCCGCCGGAGATCCCGCTGGACCACTGGGGCCTGTGGATCATGAACCCCGATGAGGTCATGGTGATCTGCGCCGGCAGCCGCGAAGACGTGCTCTCGGCGGCGAGGAAGCTCCGGGACGACCTGGATGCCGCGGCAGAGGCGATCGTGCAGATAGCACGGAGCGTTTAGCGAGGTCCGCACTGCGGGGGCTACCGCGCTCCGTGCTTCTCCATCGGCACAACGACGCCGATGGAGGCCTACCTGCGCACCGCGCCGCAGTTCCGGCACACGACCACGCCGCGGGCCTCCTGCGCCTCCCCGGAGCCGCACTGCGCGCAGCGGGGCATGCGCCAGATGGCGAGCCGGTCCCGCAACCAGGCCGACCAGGTGCCTTTGCCGGTCACCGGGGTTCCGGCACCGAGTCAGCCTCGTCCCTGCTGAGCAGCCGGTCACGCCACCCGGCGGCGATCCGCTGCGGATCGACCGGCCCCCGCGACGCGACTTCGCCGCCGGGATTCACGCCGAGCCTGTGGCTGCGGGTCATCGCCGCCGCGAGCGTGGCGGCCTGGATGATGGCCACGCCGAGGAACCGGCTGCCCTCCGGCCTGTCCGGGTCGCGGAACGACAGCCACCACAGCGGGTCGCCCGGCCCGGGCTCGTACAGACCGAGTTCCGCGTCCCACGGGATGTGCATCACGCGGCCGGCCGAGTTGAGCATGTGGCGCGGCTCGCCCGGTGCCGGGTCTCCGGGCCACGGGCCGTGCTCACCGCAGATGGCGCAGGTCGCCGTTGGGGCTGGCGAGGCTGACTCGGTCATGGCGTCCAGGATAGGCAGCCGGCGGCAGCGCGGCGCTATCCAGGGTCATGGCGCGCGGAGGCTGCCGGTCAGGCGAGCTCGCGGAGCCTG
>Ga0209517_10002565_pt1 | contig 25358 bp, 27 predicted proteins | sample PeaSoiMetSII2010_FD_187695 | JGI IMG/M metagenome (GOLD analysis project Ga0209517, IMG submission 187695) | Peat soil microbial communities from Weissenstadt, Germany - SII-2010 (SPAdes) (version 2) | ecosystem: Environmental > Terrestrial > Soil > Wetlands > Peat | place: Germany... | reverse complement strand
GACCTGATGAAGAAACGATGGGCGGAGAAAAGAAAGAAGGCTTCCAAGGGGCGTCAATAAAACCTGAGGGTTGCTCGGAAGATTTCGCCGGAGTGAATCCCCATGACAGAACCAAGCAAAGAAGAACTGCTGGCTCGCATCGCTGAACTCGAAAAGCAAGTCGGTTCAAAGAAGCAGGGGAGCTTAGAATTCAAGGTTGGCGAGAAGGGAGGCGTCAGCGTCTACGGACTGGGCCGCTTTCCGGTAACGCTTTACTACGAGCAGTGGGTGCGCCTGCTGGACTCAGCAGACGGACTCCGCACCTTTCTGGAAGAGAACAAGAGCAAGCTGAAATTGAAAAGCAAAGCATAGGCTCAAGCATGGATTGGGGCAGGCAGGTTTAGATTCGAGAGTGGAGGCGGGTCTAGGGTATCCCAGTGCACTCGGAGCGAGTCCTTCAGGCACCTGTCTGTACGTCACGCTCAGATGATATATGGCACCAACGCCGCCACCCGTCGAGAGTAGGCTTCGTAAGACTCGCCGAACTGCGCTCGCATCCATTTCTCCTCAAGCCTCAGTTTGTGCCACAGTGCGCCGAAAACAAGAGCTACAGCAAGTAGCCCGCGCCATTCACCACGGGCCACTGCGGAACCAAGAAATGCCAGCAGAAGCCCGGCATAGATGGGGTGGCGAACCAGCGCGTAGGGGCCACTTGTAATGAGTTCGTGACCTTCCTTCACGGTGACGGCTTGGCTCCAGTTTTTCCCGAGGTGACGGCGTCCCCAAACAGAAAAGAGTAGACCCCCTGCGGTAACTGCCGCGCCACTCCAGAAGCACCAGACCTCAAGCGGAAGAAATCGCTCGTTGAGCATGGGAAGCGGTACGCTCCGGAGCGACAGTAGCGCCACTGCGCAAACAATCAAAACAAGGCGTGCGAGCCGCGAGGACGCGGATTCGTTGCGCTCGGTCACCTTGACGTTCGTCGACATGGCCCACCAATAGGCCAGATAACCAAGCCACATCGCAGGGAAAAGATAGCTATGTATGAGTGTCATGGATATTCCTCGTTACCCCTTCAAGTTCCCTTCAGAAGTCCGGTTTAGTCAAGGAACCGGGCATCTAACCTAGTAGCACTCCACTCAGACCGCATCGCAGCACGGCTTGCCCTTCATTGCCTCCCATCCCTCGCGTCGCAGGCCAGAGAAGAATTCGGCTGGTCAGGTATCCCAATAGACTACTAAGGGCAATCTGCGAAACAGGGGGACCTCAGCAGTGGAGTCATTGAGGATACCCGGTGTTTCGATGTACGCTCTCGCGCATGATGATAGGTCAAAGGCTCCGAGAACTCCGCGAATCGAAGAAGCTCAGCCAAGGCGATGTCGAACACCGCACCGGCTTGCTGCGTTGTTACACCTCACGTGTCGAGAACGGTCACACCGTTCCTGCAATCGAGACGCTGGAGAAGTATGCGAGGGCGCTGGAAATTCCTCTGTATAGATTCTTCTACGACGGCGAGGAGCCGCCAAGCAAGCCAAAACTTCCGCCTGCCGCGCGAACGGAGCCGCTGTGGGGAACAAGCGGCAAAGAATGGCCGGAACTACGCAGGTTTGCCAAGGCGCTGGGTCGGATGGACACGCGCAAGCGAAAACTTCTGCTCGGGTTGGCTCAGGGCATGGCACGCCGCAATCGAATCAAATAGCCGAACACTGCGTCGGCTGGTGGAAGAGGTGTGTCCCATGAAACGCAAAGCATCGTTCCTTTTGGGGCTTGTGCTCGCGACAGTAGCTTTTTCCCTCGGCTCGGCAGCGCAGGACCGCAAGCCGGTCAAGCTCCCGCCGCCGCAGACCGATGGAGGCCGCCCTCTGATGCAGGTGCTCAAGGACAGGAAATCGACCCGCGACTTCGGCCCGGGCACCCTTTCGCCTCAAACGCTTTCCAACCTGCTCTGGGCGGCGTTCGGAATCAACAGACCGGATGGGCGTCGCACTGCGCCCTCCGCCATGAACTGGCAGGAGGTGAGCATCTACGTGGCGACTCCTGAAGGCGTGTACATTTACGATGCCAAGGACAACACGCTGAACCAAGTGTTGGCGGGCGACTTTCGGGCGGCCATGGGCACGCAGTCATATGTGAAGGACGCGGCTGTGAACCTAGCGTATGTCTCGGACCTTTCCAAGACTGACAACGCTGCATCCTCCGAGGCAGAGATGTACACCGCCGCCGACGTGGGATTCATCGCGCAGAACGTTTATCTCTACTGCGCCTCCGAGGGGCTTGCCACGGTGGTGCGGGCCGGCATCGATAAGCCCGCGCTGGCCAAGACCCTGAATTTGCAGCCGCAGCAGAAAATCATCTTGGCGCAATCGGTCGGGTATCCGAAGAAGTAGGGAGCCGCCACTGAGCGCCCAAGGCGGGAGTTCAGTGTTTCCTGCAAAGTTCACCAGTGGCATCTTGCTCCTTATATTTGTCTTCACGGGGCCAGTGGGCTGCTATGAAACGCGAAGAGGGAGAGAGCGAGCAATTGCCCGGGGAAAGGCGCAGTTCGAATTACATTGCTGCGGCTGCCATAACGGAAGACGCTTGGACCTTGCCAAAATTCCTCCAAACCTCGCAGGTATTTTTCGACGGCCAAGTCTTCCGAGCGGCAGAGCCGCGACCGACGCTATGGTTCGTTCAACTATCCTCACGGGGCGGTCGGGAATCATGCCATCCTTTGAGGGCAGCCTTAGCGATGAAAAAATCGAAGACATCATTCGCTATTTGCATAGCGTGATTCCGGGAACACGTCTGTGCACGACAAATTGATTCGCAGTTGGCTGTGACGATGAGAATTTACCACTTGTCTAAAATCGCGCTGACGACAAGAAGAGCATAGCCGAGTAAACCTTCGCTGGCCCCAGCTGCCTGACCACTTCCGCTGCATGGACGACGAAGGGCAGCACAATCCCGAAACAGTCGTCGCACGACCGCCATCCTCGCTGAATTTCCATGGGGGAAGGCTATGTGTGCTGAAAAAGTGCTACCGAAGACCTTCATCGAGCATGCGTGTGAGGATGCCCGTGCGTTTTGAGCCTGTGCTGAACTTCGTCAATCTGTTTTTCCAGCTTCTTTACCAGCTTTTCGAGTGTCTTAATTCGCTTGTTGTAATCCGGATGCCGATGGCTGCGTCCTGTCTCGGTCATATCTCCTCCCATGACTTGAGAGAGTGTAGTCCGTGCTGGCAGTCTGTTTCAAATATAGCTACGCAGGGAGCGGGGAGGGATTCAAGCATCACAACCCGTCCAATCACGGGAGCTTATCCATGCCTTTGCGCAATCCGGTTATGCCCGGCTTGCACGGGTCATCGGTGCTCCGTCTTATTGGCTGCCAGATATACAGTTGAACGCCCGAGACAGCATGATTCCCATGCATAGGCCTCCGGCTCCGAGAACAAGGACGCCGGATGTTTGATGGAGGTGGAATTCTCCCACATGGCCCACGAGCAGATACCGGGAACGTTCCGCACCGGCATAACCCGCTCACTCACTACTCTTTATCCGGATACTCGCCGGGAACATCATCCTGCGGCACCTCATGCGTGCGAACTTCCCCCTCGTCAGCGTCCCCGGCGTCTTCCACGCCCTTCACCGCGTCGGCCTCGAACGCGTTTCCTTCGCCGAGCAACTCGTCTACACTCTCCGAATCCGCACGTTGGACGTTGGACAATCCCTGCAAATCTCCCGATTGCTCGCCCGACCGCACTCCCACTCCCTCCCCTACGAATGTCACCGTATCCACGCTCTGGCTTTTCCCCCGAACCTTTCTCTTAAGTGCGCTCGCCGTTTTCCCGCCGGTCGTCCTCTTGCCGCCGACCTTCGTTTTCACCACCGCCTTTTTTGGAGCTGCCTTCTTCTTCGTCACCTTCTTGCTCGCAGTTCTCTTCGACTTCGTCTGCTTCTTCTTGGTTTTCATTTTGGTAGCCATACGCGCAGTCTACCACCGGTTGGCCATTCCTAGCGTGAGCGGGCCTTTGCAGTTTGACAGACTTGGAAGTTACCATCGCTGCCGTCCTCACACCGGAAGAACTCGTAGCGCGGTTCAAAGTCCCAAAGAGTTGGGCGTACGAGCAGATGCGCTCTCGCAGCGAGAATCCACTTCCACGCCTCCGCGCGGGGCGCTATCTTCGATTTATAGACGAAGGTCGTGGAGTGGCTGACTGAGAGCGGGGGTTAGACCTGGAGCGCCACATGATTGCGCGAATCTGGCAGGGAACGGTGCTAATTTCCAAGTCCAGCGAATACCTGAGACTGATGCGCACCGTCGCAATCCCGGACTATAAATCCGTCCCCGGCAATCGCGGCGCGTTCGCACTTCACCGAATCGAGGGCGAGAATGCTCACTTCATCATGCTCACGTTCTGGGAGTCCCGCGAAGCAATCGCGCAATTCGCGGGAAACAACATCGAGCTTGCGAAATACTACGATTTCGACTCCGATTTTCTTTTGGCGCTTGAACCATTCGTGAAGCACTTTGAACTGTATGAGGAGTGACTGAATCACTCGGAAGTCTGTTGCGCGATTCGGGTTGAGCCGCGAAGGGACACGACGAGGACTGGCCGCCAGACTTCGATGAGGATTTCTCTGAACGAGGGCTTCATGAAGGTAACGGAGCACATTATGATGTGCGGACTGCGCGGTTCAAGCCTTGCTGCCGCGCGAGAATCAACGGACAGCTTTGCGGGCGAAGGAACGGGGGCAAGATGCAAAGTAGCGATTCCAAATCTGTCGTGCAAGGACTTGGCGGAAGAGCGGACGAAAACGTCCGGCACACACCGTCGCGGGCGGATAGCGAATCGAGCAACAGCACGGCGGATTCGAATTCCGAAGACGCTAAAACAGGAATCCGTCCCGAACTGAGAGATTTCATCAATCGTGCCATCGTCCCTATACTGGTGGAGAAGTATTTGGCCGAACGCGCTACCAAGAAGCCAACGACGCAGAACCCGAACACAGGGAACGACACACGCGCCCGCCGCGATTTCTTCACGATTCAGCAACTCGCAGAAAGATGGAGTTGTAGCCGGGGGATGGTGTACAACGTGCTGCGCTCGACTGGAACCAAGGTGGTAGATTTTGCGGCGAAGGGTCGCAAAGGGCACAAGTTAATCCCCGTCGCTGCTGTCGAGGAAATCGAGCGGAAAAAGTTAAGGCGGATAATCTAACCCTATCCCATTTTCAGCGCGTTTTTACTGTCACCACTGTCACCAAATTTTGCTTTACTTACCCCAACTAGGATGGTCTATACTCACCTCCGCTTAACAGTTGGAAATTTGGGAAGTGGTTGAAAACATTAGAAAAGGCCCGTTTTTCCAGGGTATTTGATAAAGGCGAGAAATTCTCCCCCCCTCTCCGCCAGTTTTGCTGAAGGGCGCAGGCTGGGTCTTCTGGGACAATATCCGCCGGGCAACTTTCTCGAGATTCGGCCGCCGAATTATTTTAGACCGCCAGGCTTCCTTCGATCTGCTGGAGATATTCCTCGTTCGATTTTCGGCTGCGCGAAAAACTGACCGGCCGCGAGTCGCGCCGCCGGGCCGTTTTCAAGTGGCGTTGCAGCCGCCGCTCGGCCGCGTGCAATCCAAAACCCGGCCGTTGATGTCCCGGCATTCAGCGCGCTGTTTCAAATGGTCGGCAATCGCATTTCGCGCGCTCCCGCTCAAACGATCTTCCGCGAGCGCGCACAAAGATTCCGCGTCGGGACAAGCTTCCCGCAGCGCCGGCTTGTGGCCCTGCAACCGAGGCATCAGCCTCTCCAAAAAATTCTGCTCGTTCCAAACTTTCATCGGGGCTGAGAAAGCGTTCGTTCCATCTTCATCCAAAGCATTGGCCGGCCGTTCTGCAGATGCTACTTCACCGCCTCGAGCGGCAGCCCGATATGCGTCGCGGTTTCTTCGTACGAGTAGCCTTCAATCTTCAGCTCCGCGAAACACTCCGTCTCGCCGGTCAGTTGAAATCGGCGGACGATCTCCTCGTCGGGGATTTCACGATATGCCGGGGCCGCTACTCCCATAACGTGCCAGCTCCACAAATTCCATAAACTTTCGCGACCGGAGCCAGAGGCCACGCTCCGTTCGATCGCCTCTCGTGCTTACCCGCCGCCTGAAGCCCGCTGCTCAATAGCTCAAGGCGCTGAAACGCCGGTGGACTTCACCAACAGCCGGACATTGAGCGCAATATCTGCAATCACAAGCACCGCTTCCGCGAGGAAATAGAACAGGATCAACGCGCCGAATGCGATCAGTTCCAAGAACACCAGGAACGCCAGGCCCACCAGAAACTGGCTCTCCATCGGGATCGGAGGCATCGGGAAGAAAGATCCAACGATGCTGGCCGGATTCATCCCGGAGAACCAAGTGAACAAGCACCCAGCCACACCCACAGTGGCAGCCGAGATGGCGTAAACTTCCCCAATCGTTCGGAACAAAATCGAGAAGATGGGAATGACCGTGAATGGCGAAGGTCCGAGCCGGCTGACACTCGCCGCGCGATAGAAGTAAATTTGGAGGGCCGAAAAGCTAGCGAACCCAATCAGCGCCGCTGCCATGATGCCGCCGATCGTCCCGGTGGTCGGAAGAGTGAACGCCAATTTCAGCGTCTCAATCACCACGTAAACGCCGGAAAGCCCCACGACAACTCCGAGAATGCGCAGCGCCAGCGTCACTCCCGCACGGATGACGCTGCCGCTCTCGAGCGCCTCCAGGCCGTAGCGATACGGCCAAAGCACCAGGAACGGACCCCCACCCGCTGGCCGGCCAGGCCGGAAATAAGAAGGCGGAGCCGGCGGCGGAGGCATCGCCTGCGCGCCCTGCGCCGGCCCTTGCACGTGCCCGCAGTAATTGCAAGCCGGGGAGTTATCCGCGATTTCTCTTCCACAATTCTCGCAGTACATGATTCCTCGCTTTCGCAATTCACACGAGCAGAGCGCATTCGCGCCTGCGCAGATTTGAGTCCGAAATTCCGGCAGCTAGCCTTTCTGCTTGCCTTGCAATAATCCAGCGGATTCAGCCTGCCCAGGGGCTCCGCAGGCCAAGGCGAGAGGGCTGGCAGACGGCGATCAGCTCTGCCAGCCCAAAATTCCACAGCTTGCTTCTCATTGCCTAAAAATATAGACTCCGTCAACTGTCAGAACGCGACAACTGCTGACATCAGACGTAAATCCGCAGGCGACGTCTCCGCCGGGGTGCCGGTATCTTCATTACGCTGCAGCAATGAGCACGAACGGGAACGACAAGCTCGAGACCTGGAAGGAGATCGCGAATTACGTAGGCCGCGATCTTCGCACGGTAATGCGCTGGGAGAAGGAGCGATCACTCCCGGTGCACTGCATTCCCGGAGGCGGGCGCCGCGCGGTCTTTGCATTCCGCAGTGAGATCGATGCGTGGCTGCGCGGCTCGCGCCAGCACCCGGCAGGCGCCGATCTAAAATTCCCGCAGGCATCGAGACCTCCGGCATCAGTTCGCGGAGCGGTGCCGAAAGCCGAGCCGCAAACTCCCGCGAATGAAGGTCCCGCGCGGCCGCTGGTAAATCACGTCCTAGGCGCAAGCTTTGCTCGCAAACTCACGATTCCACGTGTCAAATGGGCGGGCTTGCTGGTTCTCGCATTTGTGTCGGCGATTGCTGTTATTTTGCTAGCGTCGAGGGGTCCTCACGCGGAAGGCGCATCAACGGCCGTTACACCAATAATTCCGCCGGGCATCGAAGCCTGGGTGCAGATTACTCTCGTAAACTCACAACCGCAGGGCACGTCCCGGCCTTTTCAACAAGTCGTCGCCGTGGACAGCTCGCGCTATGCCTCCCTCGAAGCCGCCAATCTTCAAAACGTAGCTTTCTTCGATGCGCGCGGCGAGATCTTGAAAAGTTGGATGGAGTCCGGTAACGCGAATCTCTCATCCCGCACTGTTTATTGGATACAGCTTCCGGAGGGGATCCGAGCGCGCAACATCGCCAACATTTACATGGGATTTGCGGCCAAGGAACGCAATCAGTTCAATGCCTCTACAACCGGGGAAGCTCCGGGTCTAAGTCCAACGTACGGCGAATTCGACAATGGCGCGCTAGTATTTCCCCGCTACGCTGATTTCCGAGGCAGTTCACTGCCCGAGGGATGGTATAGCGGGCAGACTCCCGGAGGCCGCGGCGAAGTTCGCATCGGCAACGGAGTTTTCATCGCCCATTCTGGAAGAGGAGGCGGTTCCGCGTTCTTGGGATCGGATTGGCAAGTCGGCAGCAACATCGCCGAAATGGATTTGCTGTCGCAACAAACCACGCGCGGGCAGGAAATGCTTTTCGTCTGCAGTTCGAGCCCGCGATACTTCCACTGGACGCCGGACTCAATCGGCTACCAGGATATGAGCGGCCTCGAGATCGAAGACAACAATTCGGGTACGCCTTCTGTTCGCGCCACCGCGGCGCCGAATCCCCCGCGATCCGCAGTGATCGGATTCCATGATGGGACTCTATTCGCTAACTATCAGCCCGTCGCTTCCGTCCAGACGCGAATTTGCGGCGGCGACTATCTTGCCACCACCGTGAACACCGGCTTCGACGCGTCCTTTTCCTTCGATTGGATCAGAATGAGAGTTCTGCCGCCAAATGGCGTCATGCCCGCCACGATATTTGGAGAGCTGAATTCTGGGGTAACACAGACGCTGAATGCAGAAAAGTAGCGGCAAGAATCGAGCCACGTAGGCCGACATGCAGGCCGCGAATTACGTGCGCGCTTGCTCGATACCGAAGAAATTCCTAATTATTCCGGCCACGTCGCGCCGCCGGTCGCAGCCGCCAGGGGGCGCGGGGCCCGCCAGCCCCGTGCCCGGCCGCCGACATTTCCCTCTCCCGATCCGTCCGCCTCCAGCTAAAGAAAGCTACGAATGCTCCCAGCGACCAAAACATGGCCCCGCCGAGCAGCGCCACCGTTCCGCCCGGCAGCGAATTTGTCGATGCGTCGTAAATCATGTACGAACCGAATGCGAGCATTGCGAGTGAAATTACGATATAGATCGGCCGGTATTGGTCCACGGTCATGCCCTTTTCCTGATCCGCGCGACTCCGATCTCGCCAACGTATTTGCGCCACGGAGCGCGACACATCTCAAGCCAATTCCAGCGCCATCCTCTCAAGTTAAAGCTCCCGGGCCTCGTGTAAGGCTGCGAAAAGCCAACCGGGGCCATGTGGCCGTTCAACTCCATTGAAGCGGCCAACTCGGAACCTGACGGCGCGTGGCCCGCGATACGCGTACATCAAACTTCCGAAGCGTTGGTCGAGAACGTACGCGCATGAGCATTGAGCGAGCCTCAAAATTCCCCGACGAACTTCGGCTACCGATCCGCCCGGAAATCCTGACACGCCCCAATCTTCAGCATTGTCGCCCACACTGCCAGTAGTTTCACGGCGCTGTCGTGAACTGCTCGCCCTTGCAAGCAGGACGAAAATATTGCTGGAAATCTTGGGTTCGAGTTTCAACTCGTACGATTGCTGCGGGATTCGTGAGACTTTCGCACGGAGCCAAACGGATCCTCCTGCGCAGGTGTGGCTGCTTTCTTGCGATCAGCTTCCTCAGATCGGGCGAGAATTTCCCAAGCAGAGAAGCACAATCGGGGTCTAGTACTCGAGCGATGCTTCCCGGCTACCTTCTGCACTAAGTTGAACCGGTCGATCCGTCCTGGGCAGATGCTTCTGCGGTAGATCGAACGTCCTTCGTTTGATTATCTGTGCTGAGGAGGTCCCGAACTGCAGCGCTGAATCTGTCGCCTGGCGTCTCTCGATGTCTGCTTGGGATTAGAAGCAAAGCCCGTATTTATACTGATTGCCAATACCTTCGCCAATAGCTTAAACGCCTAGAGTCGGCGGGCTCCCCGTCTCAGCTCAACCATGCCGACACTAAATCTCGGAGGAAAATCAAAATGAATAAATTGCGTTTGCAGCTTGTGTCTTTGGCTTTGCTGTTGGGCCTGAGTTCGTTTTGTGCCACCAAAGGTGCCAGTCACCAAGGGCAAGTTGGCACTTGTCAGCCAGCGGTCCTTCTGACAAGTGGGCAACTGAATACGTCCGCCATCGTTCCGGATGGAGGCGATCCCGTTCCCGAGCCGATCCCTCTGCCGCGTCCAAAGTCCCTACTCGCCGATGGCGGCGATCCGGTTCCAGAGCCAATCCCATTGCCTCGCCCAAAGTTCGCTAATCATGCGACCGGCACTCTGCTCGCCGACGGCGGTGACCCTGTTCCTGAGCCCATTCCGCTGCCCCGGCCCCACGCCGTTTAACGCCTAATGCCGGACCATCTCGGGGGAAGGATGTTCCTCATCCTTCCCTCGATCCATGCTAGCATCCCGGCTCAGCGCAGTGATCCTAGCTGAGTCCAGCCCAGTTCCCGCTCACGTCATATGGTTTGCCACCATCTCGTTGGAAGTGTTCCTGCTTGCGCGCAGCATCCGGACCAAGCTTTTCGCAAAATTCCCGATCTTCTATACTTACGTTCTATTTGTTCTTCTGCAGTCCGTGGTGAGATTTACGGTTTACCATTGGTATCCACAGCGCTACCGGGATTTATATTGGTTTACTGAGTTTGTCGGCGTGGTGGTGGGATGCGGGGTCCTCTTTGAAATCTATCGACGGGGCCTTGCGCCCTACCCGGGAACCGCACGGTTGGCCCGCAACGTGCTCGCACTGGTATTTGCCTTCGCGGCCGGAAAAGCTCTAGCCGGAGCTCTGCGCGGCGGTCTATGGTTTCCATCGCGAACTACTGCGGAGCTGGAACGCAACCTTCGCGCCGCACAGGCCTTCGCCATACTGGGACTAGTAATTTTACTACTTGCATATTCCATCCCACTTGGTAGAAACTTGCGCGGCATACTCGTGGGGTACGGCTTGTTTATCGCTACCAACCTCGCCGATTTGGCGATGCTGGCGTCCCCTGGAAAAGAATTGCAGCGCTTGTGGTCTTATTCGCAACAGGTGTTTTACTTACTTGTACTTTGCATTTGGGCCGTGTCACTATGGACGCCTTCGCCTCAGCCGGGCATCGCGTCAAGCCCGGAAGTTGCGCCGCCCTATAAGGAAGTTGAACGGAAGACGCGCGGCCGTTTGAAACGCACAGGATTATTCTTCGGTAGAGGCAAGGATCGCTAAGAATGAATGAAGGGACGGCCATCGTCGCTCTAGTTTTGCTGGCTGTGGTGGTAGTTGCGGGCTTGATTCTTCTGTGGCGCAAGCCGGCCGGCGCGCTAGATGAATTCGACCAAGCGAACCGCGGCCTTCTCCCGGCAGACGGCCAATGGGCCGATTGTCCGCGTGCCACAATTGACCACATCTTCGGCACCGGCGATTTGGGGTTTGTGCGCGCCAAGGGTTCCGATCGATTGTGCCGCGCCTTTGAGAGAGATCGCCGGCAAATTGCCCTCCATTGGGTATGGAGCGCGTTTGACGAAACTCATCGGATTATGGCCCGCCATTTTCGCGCCGTCCGCAGCAGCCCCGATCTCAGTATCAGCCTCGAAGCCAAGCTCGTCGCGGAAGTCCTGCTGCATCAGCTTTTGTGCCTGATGTTGGTCGCTGCGATCCGCCTAGCCGGCCCCGAAGGCTTGGCGCGTTTGGCCGGCGCCGTCGGCAATCTGCGGCATCAAGTCGGAATTGTGATCGAGGGATTCCCCGATTCCGCGGGCGGCGATTTCTCAAAAGATTCTGGCCTTCACATTCATAGTTGAGGACTCCCTTCGCCTTGACCTCCATGCCCTCCGCGCTACCGACCAGCACCGTGGACGCAGCCCATGCGGACCTGCAGCGCCGCACTCTCTCGAAAATCCAGGGCAGCTTTGCGCGGCTCATTTATCTCGCTTCCACGCGCGATTACAATTCAGCCCGCTACTATCATTCCGGCCTCGCTGATCGCTATTCGCCCAATGTCGCCGAAAAGGCTCTCGAATTGGCGCATCGCCAAGTGTTCCGCGAACTGGCCACTTCCGCCCTTGCCGATCTGGCGCACGAACTCGAACTCTACATGCACTCGACTCGCGAAAATCCTTCGGATTTTTTCCGTGCCTGGCAGGACGTCGAGCCGTTTCGCGTGGTCGTGCCCGTAGGCACGCATCCCACCAGCGCGGCTCTCTTTATTTCAAATGTCAGGTTCGCTTTGGCAGTACTGCGGTCGAATCTGAAGGTCCCGCAGGATCATTGAGGCGCATCGCCACCGCGGTCACTCGCCCCACGATTTCCGCTTCCGCCCCGTAAACGAATCGCCGGATCTTGCAGTGCGAAAGCGGATGCGGCATCAGCAGCAATTCCCTATCCTGAATCTCGCACCACGAGCAAGCATATCCATCCCGCAATTCGACGAAGTAAATCGGCCGGTCGTATTCCGTGCGCCACGGCACAGCCTGAAATTTGCGCAGTTCCGTATCGATCTGCACAAACGAGCCCGGCCGCAACAGCGGATACATGCTCAAATCCTGCAGCCCGATATAGCCGTATTTTCCGTGGCGAATGTCGAGACGCTGTATCAAAGCGATCGGGACATCCCCCCAAATCTCTACCATCCGCGACAGCAAATTCGTATTATCCAGATTGAATCCGCGGTCGAACTGAATCGGAAACGATACCGTCCTCTCGGGATCGGGATCTTCAACGGTCACCAGATGCGTGTTGGGCAAACGCGCGGCAAGCTGCCGCTGCGGCAGCCTCTGCAAATCCACGCCGAACAGCGCCACCAAGTCCGTAAACTTGAAGCGGTAAATGCTGCTCAGGCTGTACAGCTTGAAAATACTCGGTACCGAGCTCGAATTCTCAAGCTGCGAAAGCCACGGATTCGAAATCGCGAATTCCGGATTGGCCTCCAGCTCGGCGATTTTTTGGCTTTCCTCGGCCACTTCGCGCACAGTGATCCCGAGCCGCAAACGAATATCGCGCAGCTGCTCTCCCGGCTTGCGGATGTTCGGTACCATGGCCCCAGATGGTACCCTGAGACCGCACGCATCGCAAACCCCGGCCGGACCGAATTGGGAATTTGACTTCGGGGAACTTCTTCCAGGGTAGTACCATCTAATTTCTTACCAGACAGTATGATTGAAAATCCCGAACCCGCCAGACCAGGACTCACCGCGAAGAAGTTCTGGCTGTACACCTCGCCGATCCTCGCGCTTCTACTCGTCTATGTCGGATGGGTCATGCTAGTCCGGTGGCAAGAGAACAAGCAGTTGGAAGAAAAAGCCGCGCAGGAAGCCCGCGCGAAAGAGCGAGCGGAAGCCGAGCGCACCGTTGAAACGCTTGGCGGCAACGAGTTCAATATTCTCAGCTTCTACGCAACCCCAGGACTGATTCGCCGCGGGGAATCCATCCAGCTCTGCTACGGAGTCTCGAACGCCAAAACGGTAACGCTCGATCCGCCAGTCGCCGAAATGTGGCCGTCAGTCAGCCGCTGCATCAACCTCTCGCCCACGAAAACAACGAACTACACGCTAACCGCCACCGACGCCCAGGGAAACAAGAAAACCGTCTCCCTCGAAGTACAGGTCCACTGATCGCAGAATGCGGGGCACACGTACGCACCCTCTTGCGCGCAGACTGGCATCAGTTTTTCTCAGGAATTTGGTGAGCGCCGCAGCGACTAATGCTTCGGCCGGCTAGGGCTTTCGTCCAGCTCGTGGTAGATGAAGTAGCCACCAACGCCGGCGCCGACTGCCGCTGCCGACAGCAGAATCAGAACAAGAAGTTTCTTCCGGTTTCGCACCGCGGGAATCGTTCCGGAACCGTTCTTTCCCCCGCCCGTTTGATCGTCGACGATCTGCACGCGGTAGGACTGGCCGTCTCCAATCGAATGTGTATCGCCGTCGATCGAAATATCAAACGGTCCGCGGAAGCTCGTCACCACCAGCTCATTCGCGCCCACAATCGTCACGCGCCCATGCGACGCTTCGCCCGATCGCGATCGCACCATCGCCCCAAGCGCCTCCAACTCGACGATATCCGATGATCCCGAAGCAAATCCGGCTGTGCCGCGCTCGAGTTCAGCGTGAATTCCGCTCGGAGAATCTTCCAGGCGTGAACTGCTCGCGGACATCAAATAAAGCTGCGCCGTTCCTGCTCGCAGGCGGATCGACCCAGTCGATTCCGTGTCAATCGTATCACCGGGATAGACCGTCGCTCCCACAGCCGCCGCCGCGCGGTCCAGCCGCGCCGCCTGCGACTGCGTCACGGTTCCCAGCGGCTTTTCCGCCGCTCCCGCGATAGGCAGGTTCACCAGCGTCCCAATCAACACCGCTGTAAGACATGCGCGAAGTGCAAATCGCACATTCCACCTCCAAGAGGGCCAGAAGTAATCTAAGCCTGAGAATGTAACGTGTCAATCACTCTCTTCCGGCCAGTTATCCCCCTGCAAGGGCTCCGCGACCGCCCGGCACGGCACCCGAGAGCGCGCCGTTGCCTTGTCAGGGCATGACTTTAGTCATGCCGCTAAGCCCGCAAAAAGAGACCGGCTTCAGCCGCTGAGGGCCCTTGGGTGTGGCCGCAAGTACGCCGCTAAGCCCCCGGAAAACCTCACTCCCCCTCCCCAGCCTCCCTCAACGACTTCTCCCGAATCCCCTTAAACTCCGCATTCGCCTTCCACTCGGGCATCTTTTTCGCATTCGCCACCCGATATCCCACCAAGAAATAAAGCTGGCAATCCTCCACAGCCCCGCTCAAATCCCAATCCTCCTTAATCTTGTCGCTAGGCTTGTGATAATCCTCAGCCGTGAATTTCTGCCGCGTCTTCATCCCCCAACCTTCAGGCTTGCCGATAAAATCCACCCCCGCATCGGGATCAAACGCCGGCACTCCCACCTTCGCAAAGCTGAAATGATCCGAGCGATAATAAAATCCCTTCTCCGGCTCAGGATCGGGATCGACGCGCCGCCCCTGCTCCCGCGCCACCACCGCCACCACATCATCCAGCGTAGATTTCCCGTTCCCCACCACGGTAATGTCCCGCGTCCGCCCCCAAACATTCATCCCATCCATATTGATGTCCGCGGCCGTAGAAGCGATCGGATAAAGAGGATGCTCCGCGTAGTATCGCGACCCAAGCAATCCCTGCTCCTCCGCCGTAACCGAGAGAAACAGCATCGTCCGCTTCGGCGGCACTTTCAATTGCTTGTAAGCCCGCGCAATCTCCAGCAGCGCCGCCGATCCCGAAGCATTGTCCAGCGCCCCGTGATAAATCTTGTCTCCATTCACCTCCGGCCCGATCCCGAAGTGATCCCAATGCGCGGTGTAAACCACGTACTGATTCTTCAATTTCGCATCGCTGCCCGTCAGCTTGGCGATTACGTTGTGCGACTCAATCGGCTGCAACTTGTTGTGAATCTCGATGCTCGCCTTCATCCCCAACGGCACAGGCCGGAAATCCGCGCTCACGGCTTTTTGTTTCAGCGTCTCGAAATCTAGCCCCGCGGCATGAAACAGCGCCTCAGCCTCCTCATGCGTAATCCAACCCTCCACCGCAACGCGATTCATATTCTTGTTCGCGGAAGCCAGATCGAACTGCTCCCCGCTCCAACTATTCCGCACCACCTCCCAGGGATACCCAGCTCGCGCCGTTTCGTGCACGATAATGCAGCCCGCCGCACCAAGCTGCGCCGCCTTCTCGAATTTATAAGTCCACCGCCCGTAGTAAGTCATCGCCTTGCCGCCAAACATCTTCTCGTCCGCCACCGGCGGATCGTTGATCAAAACCACAATCACTTTCCCGCGCACGTCCACGCCCTTGAAGTCATCCCACTTATACTCAGGCGCCTGCACGCCGTACCCGACATACACCATCTCCGCATTGTCCAAGCTCACCGAATCCACCATCCGCTTGGTCCAGGCCACGAAATCTTTCTCAAACGCAGCATGAAGCGTCGTATCGTGCCCCGAAAACGTAAGCTCCATCCCAGGATCAGGCTTGATCCCCACCAGCGGCACCTTCTGCAAATAACTCCCGTCAGGATTCCCAGGCTCCAACCCAAACTCGCGATACTCCTTCTCTAAATAAGCGATGCTCAAATCTTCGCCCCGAGTCCCGGGGCCCCGCCCCTGAAACTCATCCGAAGAAAGCGTCTTGATATGCGCAAGAATCCGCGCCGCCTCAAACGACTTCACCCCATCCTCAGCCGGACTCTGCGCCAAAACCGGCGCAAAAGAACCAACGCCAACAGTCACAATCACCGCCAAACAAAAAATAAATCCCCGCCCACCCACAAATTTAGATTTCATCCCACTCTCCCGAATCCATACTATTTGCAAAAACCGAATTGTAGCCGAAATGTTCGGCCCTCGTAGGGGACCGCCGTCAGAGCCGGTGCGAAAACTCGAAATATTTGTCAGGGCACGGCTTCAGCCGTGCCGCAAGTCCCGTGAAATCGCCCCGGCTTTAGCCGCTGAGGTTCGTCTTTTCCCGTTCTCGCACACACTCTTTAGCCCGTGAAGCACCTCTGATTGCACCCTCGAGTTATTTCTGGGCGGCGTTCATCTCAACTCTCAAGCTTGTACTTCGTAGAAGCCAACACGTATAGCCTCCGCCACACAAACCGATTAATCGTAACCACCATCGCCGCCATCAAAAGCGTAGCCGCCAGCAAAACCCGCGAGCTTCCACTATCCGTCGCACTGCTAATCACCGCCCCAAGCCCCACAGTCGAAAACGTCTGCCCATGAAAATGAAAATATTCCGCCACAATGCTCGCATTCCAAGCCCCGCCCGAAGCCGTAACCAACCCGGTAACCAAATAAGGAAAAATCGCGGGCAGAAAAAGTTCCCGCCACTTCTCCAACTTCCCGAACTGAAAGATGCCGCACACTTCCTTCAAGTCCGAAGGAATCGCCGAAGCCCCCGCAATCACATTAAAAAGGATGTACCACTGCGTCCCCAGCAAAAGCAGCACGATCGAGCCAATTCCCAGCCCGCCGCCCACGCGAATCAGCAAAAGCAGAATGATCGGAAAGAGCGCAGTGGCAGGCACCGAAGCCGCGATCTGCGCGATCGGCTGCATCACCGCCGACAGCCGCGGATTCAAACCGATTACGACTCCAGCCGGAATCGTCCACAGCGCCGCAAGAACCAGCGTGAATTCCACGCGCAGAAACGTCGCCCCCGCCCCCACAAAAATGCTACGGATTTCCGTCCCGCTAACCGTAACCAGCAGCGCCGTCATCTTAATAAACTCATACCCGATGCCCAGCACCAGAGCCGTGAGCACAATCCGCCCAATCATTTTCCGGACTTTTCCCGCTGCTCCGCCTTCGCGCTCCTTCGACGCGCCTTTCGCAAAGTACAAGCTCAACCGCTCCCGCAGCGGCCGCACCGACACCTGCGCCACCAGCGGCACAATCTTCGACCGCCGCAAAAAATCCAGCACGTAAGAGTGCGGCGACTCGATCGCTTCCACTTGCTCGAATTTGAATTTCTCCGCCCAGGCAATGATCGGCCGCCAAATAAGCTGGTCCATAAGCACGATCACTCCCACCATCGTCACCACTCCCCAAATGATCGCCCGCGTATCCCCTGCATTCGCCGCCGTCTGCAGATACGAACCCAACCCGGCCAAACGCAAGTCGCGGTTTTGCAGCACGAACATCTCGCAGGCCATCAGGAAAAACCATCCGCCCGCCACCGACATCATCGAATTCCACACCAGCCCGATCGTCGCGAACGGCAACTCCATCTGCACGAACCGCTGCCACCAGCTCCAGCGGTAAATCTCCGCCACTTCGCGCATCTCCCGCGGAATCGACTTCAGCGAGGAATAAAAACTGAACGTCATGTTCCACACCTGCCCCGTAAAAATCAGCAGAATGGAACCAAGCTCGATCCCGAATTGCCGCGTGGGAAAAAGCGCCACCATCGCCAGCATCACCCCGGGCAGAAAACTCAGCACCGGAATCGACTGCAGCGTGTCAAGCAACGGAATCAGGAAGCGCTCGGCCTTCGCGTTGTACGCGGCGACGTATCCGTATATGAGCGTGAAAATCAGGCTCACGAAATACGCGAGCATAATTCGCAAAAGCGAAAACATCGCGTATTTCGGCAGCGCGCTCAGCGAAAGTTGAATCTCCGGCCGCACACTGACCGGCGCGATCCAATAATGAGTGAGTGACAGCAGCGCATAGAACGACGCCAATCCCGCAAAAATGATCGGCAAATCCCGCAGCATCGAAGGAACGCCCGCGGGCAATTTCCCCCACGCGGGAACTCTGGATACCCGATTTTCCGGACTCGTCATTCAGCCACTGCTCTCAATTCGGTTTTCCGGTTGGCGCGGCGTGATAAAGCCGCAGGCGGTCGTTCTCCGAATCGTATTCGAAGATCTCGGCGTAGCGGCCCCAATTCAATGCCGTATCAACCTGCTTCTTCGTTTCTTCCTCGGGAATATATTCGTCGAGAATGTCGTGGAAAAATTCGATCGGCATGGCGTGATCCGACTTGCTCTCAAGCGTGGTCTTGATCTGCTGCAGCAACCCAACGTGCGCGAGAATCGCCTCGCGGAACAAAATCTTCCGCGAGCGGATATCCGCTTCTGCGAATTCCTTCCCATTCAACGTGAGCACGACATCTCCCTCGCGCACGGTCACAAATCCCAGCAGCACGCCCGCATCAATGATCGGCAGCAAGTCGTCCACTTCCAGCAACAGCTCCTCGGCGATGTGATACATGTCCTCTTCGCCCTTGCGGTCGTTGAGCAGCTCGAGCAATCCCGCCACGCCGCCCGGCCGCGCATGTGGCAGCATCTGCGGACGCGGCTTTCGCACACCCGCCGTCGCCGGAGGAGGCGCCAGATCGAGTTCCGGCTGCGTCATCACCTTGTAAATGTAGTCCACGTACAGAACAAATGTCGGCGACTTGCGGTCTCGCGGCTGCCGCAGCGGAATGTGAAAGTCCGCCCGAATTTTCGCCGGGTTGCGCCCCAGCACGATAATCCGGTCGGCCAGCAACACCGCTTCCTCAATATTGTGCGTCACCAGAAAAATCGCCCGTGTGGGAATTTTCTTCGCCAACCAAAGCTCCATCAGTTCGCCGCGCAGGTTCTCCGCCGTGAGCACGTCCAGCGCCGAGAATGGCTCATCCATAAACAAAATCTCCGGCTCCACCGCCAGCGCCCGCGCAAATCCCACGCGCTGCTTCATCCCTCCCGACAATTCCTTCGGATAAGCAGTCTCGAAATTTTTCAAACCCACTGAGTCCAGCGCATGAAGAGCCCGCTTCCGCCGCTCCTCCAGCGCCATCCCCCGCGCCAGCAGTGGCGTCTCCACGTTTTCCAGCACCGTCAGCCACGGGAACAACGCGAAGCTCTGAAACACAATCGCCACATTCGGCCGGCACTGCGGCATCGGCTTATCGTGCCAAAGCACTTCTCCGCCCGATGGCATCATCAACCCGGAAAGTATTCTCAACATGGTTGATTTTCCCGACCCCGATGGGCCAAGCAACGCAACGATGCTATCCGCCTCAATCGAAATATCCACCGGAGCGATCACCTGGATCTGCCGTCCATCCGGCTGCTGGTAACTCTTCTCGATTTGCCGCGCCTCGATGATGTGTTTCGGCGCGACCGGCCTGGCGATCGCAACGCGCCCTTCGGCAGGTTCAGCCGTCGGAATGGCCGCCTCCGCCCCTGCGACGCGCGTCGCATCCAGCTCATTCATCAGGCTCTGCCACGCTTCTTCAGGCAGCGCGTCAAGAAACAAATCGCGATCGGCAGGATTCATCGCGTTCACGATCTGCTGCATTTCCTGCGCGGGACGCGAGTGCAACAGCACGTAAGCGTGAAAATAAGTGAAGCACCCAATCAAGGAGGTCGCGAACTCAACCGGCATCGCCCGAAACAACGCCCGCTGCTCTTCAAACGGCAGCGTCATCATGAAATCAGCCACAACCGCAGCGTCCGCCTCGACCAGGATGCCCACCGCAGCATTCCAGCGGCCCTGGCTGCAAAGATCCCGCACCGTCTCAATCCGAGGGAGTGTCATAAAGCGCTATAGGCTACTACGAATTGACGCGGATGCCCCGTCGTCGCGTCAGATTCATTGTGCCCAGCGCGCCAGACGCGTAAACTATGCAGGCCCAAGATAAAAAGCGCTGATTCCGCTCTGCCTCAAAAACCGTGCGCGGGTCCGCAGCAAATCAACGGCTACGATAAATTTCGGAGGAGTGCGGATGAGATTGCTTCGTCGATTCTTGTGTGTAGCGATCGCAGCGCTGGCCATCACCGTTGTAGCTCAGGCGCAGGATATGCAAGAAGGCCGCCTGCTGCGCTTCCCCGACGTTTACAAAGACAAAATCGTATTCAGCTACGCCGGCGATCTCTGGCTCGTCCCCACCAGCGGCGGCATCGCCCGTCGCATCACCACTAATCCCGGACTCGAGCTCTTCCCGAAATTCTCGCCCGACGGCTCACACATTGCCTTCACCGGCCAATATGACGGCAATCCCAACGTCTACACCATTCCCGCCGAAGGCGGCGAGCCCAAGCAATTGACCTTCGAAACCCCCGCCATCGTTTTGCCCGAGCGCATGGGCATGGAAAACGAAATCATCAACTGGATGCCCGATGGCAAAAGCATCCTCTTTCTCTCGCGCCGCGAAACTTTCAATTCCTGGTTCGGCCGCCTCTTCACCGTGCCCATCGAAGGCGGACTTCCCGCGCGCCTCCCCATCGACAAAGGCGGCCTCACCTCCTTCTCCCCCGACGGCAATCAAATCGCCTTCAATCGCATCTTCCGCAATTTCCGCACCTGGAAGCGTTACACCGGCGGCATGGCCCAGAGAATTTCCATCTACGATTTCAAGACCAATCACTACGAGCAGATCGACAACGACTATCAGGGCGTGGACACCTTCCCAATGTGGCGCGGCGACACCATCTATTTCGACTCCGATCAAGGCCCCGATCACCGCATGAATCTCTTCGCCTACAACACCAAGACGAAGCAAATCCGCCAGCTCACTCATTTCACCGAATTCGATGTGAACTGGCCCAGCCTCGGCACCGATTCAATCGTTTTCGAGAACGGCGGCTTCCTCTACCTCTTTGATCTCTCTACCGAGCAAGCCAAGAAAGTCACCATCTACCTTCCCGGCGACCTCGATCTCGCCAGAAAACACTGGACCAACACAAGCAAGCTGATCACTTCTTTCGATCTTTCTCCCGACGGCAAGCGCGCCACCTTCAGCGCCCGCGGCGATATCTACACCGTCCCCGCAAAAGAAGGCGCCATTCGCAATCTCACTCGTACTCCGGGAATCCGCGAAGAAAATGTCGCCTGGTCTCCCGACGGCAAGTGGATCGCCTACCTCTCCGATCGCACCGGCGAAGAAGAAATCTACCTGATGCCGCAGGACGGCATGGGCAAAGAAGTTCGCATCACCACCGACGGTTCCATGCATCGCTTCCAACCCGTCTGGTCGCCCGACAGCAAAAAACTCCTCTACGCCGATAAATCGAATCGCCTCTTCTACATCGACATCGACGAGAAGAAGCCCGTCCAAATCGATCAGGGCAAATACGCCGATCTCACCGACTACAATTGGTCGCCCGACAGCAAGTGGGCCGTCTACGCCAAAGCCGCCGAGAACGGCAATGGCGTAATTTATCTTTACTCGTTCGCCGACAAAAAAATCTCCGCGGTCACCACCGATTTCAACGGCAGCGTCAATCCCGTCTTCGATCCCGACGGCAAATATCTCTATTTCCTCTCCGCCCGCGATTTCAACGAAGTGCTCGGCGTGATCGATTTCGAATTCGCCAATCCAAAAGCCGTCCGCGTTTACGCCGTAACTCTTCGCGCCGATACGCCTTCGCCTTTCGCCCCGCAAAGCGACGAAGTCGATCTCAAAAAGCCGAACCCGGACGAAAAAGAAGAAGCCAAGCCCAACGCCAAGGAAACCAAAGACAAAAAGTCTGAAGAGAAAAAATCCGAAGAGAACAAGCCAGAAGAAAAAAAGGAACTGTTCCGCATCGATCTCGACGGCATTCAAAACCGCGTCATCGCCTTCCCCACTCCTCCAGAAGTCATGGCGGGCCTCACCGCCTCCAAAGGTTTCGTCTTCTATCTAACCTCGCCGATCATCGGCCTCTCCGGCCCGCTCTCCGGCGAAGGTTTCGCCATCCACATCTTCGATCTGAAAGAGCGCAAGGACGCGGTGCTCATCCGCGACACCACCGGCTACGCGCTCTCGCATGACGGCAAAAAGCTGCTCTACTCCTCTCCCGAAGGCGGCGGTCTCGAAGTTCCCGGCGCCGTCCCGGCCACCACTCACGCCGCGAACACTTACGGAATTGTCGACGCGACTCCGCCCACCGCGGGCCCGCACAAGGTCGGCGACGGCGGACTGAACCTCGCCAACATGCAAGCCGAAATCGATCCGCGCGCCGAGTGGAAAGAAATGTTCGAAGAAGTTTATCGCCAGGAGCGCGACTATTTCTTCGAGCCCTCCATGAACGGCGTCGACTGGGCCAAAGAGCGCGATAAATACGCGCAACTCCTGCCCTACGTCGCCGATCGCTACGACCTCACTTACGTCCTCGGCGAATTCATCGGCGAGCTCTCGAATTCCCACACCTACGTCGGCGGCGGCGACTCTCCCGATCTGCATCCGGTCAACACCGGCTTGCTCGGCGTCGATTTCGATCTCGATTCCGCCAGCGGCCTCTACCGCTTCAAGAAAATTTATCCCGGCGAAAATTGGGATGCCTTGCTGCGCTCGCCGCTCACCGAGCCCGGCGTTGACGTCAAGCAGGGCGATTACCTGCTCGAAGTCAACGGCCGCCCGCTGAAATCGCCGCAAAATCCGTACGAATTATTCGTCAACACCGCCGACGAAAACGTCGCGCTAACCGTCAACTCCAAGCCCTCCTCCGACGGCGCGCGCCGCGTTGTCGTCAGAACCATTCCCACCGAATTCAGCCTCCGCGAACTCGATTGGATCGACACCAACCGCAAAAAAGTCGAGCAAGCCACCGGCGGCAAAGTCGGCTACGTCTATTTGCCCGACATGGAAGCCGCCGGCCTCAACGAATTCGTCAAGCAATTTTTCCCGCAGGTCCGCAAGCAAGGCCTCATCTTCGACGTGCGCTACAACGGCGGCGGCTTCGTCGATCAAATTATTTTCGAGCGCCTGCGCCGCATCCTCGCCGGCATGGACACCGCCCGCAATTCCGCCAGCACCACCGAGCCGCAGATCGTCTTCTACGGCGCCATGGCCTGCATCACCAACGAATACGCGGCCTCCGACGGCGATTTCTTCACCTACTTTTTCAAACACTACAAACTCGGCCCGGTAATCGGCATGCGCACCTGGGGCGGCGTTCGCGGCATCCGCGGCGAAATCCCCCTCATGGACGGCGGCTACGTCACGCGCCCAGAATTTTCGCTCTACGGCCTAGACAGCCAATGGCTGATCGAAAATCACGGCGTACAACCCGACATCGTCGTAGACAACACGCCCGACCAAGTCATGGCCGGCCACGACCCGCAACTAGAAAAAGCCATCGACATCGTGATGAAGGAAATTCAGGACCACCCGAAGAAGCTCCCGCCAAACCCGCCGGATCTTCCAGCCTATTCGCCCGGCCCAGGAAACTAACCGGGCCGGTCTCGGGCCGCGGTGTCTCCGCCTAGGCGGACGCCGCGGTCGCGCGTGGGTCGCCGCGGGATCAATGGAAAATGTTGCTGAAAATCCGCGTCACGCACCGCCAAGCCTGCGTGGAGTGTTCCGCCCGCGCCTCCCGCCCAAAGTGAAAGCTCACGCTAACGCCCACGAGCTCCACGGATCGCGGCCCGCCAGGATAAATCCGTCGCGGCGGACGCAGGTCCAACGCACCGCCATAGCCCAATGGATCAAGCTGCAAGTTCTGAATGAAAATCGTGTTCTGAAAGCCGTTCAGTTGCAGCCGTCCGCTCCACAGCCGCGCCAGCGGCACGCTCGACTCCGTGAACAGCAAAGTCTTGACTTCATACATCGGCGGCAGCGGCGCCACAAGGAAGTCGCGTCCATAAGCTTCCGCGGGCACAAAACTGAAATTGGCAACGGTTGTTCCGGGATCCTGGTACAGGCGGAAGGAGGCGTTCAGCGAAGGGGTCGAAACCGGCCGGAGCATCGTCGCAGCCGGCGCAGCGCGCACTTGCCCTTGGACGCTCTGTGGCGGCGGTTTCTGTGCCACCGCCGGCGCGACGCTACTCAAAAATATGCCGAGCAGCGCAATGAACCGCGTGTACGTCACCGCATTTCTCTTCGCTCTGAGAGGAACCAGACTCCTACGAACGGGCTGAGCGTACTAAGGACGCGCTTGCCTGTCTATCCCATTTTGCACACAAGCAAATTCGACCCATTTCGCCGGGCGCCTCCGCCGCTTCCACGTGGCGGCTCCGAATTTTTAATTGGTTGACCTGTTGTTGTTTGCCCTCCGTTTTGCGGCGCGAAATCTGGTTTGGCCTAGTTTGTATCGATTAGAAATTGGTTTCGGTGATTGTTTTGTTGGAGTTGGGTGAGATTCTAATTTTGGAATTGTATCGATTAGAAGTTTCGGGGTGGGCGTTGGAGGTTTCGGATCGGGCGCTTCGTTGGCGGCTTGCCGCTCTTTTCGGTCCTGCATCAGATCGAAGATTTCTTTGCGAAGCGTTGCGTTGACGCCTTCTTGAAAATATGGACGCTTGCTGATTACCACCTCGCGGGGAGGATCGACCCATTGGCCGTAATCATTGATGCGGCTGTAAGCGCGGGCGGCGTTGAGGATGTCGCAGGCGGTGGGCCGCAGGTAGTGGGTGTATTCGAGGATGGGTTCGATTACGCAGCGTAGATTTTGGCGGCGGAGTTCGTTGAGGCCAGTGGCGCGGGCGTGGCGGTAGATAGTTTGGCGATCCCAGAGATTGTAGGCGCTGCTGATGTAATCGGGGCTTACCCAGTGGATGTAATCGCTTTCGAGAGCGGCGCGATCGGGATGGTGGCAGATGAGGCATTTGCGGGAGTGGCGTTCGGGGTCGGGTTCGGCTTTGGGAGGAGGGACACATTCGAGGGGTTGGTCGGGAGGGGGCAATTGCGGGGGTTGCGGTTCGGGGATGGTTGCGGGAGTTGTTGAGTGGGATTGCGGTTCTGGTGGTTGCCCGGGAGGTTGGGCCCTCCGGGCAGAGCTTCGCTTTTTGCTCATTGGTGTTATCTCACATTTTTAGATTTTGTACGGAGCCGTTACCGTAGTGCTACACCTGCGGCGACTGCAAATGAGGCAAGGCGGCGATCAGGCCGCCCTTGCTGCTTCGCGGCTCGCGTGCACAACCTAACTACGTTAGCATGGATTGGCGAGTTAGTCAACAGAAATTTTGGGAGAAGGAAAAGCAAAAACGGGG
>Ga0209517_10002564_pt1 | contig 25372 bp, 25 predicted proteins | sample PeaSoiMetSII2010_FD_187695 | JGI IMG/M metagenome (GOLD analysis project Ga0209517, IMG submission 187695) | Peat soil microbial communities from Weissenstadt, Germany - SII-2010 (SPAdes) (version 2) | ecosystem: Environmental > Terrestrial > Soil > Wetlands > Peat | place: Germany... | reverse complement strand
CGAAAATGCCCTTGTAAGTTGTTGAATCTTGGTTCGAGAAAATGCTCGGATTACCAACTTGAGTCATTTTTCCGCAGCCTGTGAAGCCGTGCCCTTCCCAAAAGCGGCGCGAGCCAAGACTCTCAGCAGCCTGAGACGGGGCAAGCCCCGTCTCTACACGAGTATTTCCGCAACCTGTGAAGCCGTGCCCTTCCCAATCTCGCACCTCAGGAATAACGAGCCAGGAGTGTTGCACACCGTCAGCCAATAACGATGGCCTGTTCCCTATCCGAAGGCGGGGAAACTACACGAGCCGCCTCATCGACAATCTGCAGGACCACTCTCTCGACCTCGGCGGCGATTTGCTCCAGACCCGAAGCGGGGCAGAGCGCAACCATAGCTGACGGCCGCATCGTGCTGATAAAAGTCTTTCCGGCCTCGGTGTAGACGGCGATCGGACACGGCAACATGAGCGCTACGTTGATGTCCTTTTCCAGGGCCTCGCTGGCGTAACGCGCATTGCAAACTTCGATGATCTTTAGCGGACTCCGCGGGAATCCCTGTTCGGTCAGGGTGGCCGCCACATCGTAGGTGTTGACCACGCGGAAATTGTTCTCCGCCACCTTCACCTCCACAGCCTCGACTGCAGCCTCGAAAGACTTTTCGGTGTCGACGGTGTGGAGAAAGCTCTTCATAGGTCCTTGACCAACATCCTGAGGCGCTCGCCCTCAGAGAACTGGATGAGCGACAAACCTCCTGGCCGCATCGGTCACACCTTGCGCCCACTGCGGCGTGGCCAACGCGTGCAGGTGGGTATAGCTGGCCCAGACATTTCTTAGGATGGCGGCGTCACGGCCTTGAAAACATCCGGTGCCGCGGCGTACCTCGCAGGCAGTCGCCGTCCAGTCGGACTGCGGTGCGATGCGAGAATAGTGAAATTCGTGTCCGCGGAGGCTGGTCCCGACCGAGAAGAATGGATTCGGCGTGTCCACCTGCAGTTCGATGTAGCCGTGACCCTGGGCGGTCTCGGAGACCTCTACCTCGAACGGGAACACATCGGCCATCTCATATCGGGCGCCCTTCCACGTCAACGCGCGCGACAACAGCATCAGCCCGCCGCACTCGGCGTAGATCGGTAGACCTTCTTCGGCTGCCCGCCGCAGCGATTCGAGGAATGTGCGATTCGCCGACAGCGCTTGGGCGTGAGTCTCGGGAAAACCACCGCCGATGTAGAGCGCGTTGAGATCGCCGGGCAAGGCAGCGGCACTGAGCGCCGAGATGGGAATCAATTCAGCGCCTGCCTGCTCGAGCAATTCCAGGTTCTCCGGATAGTAGAAGCTGAAGGCGGAGTCCTTGAGGTAACCGATCTTGACGTCGCAGGTTCGGGGCGTGTGCGTGCTTTCGTGCGGCACGATTTCGAGCGGGGCCGCGCTTCGTGCCATCGCCACCAGTGCATCCAAATCGATGAAGCCGCCCACGACCTGGAGCAGATCGCGCCCGAGATCCTCTAAGTCACTATGTTCTTCCGGAGGAATCAGTCCGAGGTGGCGTTCGGGCAGCGGGTGGCCGGCGGCCGCTTTAGGAATGGCGCCCAGGACCGGAATCGAACAGACCGATTCGATGGAGCCGCGCAGAATGTGTTCGTGCCTGCGGCCATTTACATTGTTCAGGATCACGCCCTGGATGGGAACCTCAGGATCGAGTTTCTGGCATCCGAGGACTTGCGCGGCAGCGGTGCGGGTCACCTTGGCGGCGTTCACCACCAGCGCCACCGGCGTTCTGAGGTGCTTGCTGAGCACCGCGCTGCTGTGGGAACCGTTGACGTCGAAGCCGTCGTATAATCCGCGCGCGCCCTCGATAACGTTGATTCCTTCGCTCACTCCATGGTCGACAAACGAAGAAAGAATCGTGCCGGCGCCCATGAGATAGGTGTCGAGATTGCGCGCCGGCTGACCCGAGGCCCAGCTCAGCCAGGCGGCATCGATGTAGTCGGGTCCCTTCTTGAACGCACGCACCGGCACCCTGGCGCGCCGTAGGGAGAGCAGCAGTCCCAATGCGACCAGCGTTTTGCCGGAGCCTCCGGACATGCCGGCGACCAACAGGCGCGGAAGTGTGCGAAATTCGCTCACGATACCGCCGTCGAGGACTACGGAGTCGTCCCTTCCTTGGGAGGCAGTTGGATGAAAGAGCCTCCAAAATAGCCGTACACGCAGCGGCCAGAGTCAATGAGAATGCGAATCGCCTTCTTGCAGTCGTCTTTGTTGCACGCCTGCTCGCCATGCTTCGCGATCATCGCTTTGGCCAGGTCGCCGGCTTTGAGGTTCTTCTTGCCCTGGCACTCGGTCACTAACTGGAACATGTCCTCAGCCAGGGTCTCTATAGAAACAGCGGAACCTTCGGTCATACTGGTACCTCTTCCTTATTCTCGTTCTCTGAATTCAAGTTTTCGCACTTCACGCAGTTGGATGCAATGAGTTGCCTGAGTTTTTCGCGCAGGCGAACGACCTCACCCACCACCAGCGTGGCCGGGGGTTGAACGTCCGCTCGCCGCACTTCGGCGGCGATGTTCTGGAGCGTGCCCGAGACTACCTGCGAACCGTCCCAAAAAGCGGTTTGGATCATGGCGGCCGGAGTCTCGGGGGACCGGCCGGCGGCGATCAGCTTCTGGGCTATCGTATCCACGTTGTGCACGCCCATGAGAAAGACCACGGTGTCGATCCGGCTGAGGGCTTGCCAGTCCAACCGCTCGTGATTTCCAATGGCGTTGTGGCCGGTCACCATCGCCACCGCCGACGACGCCTCGCGGTGGGTCACCGCAATGTTGGCGCTTAACGGCGCCGACAGACACGAAGAGACTCCGGGAACGACTTCGAACGGGACGCCGTGCTCGGCCAGATATTCTATTTCTTCGCCGCCACGGCCAAACAAGAAGGGATCGCCGCCCTTCAGCCGAATGACGGTCTTGCCTTCACGCGCCTTCTCGACCAGGAGTTGGTGGATTTCATCCTGCCGGGAGGAATGGCAGCCTAGAACCTTGCCCATGAAAATCTTTTCCGAGGACGCCTTCGCCATGGCGAGGACTTTTTCTTGAACCAGGCGGTCATAAACGATGACGTCGCCCTTTCTCAACAGGCGCGCCGCCTTGACGGTCATCAGGTCGGGGTCTCCCGGCCCCGCACCGACCAAATAAACTTTGCCAACTTGCGTCATGACTTCTCTCTTCCTGCCTACCGCTTCTCCCAGCTTCTGAAAGCACATCCCTCAGGGGCTAAAGCCCCATTATTTTCCCGGCTCTAAACGGCACGGCTGAAGCCGTGCCCTTCCCAAAGGCCGTCCGACCAGAGTTCTTTCGCAGCCTGTGAAGCCGTGCCCTACCCAAAACCGATTCATGAAACCAGTTCACACAAACGCCCGGCTGATCAGCACCAAGGCCGCCAGCAGCACGACCCCGGTTGCGAATGTGTACCAGATCAACTTCTTCTCAATCGGAAGCAAGGGTTCATACTCTCTTTCCATCTTGTGCAGTTCGTCCGCTAAACGAGGTTCCGTCATAAGCTCACCCCTTCACGACTGGCGGCAGCACCCCGTGGAAGAACAACCACGAGATGAGCAGCCCAACCCAGATGATGTATCCGAACAAACAAAGTACATAGACCGCCGCCAGCTTGGCGATGCCTTCCTGCCAGAGCTTGCGGAAGTTCGACAGCGTTCCAATGGCAAAGAACGTCATCACAAAAAAGATGGCGCGGAACACATTGGCCTGGCCCATGGATGCCTTGATCTTCGGCACCAGGGCAGGTACCGCGGCGCCGATGGCCAGCACGAGGGCGAATGTGACCACGTAGCCGAGGATGAACTTCGGGAAGCGCTGCCAGATTTCCCGCGCCCGAACTTTCTCGCCCGCGCGAGGTTCGATCTTGGCCGCCCACACCCACGCCAGAACAAAAGCCCAGACGCCAATGAAGATGTCGATGAAAACTTTGACGGTGGCGCTGACGCCCATGATCCATCCGGGCTGGTAAGCGATGCCGGTTGCGGCCAGAGCCTTGGCGCGAATGAGCGAATCGGTAATCGCGCCGCTGGCCACCGCCGCGCCGTCGGTCTTCACCGCCAAGCCCATCCACGCGCCCGCCACCATGGGTTGTCCGTAGAGAAAGTGCTGGGCGACAAAGGGAAGAAACAGCAGTTCTACCACGGCAAAGATCACCACCAGCGAGGAAACCATGATGGGGACGATCGGGCGCGCTCGGATGGCGCTGCCGGTGGCGATGGCCGCCGACACCCCGCAAATGGATATGCCGGATGCCAAAGGCGCCGCCCATTCGCGACTGAAGCCGAAGTAGCGCCGCGACACGAAGTACACGATCGGCCAGTAGATCAGGTAGGCTTCGATGATGGCGCAGGCACCGCGGAACATGACCGAGGTAGCGAGCGCGCGCTGTTCGAGAGCCGCGATCCCCAGAAACCCTCCGAGGATCACGATAGCGGTCTTGATGTAGAGCTCAGGCCGAATCGCTTCCTTGAGAAACCGGGAGATCCCCGGCAGGAAGTTACCGACCGCCAATCCCGCGAGCAGGGCAATGATGAAGCCGGACTCGTTGGTCAGGTTGAGCGACCAGGGAATCTTGAGCGCTGCGCGCTTATCGGGCGTGGCAGCGATGTACGCCCAACTGCCCAAAAACCAGCACAGATAGCTGAGCGCGAACACGACAGTGAATCCGCCGACGAAGCGTTTGAGGTCAGCGCGCAGTAGCTTCGCCCCCACCGACATCACCACCAGCAGGAAGACGTAAGTTGCAGCGAGCGCAAGGAGCGGCGGCAGCGTGGCGTAGGCCTTGGAAGCGGGCGCAAGGGCCTTGCCGGGAATCGTCCAAACCGCGGTGGTCACGGCCCAACCCAGGATGTCCTTGCCGAACAATAAGCCGAGTGACAGCACAAAGATGAACAAGCCGATGCAGAGCGCCAACCAATCTTCACTCATCCCCGGCCGCTGCTCGATGGCAGTTTCATGCGGAGGAGGGGGCGCGTGCTTTACTGGTGCTTCTTCGACCAGAGTTGGCATGACATGCCTCCAAAACGGATTTGAGGTCCGTCAGTGGGCCTCCCGTACAGACAGCGCGATCTTGTACAACACGGTGATGATCAAGGCTCCAATGCCCCAGACGCCCAGAGCGATCGTGGCCTCAGGCCAGGTCGGTGTGTAGGTGGTGACTACGCCGAACGGAGAAGGCGTAAATCCGCCGACGATCAACCCCAGACCCTTATCCAGCCAGAGCGAGACAAAAACGAAAACACAAGCGACGGGCAGCAGGCGGGGATTATTCCGCCATCCCGGAACCAGGAGCAGCGCCAGAGCCGCTAATGCAAGCAACGCCGACAGCCACATCCAGGGAGCGAGATGATAATTGCCGTCGAGTCCGAGGAAAACGTAGCGGAAGTGTTCCAGGTGCTCAGGGATGCGGCTATAGAAAGCGGTGAAGAATTCCATCCCAACCAGGAACACGTTGACCACCATGGCATAAGTAACGATGATGCCAAGCTGGTGGATGGCTTCGCGGCCGGCGTCGAAGCCGGCCACTTTGCGCAAAACCAGGCAAAGGAGAATCAGAAGCGCGGGTCCGGCGGCAAACGCCGAGGCTAGGAAACGCGGCGCCAGGACCGCACTCATCCAGAAGGTGCGGCCGGGCAGTCCGCTATAGAGGAACGCGGTGACGGTATGAATGCTGACCGCCCAGGGAATGGAGAGAATGATGATGGGCCTGATCCATTTGGGAGGCGAAACGCCTTGCCGCTCCGAGCTCAGCATGACCAGCGAAATCAGCGCGTTCAGCACCAGATAGCCGCTGAGAGAGACCATGTCCCAGAACATAAGCGACCAGGGAGTGGGGTAGCGCATGACGTTGAGAACCCTGGTGGGCTGCCCCATGTCAACGAAGATGAACAGCATGCACATGGTAACGGCGCCGACGGCCAGAAATTCCCCGAGAATGGTGATGCGGCCGAATTGTTTGTAGTCGTGCAGGTAGTAAGGGAGCACGACCATGACCGCGGACGCCGCCACGCCCACGAAGAATGTGAACTGGGCGATGTAGAGGCCCCAGGTCACGTCGCGGCTCAACCCGGTAATGCCCAAACCATACGTCAACTGCCGCAGGTAACAGAGAAAGCCGGCCAGAATGATCCCCATCAGACACAGGATCCACACCCAGTAGCGGCGGCCTCCCTCGATCGCTTTTTCAAACATGAACATAATCGACTCACACCGTATCGACTAACACCAATCCACTCACACCCGGCCCACTCAGACCAGGTAATACACCGAAGGACTCGTGCCTAACTCCGGCTCGCGCTGCAACGCGAAACGGGTTCGCAGCAACTGGCGCGGTTCTGAATCTGGATCCAGCAGATCTCCAAAGATCATGGTTTTTTCCGGGCAGGCTTCCACGCAGGCCGGACGCTTTCCCCGGGCCAGGCGTTCTTCGCAGAAGTTGCATTTCTCCACCACACCCTTGGTGCGAGTGGGGAAGTCGGGGTTGAACGAAGCAATCGCGGGCCGCGGATCCTGCCAATTGAAACTGCGCGAGCCATACGGGCAGGCCGCCATGCAATAGCGGCAGCCGATGCAGCGATGCCAATCCATCATCACGATGCCGTCATCCTCGCGCTTCCAGGTGGCCTGGGTGGGGCAGACCCGCACACAGGGCGGATTGGCGCAGTGGTTGCACAGGACCGTAATGGGATGGCCAGTGTAGGCTTGCTTGGTAAAGTCGGTCTTGAGCAGCGGAAACACAGTCTCAAAGGGCTGATTCCAGATCCACTTTATCTCGCGAGCGGGGTCCTGGATCTGAGGAATGTTGTGCGCCGTATTGCAGGCCTTGATGCAATCGGTGCATCCCGCTTCCTGACGGCATTTGGCGAGGTCGATCACCATGCCCCACTGCTTCGTTTTCTTCGGAGCAGTAGCCGATGGTGCGGCTTCCGTGATGGCGCGCACCGCTTTCTTGCCCGCTACCGCCAGCAGGCCAAGACCGGAGAGGCGCAGAAAATCTTTTCTCGTGAGCTTCACGGCGTACTCCTCGATGTCAGGCTGCTGGCGGTCAACTTGGTGTCGATGTGGCAGTCCCAGCAGTATGGCCCGGAGACCCCGGCGTAGCGGTGACAGCGGTCACAGAATTCCGCCTTATTCGTGTGACATTGCGTAAGGCAGGTTCGGGTGAGGCTCTTGTCGTAAACCTTGCCGGTGTATGCCGTGAACTGGCGTTGGTCCTGGCGTACAACTTCTTCTCTCCAGTTCACCAGCAGTTGCATGTGCGAGTTACGCATGTAGTCGAGCGGCGCCACGCACTGCTTGGCTTTATCCTGTGCAGGCAGCTTAATGTCGGGCCCGGCCGGCGAGGTTTTGCCAGCGTGCCCGTACCACAGCGGAAACGTGAACAAGCCCACGAAAATCAGCAGACCCGCGAAAATCACAGGCCGATCACGCATGGACGGCCTCCTCCTCTTTCTCTTGCACCAGCGGCTCACCCCGGAGATCGGTGGTGCGTTCCTTGCCGCCGGTCATCACCAGCGCGTTACCCAGCAACTCATGCACGCCTGCCACCTCGACTCCGCCCACCCAGTAGTCCATCAACCCGGGCAGGGTTGCCTTGTCGATGGCGCAAATGCAAGCCAGCAGGTTGACACCGTGTTTCTCTTTCACGTATTTGACCGCGTTGGCGCGCGGGAAGCCGCCACGCAGACGCATCTCCAGGTTCTCGTCGGTGCCCAGGCCGCTGCCGCTGCCGCAACAGAAAGTCTGCTCGCGGATCGTGTTTTCGGGCATCTCGTAGAAGTTGTTGCAAACGTTCCTGATGATGTATCGGGGTTCTTCTAAAATCCCCATCCCCCGCGCCGTATTGCAGGAATCGTGGTACGTGACTTTCAACTTGTCGTTGCGGCTGGGATCGAGCTTCAACTTTCCGTTATGGATGAGGTCGGCGGTGAACTCGCAAATGTGCACCATTTTGGTGGAACGCGCGTTCTCGAAGACGGTGCCGGTGATCGGGGAGACGGGTGCTTCCAGAAAATCCGCCGGGCCGTTCATGGTGCTCATGTACTGATGAAGAACGCGCCACATGTGTCCGCACTCGCCGCCCAGGATCCACTTGACACCCAGCCGTTTCGCCTCGTCGTAGATCTTGGCGTTGAGCCGCTTCATCATCTCGTGCGAAGTGAACAGGCCGAAGTTGCCGCCTTCGGAGGCATACGCGCTGAGGGTATAGTCCAGGCCGATTTCCTTGAACAGCGCCAGATAACCGAGCAGCGTGTAGTAGTGGGGCGTGCCGAAGTAGTCAGCCGACGGCATCACAAAAAGTATTTCCGCGCCCTTGCGGTTGATCGGAACTTCGATGGGGATGCCGACGATGTCGGACAATTCGTCGGCGGCGAAATCGATGCTGTCTTTGAAGCCGTGCGGCTGGATGCCCAGGTGATTGCCCGTGCGAAAACAGTTGGCGGCGGGTTCGAGCACCCAGTTGATGTTGCAGCCGATCAGGTTGAGCAACTCGCGGCCCATCATGGTGATTTCGGCGGTGTCGATGCCGTAGGGGCAGAAGACCGAGCAGCGGCGGCACTCGGTGCACTGGTAGAAGTAGTAGAACCATTCCTTGATGACGTCTTCAGTCAACTCGCGCCCGCCGGCGAGCGACCCAAAGATGCGGCCGGTCAGGGTGAAATAGCGACGATAGACGGAGCGGATCAGTTCGGCGCGCATCACCGGCATGTTTTTGGGATCGCTCGAGCCAACATAGAAGTGGCACTTATCGGCGCAGGCGCCGCAGCGCACGCAGGTGTCCATGAACAAGCGGAAGGAGCGGTACTTGTTGAGCCGTTCCTTCATGCCATCGAGGATGATCCGCTTCCAATCGGGCGGGAGCTTCCAGTCGGCGTTGAAGGGTTGCCACTCGCGAGCGTTGGGCAGGCCGAGATATTTCAGGTTCTTGGGGAGGGCGCTATAGCAAAACACCCCTTTGCGGAACTCGACTTTCGGATCTTTCCAGTCGCCCTGCGGGGGCCTTGTTTCAATCTGCAGAAGCTTTTCCGGCATGATCGGCCTCCAGCGAGGTGTCAAGAGGAATCCCCGCGGCTTTGATCTTGTCCCGGAACTCCTCTTCCCATTCTGCGTAGCTGTGGGTTTTGACTGGATAGTTCCAGGGGTTGATGTGTCGTACCCTGCGGTTGTTGTTGGCCAGATTGCGGGTCGGGCTCAGGAAGACTCCTCCCATGTGTACGAGTTTGCTGAACGGAAAGTAGGCGGCCAGCGTGCTCACCAGCAACAGGTGAACCAGGAAAGTAGCACCGAGAGTTGCCGGGACGACCGGGTGGAAAGCGGCCAAGCTCAAGGCGAACTGCTTGACGGTGGTGATGTCTGCGCGGACCACGTAACGCATCAGCATGCCGGAGATCGCAACGCCGAGCAGCAGAAAGAGCGCGAAATAATCGGTAAAGAAAGATATGTAGCGGACCAGCGGATCCTGCAGTCTCCGGAACAGCAAGTACGCCAGCGCCACGAGCAGAATGACGTCGGAGGCGTACAGATCCGGGGCGGTGATCTGGAAAAAACCATCCACGTGCTGGAGCATGAGTACAAATGCGGGGATGGGCTCGACCAGCAGCCGCAGATGCCGAAGTATGACGATCAGCAGCGCCCAGTGGAAGGCGATGGCGCCCAGCCAGAGGAACTTGTTCTCGCCGAACACGAGGCGGTTCTTGTCGTCGACCCGCGCCTGGTTGTTGCGGAACAGCGAACGGAACGCCAGCACCTCGAGACCCATCCGCGCCACGACGCCCCAGCCGCTCGAAGGATTGTCGATGGTGTTCGCCTTGATCCAGGGGAGCGATTTCTGCTGTCCGCAAGTGGTGGGGATGCGAAAAGGCACCGGAGTCCAAGCCCAGCGCAGCACGCGATAGCAGAAGCCGACGAGGAAGACGGCCAGCGCAGTATAAGGAATCGCCACCGCGATGAATGCGCGCCCGCCGTCTCCTCGTCCGGCCACAACGCCGACCAGGACCAGCACCATTACCGCGATCAGCGAATAGAGGACGTTCATACTATTCTTTCTCAGCCCGTCACTTGCCGCACGTGAATCCTGCGCCGGCCTTCGTTCACCCGAATGTCGGCGAGTTGCTCCCGGCACTGCATGTACTTGTCAAACGCCATAAGCGCGAGCTGGTCTATCCGGTCGTTGAGCGATAAGTTGAGCGATGCGTCAAGCAGCACCGGGTCGTGCGCCGGTGCGAACTCCCGCAATATGGGTTTCAGCAGGAACACGAACCCCACCGCTTGGCTGGCGGTGAGATCCTGCACCGCACGGATGCGGATGATAGCGTCCAGTGCGGGTGCGATGCGATCCGCCTCCATGTTTCCCCGCAACTCGTCGAACAGAGCGGTGAGACTTTCGCGCAGCGTGTGGCCGACGGGATTGCGAAACGGATCGTCCTCTCGAGCGAGAAATGGGACGGCCGAGGCGGGGTAGGACTGGATCGTCTCGGCAATCCACTGCTCGAGGATGGGATCGCGCGAACTCATCGCATTCCCTAGACGCAGCCAGTCGGTTTCGGCAATCCGGCCAGTTTGCATGCGCCCTTTGCCGGCCCGGATGGAAACAGCTTGTAGATCTCGTTCAGCTTGAATCCGGTTTCCTTGCACACCTTGCGAATCATGGGCGCAATGCCGAACTGCAGATAGTAGTTGCGAATGTAGTTGATGACCTTCCAGTGGTCCGGGCTCAGGTCCGCGATGGCCTCGGACTCGGCAAAATCCTTGGCAACGTCTTCGTTCCAGAGCGTTGGTTCTTCCAGAAAGCCATCCTCATCGACCGCGTAGCATTTTCCGTGTACTTCAAACGTTGGCACAGTTTCACCTCTCGCGCAGTGTTAGTTCATTTCGATATAGCCGCAAGGACACGCGTCGGCGCACTTCTTGCAGCCGTTGCACAACTCAAGTTTGACTTTGTAGTGTTCGCCTTTCGGCAGCTTCACAAAACAACTGCTGCTGCAGTACATCCAGCAGGTCTCGCAATCCATGCACATGCCGCAGGACATGCAGCGCTTGGCTTCGTCGACGACCTCGGCTTCGGAGAGCCCGAGTTCGATCTCGGTATCGGGCTCGCGCTCGGCCACGGCAACGTGTTTGCGCTCGTGCCGCTCGGCCGGCTTGTACCAATCGAGCTTGATTTTGTCGGTCGTGATCATCGGCAACGGCGGGAGTTTTTCGAGCGGTACGCCGCGGAAACGCGCATCGATGGCTTCAGCGGCGAATCGGCCCTGGGCGATGGCGATCGTGACCAGGCCGAGTTCGGTATCGTCACCGCCGGCGTAAATGCCGTCGAGCGGGGTAGCGCCGAAATCGCCGGTCTTGATCCAGTCTTTGTCCTTGCCGGAATGCAGATCGTCGAAGCCCTTGAAGTCGGGCTCCTGGCTGATGGCGGCGATGATGCAGGACGCCTCGATTTCGAACTCGCTGCCAGGCTGCGGCACGGGGCGCGGACGGCCCGAGGCATCGGGTTCGCCGAGCGTCATGCGAATCGAGCGCATGCCGACGGCGCGACCGTCCTTCCGCAGGATTTCCAGCGGTGCGGCCAGGAATTCGATCTTGACGCCTTCTTCGAGCGCGCCTTCAATTTCGGATTTGACGGCCGGCATTTCGGCGCGGGTGCGGCGGTAGAGGAGCGTGACCTCGGCGCCCAGTCGCTTACTGACGCGGGCGGCGTCAATGGCCGTATCGCCTCCGCCGATCACGATCACTTTTTTCCCGACGTCGGGCTTTTCGCCGCGGTTGACTAGATTCAAGAATCCGGTTCCGCTGAAGACGTTGGGCGCATCTTCGCCGGGCACCCTGAGCTTGATGCCTTTTTGCGCGCCAATGCCGACGAACACGGCCTGGTACTGCTGCCGCACCTCGCCCATCGAGATATCGCGGCCGATCATGCAGTCGCACTTCAGCTCGACCCCGACATCGAGAATGCTCTGGATTTCCTTATCGAGTACCTCGCGCGGCAGGCGATATTCCGGGATGCCATAGCGCAACATGCCTCCCGCCTGCGGGAACGCTTCGAATACGGTGACGGGGTATCCACGGCGCGCTAATTGGTAGGCGCAGGAGAGGCCCGCGGGGCCGGCGCCGATGACGGCAACTCGTTCGGCGCGCTTCTCATTATTAAGACGGGGGAGCTTGAGGTTCTTGTTGATGCCGAAGTCGCCAATGAAGCGCTCGACCGCGTTGATGGCGACTCCGCCGTCTTTCGCGTTGCGGTTGCACGCGTCTTCACAAGGGTGGGGACAGACGCGTCCGCAGACGGCAGGGAAGGGGTTGCGTTCGGCGATTCGCTGCCAGACCAGTTCGAATGCCTGTTCGTTGGTGCGGCCGTAGGCCTCAGCCTGCGCGATGGTGATCAGCAGTTCGCGAATCTCGTTGCCGTTCGGGCAATGACCGGCGCACGGGGCGGCTTTCGGGGTGTAGCGCGGGCGCAGCGGACTGATTTCGCTGCTGCCCGTGCCCGATTTGATGACCGGTTTCTTGACTGTCTTAAAAAGAGCCATCGCCCATCCTCATGCTCATGCGTACGGGTAAAGGTTGCGTTTGAAATCCTCAAGCCGCTCCAGAAGGTGATCGTGCTTCTGCTCGTCCTCATTGAGGTAGCTCAGGAGATAACGATGCACGAACATGCGGCTGTTTTTCCGCGCCTTCTCGGCCAGCTCGATGGTTTCTTTTTCCGCAGCTATGTGTTTTTCGATCAGATCCCAGACGTCGCCCAACTCCTCCGGGGTCAGACTGAAAGCCTGTTTTTCCAGGCTGTCCAGAATGACCTGCTGCACCCGCTTGTGCATGGCCGAGTCCTGGCGAATGACCTCCATGACCAGCTTGACAAGCGGGTTGTGCGTCTTGGCCATGATGGCCGACGTCTGAGCAACGCTTTCGTCTTCGATTTCCTGCCAGCGCCGCAACGTGGCTTTTAGTTCCGCCTCGTTCTCGGCGGCCTTGGTGACCTTGGTAGCCATGCTCGATTCCTTCTCCGCGCTCCCGCGCTTCAGTAACGGATGTGCGCCGACCGGGCAAAGGTCAAGCCGGCGTGTTTGAAGTCGTCAATGTGATAGCGAGTGAACTCGATGCCGGTCAGCTCAAAGAAACGGGGCCAGCCGACGCGCTCGATCCACTCTCCCAGACGCTCGTGTTTGCGGGCGTGCTTGGCATAGACGTCCACAATGTTGGTCACCGCGTTCACCACTTCGGGCCAGCGCGGCGGATTGTTGGGCAAGAAAGGAATCGCCAGCTTGGAGAACTTCGGCGTGCTGCGGGCGTTGCTGACCTTGCCGCCAACCCAGATCGACAACCCGTCGTTCTCGGGATCGGCCAGGGGCATGGCTGGGCAGACGGTATAGCAGTTGCCGCAGTACATGCACTGTTCGGCGATTACCTCGACCGAACTCTTGCCCTCGACAGTCGCCGGACGAATGGCGCCCGTAGGACAAGACGAAATCAGCGTCGGGACCTCGCACACTTTGGGAAGGCTGACATGGTTAATCTTCGGCGGCAGACGATGGACGCCGAGGATAGCGATGTCGGAGCAATGCACGGCGCCGCACATGTTGAGGCAGCACGCGAGAGCGATGCGCAGCTTCGCGGGCAGGTCTTCGTGCGTAAAGCGGTCGCAGAGCGCGTCCATGACGCACTTCACGATGCCCGAGGCATCGGTGGCCGCCGAGTGACAATGCACCCAGCCCTGGGTGTGCACGATGTTGCTGATCGCGTTGTTGGTGCCCCCGACTGGGAACCCGTTCGCGGCCAGTTCCTTTTTCAAGGGCTCGATCTTCGTTTTGTCCTCGAGCAGGAACTCAATATTGTTCCGGCTGGTGAAGCGGAGGTAGCCGCCGCAGTACTTGTCCGCCAGAGAGGCGAAAAGGCGCAACGTCTGAATGCTGGTCAGTCGGGGCGAGGCGGCGCGAACCGTGTACAGACGGTCGCCGGACTCCGCCACGTGGCAGAGAACGCCAGGGGCCACATTCTCATGATATTTCCACTTGCCGTAGTTCCTCTTGACCAGCGGAGACAGAAACTTGTCGTAACGCGGCGGGCCGATGTCGGTGAGTCTGGGTTGGGCGGTCGTGGTCATTTGTCACCCCCTTCTACGTTCTGGAAATAGATATATGGGTTGTCTCTGGGCGCCGACACCATTTCTGGAGCGGGATCCAGACCGATGCCTTCAAGGAAAGCGGACATGCCAACGCGTTGGATGAGTTCTCCGACGCGCTCGCGGCTTCTGCCGTACTCGTCCCAGAATTCCCAGATGCGGGTGAAGAGTTCCTTCAGCGTTTCCTCGATTTCGTCGGCGGGGACGAACGGGATCAGGACGGAGGAGAGCAGAGCGCCTTGCATGATGGGAGCCTTGGCGCCGAGCAGAACCACCGCGCCGCGCTCTTTGCCTGGACGCAGCGCCTTGGGCATCACGTTGATGCAGTGCATGCAGCGCACGCATTCGTGATTCTCAATCGCCAGCTTCTTGCCGTCCCACTCCATGCACTTGCTGGGGCAGAGGCTGCAAACCTCTTTCTGGATGTCGAGACCGCCGGCGGCATATTTGGCGACTTCGCCCTCGTCCACCTGAATGTCGTCTTTCCAGGTGCCGATGACGGAACAGTCGGCGCGCGCGATGGAAGCGACACAATCATTCGGACAGCCTGCCATCTTGATCTTGAACTTGTAGGCAAACGCGGGACGATGCAGTTCGTCCTGGTAGTTCATGGTCAGGTCGTAGCAGAGCTTCATGGTGTCGTAGCATGCCCACTCGCAGCGCGCCTGGCCAACACAGCAGGACGGGGTGCGGAGGTCGGAACCGGACCCGCCGAGATCGAAACCGGCGTTGGCGAGTTCCTGGAAGGTGGGTTCGAGCTGGTCGGTGGTGGTGCCCAACAGAATAATGTCGCCGGTCGAGCCGTGCATATTGGTCAGGCCGGATCCATGCCGTTCCCAGATATCGCAGATCGTGCGCAGCGCATCGCTGGTGTAGAACCAGCCGGCGGGATGGTTGATGCGCATGGTGTGGAAGTGGGCAACTTTCGGGAACTGCTCGGGGATGTCGCTGTAGCGGCCAATGACGCCACCACCGTACCCCAGCACCCCAACCAGTCCACCATGTTTCCAGTGGCCCTTTTTCTCTTTGTATGAGAGTTCCAGCTGACCCAACAGATCCTTGGGCGCGTCGCTGGTCTCGCAGGCTGATTTGATTTCTTTGACGAAACTGGGCCAGGGCCCCTTTTCCAACTGGTCCAGCAGTTCCGTTTTGGGCTTACCGTTGCTACCATCCGCCATAAACTTGTCTCCTTGGGTTTAAACCTTTTCGACAGTGGTTCTTGAAAACCTCAGAGTTTTTCACAGACCGGACACCACATTTGCCTATGATTGCTGCCGAATTGACTATGCCTTGGCGGTAGGGCCGATTACAGTGACCCACGTCACTCTTTGACGTGAGTTTGATACTTCGCGAACGCGCGATCCCGTTTTATTACAACTCTATATCGACATAACCTAGTATGTTAGTTAAGTTAGATATCGCAGGCGCTGGAGTTACTTTGAGGAGGGGCGCGGCAGAACTTTTAAGAGCTCGCCGATGAGAACAGCACATCGCGCACCCAATGAACATCGGGGCTTCGCGGTGACTATGTGATAACGCGAGGAGGCGAAGCGTGAGCGCACCCTCGGACCAAGCACGCGGCTGGCTGCCGCCGTCGGTTGCGCGCTTTGGTAGAGGGTGTTTGCGCTACTATCTACTACAGCATGAAGCGCGCTGACGTGTCCTTGTTCCCAATTCTGCTGAAGCTGAAAGCGAAGAAGTGCGTGGTGGTCGGCGCGGGCAAAATTGCCGCGGCGAAGGCGGCCGGTCTTTTGGCCAGCGGCGCACAAGTGATTGTGATCAGTCCGCGGGCGGATGCCTGGATTCGTTCGCAAGCCCGCGCTGGCAAATTGATATGGCACCGCCGCCGCTTCGTCGCTGCGGACATGGAGCACGCGTTCCTGGTGGTCGCCGCCACCAACTCCAACGCGACCAATGAGGCAGTATTCCAGGCGTGCGCTAAGCGTGCCGTCCTCTGCAATGTGGCCGACGACCCCGAGCGCTGCGATTTCTTTTATCCCGCGGTCGTGCGCCGAGGGCCCCTGCAAATCGCCATTTCAACCAGTGGCCGCAGCCCGGCCCTGGCACGCCGCCTGCGGATTGAACTGGAGCGGCAATTTGGACCGGAATATAGCGCTTGGGTCGAGCAAGTGGGAGAGATGCGGGAGAAGCTGCGCGGCCGAGATTTGTCCGCCGCCGAGCGCCGGAGACTACTGGAAGAGATTGCCGGTCAGAGTGCCTTCGAGCGTTTCGTACAGCACAGGGAGACGAAAGCGCGGTACCCCAAGGAAAGATCCCGGCGGTAGCAGAGACCGATAGCCGGAATTCTCATACCTAAATTAGGCTACCCAATCGCATGGTTCGGCACGAGTAGTGCGGCATTCGCACACGGTCTGGGCCTGCCAACGTTGACTTGCGTCTCGCGTTGAGTCAGATTTTGCCGGTCAAGCCGCTGTAAATCATCTCCACCGCGAGGATGAAGACGATTAGGCTGAAGAAAATTCGCAGCAATTCGGTCTTCGCGACCATAAGAAACTTGGCGCCAACCACCGCCCCCAGAAAAACTCCGATCATGACCGGCATGGTCAGGCCCGGGTCAATGAATCCGCGGGTCATGTAGACGCCGGCACTGGCGGCGGCCGTCACACCGATCATGAAATTGCTGGTGGTGGTCGAGACCTTGTAAGGCAGGCGCATTACCTGGTCCATGGCCAGCACCTTGACCGCTCCCGATCCGATGCCCAGCAGTCCGGAGAGGGTGCCGGCAACCAGCATCAGACCGAAGCCGCCCATCACGTTGTACACGCGGTAGGGTTGCCATCCCTCCACTGTGGGCAAGCTTCCTTCCATGCCCAGCCGCAGGGCGAGGAGGCTGGAAGGCCGGCCGTTTCCCAGATCTTCCTGGCGGCGAAGGGAGAGATAGGCAGAAAAGATGAGCACAACGCCGAAGATGATGGCGATGATGCGGCCGTGCAGATGTTCCGCCAGAACGGCGCCCACCAAAGCTCCCGCCACGGTAGCCACGAGAAGAAACGTGGCGATCCGCAAGTTGGTGTAACCTTCGCGGATGTAGGCGGCGCTGGCGCCGGAGGAAGTTGCAATCACAGAAATCAGAGACGCTCCCACGGCGTAATGGACATCAACGTGGAACAACAGGACCAGCATGGGCACCAGCAGCACTCCACCGCCCAGGCCGGTGAGCGCTCCCACCAGTCCCGCCACCATCGAACCGATCAACAAGAAGAACGTTAATGCCAGTACGCTCATGGAAATTCCTGCCCGAGCCTCTGCGACTCAGGCATCGGTGCCTGCGAACCAGTGCAGGTTCACCTTGACCTGCTTGACGCCATTGATTTTCTCGACGACCGCGCGCACCTTCTCCTCCGTCGGACCGGATCGCTTCAGCCACGATCCGCTACCCGCCACTTCAGCCAGGACCTCTACCTTGCCATCTTCTGCGACTGTGTTAAAGCAGATCGTCCGGCAGTCGGGGCATTCTGCCAGCGCCAGCTTAACCCGGCAAGCCAAAGCGAAATCGCTCAGCTTCTTCTGCAACAGCTCGGTGTTCGTCCAGGGTGGCCGGTTTACGACAGTGACCACCATTTCGCAGGCGGTCTCGAGGTCGAAGTCAGCCATGTTGATGACCAGGTCGTAGTTGAGAGGATCCATCCAGTCCACGCCGTAAACGAATTTGGTCCAGCGGGCACGCTCGTGGTCTATGTCGTGGATGTAATCGCGGGCCGCCTCGTAGCCAAGACCCTGGCGCTCCATAAGAGTGTCAATACGCATCGCCAAGGGGGCGATCAGGCGGATCTTGAGAACAGCAGGCACTCCCTTCAAGAGCATGTGCCCGGAGTGACCGTGATACACAAGCTTGCCAGAGAGGCAGGCGTCGATCAGGACCGACTGCACCGCGGCGAAATAGAGGCAGCGGTCGGTGGTCAACCTTTCCCACGCGCCAATCCCGATCTTCGGGTGCACCGGGCGGTCATGCTTCGGCGACATCAATCTTTCTGCTTCCCGCACGATGACCTCGCGGCCCAGGCATGGATAGGCTAGCTTCTGCGCCAGGCGTTCAGCAAACTTCGCGCCGCCGCTCATAGATCCACGCGAGACAGTAATGATCGCCACAGCGCCTCCCTTGTAAACTGCGCGCCCGGCAGGTGTCTAATGGGCACCCGCGGATTCGAAGATCAGACCGTACGCCAGAAGAGCCAGAACGATGGTCGTGATCACGACAAATACCCCGTCGCGACTAATCACGAACAACGCTCCCGTCAATGCGACTCGTACCACCTGTAACGCGACCAACAAGACGAGGCCGAACTGAATCATGCCTCGGCCCGAGAATGCTTTTGCGTCCTTCCCAATGCCCGCTAAGGAGCGAAGGTCCGAGGGCTCGCCTCGAAACACGCGGTAATCAGTGTGCATACTCGCATGCCGAGAAACGTAAATCAGGCCCCCCAACAGCACAACGAAAGTTGAGACCAGCACTCCCGCCAGCAGGGTAACGCCGATCAGTTTCTCCATCCGCGTCCTGGAGTCAGGGTGCTGGTCGAACGTGGCCGCTTCGGTGGCCCGATCCGGTTCCGACATTTCCGTTCTGCTGGGTACTGCGATCGGCATGGGCCTCCCCGGCGAAAAGACTCTGATGGCAAAAACGACAGCAGCTTTTGGCGCCTTGCCGCCGCCACGCACAGGGAACCGCACTGGCCAGGGGTACGGTTGACAGCGCTATTTTCGAGGGCGTTTACCTTGCACGGCTGTGACCACCATCACTGCTCAACGTGCTCTGTCCCAATAGTTCCAAAATATAGAAGCAGACTTGTAACTAAGACCGGTCAAAATTGGCAAACGCAGCATTAGCTAATGCCAATCCCAGTCGATGAAGCCCGGCTTCACGTCGACCATCGCATTCACCATGAGTTCCACCAGGCCTCCGTAGAGAATGCGATTGCTGTCCCACAGGCCGTAGTAGGCGAGCATGTCGCGGAACTGGCCCTTGCAATTGCTGCACGGCGCGCACAAGTACTTGGGAATCTCGGGCGCCAGGCAATCCGAGAACGCGTTGAGGACCTGCTCCATTTTCTTGCGCCCGGAAACATGGAAACGCCAGTCGGGAAAATTGTTTCCCTGCATGATGGCGAAACCGCTGCCGCCGCCGCAGCAGTAATTGTTGACGCCGTGCGGCTCCATTTCGCGGAATTGCGGGCAAAGCTCGCGCACGATCTCGCGCTGCGGCTCGACCACGCCCATCAGACGCACCAGATTGCAGGGATCGTGCATGGTGACGGGGAAGTTGTTGCGCGAGGGATCGAACTTGATCTTGCCGCTTTTCACGATGTCGCGCAGGAAGGTCAGGCCACTTTCTCGCGGGATGTTCAACTCGCCCCCAAGCACGCGGTCGGCAATCACGCTGAGCGCCTTGTGAGCATGCCCGCATTCGCCCAGGACAATCTTCTTGACCTTGAGCTTTTGCGCGGCCTGGGCGTGTTTGATGGCGACGCGCGCGAATTGCGCGTCGTCATACCACAGCCCGTAGTTGATCGAGTCGTACCCGCACAACTCCGACGACATCGTCCAACTGATGCCCGCCTGGTTCAGAATGACGGCGAACGCCCCGGGGTTTTCCGGCCACGCCATGATTTCGCCGGCGTTGTGGATGAGCAGAACGTCGGCGCCTTCCACGTCCCAAGGCGTGCGTACTTCGATGCCGGTCTTTTCCGATGTGTCTTCGTCGATGAAGGCGATGTTGTCCTTGACCACGGCTGCGTTCATGCCGGTGGACGAGCCCACTTTGAGTTGCAGCATCGACCCGTTGTCGTGACACTCCTTGGAATTGATGCCCATCTCCATGCTGAACAGTTTGCGCAGATCGTGCGCGACCAGGCCATTGTCGCAACCGATGGGGCAGGTCTGGGCGCAGCGCCGGCACAGATTGCAGCGATAGGACAATTCGGCGAGACGGGCCACCAGCGGCCAGTTCAGTTCAATATCGCCGTGCTGCCAGGCCGAGACCAAGCCGCCGCCCTTGACGAATTTGAAATAGAGACGGCGCAGGATCTCGGAACGATACGTCGGACGGTAGAGTTCGTTGCGCCCGCTGGCCTCAAAAATGTGGCAGGCTTCCGAGCAGGTCTGGCAGCCGGTGCAATGTTCCATGGTGAGCAGAAGCGGCTGCAGAAAGGTCCAGTTGTTCTCTTTGGTGAAGAGCTTCTCGAGGCCGGACAGGAATTTTCCGACCAGTTGTTTCTCTTCTTCCGGAGTCTTCGGCTGCGGCAGATTCAGAGCGCAGGTGTCGTCCAGGCCACATTCGTACTTATCTTTGGCCTGTTGCGAAAGAGCCGCCCAGGCATGGTCTTTCTCGGGACTGTCCAAGGGCGCGGGCAGAGGCATCAGGTCTGTATTTTCGAGATGGATGAGCGGATCGCGTTTGGTTTGCGACATGTCGCGAAGATCGATGTGCTCGTTCACTTGCGCACCTCCTGCGCGGGATTGGTTGTCGCAACGTCCAGCCAATTCTTCTTGCCGTCGGCGCCAACGTGCGCCGCCGACCAGGTCGGCCGGTAAGTTAAGTACTCTGCCACCGCGGACTCAATACTGCCGCCGCGAACATTCGGGCGGTCGTCCCAGCGCACGGCGTGATAGGTGAAGTATTTCGCGATGAAGTGCGACATGTGCGTGAACGGAATATAGGCCGCCAGAGCCGACGACAGGATCACTCCCAGACCGAACAGCGGGTTCACGTGAAGCGTGCGATCGAAGCGCAACAACCCGCGCGCTACGTCGCCCACGCCCGCGCTTTGCGGCGAGCGCGCGAAGTATCCCGCGGCTACCAGGCCGAAGGCAACAATAAAGAAGACCAGATTGAAGAAGTCGGCGGGCTTGGTGTAGTTCTTCAGCGCCGGATCGGTGGCCCGGCGCAGAAACAGAAGGAGCGCGCCCGCGACCGAGATCGTCGCCCCGGCATACGCCATGATGTGATACACGCCCGCCAGAACGATCCAGAAGCCGCTCGTGGCGAGACTGGGCACGAGCAGAGGGAATCCCGCGCCGAAACCAACCAGCACGATGGCCCCGATCAGGAGATAGAGGCCGAAGTGAAACAGGAAGGACGGGACCCAGAGGCGGCGGTTGAATTCCCAGAGTCCCTTCAAGAACAACATCTCGGGAATCATGACGCGCAGTTCGCCGATATGGTTGGAGTGCTGCGGCTTGGTCCACCAGTCGCCGGTTTCGAAGTAGGACCCTCCGTGGGCCACCCGGTCGGGCGCTTCGTGTGGAACCGGGTATAGCTCCCAGCGCAAGTGTATGGGTGTTCTTGCGTACTGCCTGACGCGGCGGACACAGCCGATAAGAAAGATCAGCAGGCCGGCATAAATCGCGATGTAAACGATAAGCGTCATGCGCCCCTCCGAAACCTGAATGATGGCCAGCGAAGTTGCTCGCTCGTTCCAACGAAGTCACGATAGCAGCGAGCGCGACACTGGGATGTGACTCCCATCACGTATATGCGGCCATTTTGATACAAATCGATTCGAAAATTAAGTCGACGGACATACTTATAAATATTGCATTAGGTCATATACATGAGTTACTTCCATGTACCTTGAAGTTCGCGCAATCTCACGCAATGGGGTGACGCTGGTCACGGTGGGCAAACCATGAACGGGATATGTTGGGCACAGCTTTTACACAATTGAGTCCGTGTGATTGGCAGCGAGGGAACGTGATCGGCAGTGTTCCGCTCTCGACAAATCTGCGAGAACGTCAAAGCTTGACCGGCGGCAGCATAGCGCAAGAAGGCTCTGGCGGTTCGGTTCGGCGGGTAGCGCCGTCGGAACCAGCAAGGAAAGTCGAAGTGGTTCTTCCGGTGAGATCGCCCCCGTGACGATCCCGATTGGTTCTGAAGGATCGCCTTTTGTTTCGGCAACGTTTTAATTCGCGATCGGTTCAAATAACGTATGAGCTTCCTCTTTCATGACGATCTGCCTGGGTCTTCGACGAAGGTCCACTGCGGTGCCCGGCCGAACTACCAGGCCGTGCCCGACGATCGGCTTTTTCCCACATCTTTAATTTCGGGCTTGCCGAAAAAGCGGCAAGCCGGAGGTGACTAGTGCCAAGCTATGTAATTCCTGAGAAATGCGATGGGTGCAAAGCCCTGGACAAAACAGCGTGCCAGTACATTTGCCCCAACGACCTGATGGTCCTCAACAAAAACACAATGAAGGCCCACAACCAAGATCCTTCCATGTGCTGGGAATGCTACAACTGTGTCAAGATCTGCCCAACCCAAGCGATTCAGGTTCGCGGGTATGCCGATTTCGTTCCCATGGGTGCGTCGGTCGTTCCGCTGCGCTCCACCGACTCGATTATGTGGACAGTGCAGTTCAGAAACGGGACACTGAAGCGCTTCAAGTTCCCCATCCGCACCACCGCAGAAGGCACAGCCGTGCCCAACGGCGGTTTTGAGACTCCTGGCGATCTCAACAGCACCGCGCTCTTCACGGAGCCGATCTCGCTGGGACTGCCCCAGGTATTCACTCTGACGGGAGGTAAATAATCATGCCTAAGTTTGAGACGGTCGTTGTAGAAACTGACCTCTTAATTCTCGGTGGCGGGATGGCGGCCTGTGGCGCCGCCGTGGAAGCCGCCTACTGGGCCAAGAAGAACGGTCTGAAGGTGACCCTGGTCGATAAGGCCGCCGTGGATCGTTCGGGGGCCGTGGCTATGGGCCTTTCCGCCATCAACCAGTACGTCGGTCTCAGGGACGGCGCCAACACAGTCAATGACTATGTGGACTACGTCCGCAACGACCTGATGGGAGTGACGCGCGAAGATCTGGTTGCCAACATCGCCCGCCACGTGGACTCCTCCGTGCATTTGTTCGAGAAGTGGGGCCTGCCCATTTGGAAAGATGAAGGCGGCAAGTTCGTCCACGAAGGCCGCTGGCAGCTCATGATCAACGGCGAGTCGTACAAGGTCGTGGTGGCCGAAGCGGCGAAGAATGCTCTGCTGCAAACTGGCGTGGGACAGATCTTCGAGCGCGTGTTCATCGTTGGGCCGTTGATGGATGGGGACCGTTGCGCCGGAGCCATCGGGTTCTCGGTGCGCGAAAACAAGGTGTACATCTTTAAATCCAAAGCCACGCTAACCGCCATGGGCGGCGCGGTCCACGTCTTCAAACCCAGGAGTTCGGGTGAAGGCATGGGACGCGCCTGGTATCCGCCGTGGAACTCCGGCTCCTCCGCGTACTTCACCCTGAAGGCTGGGGCGGAGATGACGTGTCAGGAAGTCCGTTTCATCCCGGTGCGCTTTAAGGACGCGTACGGTCCCGTCGGCGCCTGGTTCCTTCTGTTCAAGTCTCGGGCCACCAACGCCATGGGCGGAGACTACATGGTGGAGCGGAAACCTGAACTGGAAAAGTGGGGTCCGTATGGCCGGGTCAAACCGGTTCCCGCGAACCTGCGCAACTATCTGGGCATGCTCGACGTCCTGGACGGGAAGGGCCCGATTTCCATGCGGACGGAAGAAGCCCTCGGCAAAATCGCCGACACCTACAAGAACGATCCCAAGGCTTATGCGAAGAAGATGAAGGAATTGGAATCGGAGGCGTGGGAAGACTTCCTCGACATGACCATCTCGCAAGCCATTCTGTGGGCCGCCACCAACGTGCAGCCCGAACAGAGGAGCTCGGAGATCGCAGCCGCCGAGCCGTACTTTATCGGTTCGCACTCGGGGGCTTCGGGAGCGTGGGTCAGTGGTCCGGAAGACCTGCAAACCGGCGAAACCAAGAGCCAGTACTTCTGGGGCTACACCAACATGTCCACGGTCAAAGGCTTGTTCTGCGCGGGCGATGCTTCTGGCGCTTCCAGCCACAAGTTCTCGTCCGGGTCCCATGCCGAAGGCCGCATTGCCGCCAAGTCCGCGGTCAAGTTCATCGTGGAAAACAACACCGCGCCTAAGCTGGACCAGGCGAAGGTGGATGCCCTGACGGCAGAGATCCTCAAGCCGATGGAGACGTTCGAGAAGAACCAGAACGCCTCGACCGACGAGGATGTGAACCCCAACTACATCAAGCCGCGCATGTTCATGTTCCGCCTGCAGAAGATCATGGATGAGTACGCCGGCGGCGTAACCGCGCAATTCACCACCAACAAGCCTTCCCTCGAGCGCGCCCAGGAACTTCTGGCCTTCCTCGCGGAAGATTCCGCCAAACTGGGTGCTTCGAATCTTCACGAACTGATGCGCTGCTGGGAGAACGTCCATCGGATGTGGCAAGCCGATGCCCACGTGCGCACCGTGCTGTTCCGTGAAGAAACACGGTGGCCCGGTTACTACATGCGGTCCGACACGCCGACGTTGAACGAAGAGAAGTGGCACGTCTTCGCCAACTGCCGGTGTGATGCGAAGACCGGACAATGGGAAATGATCAAACGGCCCATTCTCCATGTCTTCCCGCAACCGAAACCCAAGGAACTGGAGCCTGCTCTAGCTCACTAGTAATCGGAGAGGTTCCGGCTTCGGCCGGAACCTCTCCCACAAATTTTGTTCTTGGTCTTGGAATTGCACGATACGGAAAGTTCGACTAAGAGGAAAGGAGTTCAGCACATGGCATTAAAGGAAACATTGAAGCAGAAGATTGAGGAATTTCGTCCTCACATCCAACACCTGATCAAAGAACACGGCAAGGTCGTTATCGACCAGGTGACTATCGACCAAGCCATCGGCGGCGCTCGCGACGTCCACTGCCTGGTTACCGACATCTCTTACCTCGATCCTCAGGAAGGTATCCGCTTTCGGGGCAAGACCATTCCCGAAACCTTCGCGGCTCTTCCCAAAGCTCCCGGCTCCAAATATCCGACCGTGGAATCTTTCTGGTATTTCCTGCTCACCGGCGATGTGCCCACTCAGGCACAGGTCGACGAAGTTCTGGCCGAGTGGAAAGTTCGCCAGTACGTTCCTTCCTACGTGTGGGATGTCATCCGCGGCATGCCGCGGGACAGCCACCCCATGGCCATGCTCTCCGTAGGCTTGCTCGCCATGCAGAGGGACTCCAAGTTCGCCCACTACTACAGCTCGGGCAAGTTCAACAAGATGACCGCGTGGGAATACACCTACGAGGACGCTTTCGACATCATTGCCCGTATTCCCATCGTCGCTGCGTTCATCTACAACCTGAAATATCGCAGCGATTTCCAGAATCGGATCGGGAAGCTGGACATGGGCGCGAACTTCGCCGAAAT
>Ga0209517_10002562_pt1 | contig 25377 bp, 23 predicted proteins | sample PeaSoiMetSII2010_FD_187695 | JGI IMG/M metagenome (GOLD analysis project Ga0209517, IMG submission 187695) | Peat soil microbial communities from Weissenstadt, Germany - SII-2010 (SPAdes) (version 2) | ecosystem: Environmental > Terrestrial > Soil > Wetlands > Peat | place: Germany... | reverse complement strand
TCGATGAACCGATGCATCGCCAACCCCCCGAAGCCCCAAGCTACGGGATTCTAAAGCAGCTGCCCCCACGACGGAATCGGCCCTGACACCTCAATCTCGTGCCGTTTCCACACACCCTGGCCCCATTTCGGTCGCTGCCGGCGGTTCTAAAGGTCTCAGGAGCGCCAACAATGGACTTGCATCGGAGCTTTAGCTGCTCACGTGGGATTCGATGAGTATGTCGGCCGTACAAGATAAGGTCGCAGCCGGCCCATGGCGCCCGCCCAAAGTCTGACTACTCGCATAAGCACCTTCAATCAAAAGGAATAGAGCATCTGCCAACTGTGTGGGACGGCGAGCACCAATGGCCTTCGCCAAGCTGTCCAGTCGCTGCCGCATTTCGCGCTTGTTCTCTTCGACGACTCGATGGCCAGGGTGGGATGTATCCGGAAATTCCGCGGCGTAATTGATGAACGGGCAACCCCGATAGCCCGGCGTGATGGCCCTACCAGCAATGTAGTCTATCAGTGCTCGCAGTTGGGCAAGCGAATTATCCCGCCTTGCTGCCATTATTCGATCGACGTTATGCCAGTAGTCGTCGTTCCTATTCTTAAGATAAGCAACAATCAAATCGTCCTTTGACGCAAAATTCCTGTACAGACTGATCTTGGAAACGCCCGCCTGTTTGACAATTGTTTCGACGCCTACCGATCGAATGCTCTGGCTGTAAAACAAGTCGGCCGCCACCTCAAAGACTTTTTCACCCGCCCGCTTTTCGCCGGTCGTGCGAGCAGTCGCTTTTGGTGGTTGGCTCAAAGGCCTGCGCATCGGCTCGTTTTCCAACTTGACATGTGACCGACCGGTTCGTACCACTAACTTGGTTCGAAGTCAACGTGGCCCAAGCGCACGGAGTGAGCATGCGATGAAACACTTTCTCTTGGAAGGACAGCACCTTGTCCCGTTCGAACAACGTGCGCCCGAGCTCATAGCCGCGCATCGTCAGTTCCTGAAGCGAGGGTACGATGAAGGCCGGTTCTTGCTATCCGGCCCTTACATTCCGCCGACCGGCGGAATCCTGATAGCGCGCGCGAAGTCGATTGATGAGCTGAATGAGTTCTTGGCCGATGAACCTTACTGTAAGGCGAACGTGATGCGCTTCAGCAAAATCACCGAATTCGACCCGGTGCAGCACCAACCGACTCTGAAGGATTGGTTTGCAAGCATGTGAGTTCGGACCGCCGTATTGCCGCTCGAGCGCAGCCGATAGCTGGTGATTGCACAAAGGTCCGCTCTCGGCGCTACCTCGCCATTCGCAGGGTAACGGCCAAGGGCTGAATTCCGCCCACAGCTGACCTTCGATCCCAGGCTCGAAGGATGCCCTTTTTTATGAGTCCACGGCCTAGTCTAGCGGCTACGGGCAGGCGATCGGGGTTGACGGTGGCGGTGGCAGCGGACGCCCGCCACATTGTGCGTTGTAGCTGGCGACCGCGTCGTTGTAGCGGGCCGTCGCGGCTTGGGCATCGGTCAGCGCATCGCCACTGGCGCGCTTTGCCGCGGCGTCGCGCTGCTCCAAGAGCTGCTTGAATTGCGCCACCGCTTGCGGGTTGTTGACATCGACCTGGGCGCGAAGGGTGGCGAGCTGCTGGTCGAGCCGGTCCAGAGCCGCGCGCGCGTCGGCGAGCGCGGCGTTCCTCGCCGCCATATCGGCATTGCTGGTGTCGACCGCCTGCTTGAGGCAATAGCACGCGGCGGGCGGCACCTGCGCCAGTGCTGGCGTCGCCAGCAGGATGAGCGCGGCGCAGAGAAATGCGCCGCGCCGCAGCGGTGTAGCAAGCATCTTTGGCTCCTTCGGGTTCAGCGCGACATCACCACCGGGATCTTCGCTTCCATGATGATATGGCGGGTCGCGCCGCCGAAGATCATCTGGCGGATGCGGCTTTGCGTATAGGCGCCCTTGAGCATCAAATCGGCGCCGGCCGCCATCGCCTCCTGCAAGAACGATTCGCCCTGCGGCTTCTGCCGGCCGAAAGCGGTGCGCAGGCTGACCTTCATCCCGTGCCGCTCCAGGGTACGGGCCAGCTCGTCGCCGGTTGGTCCCGGCTCGGGCATGTGCTGCGGGCCGACCGCGACGATGACGACTTCCTTCGCCTGTTTGAGGAACGGCATGCCGAGCGCCACGGTGAGCGCGGTTTCGGTGCTGCCGTTCCAGGCGACGGCGACGACATTGCCCATCTCCGCCGGCAGGGTCTTCGGCACCATCATTACCGGACGGCCGCTCTCGAACAACGCATCCTCGAGCGTCGCCTCGGCGATCGAGGCCAGTTTCTCCGGCTGCTCGACGAGGATCAGGTCATAGACGCGGCCGATCATCCCGACGACCGCGTTCTGCCGCCCATCCTCCTCGCGCCACGAGGCGCTGGGGCCGTTATGCCCGGCCGGGATGGGCTCGAGCGGCACGTCATGCGCGGTCATGAACTCGCGGAACAGGCGGCGCGCCTGGTCGCGGCGTTCGTGCCCTTCGCGTTCGAGGGTGCGGTCGACCTCGGACGAGATCGAAAACCCCATCTCGCCGCCGAACACCACCGCGTATTCGGTCGTGAGGCTGTGCAGTCCGACGATATGGCTGTTGAAGCGCCGGGCGACGTGCAAGGAGGCCTCGAGCACCGGTCCGGCATTGCCGTCGCCGATCACGGCCAGCAGATTTTTCATCATCCACCCCGCTCACGCGGCCCGCCAAATGTGCCGGCGGCGGGCACGGTTTTCGCGATCATACACCAGCCGACCGCTTCGGGCGAGCGCGCCCGGTAGACCGGCGCAAAACCGCCGATTAAAGTGGCGGCGGCGATATTCGCCGATGGATCGCACAAGCATGAACAACGGGTTGTCACGAAAGTTGCGTTGCGTCCTCGTGGCTCTGGTTGCCGTTTTCGCCTCCGTCGGCATCGCGCGAGCGGAGAGCGTCAGTTTCGGCACCGACTGGAAAGCCGAGGCCGAGCATGGCGGCTACTACCAGGCGATCGCCACCGGCATCTACAAGAAATACGGGCTCGATGTGACACTGCGCCAGGGTGGACCGCAGGTGAACCACGCCCAGCTCCTGGCCGCCGGAGTGCTCGACTTCAACATCGCTTCCAACTCGTTCATGCCGCTGAATTTTGCCCAACAGAACATCCCGATGGTCGCGGTCGCGGCAATGTTCCAGAAAGACCCGTCGGTGCTGATCGCTCACCCCAACGAGGGCAACGACAGCTTCGCTGCGCTGAAGGGCAAGCCGATCATGATCAGCGGCGACACCCGCACCGGCAGCTGGCTCTTCCTGAAACAGAAATTCGGCTACACCGACGATCAGATCCGCCCCTACAATTTCAGCGTCGCGCCGTTTCTGGCCGACCCCAAGGCGGTCCAGCAAGGTTATCTGTCGAGCGAGCCCTATACGATCGAGCAGGCCGGGGTGAAGCCGGTGGTGCTGCTGATTGCCGATGCCGGCTACGCCAGTTACGGCTCGGTGATCCAGACCTCACTCAAGCTGGCGACCGAGAAACCCGATCTCGTGCAGCGTTTCGTCAACGCCAGCATCGAGGGCTGGTATTCCTATCTCTACGGCGATCCCACTCCGGGCAATGCGCTGATCAAAAAAGACAATCCTGAGATGAACGACGCGCTGATCGCCTATGGCGTCGCCAAGATCAAGGATTACGGCATCGTCGACAGCGGTGACGCGAAGAAGGACGGCATCGGCGCGATGAGCGATGCGCGCTGGCACGAGTTTTTCGACACGATGTCGAAGGCAGGGCTCTATCCCGCCGATGTGGATTACAAGAAGGCGTATACGCTGCAGTTCGTCGACAAGCGCTTCGGGATGAAACCCTGAATATAGCGGGGCCAGTGCCGGCGGCGGTGGGTGCGGCAGACACTTCGCCGTTGCCCATTGTCGAACTGCGCGGGGTGAGCAAGCGCTTCGCCAACGGGCTAGAGGCGCTGGCCGGAATCGACCTGACCGTCAAACGCGGCGAGTTCCTGAGCCTGCTCGGCCCCTCGGGCTGCGGCAAGAGCACTTTGTTGCGCATCGTCGCCGGCCTTGTTCCACCCACCGGCGGCACATGCCAGCTATCGATGGGTGGCCAGACCGGCCGCCGGGCCGCCTCCGGCCGTGTCGGCTTTGTCTTCCAGGACCCGACGCTGATGCCGTGGAGCACGGTCAGCAACAACGTGCTGCTGCCGTTTCGCATCGTCGGGCGGCTCGGCGCCAAGGAGCGCGAGCGCGCCGCCTCGGCGATAAGCGCGGTCGGGCTCTGCGGGTTCGAGCAAGCCTATCCGCGCGAGCTGTCGGGTGGGATGCGGATGCGCGTTTCGATCGCCCGAGCCCTCGTCACCGACCCTGACCTCCTGTTGCTCGACGAGCCGTTCGCCGCGCTCGACGAGATCACCCGGCTCGCGCTCAACGACGACCTGCTGCGGTTATGGGAGGAGCGACGGCCGACGATCCTTTTCGTCACCCACAGCGTCTTTGAGTCGGTCTACCTGTCGACCCGGATCGCGGTGATGACCGCGCGGCCGGGCCGGATCAGCGCCGACCTCCCGGTCGCCTTGCCGCAGCCGCGTGCCCGCGCGACCCGATCATCGCCGGACTATGTCGCGATGTGCGATAGGGTCTCGGCCGAGCTGGGTATAGCGATGGGCGAGCGATGAACCGGCTGGGAGTTCGCATCGTGGCGCCGGTCGCGGTCGGCATTCTCTTCATCGCGTTGTGGCAGCTCGGGGTCTGGCTGTCGGGCGTCAAGCCTTACGTTCTCCCGGGGCCGATCGACGTCGCGCAGAGCCTGTGGACCGACGGAAGCGGCCTCTTGGTTTCGCTGTGGTTTACCCTGAAGGTCACGCTGGTGGCGCTCGCTGCGGCGGTGCTGTTCGGCGGGCTGATCGCAATTCTGTTTTCGCTGTCGCGCCTCGTCGAGATCAGCTTTTTCCCTTACGTCGTGATCCTGCAGGTCACGCCGCTGGTAGCGATCGCGCCACTGATCATCATCTGGATCCACACGCCGTTCATCGCGCTCTTGGTCTGCGCCTGGATCATCGCGTTCTTCCCGATCGTCGCGAACACGACGGTCGGTCTCAACAGCGCCGACCGCAATCTCGTGGCGCTATTTCGGCTTTACGGCGCCTCGACCTGGCAGGTGTTGTGTCACCTGCGGATGCCGACGGCGCTGCCGTATTTCCTGACCGGCCTGCGGATCAGCGGCGGGCTATCGCTGATCGGCGCGGTCGCCGCGGAGTTCGTCGCCGGCACCGGCGGCGAGGAGACCGGTCTTGCCTACCGCATCCTCGAGTCGGAATACCGCCTGATGATCCCGCGCCTCTTCGCGGCGCTGATCCTCTTATCGCTCACCGGCATCGTCATCTACCTGGTGACCGATTTCATCTCGCGCCTGGTGCTGCGCCATTGGCACGAAAGCGCCGAGACGGGGGAAGAGGAGTAGCCCTACCCCCGGCCGACGAACGGCATCTTGGTCGCCATCACTGTGATAGTTTGAACGTTCGCGTCCGGTGTGACGGTCGACATGAAGACTACGGCGCGGGCGACGTTTTCGACGTCCATCGTCGGCTCGACGATGGTCTCGCCAGTGGGTTGTAGGATGCCGCGGGTCATGCGCTGGGTCATCTCGGTGAGCGCGTTGCCGACATCGATCTGACCGCAGGAGATGTCCCAGCGGCGGCCGTCGAGCGAGGTCGATTTGGTCAGGCCGGTGATCGCGTGCTTGGTCGAGGTATAGGCAGCCGAATTGGGCCGCGGCACATGCGCCGAGATCGAGCCGTTGTTGATGATGCGGCCGCCCATGGGGTTCTGCTCTTTCATCATGCGGAACGCCTGCTGGGTGCACAGGAACGAACCGGTCAGGATCGTGTCGACTACCGCCTTCCACTTCGAGAATTCAAGCTCCTCGATCGGCGCGTTGGCGCCGAACCCGGCATTGTTGAACAGCACGTCGAGCCGGCCGAATTTGGCCTTGGTCGCCGCGAACAGCGCCTCGACCGAGGCCGGGTCGCCGACATCGGTCGGCACGCCGAGCGCCTTGCCCTGCAGGCCTTCGATCTCGCCGACGACGGCGTTTAAGGGCTCCGGCCGCCGGCCGGCGACGACGACCGCGAAACCCTCGCGTGCCAGCGCCAGCGCCGAAGCCTTGCCAATGCCGCTGCCGCCGCCGGTGACGAGGGCGACCTTTCCGTTCGAAGCCATGCCGGGGTTCCTCCTCGATTTATCTGCCGCGCACGATATTCAGGTTTGGCCGCCGGGTCACGCTGATTGGCAGTGCCGCCCGAGCGTGCGTTAAATAGCGAAAAAAATCGGTCCTCTATCGAACAGGAGCTTCGCCATGGCCGATCCGCTGGTTCTCTATGAGGCTGACGACCAAGTCAGCATCATCACCCTCAACCGTCCGGACAAGCTCAACGCGATCAGCGAAGAGCTGCTGCAGGCGCTGCTCGACGCGTTCGCGCGGGCCGACGAGGAGCCGGCCACCAGCGTCGTGCTGTTGCGCGCCGAGGGGCGCAGCTTCTGCGCCGGCTACGACATCGGCCGCAAGGACGATCCGGCCAAGGACGAATGGCGTCGCGACCCGATCAAGGCGCACAAGCATCTGGCGTATCAGCTCGATTTCGAGATGGCGCCATGGAACATGAAAAAGCCGGTGATCGCCGCGGTGCAGGGCCATGTGTTGGGCGGCGGCTGCGAATTGGCGATGCTCTGCGACCTCACCATCGCCGCCGACAACGCCGCCTTCGGCGAGCCGGAAATCCGCTTCTCCGCGGTCGGGCCGGCCATCGTGATGCCGGCGATCATCGGCTACAAGAAGGCGCGCGAGCTGCTTTATTTCGGCGATCAGATCGATGCGCGAACCGCGCTCGATCTCGGCATGGTCAATCGGGTCGTGCCGCTCGCCGAGTTGCGCTCCGCCAGCCTCGCCTATGCCAAGCGGCTGGCGCTGATCTCGCCGGAGGCGCTTTACGCCGCGAAACTGTCGATCAATCGCGGCGCCGACGCGGCTGGGTTCACCAGCCGGATCCATGCCGGGCTCGATGTAGTCGCGCCGCTCTACGTGACACCGACCGCGTTCGGCACGCGGTTCCGCGAGATCGCCGCCAGCGATGGTGTGCCGGCCGCGGTGCGCTGGCGCTCGGCGCAATTCAAGGAATAGACGAACGGGGAGGGAATCATGCGAAAGAGCAGCGATCATATCCTCACCAGCCATGCCGGCAGTCTGCCGCGCTCCGACGAGCTGATCGAGGCCAACCGGGCCTGCTACGAGGATAAGTCGATAGACGAGACACGATTCCAGTCGATCCTCGGCGGCGCGGTCAGCGATGTCGTGCGTCGCCAGAAGGAGGCCGGCATCGACGTGCCCGGCGACGGCGAGTTCGGCAAGGCGATGGCGCAGCGGGTCAATTACGGCTCGTGGTGGCGCTATTCGTGGCTGCGGCTCGGCGGGCTCGCCGCCGGCGGGCTGACCCTCTACGAGATGGAGCCGAAGCGCTCATCGCCCGGCGCGGTGGTGCTGACCAGCTTTGGCGACCGCCGCGACCGCAGCCGTTTTGCCGCGGCCTACAACGACCCCGAAAGCGGCATCACCACCGGCCCGCGCCCACCCTCGCCGGTCTGCGTCGACAAGCTGACCTATATCGGCCATGAGGCGATCCAGGCCGACATCGCCCGCTTTAAGGCGGCGCTTGCCGCGGCGGGGGTCGAGGAAGGCTTTATGACCGCGATCGCGCCCGGCAGCGCCTCGCGCATCCCTAACCGCTATTACAAGAGCGACGAGGAGTTTCTCTTCGCCTGCGCCGACGCGATGCGCGAAGAATACAAGGCGATCATCGACGCCGGCCTCATCCTCCAGATCGACGATCCGGCGATTGCCGAGAACTGGGACATGGTCAACCCTGAGCCGACAGCGGCGGACTACCGCAAGTTCACCATGACCCTGGTCGAGGCGCTCAACCATGCCTTGAAGGGCCTCCCGCAAGACCGCATCCGCTTTCACCTCTGCTGGGGCAGCTGGCACGGCCCGCACATGACCGACATTCCCATGCGCGACATCGTCGACTGCATGCTGGCGATCGACGCCGGCGCCTACTCGTTCGAGGCGGGCAATGTCCGCCACGAGCACGAATGGAAGATCTGGCAGGACGTCAAGCTGCCAGACGGCAAGCTGATCCTGCCAGGTGTGGTCAGCCACGCGACCAATGTCGTCGAGCACCCCGAGCTGGTCGCCGACCGCATCCTGCGCTTCGCCAACCTCGTCGGCCGCGAGCGGGTCATCGCTTCGACCGATTGCGGATTGGGCGGGCGCATCCATCCGCAAATTGCCTGGGCCAAGCTCGAAACCCTGGCGCAGGGCGCCGCGTTGGCAACCAAGCAGCTGTGGGGCTGACCTCAATCGCCGAACAGAGGCTTGGCCAAGACTGTGGCGATGCGGTCGAGCGGGATGTGGGCCTTGGCGATGACACCGATGCCGGTGCCCGATTGCCGGTTGACCGGCAGCAGCGCCTCGAGCCCGACATCGAGCCCGTTATCCGAGTAGACGATTCCGGGCGCCACGATACCGGTCGGCGGGTTGCCGAACGACCGCGACACCGGCGCACTATAGGTGAACTCGACGAGCGGGATCAGCCGGCCGATCAGCGGCGGCAGGCCGACATATTCGACGTTCCCTTGGAGGTATTTGAGACTGTATTGCAGCGAAAATCCCGCTACAGCCATATCGGCGTACTGGTTGCCGCCATTCGCCCGCGCATCGGGAACCTCTATGCCGAATGTGCCGGTCACCGCGAAAGGCCGCAGGAACCGCATGTCGTCAGGCAGGTCGCCCAACCCCTTGGCGGCATACAGGGTCGGGGTGGTGAAGCCGATGGCCTCGGCGCCGACTTGGCTCGCCCCGGTGCCGCCGAACTCGCGGGTCACGCCGAGCGAGACGGCTGCCTCGTGTGGCACATTCTCGAAAGCCTGGTATTTGAGCCCGGCGTAGAGATTGTCCCAGCCGTAGACATTGCTCTGTCCGAGCGGGGTGAGGATTTCGTATTTGCCGGCGAAATAGACGCCAAGCTGGTCGGTGATGCGCTTCTCGTAGCCGAGGGTCAGATCGTTTTCGCCGAAATTGGGGCTGCCGAGGTGACGCAAATGCTGGAACTCGGTGTAGACCGCATCGGCGACGAACGGATCGTCGGTCAGCGGGGTCGAGGGGAACCAGCGGTCGCCGATCTGGTACGGCGTTGCCGTTGCCGGAGCAGCGAAGAGGCCGAGAACGGCAATGAGGCAGGCAAGGCGCCCTAACGCGCGGCGTTTGGTCATTGGATTATGTCGGTCCGCTCGCCTAAAGGGCGACAGCCGGCGCAACGCCTTGCAGCTCGGCGATCGCGGTCTCTTGCGGCTCCGGTGTCAGCGGCAGTGTGACCGTCACCGCCGTGCCCTTGCCGGGAGCGCTGTCGATCGCGATCGAGCCGCCATGCAGCTCGATCAGCACCTTGGTCAGCGGCAGGCCGAGCCCGGTTCCCTGGTAACGCCGCGCCAGGCGGCTGTCGACCTGGCCAAAGGGCGCGAGCGCGACCGGGATATCCTCGGGCGCCATGCCGATGCGGTTATCGCTGACCCGCAGCATCACCGCGTCGGCGCCCGCGGTTTCGACGTGGATGGCCACTCGGCCCCCGCGATCGGTGAACTTGACCGCGTTCGATATCAGGTTGAGCAGAACCTGGCGCAGTTTGGCGGGATCGCCGGTGAGTACCACCGGCTCCTGCGGCGCCTTGACGTCGAGCTGCAATTCGCCGCGTGCGCATTGCTCGCGCATCATCGTCGTGCAGCTCGCGACGATCTGCACCAGGTTGACCGGCTCTAGCGCGAGCTGAAGCTGTCCGGCCTGGCTCTTGGTCAGGTCGAGGACATTGTTGATCACGCTCAAGAGGTGGCGGCCGCTATCGAAAATGTCTTTGGCGTAGCCGCCGTACTTCTCGCTGCCGAGCGGCCCGAACATCTGCGACAGCAGGATTTCCGAGAAACCGATGATCGCGTTGAGCGGTGTGCGCAGCTCATGGCTCATATTGGCGAGGAAGGCGGTCTTGGCCTGGTTCGCCGCCTCGGCGAGCTGACGCGCCTCGTTGAGCCCCTGTTCGCGCTCCTTGATCTCGCTGAAGTCGCTGATCATCAAAAACAGGCCGCCATCCTGGGTCGGGCTGCGGCTGACGCGCAGCCAGCGGCCGTCGAGCAGGCGGAACTGCCGACCCTCGGAGAGCAGCTCGTCGACCGATGGCGGATGGCCCGGCTGGGCCGTGTCGCCGTTCTCCTCAGTCATCACCAATTCGGGGAGGCGGCGGAAGATCGAGGCGAATTTCATGTCGGGCGCGATCGCCGGCGCCAGTGACGGGAAGAACCGCGACAGCTGCGAATTCGCAAGCAGCACCTTGCCGTCGGCGCCGACGAGGATGATGCCCTCGCGCGAGTTCTCCAGCGCCTCGACAAGCCGGGTCTGCGCCGAGCGCCGCTGTGATTTCTCGCGCTCGACCATGATTCGGATGCTGTCCTGCATCACCGTCATCGAGCGCAGCAGCGTACCGGTCTCGTCGGGGCCGCCTTGCGGGATTGGCGTTTCGAGCTCGCCGCCGGCGATACGGTCGGCAACCGCAGCGGCGTCGCGCAGCGGCCGAACGATGCGGCGCGCCAGCACCAGCGTGATCGCCGCGGAGAGGAGCAGCCCGAGCAGCGTCGCGCTGATCGTCACGTAACGGAACTGCGTCATCGCATCGACCACCCGGCGGCGCGCGATGAAACTGTTGTCGGCGGTCAGCTCGACCAGCATGTCGAGGCGTTCGAGTATCCTCTCCGAAAGCGCATGAAGCGCGCCGGGATCGGCGGCTCCGGCGCGCAACCCGTTCCACCGCCCGGCAAGGCGCCGGATTTCGTCGATGACTGCCTTTCCGCCGGGGAGGTCGAAGCGTTCGTCGACGACGTTCATGTCCTCGCCAAAGCTGATCGTGAGCTGATCGAGCCTTCGCTCGATCTCCGGGCGTTCGCCCACCGGCGTCTGGGCGCGGCGCAACAATTCCTTGTCCATGCGGTTGAAATCGAGCGCCGCGGTGCGGGCGAAGTTCACCTCCATCAGGGCGCGGTCATAGGTGTCGGCGACGAACACGCGCGCGCTCGACAGCACGTAGACGCTGTAGGCCCCCAGCCCGGCCGTGATCGCCCCCATCGCGACAAAGGCGATGAAGAGACGCGATCCGATCGAGGATTTGACCCGAGCCGGTATCACCAACGACAGACACCCCGTCCGCAGTACTCAATGCACGGTTTGCGGGCGCGGCTGCGTCCCGGCGCTCGCCGAGGACTGTCTTAAGAGAGGCCGCTTAAGGGCCGATTAAGATTAACGACGGGTTTCGCCGCCGACCCCGACTATTTCACGGTGACGGTGAGCGACATCGTCGGGTGGATATGGCAGCGAACGGTAAAAGTGCCAGCGGCTGGAAAGCGAACATCGACCGTTTGACCCGGCGGTTGCTCGCTCGATTCGAAATTCATCGTCGGCGAGTTCACGTAGATTTGATGAAGAAACGGGTCTTCGTTGGTGAAGAGCAGGCTGTCGCCCGCGGCGATGGTCACGTCGGCGGCATCGAACGCCCGGTTCTTCTGCACGATCCCATGGCTTGCCGCCCAGGCAATGAGCGGCACGGGACCCGTGAGCAAGAAGATGGCCAGCGCGGCAAGCGAGCGCCGAAGTGTCATCCTCACCCTCGCCCATATTTCTTGTGGAAATGCGGCAGCACCTTCTCGCCCATCAGTTCGACGCATTTCAAAATCTTCCACATCTCCATCCCCGGCCAGCCGGCGCGGAAGATGAAATAATTGGCATCGAGCCTGGCAATGCGGTCTTCGAGCTGCTCGATCACATCGTCGGGGCTGCCGAGGATGAAGCGGTCCTTCGCCAGTTCGGCGAACGGCACGCGGAAGCTTTCTTGCCCGGGCAGCGCCTTGTCCTGACCCCAGGCGGCATAGGCCGCGTATTTGCCTTCGAGATGGGGTTGCGCCGTCGCGAAAGCCTCCTCCCGCGTCTCCGCGACATGCAACTCCAGGATCATCGGCCGCGCGTCCGGCATCTTGTGGCCGTTGGCCGCTAGCGCCGCCTTGTAGAGGCCCCATTGCCGCTCGGTGGTCGGCATCGCCGCGTGCGGGTTGATGAACCACGGGTAGCCGAGCCGCCCGGTGCGCTCGACCGCCTTGTCGGCATTGGCCGCGATCCAAATCGGCGGGTGCGGCTTCTGCACCGGGCGGATCGTCGAGGTCGCGTCGCGCAGATTGAAGTAGCGGCCTTGGTGGGTGACGTTGTCCTCGGTCCACAGCCGCTGCATCAGCCGCAGGCCTTCGAGCATGCGCGGCACCCGGTCGGAGACCTGCAGCCCGAACGCCGCGAACTCCTCCTCGCGATAGCCGATGCCGACGCCGAAAACGACACGGCCCTCCGACATCACGTCGAGCGTCGCGATCTCCTCCGCGGTCTGCACCGGGTTGAGCAGCGCCAGCAGGGTCACCGCCAACACCAGATCCATCTTCCCGGAATCGGCGGCGAGCCGCGCCAGGAACGGCAGATTCTGCAGCGCGATATAGGGCGGCGAGACGTAATGATGGCCCGAGGCGATCGCGTCGAACCCGGTGTCGCGCGCGACGATCACCTGCTGCACGCATTGCCGGAAGCGCAGCACGGGGTCGTCGCCGCGCGGCTGCTGCGCGTTGATGAAGAGACCGAATTTCATGGGGGACTCCAAGTTGCTGTAGGGCGGAAAAGCGCAGCGCCTTCCGCCATATGTCGGCGGATGACGCTTCGCTCATCCGCCCTACGAGGTACCGCCAAGGTCACAATTTTTTGGTCATCACGTAGCGATTGATCCCGGGCGGGTCGCAGGTGAGGGCGGCGGCTGTCTCGAAGCCCAGCTTCAGGTAGAAGCCCTGTGCCTGGATCTCCATGGTGTTCAAGGTCAGGCGCGAGCAGCCGCGCCGCCGTGCCTCTTCCTCCGCCATCTTGATGAGCCGGCTGCCGAGCCGGTCGCGGCGCAGGTTCTCGGGCAGATAAACCCGCTCGATCGACATCTGACCCATATAGCTGCCGCCGTAGATACCGCCGACGATCGCGCCGCTGTCCGGATCGGTGACGAAGATGGCGAGGCGCTTGTAGTCGTCGTAACCGGCTTGGCTGGTGTTGTAGTCACGCAGACCATCGCTGATGACCGCTAGTTCCTCGGGCGTCGCCGTATCGGTCAGGATGATCTTCGGCTCGCTCATCGCTTGTCCTTAAATCGGCGGGTGCCGCACGGGCTGGGTCGCTTCGAAGGCGCGCGCGGCGCGCAGCACCTTGGCGTCGTCGTGCAGCCGCCCGACGATCTGCAGCCCGATCGGCAGCCCGCCCGAAGTGAGGCCGCACGGGATCGAGGCGGCCGGCTGGCGCGTCATGTTGAACGGGTAGCTGAACGGCGACCAATCGACCCAATGTTCGTCGGAGGGGTCGTTGAGGTCCTCACCGACCGGCAGCGCCGGTACCGGCATCATCGGCGTCAGCAGCAAATCGTATGTCTCGTGGAACGCGCCCATGGTGCGGCCGAGCGCGTTGCGGACGAGGTCGGCGCCCAGGTAATCGACCGCGCCGATCTTGGCGCCCGCCTCGGCCACGGCGACAAAGCCGGGATCGCACTGCTTCAACTTCTCGGCCGGGATGCCGGCGACGATGCGTGCTGCCCCTGCGCCCCATAGGGTCAGCAGCGTCTCGCGCGGCGAATCGAAGATCTTCCCGACTTCTTCGACATGCGCGCCGAGCTCCTCGAAGCGCTTCACCGCCGCGGCAACCGTCGCGGCGATCTCCGGATCGACCTTGGCGTAACCAAGGTCGGGACTGAACGCGATCTTCCAGCCGCGCACGCCCTCTTCGATGCCATCAAGGAAGCTGCCGGCGGGCGCGGGCAGCCAATACGGGTCGCGGGGGTCGGGTCGGCCGATCGTGTCGAGCATCGCCGCCGCGTCGGCGACCGAGCGGGTGATCGGCCCGTGATGCGACAGGAGGCCCATCGGCGACGGCGGGTAGGCCGGCACGCGGCCGAATGTCGGCTTGATCCCGAACACGCCCGAGAAACACGCGGGGATGCGGATCGATCCGGCGCCGTCGCTGCCGAGGTTGAGCACGCCGATGCCGGCCGCGCCGGCCGCCGCCGCGCCGGCGCTGCTCCCGCCTGGGGTGCGCTCCAGGTTCCACGGGTTGCGGGTGATGCCGGTGAGCGGGCTGTCGCCGACCGCGATCCAACCGAATTCCGGGGTCGTGGTCTTGCCGAGGATGACGGCGCCGGCTTCCTTGAGCCGCGCCACCGCCGGTGAATCTTCGGTGTCCGGCACGTTCTCGGTCAGGTGCGAGCCGCGCCGGGTCGGGTGCCCGCGCATCAGCATCAGATCCTTGATCGTCGCCGGGACGCCGTCGACCGTGGATAATGGACTGCCATCGCGCCAGCGCCGTTCGGCGGCGCGCGCCGCCGCAAGCGCACCATCGCGGTCGACGAGGCAGAACGCGTTGAGCTTCGGCTGCAACGCCTCGAGCCGGTCGAACAGCGCCTGCGCCGCCTCGACCGGCGACAGCGCTCTGCGCGCATAAAGCACGGTCAGCTCCGCCGCCGATTTGTAGGCGATGTCGTCGCCTGTTGTTGCGCCCCCTCGCATGGCCTACCGCCGGCGGCCGCGTGCCGGTCCGGTCACCGCGGCATAGACGAGGCGGCGGCTGAGAGAGCGATAGCGCAGGCGCTGGTCCGGCGCCTGCATCATCATCACGACGACCATCTGTTCCTGCGGATCGATCCAGAAATAGGTACCGAGAACGCCGCCCCAGAAGAATTCGCCAACCGAGCCGGGCACCGGTGACATCCCCTGCGCCTTGCGCACCGCGAAGCCGAGGCCAAAGCCGTAGCCCATCTCCGGCACCGGCGCCAAGGCGCCGAACCGGGCGCGCGAGGTCTCGCCGTATCGCACATCCGGCGGCAAATGGTCGGAGGCCATGTGCGCGACCGTCTTTGGCGCGAGGATGCGCACCCCGTTGAGCTCGCCGCCGTTGAGCAGCATCTGGCAGAAGCGCAGGTAGTCGGGCGCGGTACTGGCGAGGCCGCCGCCGCCCGATTGCCAGCGCACGTCGCGGGCGAGGTTGCGCATCGGCGGCTTCTTGCCGGTGGTCTTGTCGGCGAGCGGCTCGGCCACCCGCGTCGCCTTCTCCCCGGTGGCGGCAAACCCGGTATCGCTCATGCCGAGCGGCCCGGTGATGCGCTCGGCGATAAAGGCACCAAGGCTCTGGCCCGAGACCACCTCGACGACGCGGCCAAGCACGTCGGTCGACATCGAATATTCCCAAGTCGTGCCCGGCTCGAACATCAGCGGCAGCTTGGCGAGTTTGGCGACCAGCTCCTCATTGGTTTGGTTGTCATCCATCAAATTGGCGTCGCGCCAGATCATCTGCACCGGCGAGTCGCCGAACCCGGCATAGGTGAGACCGGAGGTGTGGCGCAGCAGATCCTGCACCGTCATCGCGCGTGTCGCCTTGGCACGCTCGACCCCGACGGTCAGACTCTCGAATGTTGGAATGTAGTCGGCGACCGGCGCACCGATGTCGAGCCGGCCTTCCTCGGCCAGCATCATCGCCGCGACTGAGACGATCGGCTTGGTCATCGAGGCGATGCGGAAGATCGAGTCGAGCCGCATCGGCTTCTCGCTCTCGGCATCCTGAAACCCGAACGCTTGGGCGCAGGCGAGCCGCCCGCCACGGGCAATCGCCAGCACCGCGCCGGGAATGACCTCCTGCTCGACTTCCTTGATGATGAAGTCGGCAAGGCGCGCAAGGCGTTCCGACGACAGCCCCACTTGTTCCGGCGTTTCCGCCCGCGGTAAACCCATGCTGGTCATGCTAAGTCTCCTTTAGAAAATTCGCTCCCCGGCGCAAGCCGGGGCCCACTTTTCCGCCGTCCCCAGCGCTGATTGGTGGATCCCGGCTTTCGCCGGGAAGCGGGGGAATGTGGGTGCCTCAAATCGCGCCGTCCGCCTTCAACGCCGCGACTTCGGCCTCGCCCAACCCAAGCCAGCCGCCGTAAATCTCGTCATTGTGTTGGCCCACCTTGGGGCTGTGGCGCATCGGCGCCGGTGGCAGCCCATGCAGGCGCAACGGCGAGGTCGGCACCACGATGTCGCCCAGTTCGGGGTGCTCGACATGCTCGAGCATCCCGCGTTCGTGCATGTGCGGATCGTTCATCACCTCGGGCGCGGTGCGCACCGGCGCGCACGGCACGCGGCCGGCCTTGCAGCGGGCGAACACCTCCATCTTGCCGAGCGTCTTGGTCCACTCGGCGACGAGTTCGTCGGTCTCGTCCATATGGGCGACGCGGTCGGCGTTGGTCGCGAAGCGCAGGTCGGTCTGCAAATCCTCGCGGCCCATCGCCACGGTCAGGTTCTTCCAATGTGCCTCGGTGACGATGTGGATCGCGACATGCCCGTCATTGGTCGGATAGACGTTGTAGGGTGTCGATGACAACCCGGCTTGGCGGTTGCCGGTGCGTGGCGGCGGCTGGCCGGTGCGGTGGTAGTATTCGAAGCTGGCGGCGAGGCTCGAATACACCGTCTCCTGCATCGCCACCTCGACAAGACGTCCCTGGCCGCTGTGTTCGCGCTCGAAGAGGGCGGTGAGGATCGCGCCGTAGAGATGGATGCCGCCCATGAAATCGACCAGGGTCGGGCCGGCCTTCATCGGCGGCCCGTCAGGCGCGCCGGTGACGCTCATGATCCCCGAGGCGGCCTGGATCGTCAGGTCCATCGCCAGATTGTCGCGGTCCGGCCCGCTGATGCCGAACCCGGTGCCGGTGGCGTAAATGAGGCGCGGGTTGATCTCCTTGAGCACGTCCCACCCGACCCCGAGATCGTCCATCGTGCCGGGCGAGAAATTCTCCAGCAGCACGTCGGCGCGGCGCACCATCTCGAACAACAGCTCGCGGCCCTTCGGGTGCTTCAAATTGAGGCTGACCCCCCGCTTGTTCTGGTTGAGCATCGCGAAGGGCAGCGTCGCGCTCTTGCCCGGCGCGGCGCGGCGGCGCAGCGGCTCGCCATGCGGCGGCTCGATCTTGATGACGTTCGCACCCGCTTTCGCCAGCAGCAGGGTCGCGTAAGGGCCCTGGAAGATCTGCCCGAAATCGATGACGGTGATGCCGCTCAGGGGCATTTCTTGCGGCAGGCGAGCGGGCGCTGGCGGCGTCGCGGACATCATGACGCGAATTCTGCGCCGGCCGCTCTTCTTCGCGCAAGGCGCTACAAAGCGAAGAGGCGCGTCGGCAATTTCCGCGAAGGAAATTGGTACTACGTGCTGCTGCCGACGTTGGCTGCGAACTGGTGCCTTCAACCCGCTGAATTGGCGCGGCTTTTCGACCACGCTTGAATGAGTGCGGGAAAGGACATTTCGCCCTAACTGCCACGGAAATGGCAAGGGGCTTGGCTTAACTAACGTATCACGGCAATATTACGCGCAGTTTTGATATCAATAAGTAGATAAATTTGACCTTGCTCCCGCGACATATTGAACCTATTTCATCTTGACACAACGCTCGCCTCCTTATTATGCAGTTAGAGATAAATCCCCCTAATCGGCGGATACGGACGGGAGGCGCTGCCTATGTTCAGCGGAATGGGCAATATGGCATCTTAAGGCCATTGGATTGCCCCGGCTAATTGAAGATTTGGAGAAGCTTGAGCGGACGGGCTACCCGGAAGCTAAGTGCCGAACGCTGACTAATGCGCTGAGAGAAATCATTAAAATCATCGATGAGGCAGCTGGCTCTATGTGGCAGCCGTGTATGTCAACCGAACTCCATGAATTTCTGTCGATTTATGAAAAGTGGAACGATTGCAAAGAGGGCGCTGATCTTGTGGACCGGATGCAGCGTCGGCAGCGCATTGATGAAATGCGAAAGGTTAGACATCGAATGAGTAATAACGTAAATGGGCTCCTTATCAAGATCGAAAAAGATCGCCAGCTGGCTATTTCAGGCAGCGTGGATGTAACATTAGCGGAGGCTATTTATTCGAAGTTGGCGACTCTTACAAACGAGTACCCTGAAACCTTCCCTATATTGAATACCGCTATAGAGGGTTTTACAATAAATAACACCAAGTAAAAAATAACACCAAGTGATGATTTACGTGTGATACGGTGAAGCGCTGTGACTTAGGCGTACTCCGCGTAAATCGTGGCAATCCAATAAATTCACGAATACTGTGCCATGTGATATCTCCCAAGGTATCAGGTCCAATCCAAATTTCTCTAACAATATTTTCCCAATCTTTAGAAAGATCAAGCGTGAAATATGGGATGAATACCGGCCCCTTAATACGGTATGACACTGGCCATACTGCGGAGTTTTCAATTTTAGCGACTAGCCTAAATTCCATTTCCTCTCTAAAAGACGAGTTTTTCAGCGTGACCATTTGAAAGAATAATTCTTCAAGGAGTCCCTCGATTCGTTGTTGCACTTGGGTTCGGGTAGATTTTGTTTTCAGGTGCCCTACAATCCTCCGCACTGCCTGTTCGATGGCGCGGATTCCAGCGTCATCGTCATAATTGACTGACAATAAAGGAAGGCCGGTTGTTGTGGTAAGGCGACTCGGGTCAAAGCCAACTGCAATTCCAGGTCGGCTCTGACCATATCCTCGCCACTGACTTAGTTGATCCGGATGTTGGCAAAAGCACGCCGCAAAACATGTGGTTTCCTGATCTACGAACTGCGTCAAAGCTCGTAAGAGCTCAGTAGAACCACGAAATCGTCCAAACTCATCGTAAAATATTTTAATTAGATGTCGTATCCAGCGTTTACCATTTTCTACTTCCATATAATCATTCAAGTACCTGACGTCCGATGCCCAAATAGATTTGGTTTCGATTATTCCTTTAAATCCCTCGAAATTTGTATAGTGAAATATAGGTTCTATTGCCATACTTTAAATACCGCCGAAGATTCTCGTTTGAGTTGAATTTGACTTTATACAGATCCTTACGTACCTTCACTCTTTCGCTTGGGTTCGATTCACAACGGCTAAGCTGTCCGTCGTACCCTAACTGTAGATGCCATTCAGATTCAACTAAAGCGTCACAATTCCGGTCGGGTGCTTGCGCAGGAAATCGAAGTCGCAGCCGCGGTCGGCTTGCAGCACCTGGTTGCGGTAGAGCCTCGCGTAGCCGCGCTCGGGCACCGGCGGTGGCGTAACCGGGCGACGTACGAGTTCTTCATCCGAGACCAATAGGTCGATGCGCCGCTTCTCGACCGAGAGGCGGATGCGGTCGCCGTTCCTCACCTTGGCGAGCGGGCCGCCCGAGGCCGCGTCCGGGGTCACATGCAAGACAATCGAGCCGTAGGCGGTACCACTCATCCGCGCGTCGGAGATGCGCACCATGTCCTTGACCCCGGCGCGCGCCAGCTTTTGTGGGATCGGCAGATAGCCGGCCTCGGGCATGCCCGACGGCGACAGCGGGCCGGCATTCTGCAACACCAGGAAATCGTCGGGGGTGACGTCGAGCGACGGGTCGTCAATCCGCGCCGACAAATCCTCGAGCGAGGTGAACACCACCGCGCGGCCTTCCTTCTCGAACAGCTTGGGGTCGGCGGCCGAGCGCTTGAAGATCGCGCCCTTCGGCGCCAGCGAGCCGAACAGCGCCACCAGCCCACCGACCGGTTGCAGCGGATCGCCAAGCGGCTTTACCACATTGCGGTCAACCGGGCCGGCGGGTGCGGCCAAGCGCTCTCCCAGGGTCTCGCCGGCGACCGTCAGGCAATGGAGGTGCAACAGCGGCTGCAATTCGCGCATTACCGCGCCAATGCCGCCGGCGGCGAACAAATCCTCCATGTAATGCGGCCCGGTCGGCTTCAGATCGACCAACACCGGGGTGGTGTCGCTGATCTCGTTGAGGCGCGGCAGCGGAATATCGATCCCGGCGCGCCCGGCGATCGCGGTCAGGTGCAATACGGCATTGGTCGAGCCGCCGATCGCCATCAACACGCGCAGCGCGTTCTCGACCGATTTCTCGGTGACGATCCGGTCGGGGGTGAGTTTCTTCGCCGCCAGCGCCATCGCCGCGCGGCCGGTCGCCTCGGCGGCGCGCAGCCGGTCGGCGTGAACCGCGGGGATTGCCGCGCTGCCCGGGAGGATCATGCCGAGCGCCTCAACCACGCAGGCCATCGTGCTCGCCGTGCCCATCACCGCGCAGGTGCCGGCGGTGGTCGCGAGATTGCCCTCGATCTCCTGAATCTCGTCGTTCGATACCTCGCCGGCGCGGTACTTCGCCCAAAAGCGCCGGCAATCGGTGCAGGCGCCAAGCCGCTCGCCGTGATAGCGCGAGGTCATCATCGGCCCGGCGACCAGCCCGATCGCCGGACGGTTGGCCGAGATCGCGCCCATCAGCTGCGCCGGCACGGTCTTGTCGCAGCCGCCGACCAGCACCACCGCGTCCATTGGCTGTGCGCGGATCATCTCCTCGGTATCGATCGCCATCAAATTGCGGAACATCAGGCTAGTTGGGCTGAGAAACACCTCGCCCAGCGAGATCGTCGGGAACACCAGAGGCAGCCCGCCTGCGGCGAGCACGCCGCGTTTCACCGCCTCGATCAGCTCGGGGAAATGGCGATGGCAATTGTTGAACCCGGAGCGGCTGTCGGCGATGCCGATCACCGGTTTGGCCAGCATGTCGAGCGAATAGCCCATCGAGCGGGCGAACGAGCGGCGCAGATAAAGCGCGAAATCCGGGTCGCCGTAATTGGTGAGGCCCAAGCTCAAACCATGGGGCGCGAGGCCGATGGGATCGCTCATCTCTATCTCCCGGTAACAGAACGTAACAGTAGCTTGATCGGTATCATTGTCAGAACCTAAGTCGATAGTGACCCTATCGCCACATATCCTTCAGCACCCGCGGAAACCCTTGTCTTGTGCTATGTTCCAAGTGAGGATTTTAGGCAACACTATTCGCGGCTAAAAAATTCTCCCGAATGTATCTACACTTGCATTGATTTTAACCGGATTGGCGACTATATTGGACACATGGGAATTCCTGCAACTTTGGCGTTGACAGGGATTACCGAAATCGCCCGGCAGTCCTCCACGGGGCTGGGCAAGACAGATAGAAGGTGGAGTGCCATGGCAAAACCCAAGAGAGGGCGGTCGACCGGAGCGATCGATGACTTCGTCGGCGGGCGTATCCGCGAACGGCGTATCATGCTCGGCCTGACCCAGCAACAGTTGGCCGAGATGATCGGCGTCACCTATCAGCAGGCCCACAAATACGAGCGCGGCATCAACCGCGTCTCGGCTGGCCGGCTTTACGAGATCGCACGCGTCCTCAATGCGCCGATCACGTATTTCTACGAAGGCCTCGGCGAGGAAGCACCGCGTCCGGCCGCGCCGCATCAGCGGATGCTGCTCGAGATCGCGCGTAATTTCGCCGAGATCCAGAACGAAAAGCACCAGGAGGCGGTGAGCCAACTGGCCCGCGTTCTCGCGGGACGCTAATCCCGGAACCCGAGGCCGGGGCCGTTCCCGGCTGGGGCTGACACGAAACGGCCGGCGGTATCCCCGCCGGCCGTTTTCGTTTGCCCGCACCGCAGCGCGGAGCGCCGGCTAAGCGGCGCGCGCCGCGGCCCTGCGATATTTAGGCAGGACAGAAATCGGTGTCGGGTCGATAGTCGGGGCCGCGACTGATGGGGAAATGACCGATGATCACGAAATTCGACAGCTCCTATTACGGCACCGCCGACATGGAGAACCTCGGCTATGCCGGCACACCGATCAACGATCGCCGCTCCTCGAAGGAGCAGCTGGCCGGCGCGCTGCACAAGGTGGTGAAATACGCCAAGTGCATGGACGAGCGCGGCTTCAACACCTTCTGGATGGCCGAGCATCATTTCCAGCCCGAGGGCACGGAATTGATCCCAAACCTGTTGATGATGGCGATGCACCTGTGCGGCGTCACCAAGAACCTCAAGATCGGTTGCGGTTTCAACGTCGTGCCGATGTGGCACCCGCTGCGCCTGGCGGAAGATTACGCGATGGCCGACGTGCTGACGGGCGGCCGGGTGATCTTCGGCGTCGCCCGCGGCTATCACACGCGCGAGGTCGAGACCTTTGGCTCGCCGTTGACCGACCAGAACGCCAACCGCGAGCTCTTCGAGGAGGGCGTCGAGGTCATCTTCAAGGCGTTCGAGGGCAAGCCGTTCTCGCACAAGGGCAAGTACTACACGATCCCGCCGGAGGTGCCGTATCGCGGATACACGCTGAAGGAGATCACCCTGGTGCCGGCGCCGGAGCGTCTGCCGGTCGAGTGCTGGCAGCCGATCCAGAGCGGCTCGGACCGCGCCTTCGACTTTATGGCCAAGCACGGCATTAGCGGTGTCATCGGCGGTGGCTCGGCCGAGGGCGGCGCGGTCGAGCGGCACATGCTCGGCTTCCAGGCCGCCTATGCCCGCCGCGGCGTCAAGCTCGAACTTGGCGAGCGCCTCGCGCTCGGCTTCCAGTTCCACATCGCCAACAGCCGCGAGCAGGCGATCCGCGAGGCCGCCCCGCATTACGAAGAGAACATGAAGATGTTCGGCGAGCTGCGCCTGGTGCGCGCGCTCTCCGACGAGCAGATCGCGGCGATGCGCGACCCCAAGCTCGCCGCCATGACCAAGTTGCCGACGATTGAGGATGCGGTGAGGGCCGGCGGCTTCCTCGCCGGCACCTCGGCCGACATCGTCGAACAGCTCAAAGCGGTCGAAAAGCGCTATCCCGGGGTCGATCGCGTGATGTGCAGCACGCCGCTCGGCACCCCGCTCGACGTCCAGCTGGAAGACCTCGACCGGTTCGCCAAGGAGGTCATGCCCGCCTTCGGCGGCGGCAAGATGGCCGCGGCGGCGGAGTAGGCTGTCAGCCCCTCACCCCGACCCTCTCCCCGCTCGCGCGGGGAGAGGGAGCGCGCTGGAGCCCTTTCCCCTCGCCCCGCGTGAGCGGGGAGAGGGTGGCGAGCGCCGTCAGGCGCGAGACGGGTGAGGGGCATTTAACGGAGGGGGAACCGCGATGCCCTATGGCGGCAATGACTGGCTGGCGCTGACCCAGGAGCCGATCCTCGAACCCGACCTCCCGATCTGTGATCCGCACCATCACTTTTGGGATTTCCGCACCGGTCGCATCCCCTATCAGCGCTATCTGCTGCACGAACTCGTGGCCGACACCGGCAGCGGCCACAACATCCGCTCGACGGTGTTTATCGAGGCGCGGGCGATGTACCGCGCCGACGGGCCGGCCGAGATGAAGCCGGTCGGCGAGGTCGAGTTCGTCCAGGGCCTCGCCGCCGCCAGCGCCAGCGGACTTTACGGGCCGTGCCGGGCGGCCGCGGCGATTATCGGCCATGTCGATCTCAAGCTCGGCGACCGGGTCGAGCCGGTGCTGGAGGCGTTGCAAGCCGCTAGCCCCAACTGCTTCAAAGGCATCCGCCACATCGTCACCTGGAACGCCGACCCGCGGGTCGAAAGCCGCGAGGCGGAAGGCGTGCTCGCCCTGCCGGAGTTCCGCGCCGGCGCCAAGGTGCTGGGGCGGATGGGCCTCTCGCTCGACACGATCTGCTGCTTCCCGCAGCTGCCCGAAATGGTCGCGTTCGCCCGTGCCGTGCCCGAGGTGACGATCATTATGAATCATCTCGGCGGGCTCAACCGCACCGGCCCGTTTGCCGGCAAGGACGCCGAGGTGATGGCTTCGTGGCACGCCGGCATGGCCGAGCTGGCGAAGTGCCCCAACGTCCTGCTGAAGCTCGGCGGCCACGGCATGCCGCGCTTTGGCTTCGACTGGCATCTGCGCGACACGCCGGTCGGCTCGGAGGAGCTCGCCACGCAGATCGCGCCGCTGATGAGCACCTGCATTGAGCAGTTCGGCCCCAGCCGCTGCATGTTCGAAAGCAACTTCCCGGTCGACAAGGTCTCGTTCTCGTATCCGGTGCTGTTCAACGCCTTCAAGCGTTTCTCCAAGACCTACTCGGCCACCGAACGCGCCGCGATGTTCCACGACACCGCGGTCCGCGCCTACCGGATCGCGGTCTGATCGGCGTCCCGCGGCGCCCTTGCCCCGGACTTGATCCGGACGTCCTCCGTTAGGAGCTATACTTCGCGACCTTCTCACGAAGCCTTCCGAGGTCGCGCTGCCACAGGGTGTTGCCGGGATCGCGCTCGGCCAGACCCTCGCGGATCGCCAGCCCCTCGCGATACGCCGTGAGTGCGCCGCCGAGATCGCCCCGCGCCACCAGCACGTCGCCGATCCGTTCCTTGCTGATCGACAGGTCGCGCTGCCACTCGGTGTTGCCGGAATCGCGCTCGGCGAGACCCTGAGCGATCGCTAGCCCCTCGCGATACGCCGTGAGCGCGCCGCCGAGATCGCCCTGTGCCACTAGCACGTCGCCGATTTTGTTTTTGCTGATCGACAGATCGCGCTGCCACAGGGTGTTGCCGGGATCGCGCTCGGCCAGACCCTGAGCGATCGCCAGCCCTTCGCGATACGCCGCGAGCGCGCCGCCGTGATCGCCCTGCGCCACCAGCACGTCGCCGATTTTGTTTTTGCTGACCGACAGATCGCGCTGCCAAAGGGTGTTGCCGGAATCGCGCTCGGCCAGACCCTGAGCGATCGCCAGCCCTTCGCGATATGCCGCGAGCGCGCCGCCGTGATCGCCCTGCGCCCTCAGTACGTCGCCGATCCGGTCCTTGCTGACCGACAGATCGCGCTGCCACTCGGTGTTGCCGGGATCGCGCTCGGCCAGACCCTCGCGGATCGCCAGACCCTCGCGATACACCGTGAGTGCGCCGCCGAGATCGCCCCGCGCCACCAGCACGTCGCCGATCCGCTCCTTGCTGACCGACAGGTCGCGCTGCCACTCGGTGTTGCCGGGATCGCGCTCGGCCAGACCCTCGCGGATCGCCAGCCCCTCGCGATACGCCGTGAGTGCGCCGCCGAGATCGCCCTGCGCCACTAGCACGTTGCCGATTTTGTTTTTGCTGACCGACAGATCGCGCTGCCACAGGGTGTTGCCGGGATCGCGCTCGGCCAGACCCTCGCGGATCGCCAGCCCCTCGCGATACGCCGTGAGTGCGACGCCGAGATCGCCCCGCGCCACCAGCACGTCGCCGATCCGTTCCTTGCTGATCGACAGGTCGCGCTGCCACTCGGTGTTGCCGGGATCGCGCTCGGCGAGACCCTGAGCGATCGCTAGCCCCTCGCGATACGCCGTGAGCGCGCCGCCGAGATCGCCCTGTGCCACTAGCACGTCGCCGATTTTGTTTTTGCTGATCGACAGATCGCGCTGC
>Ga0209517_10002561_pt1 | contig 25377 bp, 22 predicted proteins | sample PeaSoiMetSII2010_FD_187695 | JGI IMG/M metagenome (GOLD analysis project Ga0209517, IMG submission 187695) | Peat soil microbial communities from Weissenstadt, Germany - SII-2010 (SPAdes) (version 2) | ecosystem: Environmental > Terrestrial > Soil > Wetlands > Peat | place: Germany... | reverse complement strand
CTCCAGGGAGCCGCCACGCCTGCGTCGCTTCAAACTACTACGTTTGGGGACGGAACTGTCTCGGCCCAATTCACCTTGGGAGGAACTCCCGGATCGGTGCAGATCCAGGTTTCGGCTCCTAATGTAACCCCAATCGTGTTCCACCTCAACGTCCAGACGTCCATCTCTGGAATCGGCCTGGTGAGCGGAGGCGGGCAGTCGGCCGTCACTGGCCAGGCCTTTGCGAACCCTGTCGTATTCGTTGTTCGCGACACCAGCAATAATGCTGTTCCCAATCTCCTGGTCAATTTTTCGGTGACAGGGAGCGCTACCGTCAATCCGACCAGCGCGACCACCAATGCACAGGGCCAGGTGCAAACCAACGTCACGGCTGGCGCCATACCTGGCACTATTACCGTAACGGCCACGAACACTACTTTTAGCGCGACTGCGACGCTCTCGTCCCATCTACAGACGATTACGCTCACCCCGGGTAGCTTCACCAATGCCGCCAGCGGATCGCCCGGCATGACTCCCTGTGGATTAGTCACGGTGAGTGGAACCGGCATCGCGCCCAACGTTCAGGGCGTGGTCCTGGGCGTAAGTTACTTCGGGGCTCTTTCCAACGCCCTGGCCGGGGTCTCGATCAGCGTCCAGCAGAATACGAATGTCGTTCAGGTCCCGATCCTTAAGGTCGCCAACGATCAGGCCGGACAGCGCGCCGATTTCCAGGCTCCCTGCAATCTCATTCCCGGCTCTGCCATTGTCGCGGTCACGGTCAACGGCGCCACTACCACCGTCGCGGGCGTATCGGTGTTCGCCGTCCAGCCCGGCACCTTCACCACCGCAACCGGCAACAAGCTATACGCCGCCGTGATTCGGGAAGTGGACGGAACCTACGTGACATCGTCCAATCAGGCGCAGCAGGGCGAGAAGTGCTACATGGTGGTCACCGGCCTCGGTCAAGTCACTCCGGCTGCGACCACGAATTCGGCCGGCACGGGGAACCAAAACGCAAACGTGCCGATGCTGATCTTCTTAAACGGCCGCGGTATAGGCACCCTATCCGTGCGCTACCTGTTCGGCTCGATCGGCTCCTATCTGGTCGAATTCCAGATTCCCTCGGATGCCACCATTGGGACCGATCAAAGCCTGCTGGCCGTTGGACTGGTCAACAATGGCAACGACTTCATCGTCGGCAACACGGTGCTCCTGCCGGGTGTGGTCGCCAATGGTACAGGCACAGGTGCAGGTACGGGCACGGGCGGCACAGGCACCGGCACGGGTACCGGCACTGGCACAGGCACCGGCACCGGCACCGGCACCGGCACCGGTACAGGCACAGGAACAGGCACCGGCACCGGTACAGGCACAGGCACAGGAACAGGAACAGGCACAGGCACAGGAACAGGCACAGGCGGCGCCACAACTCCGACTCAAGACGAGATCAACAGTTGGATCGCGCGAGGCAATTACACCTCGGGCCAGCTCAGCCTCACCAGGAGCACCGCCTACACTACTACCGACAATCCCGGCGGGTCTCCGACGACATCCAGTGCGAAAACAGACTCTTTTTCCGGCCAGTTCACCAAGACCAGCGGCACGGATCTTTCCAAGTTACTGAACAACCAGTTGCCGTCCGGTTTTCCCGTCTTGTCACCCGCCGTAGGAAGCTGCTCCGTTTACAGCATCACCTCGCTCACGAACCCGTTTCCAAACATAACAACAGTGAATCTGGATGCCGGGCCGCAGCTGACTTCCAACGGGCCCAATGGCACGCAGCTCGCTTTGCGGCAGAACACCCAAGGTGTTGGATTCACCTACAGCGCGAGCAACGTTCCAAACACATACCTCGCCGCAGGCCAGTACGCGCTCAGCGGCCCCGGGGGCGCCGACGTTGGAGCCTTTAGCGGGAACCTGCAAACTGTGGCAGACCTGGTTGTGACCAACCCGAATAATTTCAATTTGATCAACCGCAGCGGCGGAATTACGGTGACCTGGACTGGCGGCGAGCAGTCCAACATCCTGACCATTTCAGGTTCTAGCTTCACTACCAATCTCCTGGCGGGAACCGTAAGCGGGAACGCATTTGTCTGCATTCAAAACGTGTCGGCCGGTCAATTCACAGTGCCAGCAAGCATCCTGACACAGCTCGCGGCAAGCCAGGTAACAACTGCCGTCGGCTTTAGCACAGTTATCCGGGGCTCGTTGTCCGTAACGGCCAGCGGCAAGGGAGCTCGCTTCACGTCTCCGTCGGGCGTGGATATCCTGACCGCCAATAACTCCTGGTCCTGGAGCTTCACGCCGCAGTACCAATAGTAAGCTTGGGGCAGGTCTCCGGGACCTACCCTGCCTCAACTCGACAGCTTGCTGACCGCCAGATAGATCATTCGTAAGGTCGCGCGGTCGTCGGCCGTGAATTGGCCGCTCGCTTCATCGGCGGCGTTCTGGAGATCCGTTCGAACCACGCCCAGAATTCCCATCAGGCCCGTGTATAGCTGTTCGTTTGGCAGAAGATCGCGGAGCGGCATTTCCCAGGGAGGACGCGAGTCGCCCGCTCCCGTCGGGGCGGGAGGATCGGGAACTCACACCGGCGGAATTGAGGAAACGTCCCAATGCCCGGGAGATCCTACTCCTTGTGCATTGCGGGTCAGCAGGAGCATGCCCACATTGACAGGCTGGCCTTGCATCAGAAAATACCACGGCCGCCGAGGCTCGTCGCTGGGATAACTCGCGGGAAAAAACGGCAGATCCTCCTGCTGCAGGTTGCTGCCCCCCAGTTGCGTCATCAGGGCTTGGGCGTCGCTCTGGAGGCTGAGATAATTCGGGTTGAGCGGGTTCCCGTTGCGGGTCGCGAGCGTAGGCGCCACGACGTACGGGGGATACTGTATCGTGCCGGGCAGATTGACCGTAGCTGCCTCCTGCGCCGGCATCACGATCTGCTTCAGGATCCCGTTTCCGTTCTGATCCTGCCCGGCGATGTGGTAGACCGCCACGTTACCGGGATCGGACACATCCACCGTGGAGTCAAACCAGCTCTTTCGGCGGCGGGTGGGATCGTACGCGGCGGCTTGCACGCCGAACGCCGCGAGATAGCTATCGCGAGAATACGCCTGGAACAGCGCCAGTTCTTGGACGCCGTAAAACTCCGTGCTGGGCTGCGCCGGAATCACCGGCTGGCTTACTGGATTGGTGGCCATGGGGGCAATCTCCTGACGCCATCCTGGCTCTCAGACTTGCCCCACATTTGAGGTTGAAGCCGCAAAGGCTTCACAACCGGGTACTTGTTTACGGACGCAATGTCGTGACGAATTTCAATCCGAGTTAGATCCCAGCGCGAAGGGATCTGTAATCCCCAGGCCGTTTGCGAACGCGGTGCTGACCTGAATCGAACCGGCCGGCGGGTTCGCGGGATCATACGCGGTCTCATTCGAAAGCGCGAATCCAGGAGGAGTAACAGTAATGTTTTGGTTGAAGCTCGGAACCCAGCTATAGCCGTAGATTTGTCGCGCCGTCATCGTCTTGAGCGGATCATAACCCCAAACCATAATCCCCCTATCAATTGCATATCCCTGACTGGCCAATTCTGAAGCCATCGACATCCTGGCGTTAAAATCGCCGATATTCCGGAGTTGTTGGACCGCCGGAGGCTGGGCCGCCCAGTATGCGTCGGTCTCCGCTTGAATCAGTTGGCTGGAGGTTAGGGGCGCTTGTGGGGTCGTAGCGCTGGCACTTCCGTCGGCATCGCTCTGAGGCGCGCTTACGGACGCCGTCGACGTCGTCGAGGTCGGCGAGGCAGGTGACGCGGACGCCGCAGACGCCGCAGGCTGTCCCGTCGAGCTTGGGTTCGTCACCGTGACAAGAAACTGACTACTGCCGGAATTCTGACTGCCCGTGGATTGAATATCGATCTCCATGTTCGAGCTGCCGCCGGATTGTCCCAGGTATTGCTCTATCGCGGCCGTCAGTTGTTGGGTGAAAGAGTCCGTTGATCCTGAAGGAGTTGCGTCTTGGGGAGAAACCCCCAGCAGGACACTCGACGATGGCGTCCCGTTGATTGAGCTGAACATTCCGTGTTGCCTCCGCTAAGCGAAGTGCAAACCAGCGGCCAAACTTCGCTGGTTTATTTCAAGGGGGCGGTGGCAGGAGCCGCGAAAACTACCCGGACCTCAAAAATCCGGTTTAGCGGCTGGACGGTAAGCTGTACGTTGACTGGATCCCTGCGCTCGGCCGGATCAGCGGGCTCGTATCGAAGCACGAGCGGGACGTCTTGTCCCATTCTCACGATCGATTGCTCCAGCTTCGCGGTGAACCCGGGAAATTCGGGCGCATTGAGCTGCAGTTGCACCGACCCGGTCATGCCGTTGTGAAAAACCACTTTCGCCTCGGACGATTTATCGGATGCCAATATTACTTCCGTCCGGTCGACACTGACCTGTTGCAGGATGCTTCGTGCCGCAGCCTCGAGGGCTTTACTATCCAGATCCTTCGGAAGCGGATCGGCTCCGCCTGCGCTGGTCTGCGCGACGGGCGCCGCAGTGGCGCCGGGTCCCAAGCCCAGGGGTGTGTCCCCCCGGGCCGCGACATCCTTGTACAAGACCCACTTGCCGTTTTCGATCTTCCACGTGCTCGTGGAAGGCATCGTCATCGGGATTTCCTGTCCGAACACCGACATCATTTTCGATATCGTCGCGCTTACCGTGGCCTTGGTGAAATTGTCCGTAAACTTGAGATCGTTGACTTTGAAGGTCTGCAGCTGGGCTTTGCCGGAGTTGAAGTATTCGTCCTTGGTATCGTCGGCGACCAGTTCGTAAGCTTTCCGAAAGTTCCCATCCACGTGATACTGCAGGAACTCGGTGACGCGCGCCCGCAATGCCTGCTCCACCTCCGGAGGCGGAGTCTGCTGCTGACCAAACGTGATCAGCGGCAACGAGATGATGAAAAGCCAGATCGCTGGTTTGGGCATGTGTCTTATTTGGACGCCGAGTGCGCCAATTCGTCTTCCTCTGCGCGAGCTCTCGATTTGGCTGGGACGCAGGGATTCGAACCCCGATACGCAGATCCAGAGTCTGCAGTCTTACCGTTAGACGACGTCCCAGTGAACTTTCCTATTTTATCACCGCCGGTTTATGACCGCGCCGCTATTCCTGCCGCAGCGCCGAAGCCGGGTCGATCCGGGTAGCTCGCCGGGCCGGCAGATAGCAGGCGATCAGGGCTACGGCGGCCAATAACCCCGCTGCGGCCAGCAGCGTTACGGGATTGATCCCGGTCACGCCCACCAGCACGCTGCGGAATAGAGAGCTCATCGCATAGGCGCCCGCGAGCCCAAGCACGATCCCCAGCGCGGACAGCTTCAGGCCCTCGCTGAGCGTTTCCCGCAACACATCGCTGGGGCGAGCGCCCAGAGCGATCCGCACCCCCAACTCCCGCTGTTTCTGCGTGACCGCGTACGCATTGACGCCGTAAATCCCCACCACCGCCAGAATCAGCGCCAGCGCCGCGAACGCTCCCATCAGGCGCGATTGGAACCGCGGCTCGGCGAATTGATCGGAGAAGGTCTGTTCCATGCTCCCTATTTGCTCGACTGGCTGCTCTTTGTCGAGACCCGCCATCTCACTGCGAATCGCCGCCGCCAGGCCGATGGCGTTGGTGCGCGATCGTACGGTCAGATACGTCACCGTCGACCAGACGTTCTGCGCCAGGGGCAAGTACAGAATCGGCTCCGGCGGAGCGCTCAGATCGCTCAGCTTGACGTTGCCCGTCACTCCCACGATTTCCGCCCGAGTGGTGTCCGCGAATCCGTTTTGGCCCAGAACCGGCAGGTTGATCAGAAGCTGGTGGCCGACCGGGTCCTGACTGGGGAAATGCAAGGCCACGAAGGCTTCGTTGACCAGGGCCACGGCCGGGGCGTCTGCCTTATCGTGATCGGTGAAATCGCGCCCGCTTCTGAGCGGAATCCCCAGAGTATGCAGATAGCCGGGGCTGATGGTTACATAGTTGACATCGGGGCGCTCCGCCTGGCTCCGCGGCGGTGCGGTTTCCAGATCGAACGGTACATACATTCCCGACTGCGCCAAGGGCAGGTTGCTGCCCAGTCCAACGCTCTCCACTCCGGGCAGGGCTGCGATCTTCTCTCGCGCGCGCGAATGGAACTGATAGGCTTGAGTCGCGTTATAGCGCGCCACGGGAAGAAACACCCGCAGCGTGAGCACCCGGTTGAGGTCGAAACCCAGGTCGATCGCGGTCATGCGCTGCAGGCTTTCCGTCATCAGCGCGGCGCCGGCGAGCAGCACCAAAGCGACCGCGACTTCGATCACGACCATGGCTTGCCGGAAACGCTGGCGGCCACGCCCGCCGGTAGATCCGCGGCTGGCGTCATTGAGCGTATCCCGCACGTCGTAACGCGCCAGAGAGAGGGCCGGCGCCAGTCCGAACAATACGCCGGTCAGAACCGCGATTCCCACGGTGAAGAGCAGCACCAGAAAATTCAATTGGATCGGCGCTGTGGTCGGAATCGCGTTGATGGGCACGAAGCCCGGGGCCAAATCGATCAACAGCGCTGCGAGGCCGAGTCCCAGAGCCGCTCCCATCAGCGCCAGCATCACGCTCTCCGTGAGAAGTTGTCGGATAACTCTTGAGGTTGTTGCGCCCATCGAAATGCGCACGGCGATCTCCCGCCCTCGCGCCGCCGACCGCGCCAGCAGCAGGCTCGCGACGTTGGTGCAAGCCAGCAGCAGCACCGCGCCCACCGCCGCGAACAACAGGAGCAGCCGTGTTCGCAGATGGCCGTTGACCAGGTATTCCTGGAAGTCCTGAACTTGGATGGCCCAGCCATTATTGTTTTTGGGGTACGCTTCCGCCAGCGACCGTCCGATCGCGGTCATCTCGCCCGCCGCCGCGGCGCGCGAAGTATTCAGCCGCGCCACCACGGTCAGATAACGGAAATCGCGATTGGCCGGGTCGATCACCGCCGGAACCCACACCTGGTGCCGCCTGGACAAAAACTGAAAGTCTGGTCCCATCACTCCGATGATGGCGTAGGGAGTCTGGTTGAGCCGGATGGTCCGGCCCAGCACGTTCGGATCGCCGCTCAGCGTGTTTTGCCAGGTGTCGTAGCCGATCACGGCCACCTTGCTGACACCCGAGCCCGAGGAAGATGTCGCGTCTAATCCGTCCTCGCCCGGCAGGAACGTCCGGCCGAGAAACGGTTTCACTCCCAGTGTCTTGAAAAATCCGGCCGTGACCCGCGCGCCGTAAATCTGTACCGGACGGTCCAGTCCGGTCAGCGTGTAGGTAGAGCCAGCCCAAGCGGCCAGACTGGAGAACGATTGCGCTTTCCGCCAGTCCAGAAAATTTCCCGAAGATGACCCGCGCAGCTGCCCTTGCGGATCCCGATCCCAAACGAGCACCAGCTCCGATGGATTCTGATAGCGCAGCGGATGTAGGATCAGCGCGTCCACCACGCTGAACATCGCCGTATTCGCGCCGATGCCGAGCGCCAGCGCCAGAATTACCGCCACGGTCATTCCCGGCGAGCGCAGCAGCACCCGCGCGCCGAAGCGGATGTCCTGGAACAGCGTTTGCATTATGCCTCGGCTGTCGTTACCTCAGCAACGGTCGGGTTCCGCAATTCGCCGATGCCCGAGATGCGCACGATCACTTCTTCCCCCGGTTTCAGCCACCGCGGCGGTTTCCGGCCGAATCCAACGCCCGCCGGGGTGCCCGTGGCGAACACGTCGCCCGGCTCGAGCGTCACCGCCGTCGAGACGTACTCGATCAGCTCCGGAAGGCGAAACACCATTTCCCGCGTGTTGGAACTCTGCAAGGTTTCGCCCCCGATTTCGAGAGAAATATCGAGCGCGTGCGGGTCCGGAATCTCGTCCTTGGTTACGATCCAGGGCCCCATGGGAGCGAAGGTATCAAAAGTCTTCCCCATGAGCCACTGGGTGGTGGCAGTCTGGAAATCGCGCGCGCTGACGTCGTTGACAATGGTGTATCCCAGCACGTGATCGAGCGCCTTCGCGGCAGTGATATGGCGGCCGCCGCGACCGATCACGAAGGCGAATTCCGCCTCGTAATCCGGCTTGCGCGAAGCTTTCGGCAGCACGATGGGATCGCCCGGCCCGATCACCACATTCGAAAACTTGCTGAAAATCGTAGGGACCTTGGGGATCTCCGACCTGGATTCCGCGGCGTGATCGCGATAATTCAGCCCCACGCAGATGAGCTTCGGCGGACGCGGCACCGGCGCCAGCAGCTTGACCGAGGCCAGCTCGAAAGATGGCCCGCGCGCTTCCGGCACGCGCCCGGTGGCGCACACCGTGATCATGTCCACACCCAGACCCTGGACCCTGCTCCCTTCCACGATGCCGGCCTCGGGAGCGGACCCCGGCCCTTGAAATGTCACCAGTCGCATAGACGTTCCAGAGTACACCATAATGAGAGTTCATGCCCCGTATTGAGCGTGCTCTCCTCAGCGTCACTGACAAGTCGGGGATCGTCGAATTTGCCCGGGCTCTGACTGGTCTGGGCGTCGAGATTCTCTCCACGGGTGGGACCTTCCGCGTGTTGAAGGAAGCGGGCATAGCCCCGCTCCGTGAGGTCGCCGAGGTCACCCAGTTTCCCGAGATGCTGGACGGCCGGGTAAAGACCATTCACCCGCGAATTGCCGGCGGCATTCTCGCCGTCCGCTCCAAGCCCGAGCACATGAGGGCGATCGCCGAGCACGGCATCCCGCGCATCGATCTGGTGGCCGTCAGCTTGTACGAATTCGAGAAAATAGCTGCGAAGAAGGACGCCACCCTCGAAGATCTGATCGAGAACATCGATATCGGCGGACCCACCATGATCCGGGCCGCGGCCAAGAACTGGCAGGATGTGGCCGTGATTACCTCTGTCGCCGAGTATCCCGTAGTTATTCAAGAAATGACCGCAGGCGGCGGATCGCTTTCCGAAGAAACGCACTGGCGGCTGGCCAAGCAGGCATTCGCGACGACCGCCGCCTACGATCGGGCCGTCAGCGCTCGCCTGGCGGAAATTCCTCCCACGGGCGAGCCATTGCCGGCCACGCTCGATATCCGCGCGCCGCGCACCCTGGCGCTGCGCTATGGCGAAAACCCGCACCAGTCGGCCGCGCTGTACGCGACTGGTAAGAGCGGGATCGCCGGAGCACAGCAGCTTCACGGCAAGGAGCTTTCCTATAACAACCTGGTGGATCTGGATGCGGCCTGGCAATTGGTCCTCGAATTCGATCAGCCCGCCTCGGTCATCATCAAGCACACGAATCCGTGCGGCTGTGCAGAAGGCTCGACGCTGGCCGAAAGCTACCGGCGGGCATTCGAGGCCGATCCCGTATCGGCGTTCGGAGGCGTATTGGCGTTTAACAGAACGCTCGATCGCGAAACCGCGACGGAGATCGCCAAGACTTTTGTGGAAGCGATCGCTGCGCCAGATTTTTCAGGTGACGCGCTCAATATTCTTACCGCGAAGAAGAATCTTCGCCTGCTGCGAGTGATTGTTGAGCCGCCCACGCTAGTGGTGAAATCCATCAGCGGCGGCTATCTCGCCCAGACCCCGGATGCGCATGTTCTGTCGCGCGAGGAGACGCGCGTGGTGACCGGTCGCGCTCCGACTGACCGAGAGTGGATCGCGCTCGAGTTCGGCTGGAAGGTGTCGAAACACGTGAAATCGAACGCGATCGTGTATGCCAGCGTGGGCCAGACCATCAGCGTCGGCGCGGGTCAGATGAGCCGCGTGGATTCGGTTAAGGTCGGTGCGATGAAGGCCGTGCTGCCGCTGCGGGGATCGATCGTCGCTTCCGACGCTTTCTTCCCGTTCCCGGACGGCGTCGAGGAAGCCGCCAAACACGGCATTACCGCAGTGATTCAGCCTGGGGGTTCGGTCAACGATAACGACGTGATCGCGGCCGCCGACCGTTTAGGACTCGCGATGGTCTTCACCGGCGTTCGGCACTTCCGGCACTAGCAGAAAAGGGGACAGCTCCTGGTCCAGAAAAGGGGACAGCTCCTAGAATTCAGTACGCTAGTGACTATCCGGAAATTAGGAGCTGTCCCCTTTTCTGGACCTGTATCCTATTTGTCGCTATACAGCTTGAGCTGATTGTCCACGTTGACCACGCCCTTCACCTTCTTGGTGATCTCGGTGGCCTTTTTGCGGCCCTTCTCGGTATGCACGCGGCCATTGATGGTGACGACGCCGTCCTTGACGGTCACCTCGAGTGCCGCGCCACGAACGTCCGGATCGATGGCGAGCCTCTGGCGAACGGTGTCGGAAATCGCGTCATCGGACACAGCCGACTTCTGCGCCACCAGCATCGGCACCGCCAGGGTCACCACAAGCAGGAGAGCTATGAGCCTCGACAGCATGCTCTTATTCTACTCTTACGTGCCAGCCATGCCGCGCCAATCGGTGGCGGCCAGGAATTCCGGATCCTGGCGCCAGTTCGGCCGGACCTTGACGAAGGTCTGCAGGAACACTTTCTTCCCCACCAGCGTTTCGATCTCCCTCCGCGCCAGCGTGCCGATCTTCTTGAGCAGCGCCCCGCCCGCGCCGATCAGAATGGCCTTCTGGCCCGGACGCTCCACATAGATTGTAGCCGCGATGCGTAACAGCGTGGCGGTATCCTCCCAATTTTCAATCATCACCGCCACGGCATGGGGCACTTCCTGGCGCGTCAGGTGCAGAACTTTCTCGCGAATGATCTCCGCGGCCAGAAAACGTTCCGGCTGATCGGTTAAGTGATCCTTGGGATACAGTGCCGGTCCCTCCGGCAACCGCGTCAGAATTTCTTTTCGCAGCAGATCCACCCCGTCGCCCTTGAGCGCGGAAATGGGTATGTACGCCGCAAAATCGTGCATCCCTTGGTACTGCTCGATCAGCGCCAGTAGCTTCGCTTTCTCGCGCAGTTTGTCGATCTTGTTGAATACCGCGATAGCCGGGGCTCCAGTTTTTTTCACCAGGTCGACCGCCTGCGCGTCCTGTTCATTGAAGCGAGCCGTCGCGTCCACCAGGAACAGCACCACGTCCGCGTCGGCCGACGCCCGCACCTGATCCATCATGCGCTTGTTGAGCAGCGTGGAAGACTCGTGGATTCCCGGCGTGTCCACGAACACGATCTGCGCGCCCGGCAGCCTCAGCACACCCTGGATCGCCGTGCGCGTGGTCTGCGGCCGCGGCGCGACAATGGCCAGCTTGGTTCCCAATAGCGCGTTCAACAGCGTGGATTTCCCGGCGTTGGGCCGCCCTAGAATCGCAACAAACCCTGCGCGATGCTTCATTTTGTCATTTCTTTATTTGCTGGCGGCTTTCGCCACACGCACCTGATCCACGCGCAAATTATTGGCGGCCAGCACCTTGATCTGGATCCCGTCGCGCTCGGCTTCCTCACCCACGGCGGGCACGTGGCCCAACCATTCCGTGACCAGCCCGCCGACGGTGGTCGATTCGGTGCCCTCCTGCGGGCGGAATCCGACCAGGTCCTCCAGCCGGCCCAGGTCGAAGCTGCCGGAAACGATGTAGCTGCTGTCGGAGTCCTGGTGAAAATCGCGCTCCGGCTCATGCTCGTCGTGAATCTCACCGACAATCTCCTCCACCATGTCTTCCAGCGTGACGATGCCGGCGGTGGAACCGTACTCATCCACCACCACCACCATGTGCACGCCTTCTTCCTGCATTTCGCGCAACAGGTCGTTGACCGGCTTGGTTTCGGGAACCATGCGGACGGGCCGCAAAATGTCGCGCACCTTGCGTTTGGCGCGCTCGTCTTCATCCAGCTCGAACATGTCGCGCACGTGCACGAATCCGGTGATGGAATCGATATCGCCGTCGAAGGCGGGGATGCGGGAATACTGCTCGGTGATGGCCAGCTCGCGCAATTGGTCGAGCGTCGCATCCTGGCTGATCGCGACGATGCGCGGCCGCGGCGTCAGCACTTCCCGCACGGTCTTGTCACCGAAGGCCACCACGGACTGGATCAGCTCGCGGTCGCCTTCCTCGATGATGCCCTCTTCTTCGCCCGCGCTGATCAGCGCCTCGATGTGCTCTTCGGCGGCCGTTTCCTCGCCCGGCGCGGAACGGCCCAGTTCGAACAGCGATTGCAGAAATTCCACGATCCAGCTTAATGGCCGCGCCGCGATCGCGAGCACGCGAAACACCGGTACCAGCGCCGCCAGTCCGCGGCCATCGGTTTTGCGATATACGATCTGGGGAATCAGATGCGCGCCCAGCACCGTGCCGAAACCCGTGAGCAGGAAGGCGCCTGCCAGCGCTTCCCATAACTCGGAGCTTTGCATGGTGATGGCCACGATCAGGCAGCCCAGAATGCCCAATCCGACGTGTTTGACCAGCGAAAACGTCAGCGCCCCGCGTTCGGTTTCGAGCCCGATCCGCGGCTCCAGCGTTTCCCGGAAGAACTGCAGCGCCGGCAGTTCGCGGGTACGGATGCGCAGGCTTTCCAGGTACAAGAGCTGGATACAGGTGACCAGCGTGACTAGCAGAGCGACGGCTGCGGCCAGCAAAGTTAGGAATAATGTCATGCCGTCGCCCGTTCGATGAGGCCGGAAGGCAGCCCCAGCCGCCTGCGCCAGCGAGCTTCCGTGCGTTTCATGGCGCCGCCATCAGTCTCGTGATCCATACCGGCCAGGTGCAGCAGTCCGTGCAGCATCAGGATGCGTAATTCGTCCTCGACGCTGTGACCCAGTTCGCCGGCTTGCGCCGCGGCGCGGTCGAAAGAGATCGCAACATCTTCAGGCGGAAAAGACAGCACATCGGTCGGGGAGTTCTTGCCGCGAAACTCCCGATTCAACTTTTGCAATTCCGCATCCGACGTAATCAAACACACTACCCCTTGGTTGGGAAGAATCTCCTTCGTGAGATCTTTCAAAAACCGCCGCAACTCCGTTCGGCGCACCTTGGGCGATGGGTGCTGAAACAGAAGCGACGTGGGATATTCGGACATGAAGCGGTCTTTAGGCGACCGGGAACTGCGAGGTTGGATCCGTTGGAGCTTCGGCTGGCTGTTCCGCCAGTCGCAGAGACAACTGGCGATTCGCGCCGATCGCTTCGTTATAGCGCTCATACGCCTTCACGATCTTCTGCACCAGGCTGTGGCGCACCACGTCCCGTTCATCGAACTGGATGAATTGGATGCCCTCCACGCCACGCAGGATGTCGGCGACTTCGATCAATCCGCTGCGTTGGCCCATGGCCAGGTCGATCTGGGTGACATCGCCCGTCACCACCATCTTCGAATTGAAGCCCTGGCGCGTGAGGATCATCTTCATTTGCTCGGGCGTGGTGTTCTGCGCCTCATCCATGATGATGAAGCTGTCGTTGAGCGTGCGGCCGCGCATGAAGGCGATGGGCGCCACTTCGATCGCGTTGCGCTCCAGGAGTTTTTCGACCTTCTCCACTTCCAACATGTCGAACAGCGCGTCGTACAGTGGGCGCAGGTAGGGGTCCACTTTTTCCTGAAACGTTCCGGGCAGGAAGCCCAGGCGCTCGCCGGCTTCCACCGCGGGCCGCGTCAGAATAATGCGGCTGACACGTTTGGAAAGCAGCGCGGCAACCGCCATGGCCACGGCCAGATAGGTTTTGCCGGTGCCCGCCGGACCAATGCCGAACACCAGGTCGTAGCGCTCGATGGCGTCGATGTAGCGCCGCTGGGTCATGCTCTTCGGCGTAATGACTTTCTTGCCGAAGGTGCGCTGTTTTCCGCTTTCCACCAGGTTGCGCAGGGACGTGTCGGCATCCGCTGTGACCACGCGCAGATAGCTGTTGAGATCGCCATTGTTGAAGGCGTGCCCCTCGCGCACGAGCGCGACGTAATCGTTCAGGATCTGCGCGGCCCTTGCCACGCTGGCCTCCTCGCCCTCAAGTTCCAGCGAGTCATTCAGCAGCCGCGTGCGGATATTTAAGTTGCTTTCGATCAGGCGGATGTTTTCGTCTCGGGTCCCGAACAGGGACTCAATGCCGCGGCTGATCTGGACGATGGACTTCATTCGAGGCGATACTTAGGTAGGTTCAGGAGAGCAGACATCCGCGGGCGCGGAAGCAGGAACAACATCCGTCTACAAGGATATCAGAACCGAAATCTCATACGGGGAACAGGTCGTGCTATGCTGGAAATCGCCGACCTGGCGTACGCCGCAGACCTGCGGCGGCACAATAGCGGGGACGTAGTTCAGTTGGTTAGAACGCCGGCCTGTCACGTCGGAGGTCGCGGGTTCGAGCCCCGTCGTCCCCGCCAATTCTTCTCCTTCCAATGAAGTTGCCTTACGGCCTGGGATAATAACTGGAGCCGTGCGACAAGACCCTTCGGCCGCAGAGAAGAAAAATCGCCGAACGCGGATGCTGGCGTGGTGGTACGTCTGTATCGGCGGAGCATTCATCCTTCTTGGGGTCAGAAGCGCGCTGCGAGGCGACCCGATTTGGTCCGTTGGATTTCGCTTCTTGATCGCCGTCGGCTTCTTCGCTCTGGGTATGGGCACGCTGCGGGGTTCTTCGCATTGACTGACAGGCGCGTATCGTTTCGCCCCGCCAGAGCTGGAGAAATGCCGTCCATCCGCACGCTGCTCAGGCTCTATCCCCAGCAGTTAGCCCAACAAAACCTGCCGCGTGTCTTGTCATTCCTGGTAGCGACCGCGGGAGGCCGGATCGTCGGTTGTTGCGCGCTCCAGATTTATTCCAAACGGCTGGCCGAAGTGCGCAGTTTAGCGGTCCACCCCGATTTCCAGAAACGCAGGATCGCCTCGCAATTGGTGGAACTTTGCAAACAGCGCGCCCGTGCACGAGGAGTGAAAGAACTGTTCGCGGTTACCAGCCAGCCGGGGTTTTTCCGCAGAGCTGGATTCTCAACCTTCCGGCGCGAAAAGATCGCGATGTTCTTCGAGGTTCGCTAGGATTCGCGCGGGATAGTTTAGGATTTGCCCATAAAAGTACTAGTACAGATGGCCGCCAAATTGTTGGTCTGAATCCCGCTGCGGACTGTATACTGTGGGGCGTCCGATCGACAAAAGCGTCCAGCCAAGTCGACCCAAAAACTGATTGCGAGGTTCTTTTGAAGCCTTATGTCTAATTCTTTTTACAGCCAGGGTGGGCGGCTGCGGGACAGTCGCGAACCCCATCAGGTGTTCCATCGGGCGGCGCGCCTCCAACCGTTGGCGATCGTTCCGCCAAAGGCCTCGGATGCGATCAAGCCGGGAACCTGCCGGCGGTGCGGTTTCGCTGGTGAACACGCGACGCCGATCGCGTGTATCGAGGCGTTGCGGGACCGGCTGGCCAGGTGGGAGTAGTTATTCTTTCCTACTGCGCGTAGACTGGCCGCCATCCGCCCGTGGGCCACACCAGGCCAGTGACGGTTCCGGCGACGAATCCAATGACGGCGAATACCGGTACGGCCAAATCACACAGGAACTCCTTGCAGCCCGAAGCTTGCGCGGCTCCGATACCGGCGCCGGCCGCCGTTCCCACTCCCATGCCGATGAATGCATTGCGCAAGCGGTGCCCCTTTTTCTTGACGGCAACTCTGTGGATCTCCGGTCGCTGAAAAGACGCTGTGCCGCTCGCATTGGTGACTATAAGGGCGCTATCCGAGACGCTTTCCAGCTTTCCCCTAACCGCTGCAGCAGTGCCCGCGGCAACGCGAACTTCCGTCCTCGAAGCAATCATCCTCACGCTGTCCCAGTTCGAGGCAGGAGCCTGACCTGCCGCGGTAACGGACAGAATCAGAATCGGAACAGCCGTGCGAGAAAAGGACGCGGCTTTCAGCATCGGTGGCTGAAGTGTATCACGCCGATCGTCAGTCCGTGGCCCGCACCAGCAGCACGGAACACGGTGCGTTCCAAGCCACCTTGCTGGAAACACTGCCCAGTATCTGGTGTTTCAGATCCGTCGCGCCGCTGGCGCCCATCACCACCAGGTCGTAATCTCCCGTTTCGGCTTCGCCCAGGATCTCTTCCGTTGGCAGCCCGCGATAGATCAGCGTGTTGACCGCGGTCCGGACGGGCAGCCTAGCCCGGGCATTCTCGAGAATCGCATCGCCTTCGCTTTCGAACTCACGCTCGAACTGCGCCTGCGGATCGATCTCTTCTTCCTTCTCTTCTTCGTATCCGATCCATTCCTGATCGTCGCCGGCATGCAGCCAGGGCGTTTCCACTACGTGGACCAGGGTGACGTCCGCGGCGGAGAGATCCACCAGGGCCACCAGTTTGTCCAGCGCCAGCAGCGAGCCTTCCGATCCATCCACGGGAACCAGGATCTTGATGCCCGCATCGCTTTGGAGTTCCCGGCCAACCAGAACCGTGGCGTTAGAGTGTTCGGCTACGCGACTCGCAATCGGGCCGAGGCCCCTCTGGGAACGGTTGTTATGGCTCTGAGCGCCCACCACGGTGACGTCGTAGTTGAGCGAAGCTGCAATCAGCACTTGCGCCGGCGAACCGGCTTGAACTGTCGGCTTCACGCTGATGCCTTCGGCGGCCAAGGCTACCCGGACTGTGTCCACAATGCGCTTGGCACGGCGGCAAAGCTTCGCGCGGTGCACATGATGCTTCGGGCCGACGCCCGGCGCTACGCACAGTAACTCAATTTCACGGTTTCGAGGCGACAGGATACGGCAAGCCGTCGTCAGCGCGCCGGTTGCATGTTTCGATCCATCGATGGCCATCAGAACTTTCATTGCATTTTCTCCCGTGGGCGACTCTCCGCAGATGCACTGTGCAAGGCTGGGTCCAATTCAGATGCGGCCATTCGCGCTCGCACCACGAAACGCCGCGGGGCCGGCCCTACGTAATCGAAGGGAAAGCACGTGATCAAAGTGATGGACTTAGCGGGCATATCTTCCTGGAACGCGAGCGACTGCTCCGGCGCGACCACTTGGATCGAGTCGACTATGTAGTGAAATGAACCACTCCGCGTTTTCACTACGATCGGGTCACCCTGTGCGATCCCGCGCAGCGGCCGGAAAAACGTATCGCGATGGCCCAATACGACCACATTCCCGGTCTCGCCGGGAAGCGCGCTCAAGGGCAGATGGCCGGCCGCTTTGCGAAGGCTCGTCTCGTCGACGCCCTCGCGCATCATCACGGTCAGCTGGACACTCGGAATTTCGAGGCGGCCAAGCAGCAACGGATCGCGCTTGGGCAGCGCTGGAGCCAGCCAGTTAGAGACGCCTGATCGCGGGCCTGTTACCACGGTCGCTGGATTTCCTGCGCTCCCGTAGTCGCCGCCCGCGGCTTCCCGGCTGAAGTGTGCGTTTTGCGCGTACTGATATACTGCTCCGTCCGAGAGGGCCCAGATCCACACCAGTATTCCCGCGACGCCCACAAAAATAAGCAGGTCCGCCGTCACCTGTAGGAACAACTTCCATACTGGTTGAAGGCGGACCCGCACGACCATAACAGACTCCTTTTTTTACACGCGCAAAACGGAGCGCGGCGCGATCAATCCTTAGTCACTCTCGGTGGCGCGCGCCGCGCCCTTTGCGCTTCTGACAACTGACTCAAGCGCGTCATTACGACTTGCGATAGGCCAGCCGCCTGAGGCTCAGACCTGCCGCGGCTGCCATCAAACCAACCAGTCCGATCGCGAAGAAGGGACTACCGGTCGCCGGTAATGCGGCCGGTTCCGGCGCTGCTTCCGCCACGGCGACTTCGGCCACTGCGGGCGCAGGCTCCGGCGCTGCTGCGGGCTCGGGCGCCGTGAATGCTTCCTCCAAAGGTTGCTCCTCGCCGGCCTTGGTCACTTCGGTCACCGGCGCGGTCTCCAGTTCGGCGACCGTTTCCGCTGTCGAAGTCAGAACCGTCTGCCCCGCGTCACGCGCGACGATCGCAGCTAGGCCCTTGGGATAGACAAATTCCTGGCCCCAGTTGTCTCCGGGGAAGAACCAGGCCTTGAGGGCGGGCGGATTGCCCCGCGGGGTCTCCCAGAAACTGAGCGCCGTCTTGTCTTTGGGAACCAAGCGGTAGTTGTTAATCGCGAGAACCGTAGTGAACAAGTGATCCTGGCGTTCGTTGAAGATCTGTACGATATTCCGGTCACTGGAACTGTTCACCAGTTTGATCACGTATTTACCGGGTTCGAGTGTAACCACGGGAACACCGGCCACCATCACCGGCTCATTCAGGGTGATTACCGTCCGTTTGTCATAGTCGCTCGCCAGGAGCAATCCTCCCAATAGCAGCAAGCCACCTAACACCGCTGTCGACTTGATATACATAAAACCTCCTTCACATCTGCACTTCTGTCCGCATCCCCTAAACGCTTACGACAGGACACGGAGCATCACGCACAATCGAATAGGCGTTCGGTCGCAAACGCCCCAAAACTCCCTCCCGCGGGCTTCGTCCGATCACGACAACATCGGCGTTCCTCCGGATGGCCGCGGCTCTTACCACCTGGGCCGGATCCCCCTCTTCGATCAAAATCTCGCCCGCTATCGAAAGCTTCCGCAGCAGGCACCGGATGTGCTCATGCGCCTGAGCAGCGCTCATGGCCGCTGCGCTTTGCGGCTCCATCTCGTGAACGGCGTGTACCACCAAAAGCTCTGCCTGGAATTCCGACGCAAAATCGCGCGCCCAGACCAGCGCCGGCTCAGCCGTTCTGAGCTCAATCGCGCAAATCACCTTGCCGATCCGCTTCCACAACGGCTGCGAAGTCTTTTGCAAGTGCGCGCCGGTCCAAACCGGAACGTCGACATCATGCAGCACCTTGGCGGAGACGGAGCCCAGCAGGAATCTGCGGAAGGGCCCGTATCCATGCGTCGGCATCACGATCAAACCGGGTCTTTCGATGTGCGCGACTTCGACGATGCTCGCCGCCGGATCGCCGGTCACGACGACTCTCCTAACCTCGATTCCGCTCAGATCAGCCTGGCAAAAGGTCTCCAGATCTCTGCGTCCTTGGGCCTCCAGCGCGGTAATCCAGCCGGTATCGATCGTGCCGCTGAAATCGCTGGGCGTCAGCAGCGCGGGAACCAGAATCGGATTGACGTGCAGTAGAACCAGCCCGGCGCCGAAATGCCGAGCGAGCGCCGCCGCTTGTTGGGCGGCGCCCGTCCCCTGCTCGGAGAAATCCACCGGTAGCAGAATCTTTGTCAGCTTCATGACGACTGGCTCCAGACTCGCTCATGCCCTAGTAGCGCAGGATCGCGGCTAGGGGAGCCGCGGCCGGCATCTTATCCTGCGGCACCATGAACACCTCGCCTCCGGCACGCAATGTCTCGACAACCGCGGCGTTGATCAAGTCCTCGCCGCCTGGGCCAGCCATCTCCGCTCCAGCGCGTACGCACAGCCGGTGCACTCTGCCTTCGCCGGCCGCCCGCACCACGGCGGGAACATGGGCCAGGGTTCGGCTGCGGTCCGGCATTTCCAGGTATTCCGCGAAAACCCGTTCCGCCACCAGTTGATACTGTTTGCGGCACGCATCCGCGGCGCAAACGGCGACGTTCGACGTGGTCAGGAACTCCGTGTTACCCAGGCAGTCGGGCGTTAGAATGTGCGGGTGCTTCGCGGTTCGCCGGTAGGCAGCCACCTCTTCGTGGACGCCCATCAGCAAGAGCGGCTTGCCGTCTAAAGTTGCCTTTAGCCCGCGGTCCACGATTCCGAAAAAATGATGAAGATACTGCGGGAACGCCTCGCGATCCGAGAGAGTTCCGACGTGGACTCCATGCATGGCGCCGGTCGACGGTCCAGAGGCGGACCGGTTCTCCAATTGATGGTCGGGCTTATCGAATCCGCCCGCCACATCCAAGCTCACCGGAACGCCGGCCGGCAGGGGCAGTTCATGGCACTCCCCGTTCACATACCGGAATAGCCGCAGGTGCTTTATGCTGATCCCGAGTACGAAGAATTCGTGCGGCGCGAAGGCCTCTTCAACGAATGGCGCCAGATAAAAGTGATCCGCGATCACGACTTTTTCCAGCGGCCGATCTTGCAGGTAATATCGCGCCGTGTATTCCGGAGAGCGAAAGATCGCGAAGCCGGCTCCGCCGGCCTCTACGCCCGATTCCTGGGCGATCTCTTCCAGGGGGGCCAGCAGGTCCGTGGCTCGGCCCGCCAGTTTGCCGAGCTTCATTTGTGCTGCGGCGGTGCGGACCAGCGCGTGAACCAGCGCCTTGCGGGAACCTTCCTGCGCGCCCGGATGGTGGGCCGGGACCACAATCGTGATGCAGGGACCGTGGCATCCGGCCAGGAATTTCATGGCGTGGGTATCGAGAATTCCGGAGGTTGCGGTTAGTGTTGACGTCGTCATTGGGATGCCTCTCGCCATCTGCAATGCACGGGACGTGCCGGAACCCAAAACATAGACAAAAGGGACTAAAACGCAGGGGTTGGCTGCCGGTCTGCGCGAGACAGCCCAGAATAAGTGGGTTCTTTTACGCAGGGATACGGCGAGGGGTGGGGATTCAGCGCTGGAGAGCCGCGGCTTCGGGGGCGGATGCGCGCCGCCACAGCCGGTACCCGCCCACGCTGACGGACGGACCTTCTACCGGCCGGTAATTTTGCTGCATCCAGGACTCGAGCTCCGCAAAGCGCCAGTCGAGCCCTGCTCCATTTGGAAAGACGCGCAGAAGTTCTTCCCGGGGAACCTGCAAATACAGCAGCCACTCGGGAGGCCGCGCTTCCAGTTCGGCCAGCGCTTCGCTCTCCTGGATGCGTGTCATCATGCCGGGCATCAGGTAGGAATACCGCGTTGGATTTTGCGCCTGCGTCACGAAGTACTGCATCGGCATGTAGGGATAAACGAACAGGCTATCGCCGCGATGCACTTGTTGCATCAGCCGCTGGACGTCCGGCGCCTGATCGCGAGCCACTTGCAGGATTCCGGCAGGCGAAGACACGGGCGACGATTCGCGCCAGCCGCGGACATAGTTCGAGGCGAAGATCGCGGCCAGCAGGATCGAAAAAATGGACAGCCAGCTTGCGGCGCGTGCCGGTAACAGGTTTGCGAGGGCTGCGCCCACCAGAACGTAGGGCAGCGCCGCGATGAACGCCAGGTGCATCACGTCGGCGCGCGGAAACACGGTGATCGCCAGTGCCGCCACGGCCGGCAGCAGCAGAGTCAGCACATCGCGCTGTTCACGCGGTTGCCCTCGCCATAAGGCGAGGCCTCCGAGCAGAATCGCCAAGGGCGGAAGAATCGCGGGCAGAGCCACGCACGCCATCAGGATGAGCCGTACGGCAGTCTCGAGGATCCCATGGCTGCCCTCGAGCAAGCCGCCGTAACCTCCGATGATCGAGCCGTAGGGCAGCACGTTCACACCGGAATAGTTCTGGCGCAGCCAGGCCATCTGCGCAAAGAACGCTCCCAGGCTTCCCGTGGACATCAATGCGGCGATGCCGGCCAGTCCGATCGCCGCCGCGCCTCCCAGGAGAGGAATGAGGTTGCTCCGGCGTTCGCGTGAAACCGCCAGCCACACCATTACGACGATCGCCAAGATAAGCAATGACGGCGTGCACCACGCGGCTGCGGCCAGCGCGCCTCCACTTGCCGCCCACTTCCAACGCCGGCCATCTGATAGCGCGCTCACGGCCAGACACAATCCTGCTAACGCGAACGTCGCGCTATCCCAGCGATGAGCCGAGGTGAGGAACGCCGGGTCGGCTACCTGGAATCCCGCGAAGGTGAGCGTGACCGCGGTCGCCGCACGCCACGAAGCGAGTTTAGCTGCGAGCCAATACACCAACGCGCACTGCAACGCGAAATCCAAAATCACGATCAGGCGTCCGGTCCACAGCGCGACTCCCAAAATTCGGAACACCAGGGCCTGCAGCCAGTAGCTGCCCGGGCTCATGTAGCCGAAGAAGTCGACATAGAGGCGCCCGCCGGCGGCCATGCGCTGCGCGGATTCAAGCACGATCCCCTCATCGTTGGTCATCACCATCCGCTGGCCGTGCAGCGCCAGCAGCAGTGCAGCTACCGACAGGAAAATCGCCGCGGCGATGGTGGTGTTTTTCCGGATCATGCTTTCCGCCAGATTCCGAGCACGAATAGGCTCGGCATAACCCTACATCCATCGGCAATTCATTGCAGGCGCTACAGATGCGGCTTTGGCCGGAGGGCGTTGAATCTTACCGCAGATAGGATCTGGCGGTCGCAAACAGGCCGCGCTGAGGGATCAGGAAATCCTTCAGCCGCGCCTGTTCGGGCAGGGCGCCCACCTGACCGGCGTCCACGCCGTCGATGGTTGCCCGGCTCGATTGCACCAGCCAGACCCGGTCCGGACTGGCAATGAAATCCTGCCCGTTCGGGGTGCGTCCAGCCAGATTCATCTTGCCGGCGCCCAGAATGAACCGGGCGGCGACGCCCATCGCGGTCAACATGAAGCGCTTCCGCCACCAGGCATCGGGCAACAGACTGGCCGCTCTATTCATCCATCGAGTAGCGAACGAATCCGCCAGTGTAACTTCCCAGGTTAGCGGGTGAGCTCCTTCCGCGACCACCCGGAACTGAGCCGGGCCGCACCACTCTAGTTGAATCGGCGTGGCCACATTGCCGTCCCGTTCGGCGCCAAAATACCGGGAACAGGACTGTTCACGCGCGATAGTGGAATAAAATGTCCACCGCCCGGAGGGGGCGCGATGCCACACCGAAGTGTAGCCGGGCCCCAGAGACGACGCCGGAAATCGGCGCAAGGCCAGCACGTGCCCGGACTTAAAGGGCAAGCCGATCACGGCATAGCCTGCGAAGCGATCGCCGCCCCCCGAAGGCACCGAGGCGTTCCGCTCAATCTCTTGGACCAATTCCCGAGGCTCTATGTCCACTTCTCCTGAGGAAGCTAGCAGGGCTCTGACCCGCTCGACGCGGCTACGCGGACGTATCACTTGACCCGATTGCAGCGGCGCGGCTAACCGCGCTGCGAGGACGGGGATTCCTTCTAGGCGTATCATGGTTTTTCTCCTCGTATTAATTGGTTCGTGTGGTTTCAGGCGCCAGGGTGGCTCCCTCGGTGGAGGGTATCGGTAAGAGCTTCGGAACGCGTGCCTGATAGTCGCGATAGGCTTGGCCGTGCTTGCGCGCCAGATCGCGCTCCTCGAAGTGGATCCCCACCAGGATATAGGCTGACATCGTTACGGCGAACAACAAGTGGCTCACCGTCATGTACGGTGCGGCCCAGAACGCCACCAGGAATCCCAGCATCATGGGGTGCCGCACCTTCTTATAAAGAGCGCGCTGTTTAAACTCGGCCTTGGCTTGCTCCCAACCGAAGGCGTATTCGGCGACCTGGCGCAGGCCGAACAGTTCGAAATGGTCCGTGAGAAAACTGCACAGCGGAATCATCAACCATCCCAGCGCGGCGATCGCGGACAGGAGCGCGATCGTCCACACGCCAGTGACTTTCCACAAGTCACCCTCAATGGGTTGCCACCCGGCGACGATCAGTATTACCAGCAGGGCGGCGATCAGAACATACGTGCTCCGCTCCAGATGCTGCGGAATGATCCGGGTCCACCGGCGTTTGAATCCCGGCCGGGCCATGATGCTGTGCTGCAAGCCGAACAACGCGATCAGTCCCACATCGATTGCGCCCGCCGCCAGTGGCAGAAGGGACGCAGGTCCGGCGATCGGGCTCGGGCCGAGATTCAGGTAAAACGCGATCATGTACAGAAATGCGCCGAGAAACAGAACATACGCCCCGACGCCGTAAACTACCGATAAAGTCTTCTTCATTACGTTTCTCCTAATTTGCCCCGGCCAGGGGCGTTTGCCGCGGGGCCGTGGGGTCGTGATAGGTTTGATTCACAGTCTGCGGATCCAGACCGGCCGAGAGTCCAGAAGATTTGTCCCGGCGTCCGGCGGCCGCATCGCGTTTGACCGATCGTCTTGCGATCTTTGCCTGGGGTCCGGGCTGGGGATCCGAAAGGAATGGCGCCGTGGATGCTTTCTCGGAAGTCCTGAACACGCTAAAGCTTCAGGGCGCGCTGTTTTTCAACGCCGAATTCTCGGCTCCCTGGGGCTTTTTGTCTCCCCGTTCGGATTTCCTGGCGCCCCACCTGGTGCCCGGGGCCGAACGTCTGGTGATCTACCACTTCGTTCTGGAAGGGTCGGCGAGCGTGCGCACGGAAAAGGGTGAAACGGTTTCCCTAAGTCCCGGCGACCTCGTGGTAATCCCGCACGGGGATCCTCACTACCTGACCTGCGGTTCGCCGCAGCAACTCATGGACGCGGATGCGGTTCTGGACCTGATTCTTTGCCGCGACCCGGGTCCCCGGTGCGCCGGCGGGGGCGGCGCCGTCACCCGCTTTGTGTGCGGTTTTATGGCCTGCGATCCGCGCCTGAGCCAGCCCATCCTGGGCGGCCTGCCTGCGGTGATCAAAGTAAACATTCGCGCCGATGCGTCAGGCCAGTGGCTCGAGAATTCCATCCGGCAACTGGTCCAGGAAGCCGAAAGCGGGAGCCCCGGCAGCAGTGCCATGCTGGCGAAACTTTCCGAAGCACTCTTTGTCGAAACCTTGCGGCGTTACATCGCGGGCCTTCCCGACGAACAGACCGGATGGCTGGCTGGAACTCGCGACCCGATCGTCGGCAAAAGCCTGGCCATCTTGCACAGACGTCCGGCCCACCCCTGGACCATCGCCGAACTGGCCCGGGAGGTGGGTTTGTCCCGCTCCGCGCTGGTCGATCGCTTTAGCCGTTACCTGTCCGAGCCCCCGATGGCGTATCTTGCCCGGTGGCGGCTGCAACTGGCGGCCCGCGCCCTTGGGTCAACTTCGCATAGCGTGGCGGAGATCGCCGCGGAGGTCGGCTACGAATCGCAAGCGGCCTTCAACCGCGCGTTCAAACGGGAATTCGGCTTGCCGCCGGCGCGGTTCCGGAAAGATCGCAAGGCCGATCATCACAGGGGGGAAGCAGGCAAGGTCCAGCCGACGGCCGCCTCGGCTCCCGTTAGGCTCTAGCGCGCTTGGGGCGGGGCCATGCTATACTCACAGTTTTGGTTTTCCTCACCAATACTGCGTAAAAACCCCTTTGGAGGATATTGCAAGTGTCTGAACGAATGCGACATATTTTCACGTCGGAATCGGTGACCGAGGGTCACCCCGATAAGATGGCCGACCAGATTTCGGACGCCGTACTGGATGCGGCGCTGACCGTCGATCCCACCAGCCGCGTGGCCTGCGAAACTCTCGTCACCACCGGAATCTGCATGGTGGCCGGCGAAATCACCACCAAAGCAACTTTGGATATCCCTAAGCTGGCTCGCCAGGTCATCGCCGACATCGGATTCACCGACGCGAAGATGGGCTTCGACGCCAAGACCTGCGGCATTCTGAACGTGATCCAGACGCAGTCGCCCGACATCGCCATGGGCGTGGATACCGGCGGCGCCGGTGACCAGGGCCTGATGTTCGGCTACGCCTGCGATGAAACCACCGAACTGATGCC
>Ga0209517_10002559_pt1 | contig 25379 bp, 22 predicted proteins | sample PeaSoiMetSII2010_FD_187695 | JGI IMG/M metagenome (GOLD analysis project Ga0209517, IMG submission 187695) | Peat soil microbial communities from Weissenstadt, Germany - SII-2010 (SPAdes) (version 2) | ecosystem: Environmental > Terrestrial > Soil > Wetlands > Peat | place: Germany... | reverse complement strand
CTGCAGCAGTTTACGCACCCAGCGGTCGCTCACGCCCATGTTCTGGGCCGCTTTCCTCTGGCTGACCACCTTGTCCTTGGCTCGCTTCAGCCACTCCAACCTGTCTCGTTCCTCTTGGCTCATCGCGATTCGTTCCATCCTTCAGCCTTACGGCTGTCAAGAGGAACTTTCTACTTGGCTCAATTAGGAACTTTTCACTTGGCCGCGACACACCATTGGAAAATTGCTGGCGTTGCCGGTATGCTGTGATATACTCCCGCCATGTCGATGCGATTGGCGCGCACGATGCTGCTGCTTGCCGTTGCTGTGGCGCTTATAGCGCAGCAACCGGCTTCCGCCCCCAGGCCCGCTTCCGCCGCGAGCCCGGCTGGAGACTGGCCGCTGTACAACCGCGACTTTTCTTCCACGCGTTTCTCGCAGCTTTCCGAGATCACGCCCCAGAACATTTCCAGCTTGCGACAGGTCTGCGCCTACAACTTGCCCGAGGACGCGGAATTCGAAAGCGGCCTCGTCGCCGTGAACGGAACGCTGTACTTCACCACCTCCGACTACACCTACGCCGTCGATGCAGCCACCTGCGCCTTGCGCTGGCGCGTCCAGCACGAAATGCCCCGATCGGGAGGCACCGTCCGCGGCGTGGCGTTCGCGGGCAATCGCGTGTTTCGCGGATTCCCCGACGGTTCGGTGATCGCCTACAGCGCCTCCAACGGCCAGCAGGTGTGGTCCACGAAACTCACCGAGCCCGACGGCCGCCCCGCCTCCATCTCGGCCGCGCCCATCGCCTGGAATGGAATGCTGTTCATCGGCACGTTTGGCGCGGAGCGAGCCTGCGGCTGCATCGTCGCCGGCCTGGATGCCGCCACTGGACGCATCCTCTGGACTTTTCGTTTGGTTCCGACGGGCAACTCGCCGGGCGCGGAGACCTGGCCCAAGGGAGTTCACGTGGGAGGCGGCTCGGTCTGGACCAGCCTGACCATCGACCCCGACGCTGGCCTGCTGTACGTCCCTACCGGCAACCCGGGCCCCGACTTCTCCGGCGCTTATCGGCCCGGCGCAAACCTGTTTACCGGTTCCGTGGTGGTGCTCGACGCCAAGAAAGGCTCGCTCCGCACCTGGTACCAACTCGTCCCGCACGATGTTCACGATTGGGACCAAGCCGCCACTCCGGCCGTGATCACAACCAAGCAGGGCCGCCGCCGCGCCATGGCCGCGGGCAAAGACGGATACCTGCACGCGATCGACATCGGCTCGGGCAAAGTCGCCTGGAAGACGCCCGTGACTACGATGAGCAACAACGACGCTCCGGTCACCGTTGAGGGCACGCATTTCTGTCCCGGGGTGGCGGGCGGCGTGTCGTGGAACGGGCCGGCTTTCTCCGCCGCAACGAATCTGGTCTATGTGAACAGCATGGACTGGTGCTCGACGCTGAAACTCGACGCGGCAGTGCCGGAGTTCGAAGAAGGCAAGACGTTCCTCGGTTCCGCCAACGGCTTCGGCGTGCACGATCCACGGAAAGCCGGCTGGGTCACGGCGGTGGACGCTGACACGGGAGCCGTTCGCTGGCGCTACCAAGCCGCCGCGCCGATGATCTCCGGGATCGTGGTCACCGCCAGCGGCCTGCTCGTGACGGTGGACCTGGACGGAAATCTGCTGGCCTTCGATGCGTCGAGCGGAAAGCTGCTGCACCAGATCGCGACGGGCCAAGCGACCGGCGGCGGCACGATTACATATCAGGCCGGCGGCAAGCAGCGCATCGCCATGGCGACGGGCCTCGAAGACCGCATCCTGGCGACGCACGGCAAGCCGGCGGTGCTGGTGTTTGGACTTTAGACTGACGAGTGCCAAACCGGAGGTGACTTAGCGCAGGCTGCAAAAAGAAAAATGCCGATGAAGCTGAGTGGGTGCCGAGGGGCTGGGATGCAGTCAGACTGAGTGCCTTAGCTCGACAGAACCTCCGTCGTATCGCCGACCTTTAACCAGCCGCTCGACTTGGTGAGGAGTTCGATCACACGCCCTTCCTTCAGCTTCCCACCCAGGCAGAGTGACGCGAGGTTCAGCAAATCCAACGTTCTTAGCACCAGAATATTATTCCGAGCGGCATGCTGAACCTGCTCAGCCGCTACGTTTTGATCCTTATCAGCGACGGACATCGAAGTTTTCATGTTAGTGTTAATGATGAGCAACGACGGGAAGTCAGGAGGCAAGGCATTCCTTTCCCGATGACTGTCTGCTTGGTTCACGTGCTCACGGGCAACCCCCCGACTGACGCCCTTTACCTCCGCCAAGGCTACTAGATTTCCTGCGGAATCGACAAGCATCAGGTCCTCTCGGAAAGCCTCCTCGCGTTTTGCTTTCAGCGGCAGGATATCATTAAAGACCTCCATGACTGCGTCCACAAGGGGTTCGCCCTGGAGAACCAAAGCTCGTTTCAACCGGTCAAAACGCTTCAACCGAGCCTCAATTTCGGAGATTTCACCGGATAACTTAAGTTTCGTTGCGAGAATCGTTGTTTCGTCTGGAAATCGGTATTCGGCCGCCCACTCGGGCAGGTCTTCTTTGAGACGTTCCCAGAGGGACACCACGCCGTCTGCAAGGATCGTGAAGTACTCCTCAACGGCTTCGTCGGTTGATTTCGGAATCAAGGTCGGAATGGCAAACACGCTTCCACGGGCCACGACTGACACTGGACCTCCGTTAGCCGATGCGAGTGTTTTGCTAGCCTTATCTCCATACAACAAACTCCAAGCCGCGCCGTATAGTTCGAAGAATTTTCCGAGCTCATTGATCTTGCTCCTGACGATCGGTATCCGACTAGCGAACGACTCTCGATGAATCTCGAATCCTGAGAGCAAACGCTTTGAAAGGTCCATTCCGCGGAAATCCCTTCGATCGTCGAAATCGATGAATGGATCGGTCAGGAGCATACACACGATCCCGCCCTTCTCAATGAGGGCGAGCGATTCCTTGGTACGTCTGTCTAACTCATCTGGTTCCCAAGCGTGCTTCAATAAACTCCTGTAGCCGATACTGACTCGTTCGAACGATTCGAAAGTTCCTTGGAAGAGGATGACTCCATCAAATTCTTGAAAGCGCATTGTCCCTTTGAAGTGAGCGAACTCCAGTGTGTATTTGCCGGACTTGATGCTCTGCCTGGGAATTTGTAGCCCCTTGGTTTCGATCCCGTACACGAGCAATCGATAAGCTTTCGGCTCCGTCGGGGCACCCATGGTTGGATTGTCTCAGATCGGTTCCGCCGCATGGCGTTGAATCATTCTGACGCAGGCGGATCGAAAGCGCGCAATTGCCATGTCCGCCGGCCGGCATCGTGGATCGTCCGCCACGATGCCCCCGTATTTATTGAGCTTGCTTGCCTTCGAAACGTCAGGCACCGCTTGCTCCCCGCGCACGCGTTGCAGTATCCTTCTCTACACCATTCCAAGGAGAACACGACATGACATCGAGCCGACTGGACCGCCGAGAGCTTCTGAAGACGCTTGCCGCCGCTGGGGCGATCGCGATCCCGGCCGCGGTGGGCGCGTTCGCACAAACCGCGAAGGTGAACAAACTCACGGCCAAAGGCGGAGCCATCGATGTCCATCATCACCACCAACCTCCGGGCCTCGGCGGGGGCGGCGGAGGCCGCGGCAGAGGCAAGGGTAAAGGCGGGCCGGGCTGGACGCCCGAGCTGTCGCTCGAACAGATGGACAAATTCGGCATCGCCACGTCCATCCTGTCGATGACACAAATGGGCGACATCCTTTACGACGGCACCGAAAAAGGCCGGGCCGCGGTGCGGGCGGGCAACGAGTACGGCGCCAAGCTGATGCAGGATAATCCCAAGAAGTTCGGCCTGTTTGCCAGCGTCCCGCTTCCCGACATCGAAGGCTGCTTGAAAGAGATCGAATACGCCTACGACACGCTGAAGTGCGACGGCATCGGCATTTACACCAACGACAACGGCAATCGCTGGCCCGGCGATTCGTACTACGAGCCGATGTACCAGGAGCTGAATCGCCGCAAGTCCATCGTGTTCATTCACCCGCTCGCGCCCAAGTGCTGCACGAATCTGAACGACGGCGTGCCGTTCAACATGAACGAATTCGATTTCGATGTCACGCGCTGCGTCACCAGCCTGCTGGCGAACGGAGTGCTTCACCGCTACCCGGAAGTCCGTTTCATCGTTCCTCATTCGGGCGGAACGCTGCCGGTGCTGGCGGGCCGCATCAAAGATCGTTTCCCCAATGACGCCAAGCACGCCGAGTACATCCCCAACGGCGTGTGGCCGGAACTGCAGAAGCTGCATTACGAATGCGCGCACGGCACCTTCCCCATGCAGCTCGCTGCGTTGACCAAGTTCGTGCCGACCTCGCAGCTCCTTTTCGGAACCGACTTCTCGCCGGAGCCCATCGAGACCACGGTGAACGAGCTCCCGACTTCCGGATTGTCGCAGGAAGTATTGCAAGCCATGGAACGCGGGAACGCGGAAAAGTTGTTTCCCCGATTCAAGGTCTGATTAGCGAACAAGACTGCGGCACGCGCTCCTCCGGATTCCTAGGGCCGTCGTCCGCCTGGGTTGGGCGGGCCCGGTACGAGGCGGAATCCAGCCAACCGAAGTCCGGCGCGAGTGTGCCTTGACTCCATAGTTACCGTCCTGCCAAGATTACTATTCGACGATGGTGAGTCGGCAAGCTACGCCGAAGATGGCTCAGCTTGCCCGTTTTGAGGAGTGTTAACGTGCGTTCCAGGAAACTATTGAAGCGAAGTCTTACCAACGGGGTACCCTGCTGGACCGTGGCCGCCGCGTTTGGATTGCTGCTGTCCAGCGCGGTCTTCAACCAGGCCGCCGAAACCGATGGCGGCGGACTCGAAGTAGTGAAGGTCCGGCCGAACTTCTACATGATCGCCGGAGCCGGCGGCAACATCGGCGTGCAGATCGGTTCCGATGGGGTGGTGCTGGTGGATTCGGGCTCCGCAGCCGCATCCGGCCAGGTTGTGGCCGCGATCAAAAAACTGACCGAGCTGCCCATCCGCTATATCATCAACACCAGCGCGGAAGCGGATCACGTAGGCGGGAACGGCAATCTGGCCAAGGCCGGATACACCATCTTCACGAACGCACTCGGCAACGCGGGCTTGGCAAACGCCATGACTAACGGCGGCGTCGCCTCGATTCTGGCACATGACAGCATCCTGCAGAGGATGAGCGCGCCCACCGGCAAGGCGGCGGCCTATCCGGTGGAGTCCTGGCCCACGGAAGCGTTCTTCCAAAAGCGCAAGACCCTGCGGATGAGCGGCGAGGGGATCGAAGTTCTGTACCAGCCCGCGGCGCACAGCGGCGCCGACAGCTTCGTGTTTTTCCGCGGCTCCGACGTGGTGGTTGCCGGAGACGTCCTGGACACCACCCGGTTTCCGGTGATCGACCTTGCCAACGGCGGCAGCATCCAGGGAGAGATCGACGCTCTGAACAAGCTGATCGAACTGGCGATTCCGCCGGTGCCGTTTATCTACGAGGGGGTCGGGACCTACGTGATTCCAGGTCACGGGCGGTTGTGCGAGCAGATGGATGTGGTGGACTACCGCGACATGGTGGTGATCGTCCGCGATGCTGTCTGGGACATGATCAAGCAGAACAAGACGCTGGATCAAATCAAAGCCGCGCATCCGGCCAAGCCCTTTGAGACGGGGTATGGTGCGCAAGAAGGGTCCACGAACGCCTTCATCGAGTCCATCTACAAAAGCTTGACGGCTAAGAAGTAACCAGCCAGAAATAACACCAGCATGAGGACCCGAATTTCAAATCCACTATTGACGATGACGATCGCGGTAGCGCTTCCGCTCGCTTTTACGGCGCCGGCCCAGGCACAAGGGCGAGGCGGCGGGCGAGGTGGGCCGCCGCAGAGTCCCAAAGCCGCGGCGCCCATTGATCTAACTGGGTACTGGGTTTCGGTGGTCACCGAGGATTGGCGCTACCGGATGGTCACCCCCGCTCCTGGCGATTATCAAGGCGTTCCCATGACAGCGGCGGCCGTCAAAATCGCCGACGCCTGGGACCCCAACAAGGAGGAAGCGTCAGGAGATCAGTGTAAGTCCTACGGTGCGCCGGCCCTGCTGCGCGTCCCCGAGCACCTGCGCATCACCTGGCAGGACGACCAAACCATGCGCATGGACACCGACGCCGGAACGCAGACCCGCGTGTTTCATTTCGGCGACTGGAAAGCTCCCGAGGGCCCGCGCACGCTGCAGGGAGATTCGACTGCCGTGTGGGAAATGCAGCGCTCGGGAGGAGCTGCCGCCGGTCCGCATGGATCGCTGAAGGTCGACACTACGCATCTGAAGGCCGGGTTCCTGCGCAAGAACGGGGTTCCATACAGCGAGAATGCGACTCTCACCGAGTACTACGATTTGGTCAAAGAGCGCAATGGGGATCTGTTGTTGGTGGTCACCATCGTCACGACCGATCCCATGTATCTGCGCGAGCCTTTTATCATCAGTTCCCATTTCAAGAAACAGGACGGCGACGCCGGGTGGAAACCCACGGCGTGCTCGGCGAAGTGGTAGGAAAGTCGTAAAAGCAGAGGAATTGAACATATGACCCGCAAGCAAATCAGTTTTAATATCGCGATGTTACTGTGTGTGGGCCTCCCCGCCATGGCGCAGATCGATCTGTCGGGATCCTGGACCGCCAAGAATCACGAGGACGCGATGGAGCGCGGCGCCGGTCCCAACCCCGACGACTGGGCGGGGCTCCCGTTCAACGAATCCGGCCGCGCCAAAGCCCTGGCTTTTTCGCAATCCGTGATCTCCATGCCGGAGCGGATCTGCTGGTTCCAGACCCAGTGGCATATCGCCGCCGGGCCGTTCAGCCTCAAGATCTGGAGCGAAAACGATCCCGTGACGGGGAAGATCGTCGCGTGGGTGGTCGGCGGGTGGGAAACGCGTGCGCCCATGACGATTTGGATGGACGGGCGTCCGCATCCGTCGAAAAACGCTCCGCACGATCAGACCGGCTTCACCACGGGCACCTGGAGTGGCGACGTGCTGACGGCTTACACCACGCACATCAAGAGCGGGTATATGCGCCGGAATGGCGCCGCGAGCAGCGACCAGGCCACCATTACGACGACGTTTCTGCGGCACGGAGATCTGATGACGCTGGCTCTGGTGATGGAGGACCCCGTTTATTTGACCGAGCCGTACATTCTGACGCGGTCCTATATCAGCACTCCCACGCCCGTCGCCACCGCAGGCCCGCCCTGCATCCCGGGCGATGAAGGCGTGGAGTCGGGCCGGGTTCCGTATTATCTTCCGGGGAAGAACCCTTTCATGGATGAGATGATGAATCTCTACCACATTCCCCGGGAGGCCGCGATGGGCGGAGCGGAAACCATGTACCCGGCATTCCGCGACAAGATTAAGGACAAGTTCACGATTCCGCCCAAGTGCACGCGCAACTGCGGAGCGCCGAACGCCGCCCAGCAGAATTAGGCGAACTAGGCTTCTTTGGTAAGGCGGGAGTTTCGCGGGCACCTCGGGAAGACCAGGGTTGAAGAGCTACCGCGGGTATTCGCCGCCGAGGAGTTTCTGGGCTTCGGCCAGCGTGATCATCAGCGTCAAGGGGTCCATTGGCGATGGGATGAAACCGTAGCCCTCGTAGAACCGTTTCGCGCGCTCCGAGATCGCGTGGACAAGCAGCGCTCGGATACCCGCGATTTCCCCCGCCTGAACAGTGCGGAAGATGGCATCCCGCAGGAGTCCCGCACCGACGCCCTGCCCCTGGAATGATTTGTCCACGGCAAGCCGGGCGAGGATCATGACTGGAATCGGGTCCGGCATGTTGCGTTTCACGCGGCCTGGGGACCCGGCATGCGCCGCAGCCCCGACGGCGAGGCTGTAGTAGCCAGCCACCTTTTTTCCGGCGCAGACGATGTAAGTGCGAGATGCGCCCGCCGCTTCGTTTTGCGCCGCCCTGCGCCTTAACCAGTCGTCCAGGACGGGCTCGCCGGAATCGAAATCGGACAGTTCATGCTGCGCTGAGAGTTTCTCGGGCCAAGTCAGCCTGCCGCTGCTCATCGCTCCCACGGGGCTCTGGTTTCGAGAAGACGCCGCAGCTTGAGATTGTCCTTGGGCGGCTTATCGAGCAGCGCCGTGAACCTCCTGAAGGCTTCTTCGGAGAGCGCGAAATACCGGCGGTTCAGCAAGACCGTTTCGGCCTCCCGGCACACCGTGTCGAGCATGAAATCGGACCGGCTACGGCCGAGAGCTTCCGCGGCTTGGTCAATGAGCGCTTTTTGCTTGCGGCTGGCGCGGAGATTGATGGTTTCCCCGCGTCCTTTCAGGTCTTGGGTTTGCGCTAAAGCCATTCTTGCCTCATTTTGTATATACAACTACACTACAGGAATGTGCGCACATTGTCAACACGGGCGGCTATTGGCCTGTCGGTCTATGTCAAATTCAGCGACGTCGAGCGCATCGCAGATTTGCATGGCCTAACAGCGGACCGGATTGGCGCATCTGTTAGCATGAAGCAATACCCCCATCGGCGATGAGCCGGCGTTGCTTCGTCGCCCGGTTTTTACCAGGCGGTTTTAAAAGCATGATTCGAAAGTATCGCGATCAGGCGCCTCAGGTTGCGCCCTCGGCCTACGTGGACCCCGCCGCGAACGTCATCGGCGCGGTGACCATCGGCGCGCACAGCAGCGTGTGGCCCGCGACCACTCTCCGCGGTGATATCGCCCCCATCACCGTCGGCGAGGAGACCAACATTCAGGAAGCCAGCACGGTCCACACCGACGAGGGGTTTCCGGCTGTGATCGGCAATCGCGTCAGCGTGGGACACGGCGCGGTGATCCACGGCTGCATCATTGAAGACGACTGCCTGATCGGCATCGGCTCCATTGTTCTGACCGGCGCGCGCGTGGGCCGCGGATCGGTGGTCGCCGCGGGAGCGTTGGTGCCGGAGGGCATGCAGGTGCCCGCCGACACGGTGGTGATGGGCATGCCCGCCAAGCCGCGCCGCTCCGTCTCCGACGAAGAACGAGCCCGGTTCCGCGCCGGCATCGCAGGCTACGTCAAACGCGCGCGGGAATATGGCGAACAGGCGAGACATGATTAAGGCCGTCCATGATTAAGGCGGTGCGGGGCACGCGGGACATTCTCCCTCCGTCGAGCGCCGTGTGGAACCATGTCGAAGCCGCGGCGCGGGAGGTGTTCCGCGTCTACAACTACGCCGAGATTCGCACGCCCATCTTCGAGGAAACCGCTCTGTTCGCACGCGGCGTGGGCCAGGACACCGACATCGTGGGCAAGGAAATGTACACCTTCGACGACCACGGCGACTCGCTGACTCTGCGCCCCGAAGCCACCGCGTCCGTCATGCGCGCCTATATCGAGCACCGCCTGGATCAGATTCCCGGCGTTAAGAAGCTCTACTACATCGGGCCAATGTTCCGCCGCGAGCGCCCGCAAAAAGGCCGCTTCCGCCAGTTCTTCCAGATCGGCGCCGAAGCCATCGGGTCGGAGTCGCCGCTGGTGGACGGCGAGGTCATCGAAATGGTGGTCGAGATCCTCCGCCGCGCTGGCTTGGAAGGGTTTCACCTGATTTTAAACTCCGTCGGCGACGCGAAATGCCGTCCGGCGTACATGGCTCTGCTGCGCGAGAAGCTCAAGGACATTGCGCCCCGGCTGTGCGCCGATTGCCAGCGCCGCGCGGTCACCAACCCGCTGCGCGTGCTGGATTGCAAGGTTCACGAAGACCAGCCGCACATCGACACGCTGCCCTCTATCCTGGACCATCTGTGCGAGAACTGCCGCCCGCACTTTGCCGCTGTGCGCGCGCACTTGGATTCGCGTGGCATCCCGTATGAGGTGCGTCCGCGGCTGGTGCGAGGCCTTGATTATTACATGCGCACGACCTTCGAGATCACGCATGGCGCGTTGGGCGCGCAAAACTCGGTGCTTGGCGGCGGACGCTACGACGGCTTGGCGGAATCCATCGGCTCGAACATCCCCGCGCCCGGGATCGGATTCTCGATCGGCGAAGACCGCCTGGTGATGAGCGTCGAGGACGCGCATCCGGATCGCCACAAGACTGGTGTGGACGTGTATCTCGCGCCCATGGGCGATGCGGCGCAGGAGCACGCAGGAGCGTTGGCGGCCGAGCTGCGGGCCAATGGAATTTCGGTGGAGCGTTCGGTGGACCGGAAACTCAAGCGCGCGCTGGAAGTCGCCTCGAAGTCCGGGGCGCGATTCGCGCTCATTTTGGGCGATGACGAAATCGCCGCCGGCACGTATCAATTGAAGAACCTGGCGACGGGAGAGCAACAGCCGCTTACGCGGGATGCTCTGGCCGGGCGTATTTTGCAACATTCAAACTAAACCAAGAAAAACATGGCACAGGTACCTCTCGATTTTCTAGGCGAGCTTCGCCGCACTCATACCTGCGGGGAACTGCGCGCCTCCGACGCGGGCAAACGCGCGATTCTCATGGGCTGGGTACACCGCCGCCGCGATCTGGGCGGCGTGTACTTCATCCATCTGCGCGACCGCGACGGCGTGACCCAGGTGGTGTTCCGCGCCGATGCCAGCGCGGAGGTTCACGCCAAGGCCGAGCTGCTTTCCTCCGAGTACGTGATCGCCGTAGAGGGCCTGGTCGAGCCGCGTTCGGCCGACACCATCAACCCCACCATCCCCACCGGCGAGGTGGAGGTGGTCGCCGAAAAGATCTGGATTCTGAATGAATCGCGCACGCCGCCGTTCCCCATGGAGGAAACGGTGGATGTGAAGGAAGACGCGCGCCTCAAGTACCGCTACATCGATCTGCGCCGCCCGCACATGCAGCGCAATATCATCCTGCGATCGAAGATCGCCTTCGCGGTGCGCGAAACGCTGCAGAACATGGGCTTTCTGGAGATTGAAACGCCCTTCATGACGCGTTCGACGCCGGAGGGCGCGCGCGATTACCTGGTCCCCAGCCGCGTCAATCCGGGCACGTTTTACGCCCTGCCGCAGTCGCCGCAGATCTTCAAACAGTTGCTGATGATCTCCGGATTTGAAAAGTACTTCCAGATCGTCCGTTGTTTTCGCGACGAGGACCTGCGGGCCGACCGTCAGCCGGAGTTCACGCAGATCGATCTGGAGATGAGTTTCCCGCAGCAGGAGACAATCTATGAAGTCATCGAGCCGCTGATCGGCGCGGTGTGCAAAGTCGCGGGCTACCCTGTCCCGGCGAAATTTCCGCGTCTGACTTACGCGCAAGCCATGCGCTCCTACGGCAGCGATAAGCCGGACATGCGCATTCCTCCGTTCCACTGCGTCGAAGACTTGTTTGCCGGGCAGGGGCTCACGCCCGAAGGCTTGCCGCTGGTGGCGATCGTGATTCCCAAAGTGGGCACCGTGAGCAGAAAAGAGCGTGACGAGCTGAAAGCTTTCGGACAAGAGCGCGGGTTGCGCGTCTTCGACGACATGAAGCGCCTGGATCGCGACTTCCCGGAAGCCATGGGGTCAGTGCGTGCCCGCGTGGGCGCCGCTGATGAGGATCTGTTGCTGTTGGCCGGATGGTCCGGCGAGCCGAAGGGGCAGCGGCCCGACGAGACCGTCCTGATGGCCTGCGGACAACTTCGTCTGCAAGCCGCGCAGAAGTACGCCGACAAACACAAGCTGCTGGACCCGCAAAACTTCCAGTTTCTGTGGGTGGTCGATTTTCCCATGTTCGAATGGGACGAAGAAGAGCAGCGCTGGAATGCCGCGCACCATCCGTTTACTTCGGTGCACGACGAGGATCTCGATAAGCTGACGTCGGACCCGGCGCATTGCCGGGCCAAATCGTACGACCTGGTGTTAAACGGCACCGAGCTCGGGTCGGGCTCGATTCGTATCCACCGGCGCGACGTGCAATCGAAAGTGTTTTCGGCCTTGAGCTTTAGCGAGGAAGAAGCCCGCAAACGTTTTGGATTTTTGCTGGAGGCTCTGGAATACGGAGCTCCGCCGCACGGCGGCATCGCGTTGGGGCTGGACCGGCTAGTGATGATTCTGGCGGGGGAAACCTCCATCCGCGAAGTGATCCCGTTTCCCAAGACGGCCAAGGGAACCGACCTGATGTGCGAGGCTCCCAGTGAGGTGCCGGAGCGGCAACTGCGGGAGCTGGGAATCAGTATCCGGAAGACGTAGCGGCGGGGCTGGGTTGCTTCGCGCCGCCTTGACGGAGCGCCGTCGGGCGGAACGTCCAGCACCACACGAACACACCCAACAGGTGCGTGAGCACTCCGACCAATTCCGCGAACGGCCGCAGGCCGTTGCTAGTGATGAATTGCCGCAAACCGAAGTACAGCGCGGCTCCGGTTACAGCCAACCCCAGCCCGACACTCACCATGACCAGTTGGGGGTCGCGTTTTTTGTTCGAGAGCAGCGCGGTCCACAGTCCCAGGTTCATGATGGCACCGCCGAAGTTGAGCCATTGGCTGACGCCGTTGAACCACTGTGTGGAGAACAGCGTCCGGTGGTAGTAGACCACAAACGGCGCTACCAGGGCGATCAGAACCACGCCCGCCAAAAACCGGCCGGCCTGGGCTCGCAGGGGACTGCCTTCGAGCGCCTGATAGGTGAACACGATCACCATCAGGAACAAAAGAAGATCCAGCAGGACTTCGTCGGACCAGTACAGCTTTACGTACTGAACGGCGCGCAGGCCAAATTCATGGGAGACAGCGACCTCCGCCACATCCGCGACGAGCTGGAGCGCGGAATAAACCAGCAGCAAAGGGAATTTGCGGAAACCACCGGGAAGCAGGAAAAGCAGCAGGGCGATCTGGAGGATCACTCCGATCACTTCCAAGACATTGAAGACTTGAGACATCACAGGGCTTCGCCTCGGAGCTGAAGCCCTGTAAAGAGCAGATTGTTACAGATTATGTCAGGCCAGCCGGACATCAGTGGTGTCATCCTGCGGACCCTGAACCGGGCCATGCAGGACAGCCACATCGGTCGTATCGTCCTGAGGTCCCTGAACCGGGCCATGCAGGACTGCCACATCGGTGGTGTCGTCCTGGGGTCCCTGAACCGGACCATGCAGGACAGCCACATCGGTCGTATCGTCCTGAGGTCCCTGAACCGGGCCATGCAGGACTGCCACATCGGTGGTGTCGTCCTGGGGTCCCTGAACCGGACCGTGCGATACCGTACGTGGTCCCATCGAGCCATACACCACCAGCGCCAAAACAATTATCGACAGGATTGTAGCACAGGCTAACCAAGATTTTCTTATCGTATTCATGTTTAAGATTCCTCCCGCCTGCCTCAAACAACAGGCACTTATTACACTCTAGTACAGACACCTTAATACTACACGGGTAAACCCCCTAAGTCCATAGGATTTTTCCGGCGTAGGGGGCTCGGACCAGGTGCCGTCGGCCTTCGGCGGTTTCAGATTATTTTCAACTGCTTAACGGGAGGATTCCGCTGCGGGGAGGAGCCGAAGGGTCCGCCGCGGAGGCTCGGCTTCGGACTCCTTCGTTCATTCGCAAGTAATTGTATTTGCTACGGTTTACTCATCGCCTTGGGTTCGTTTTGGAAAACAGCGCCGGGGACCTGTTGCGTCCCGCCCCCTGCTAGCGCAATATAAGGCGTGTATGAACTTTGAATTGAAGGGCCGTACGGCCCTGGTCACCGGGGCCGGCCGGGGAATTGGGCGGGCCGTCTCCTTAGGGCTAGCACGGGCCGGAGCGTCGGTGATGCTGAACGATCTGGACCGCGAGGTGGTCTTTGAAACGGGAGGCCTGATCGACCAAGCCGGCGGCGCGGCTAAGGCCATGCCTGGCGATATCACGGCGGCGGGGTTTCCCGAAAAACTGGTCAATGCCACGGTGGCGAGCTTCGGATCCATCGACATCATCGTCAACAACGCGGGCTACACCTGGGACAACGTGATCCAAAAGACCACCGATGAGCAATTTCAAGCCATGCTTGACATTCACATGGTCGCGCCGTTCCGCATTCTGCGCGCGGCCTCGCAGTGGATTCGCGAGACGGCCAAACGCGAGACCGCCGAGGGCCGCACGGTGATGCGCAAGGTGGTGAACATCACTTCGGTTTCGGGGGTGGATGGCATTGCGGGGCAGAGCGGGTATGGCTCGGGAAAGGCGGGCATCGTCGGTCTGACTTACGTGCTGGCCAAGGAGTGGGGGCGCTACAACGTGAACGTGAACGCGGTGGGGTTCGGCTTCATCGACACGCGGCTGACGCAGCCGCTGGGTTCGGCCGAGGCGGAACTGCACATCCGGGGCAGGGTCATCCAGGCCGGAGTGCAGCCCGCGATGCGCGAACAGGTGAAGCACATGTGCCCGCTGGGACGCTTCGGCACGGTGGAGGAAGCCGCCGGACCGGTTCTGTTCTTCTGCTCGCCGCTCTCGGATTACGTGACCGGCGAAGTGCTGATCTGCAGCGGCGGAGCTCGTTCGTAAGACGCCGGTCTTAAGCCACGGCCGTGATCAGCCGCTGCGGCATCGGTGCGAGTTCCACCAGCTTCGCGTCGTGGAAACCGGCTTCTCCGAGCATGCGCTCGTATTCGGCGAAGGTGTACACGTCGCCCTTGGGCGTCGCGGTCAGCATGGTTAACGCGAACCCGGCCGCCATCGGCGGCGAAACGCGGTCGTCGTTGGGAATGAAATCGATCAGGGCGATCCGGCCGCCGGATTTCAGGGACGAGGCGATCTTCCGGAACAGCTTGACGTTGGTGGCCTGATCCATGTGATGGGCGAAGTTGGGTTCCAGAATCAGGTCCCAGCCGATGCCGAAATCTACCTCGAAGGCATTGCCCGGGAGGATGTGATAGCGGTCGGCAACGCCGGCTTTCTGGGCGTTTTCCTTAGCGACCTCCAACACCGTGGGCCAGTCCTGGCCGGTCACTTCGGCTGAAGGATTCAGTTGCAGGACGGTGATGCCCCAGACGCCATGGCCGGCGGCGATGTCCAACACCTTCATGGGGACGTCGCCGGCAACGACGTGCGGAATCGCCGCCGCGGCGAAGAAGCGTACCATCGGAGCCATGGCACCGGCGAAGACCGCCCAAATGGGGGAATCCGGCGCCAGCGCGTCATCGGTAACCGAGCCGCCTTTGCGCACGGCTGCCGCGACCTGCCACAGGGCTTCCCGTTGGTGGTCGCCGGCCAGGAAGTCGGAGATGGAACCGATATAAGCGGGCGATCGCTTACTCAAGAAGAGCTGGGAGTTGGTGGTCAGTCCGTAGCTCTCTCCGAACTTGGTCAGGTGCCCGGCCATGGTGAGAAAATCGCACAGGATGCGCACGCCGCGCTCGGAAGCGCTGGTTTTCGTGGCGATTTCCTGGGGAGTGGTCGCGCCGTCGTCGATGTGAGTGAACACTTCCAGATCGATCGCGCCCTTCAGCGCCGCGGAACGCTCGAAGGCGCGCAGTTCGGCAAAGATCGCGCCGGGGTCGGGTTGCATGGACGGGGTCATAGTGTGGTGGCTTTTTTCAGTGTACGGCTTCAGCGGATGGTAAGCAGCACGTCCGCCTGTGTGCTTTGTCCGTTATACGTCGCTACTAGCGCATTGTCTCCGCTGGGGGCAGACGCCGGCACCACCACGTTGAATTGGTACAGGCCGGGCGATATCAGGCCGGCGAACGTCACCGTAGCCGGGATGCCGCCGATTGTGACCACCGGGGTAGACGGCAGCGTTCCGGATTGCTGCAGCGATCCGCCGGTGACAGTAGCCGAGGTGGGACCGAAGCCGTTGGCGAACAGCAGAATCGTTTCGCCGGCTTGCGCCGGTGTGCTGGAGCCGGGATAGAGCGTCGCCGGTCCAAGCAGCGATCCGTTCGAGTGCACCGCCGTCACGTACGGACCACCGTTAAATTCAAAGAACGTGGGCGAGATTGGCTGCACGACGATGAAGGCGGGAGCGCTGGTCTTGCCGTTGTTGGTGACTTGAATCTGCACCAATCCGGGCTGAAGACTGGGCGGCGCCAGAACATTCACTTGCTGCGGACTGATGTAGTACACATAGGCTTTCAGTCCGTTCATGCTGACACTGACGCCGTCGAGGGCGGTCGGCAACTGATTGTTTACGAAATCCGAAGACTGCCAGGTGCGCGAGTCGCCCGGCGGGGCGAGGTTCTCTCCCTTGATGATGACCCAGGTGTTCGCCGCCATTACGCGGATGTTGCCGAAGGCGTTAGTGGTCTGGCCTACGGTCGTCGCGCCGGGAGTCAGCTTGCGAACGCGGCTATTGGCGAAATCCGCGACATAGATATCGCCGAAAGTGCCGACGGCCACGCTGCGAGGATTGTTCAGCGCTCCGGAAGTAGCCGGACCGCCATCCCCGCCAAAGCCCGCCGCGCCATCGCCGGCCACGGTCTGAATGGTTCCATCGCTTAGGACCACGCGGATGCGGTTATTGTTGACGTCGTCGACATAGAGGTTGTTGGCGGCATCCAAGGCTACGCCGGCGGGAAATCCGAATTGGGCGCGCACAGCCGGCCCGCCATCGCCCGTGAAGCCGAACGCTCCGGTGCCCGCGAAGGTGGTAATGATGCCGCTGGTGTCGACTTTGCGGACGACATTGTTGGCCTGATCGGAGATGAAAATGTTGCCGGAGGGATCGACGGCGAGGCTTACGGGATTGGACAGCGATGCCTTGGTGGCCGGTCCGCCATCGCCGGAATACGCGCCCACCTGGGTGCCCGCTCCGACGCCGTTTCCCGCCACGGTGGTGATGGTGCCGTTGATGGCTACCTTGCGAACCACGTTGTTGGCGCTGTCGGCAATGTAGATGTTGCCGGAGACATCCAGCACGGCGTCCTCGGCGTAATTTAAGGCTGCGCTGGTGGCGGGTCCGCCGTCGCCGGAGTAATTGGCGTTTCCGTTTCCCGCGACAGTGGTGATGATCCCATTCGGCGCCAGCTTGCGGATGCGGTTGTTGCCGGGATCGGCGATGTATAGGTTGCCCGCCGGGTCCAGAGCCAGGCGGTAGGGCTGGTTCAGCCGGGCGCTGGTTCCGGGCATGTTGTCGCCGTTGTATCCCGCGACGCCAGTACCGGCCACCGTGGTGATCGTTCCATCGGTGGCGATCTTGCGCACGCGATTATTGCTGAAGTCGCAAAAGTAAACGTTGCCGGCCGGATCGGAGACGATGCCGCGAGGATTGTTGAGAGACGCGGCAGTGGCCGGTCCTCCATCGCCCGAATAGCCGGATGTGCCGCTTCCAGCGATGGTCGAGATCGTGAAGGATGGAACCTGGCACAACGCCTGCACCGACGCGGCCAGTACGAACGATATGAATCGAGTTAAAGTGCGAAAACGCGATGGCATGATTCCCTCTTGGACGCAAAAAAACTCAGTATACCTCTGCTAGGATGATCCGAGTGTTCTCTTCGCGCCTGAAATGGAACCTACCGCTAAATCCGTTGTCGGCGCTGCTGGAAGACAAACGTCGCGCGGGCAAACGAGTGCTGGACCTGACCGAGTCCAATCCCACGCGCGCGGGTCTTGACTATCCCGTGGAGCGGATTCTGGCGGCTTTGGCGGACCGGCGGGGTTTGCTGTATCAGCCCGATCCGCGCGGGTTGGTAGCGGCTCGCGAGGCCGTGGCGGCGTTCTACCGGCAGCGCGGTGTGGAGGTCACCCCCGAGCGCATTCTGCTCACGGCCAGCACTAGCGAAGCTTATGCGTACCTGTTTAAGCTGCTGGCCGATCCGGGCTGCCAGATCCTGACGCCTCGGCCTTCGTACCCGCTGTTTGAGTACCTGGCGGCGCTGGAATCGGTGGAGGTGGTCCAGTATCCATTGCGCTATGACGGCGCCTGGCACATCGATTTCCCAGCGCTGGAACGGGCCATCACGCCTCGGGCGCGGGCGATTGTGGTGGTGAATCCGAACAATCCCACGGGGTCCTTCTTGAAGCGCGAGGAGTTGGCGCGGCTGGAGGCGCTGGCGGCGGCGCGGGATCTGGCGATCCTTTCGGATGAGGTGTTCGCCGACTACGTCTGGGCGGAGGACCCGGAACGAGTGGCGACTCTGGTGGGGCGCGGTGTCCCCGCCCTGACGGGCGGGGTTTTTTCGATGAGCGGACTGTCCAAGATCGCCGGGCTGCCGCAGATGAAACTGGGCTGGATTGTCGTGAGCGGTCCACAGGCGGAAACAGGGATGGAGCGGTTGGAACTGATCGCCGACACCTATCTGTCGGTGGCAACGCCGGTGCAATGGGCGCTCGGGGAGTTGCTGGACGCCTCGGCGGAGGTGCGTTCGCAGATCATCGACCGCACGCGCGCGAACTTGGCACACTTGCGTTCGGCGCTCGAAGGCGCTTCCGCGGGAGTGCTCAACGCGGAGGGCGGATGGTATTCCGTGGTACAAATGCCGCGCACTCGGACCGAAGAGGAGTGGGCGCTGGAACTGCTCGGCGCACACGATGTATTGACGCAGCCCGGCTTCTTTTACGACTTCGAGTCCGAAGCGTTCCTGGTGGTGAGCCTGCTCACGCGGCCGGAGGAGTTTGCCGAGGGCGCGCGCCGTTTGCGCGCGGTTTTGTAGACTCGGATCATCCGGCAGACACGAGTGGCGATCGCATTGGGGGCGTTCCTGCTGGCCGGGGGTTGGTTCACACCGGCGCCGGCCGAAGGGCGGTTCGCCCTGACCATCGACAACATCATGCGCGGTCCGCAGCTTTACGGCTACGAGCCCACGCGGGTGCGCTGGTCGGGCGACAGCAACCGCATTTACTTCCAGTGGAAGCAGGCGAGCGATGCTCCGGAGAAGCCGCCCGACACTTACGTGGTGAACCGCGACAGTAGTGGCCTGCGCAAGTTGAGCGACGAGGATGCGCGGCTCGCGCCGCCTGGGTTGCCCTATGTGGCGGGGCGCTATACGCGCGATCGCAGCCGCATCGTGTGGGCCGCGGACGGCGACTTGTTCCTGTACGACTTCCGGACAGACAAAGGCCGTCAGCTTACGCGCACCGCGGACGCTGAGAGCAATCCGCAGTTCACGCTCGACGAGACACGGGTCGCATTTATGCGCGGTGGCAATCTGTACACGTTGTCGCTGGGCGATGGGGTGGTGGAGCAGTGGACCGAGATCCAGCCCCCGGGCTCTGGCGCCGGCGGCGGGTCAGGCGGCCCGGCGGGCAGCGGGGCTCCCCCGGAGGACAAAAGCCGCGCGCTCTCCAATCAGGAATTCCTGAAGCAGCAGGAGACGGAACTGATCGAGGCCGTGCGAGACCGCGCCAAGTTGAAAGAGGAAGAAGACGCCCGCCGCAAGAAGATTCACCCGCGCAAGCCGTTCGAACTGACGGGGCGGCAGACGGCGCAGCGGTTGCAGTTGTGTCCGGATGAGACCTGCGTGATCGCGCTGGTGGCCGATCGTCCGGCCGATGCCAAGCGCGAGCCGGTACCCAACTATGTCACCGAGAGCGCGTACGTGGAAGAGATCAACGGCCGCGCGAACGTCGGCGATTCACAGGCGCGAGATCGCATCGCAGTGCTCAATGCCACCACCGGCGAGGCCAAGTGGGTCGAGATGAGCCTCGGTAACCGCGATGTGCGGATCGAGTCTATCGAGTTCAATCCGCAAGGTACGCGCGCAGTGGTGCTGGCTACGGCGAGCGACAACAAGGACGCCTGGATCATGGCGCTCGATCCGGCTGCCGCGATGACCAAGGTGCTGTTCCAGGAACACGACGAAGCGTGGGTCAACGGGCCGCAGTCGTTGGGTTGGATGAAGGACGGCGAGTCGGTGTACTTCGTCAGTGAACGCGACGGCTACTTTCAGCTGTACACGCTCGCGGCCAAGGGGGGCGATTCGCCGCGCCAGTTAACCTCGGGTACTTTCGAAATTTCCGACGTGGACCTGTCGCGCGACGGGAGCACGTTCTACCTGACGACCAGCGAAGCCAACGCGGGCGAGCGGCGGCTGTATTCGATGAAGGCAACCGGGGGCGAGCGCACCGAGATCACGCGCGATCCGGGCGCCCATCGCGCCGTGCCTTCGCCGGACGGGAAGTATTTGGCTGACGTGTATTCGTACACCAACAAGCCGCCGGAATTGTACGCGGCGGAAAACCGTCCTGGCGCGGCGCGTGTGAAGCTCACCGATTCTCCTGCCAAGGAATTTTGGGAGTATCCGTGGCTGGACGCGCCAGTGGTTCAGATGCCGGCGCGCGACGGTGCGCGGATTCCGGCGCGTTTCTACAAGCCCTCCAACTACCGGGCGGGCGGGCCGGCCGTGGTTTTCGTGCATGGCGCGGGGTATTTGCAAAATGCGCACAAATATTGGTCCAGTTATTCGCACGAGTATTTGTTTCATCACTTCCTGATGGAGCATGGCTACATGGTGCTGGACATGGATTATCGCGGCTCGGCCGGCTATGGCCGCGACTGGCGCACGGCCATCTACCGGCACATGGGCGGCACCGATCTGAACGACAACGTGGACGGGGCGAAGTGGCTGGTGGCGCAGGGCGCCGATCCCAAGCGTATCGGGATCTACGGCGGAAGCTATGGCGGATTTATCACTTTAATGGCGATGTTCACCACGCCGGACGTGTTCGCGGCGGGCGCTGCGCTGCGGCCGGTGACCGATTGGGCGCACTACAACAACGGCTATACCTCGAATATCCTGAATGTTCCGCAAAAGGATGCGGAGGCTTATAAACAAAGCTCGCCGATTTACTTCGCCGAGGGGCTTAAAGGGGCGCTGTTGATTTGTCACGGGATGGTGGATACCAACGTATTCTTCCAGGACACGGTGCGGTTGACCGAGCGGCTGATCGAGCTGCATAAGGAGAACTGGTCGGTGGCGATGTACCCGGTGGAGGATCACGGTTTTGTGCGCGCGGCCAGTTGGGCCGACGAGTACAAACGCATCTTCAATTTGTTTGAGGCGAATTTGAAGAAGTGATGGGAGTGAGGCTTCAGTAGTAGTCGGCGCAACTCATGAAGTAGCCGCATTGGCCGCAGACCAGTTTGCACTTGATTTCGGTCAAGCGGCGGCTGCACACGGGGCAGTAGAGCAGAGGCTCATTCTCGCTGTACAATGCCGCGCGCGAATCATTGCTGCCAGGCGCGCGCGCTCACCACTCCGAATACGCCGTGCCCTCCAGGCTCTTCAGATCCGATCCGCTGCGAACGTCGAAGATGCCGGGCTGGGTTTGATCGACCATGCTAAGAGCATCCTCCATAACCAGACGCCAGCTCTGATTGTTTCCGGTGATGGGGTCGATGGGCACCGCGCGCAGGTACCCGTCGCTGACCAGGTCCTCCAGCGTCTGGGGGGCCTTCTTTTTATCGAAGGTGTACTCGTCGATGACCGTGCGCAGCGTGAACAGGTTGTTGTGGAGCAAGCTCTCCTTGGTGCGGAGCAGCGATTTCTGGTACAACGGCACGGCGATGGACACCAGAATCGAAATGATCGCCATGACGATCACCAACTCGATGAGGGTGTAGCCGCGGCGCAGCCATTTTCGGCGCAGCCCTACCCGGCGTGTCAGAGGGCCGATGCGGGCGGGCGCGTTACCAATCTTTGTACTGGGTTCCATCCCGCGCGCGCTCCATGCTCTTGGTGTAAACATCGAATACATTCTGGCCGCCCCAGCTGGTCGACGTGGGATCGTCCGACATGCTGCGCAAGCCCCACTCCCGCTTTCCGGTCATAGGATCGAGGGGGATGCGCCGCAAAAACTTAACTTTCTTGCCGTTCGCATCGCCGGAAAGCTTGACGCCCTCCACCAGCTGATCGAGCGACTCGGGGTAGCCCTCGGTGCCGATCTTGATCTGGAATTTTCCGAGGTTCGCGGCGTCCTTATAGTCGTCGATGGCTTTGCGAATCTCGCGCAGGGCGTACAGCAGTTCGCGCTCGCGGTCGCGGCGGACTTTGTAGCGGACCAGCGGGACGCTCATGGTGGCCAGCAGAGAGAGAATCGTGAAGGCCACGATCAGCTCGACTAAGGTTAAGCCGCGTTCTCCGCGGTGTGTTAAACCGCGTTCCCCGCGTGGCCCAGGCTGCAACCTGTGAGCCGGGGCGCTGCGCCGTTCCAACCACACCATCGGGTCGACTCCTAACTCCTACTGTACCGTCACGATCACATCGCCGGGGGTGGAGGCAATGGGCTGGTTCTGGGCATTTTGCAAACCGGCTTCCGTGATCGAGACGGCGCTGGTGCCCGCGCCGGTAGCCGTGAAGCTTAATGTAGCGGCGACGCCGGAGCCGGACACACCCGCCGATCCGGGAGCCCGCTTCAGAGTGACGGTTGCTTCGCCGGGGGCCTCGGCGGAGATCTGTTTATCCGTTGCGACCGTCACGCCACCGCGCGAGAGCAACTCGCCGGCAGCCACGTCGTTCAGGCGGAGCTTAGAAGCATCCCAGCGGAGATGCAGCGGCGCTACTCCGGTAGTCGCATCGGGGACGCCGTCCAACTGGACGTTAATGGTGAAGGGCGTGTCGCGGGGGACCATGACCGCGGCAGGCAGGAAGCGTACGCGGGGCGCTCCGCCGGCGGGGACAGCGGCGGGAGCGGCTCCAGGCGCCGGAGGCAGCCCGGGAATGGGCGGCGGGACCGGCGCGGGTGCGGCGGCCGCAGGTTCGGGTTTAGCGGGGGCCGGGGGTGGCGCACCCGCCGGGGTCGGCAGACCGGCTGGAGTCGGCACGGGCACCGGCGTTGGCACGGGCACGGGAGTTGGCGCTCCTGCCGGGTTTGGCACCGCCGTTGGAGCAGGTGCGCCTGCCGGGCTTGGCGCCGCCGCTGCGGCCGCCGGAGTTGGCGTGGGCGCCGGGGCATCTTCCGGGTGCGGCGCGTAGCTTAACTTCACCACCTGATCCGACCCGGCGTAGATGCCGCGCAGGTTCTCGGGCGAGTAGTCCGGCGTCCGCACGATGTGCGGGATCAGGGCGATCATCAGTTCCTGGCGGTCCTTTTCGGTGTGGTTGGTGCCGAAGATGTTGCTCAGCACAGGGACGTTCGTCAGACCCGGAAAGCCGCTGACATTGTGCGTATCCTGAGTTTCACTCAGGCCGCTGAGGATGTTCACTTCGCCTTCCCGCAGGCGAATGTCGGCGATGCTCTTGCGCTGCCCGATAACCGGCTGCGAAAGCCCGCCGCTGCCGCCGATGGTGATGTAGGATTTCACCGCGGACACCGTGATTTCGATATGCAGCGTGACTTCCTCGCGGTTGTGCACTTGCGGCGTCAGGTCGACGGTGACGCCGGTATCGGCGAATTGGAATTGGGTGGACACCAGCGGGCTGACGCCCACCGTGCCGACGCCGGGCTGAAAACTTCCCGTCGCGTAAGGAATGCGGTCGCCGATCTGCAATTGAACCTTCATGCCGTCGGAGGCGCGCAGTTGCGGACGGTTGATCACTTTGGTGCGGTTATCGCTCAGCATGGCCTGCAGCAGCGCGCCCGGCAAAGTAGTCGAGAAGTCGGCGCTGGCGATGTGCCCCAGGCTGTTCAGACCAATCGCCGAAGTGGTGGACGTAGTAGGCGTGGTAGGGGTGGGCGTGAGCCCCGCGCCGCCGGCGGTGCCGGTGCTGGTGGGCGTAGTGCCGGTGGTGTTCAGAGCGATGGAAGTCCGGGGAGTGAAATTAATGGGCAGTCCGGAGGTTGGCAGGTTTGCCAGCGCCGCCCCCAGATCGCGCGTTCGCGCGCTGTCGGTTTCCATCACGATGACATCCACCACCACCTCGGACTTGGGTTTATCCAAATCGCGCACCAGCTTTTCGGCCAGCGCCACCTGATCCACCGTGCCGCGCACGACCATGGCCTTCTGGGCGTTGTAAGTGAACACGCGCCGGATTTCCGCCACGGTGCGGATAGCAGTGGCGATTTCCTGGAATTCCTGGGTGGAGGTGGCGTTAGTGACATAGAACACCTTCACCACCTCGTCTTCGTAGTCCCTGCGCTTGGTGACGTTGTCCTCGGTGACGAAAATCGTAGTGGCGGAGATCGGTTTCCAGAAGGTGCGCGTCAGCACAGCCAGGTAATCGAACGCCTGTTCCACCGACGTGGCACTCAAATCCACGTTGAAACCGCGAGTCGGCGGCGTGTATTGGGAATCGAACACCACGTTGATGCCGGCCAATTTGCCCACGGTCTCAAACAGCACTCGCGGCGGCTGATTATTCATCTTGAGCGGCGGCACCTGCGCGATCACCGGCTTGAGCTCGGGCGGCGCCTGCATGGAGCTGACACGCGCGTCTTCCTGGCGGCGTGTGCGCTCATACGGGGTCAGACCCTGATCCTGGCTGCTGGCCGGGGGTTGTTGCAGCATCTGCTGCGTGCGCTTGAGCTCTTGTAGGGCGATGGCCGACGCGGGATCGGCCACGATGGCCTTCTGAAATTCCTGGATGGCCTCGGCGGATTTGCCCTCATTGCGCAGTTTCAGGCCCTTGTTGACGTGCACCTGCCCACTCTGGAAGCGGGAACGCCGCATGCCGATTAGGTAGCTCTGGTCGGAGGGATCCAGGTCCAGAGCTTTTTGATACAGGTCGACGGCTGTGTCCCAGTCCTGTTTCAATTCGGCGGTCTCGGCGTCCTTGAAGTGCTTGTCGGCCTTCTTGTTACCGGCGTCCAAGGTCGAGCACAGGGCCAGCGTCAGGATCGCCGCCCCAAGACGTAAGTGTTTGCGCGTCATTGTTTTACCGGGCGTTACCGAGGCTCTCGTGCTACACTTTGGATCAAGCCTCAAAAGGTACGACGCAGGATCGGGCCAGCGCGTGGAAGCCAAAATCAAGATTCTGAGCGACAACCGGACCGCCAGCCACCTCTATGCCCTGTCGGACCGCGTGGAAGCGGGGCTGGTGCTGAGCGGAACCGAGGTCAAATCGGCGCGCGATGGCAAGATCCAGCTCAAGGAAGCTTACGCCGAGGTGTCGGGCAACGAAGCCTGGCTGGTGAACGCCCACATCGGGCAGTATTCGCACGGCAACATCATGAATCACGAGCCCACGCGGAAGCGCAAGCTGCTGCTGCATCGCGCCGAGATTGGGAAGCTGCACCAGGCGATTCGCGAGCGCGGGTTGACGCTGGTCCCGACCAAGCTGTATCTAAAGAATGGGTTGATCAAGGTGGAAATCGCCATCGGCAAGGGCAAGAAGTTGCACGACAAGCGCGAAAGCGAACGGGCCCACGAGATGCAGGCCGAGGCGCGCGCGGCGATCGGGCGGCGGGCGCGGTAGCAACGCGCTTCACAGCCTTGAGATCTCTCGCATCTGAGCCGGTTTTCGAAGACCGATGCTCGCGTTGTTAGCGAAATCCGCAGTTTTAGCCTGACGTCTATGCGCTCCACCCAGCATTTTCTCATTGAAGGATGAGCCTGAAGGATAGGCAAGCTGGCGGGGCTCCTTTCTGCGATTTTGGCGAGCGGGGATGGGGTCC
>Ga0209517_10002558_pt1 | contig 25384 bp, 23 predicted proteins | sample PeaSoiMetSII2010_FD_187695 | JGI IMG/M metagenome (GOLD analysis project Ga0209517, IMG submission 187695) | Peat soil microbial communities from Weissenstadt, Germany - SII-2010 (SPAdes) (version 2) | ecosystem: Environmental > Terrestrial > Soil > Wetlands > Peat | place: Germany... | reverse complement strand
CCATTGTCATGAAATAACCAGCTCAATCGGCGGCAACCGCTCCCTTACGGTCGCGGCTCTGAGAGCGCATCGGAGCCGCGACCGTAAGGGAGCGGTTGGCACGGTTATTTCGCGACGAGCGCTAAGCTGTCAACTTTGCGGGACGAGGGGCTCCAAGACCGCCTCCAGATCTTTTCGCCGGATCCGAATCGCGCGCTCTCCCGCCAGCCGATGCGCCGGCAGCTTGCCGGATCGGATGTAAGCGCGCAATGTCTGTACGTGGATGCCCAGAACCTCGGCAGCCTCTTCCGGACTCAGATACTCGCGAGCCACGCGAGATCCGGACTCTCCACCTCGCCCCGCGGGAGCCGCCTTCTCCAACTGCGCCACCGCCGCCCGCCAGCTTGCACTGGTAATTCCGTGGGCTCGCTTCAAATCGCCCATCAGGCCTGATTCTTCACCGGCAAAAGCAGCCAGCACGTGATCGACACGAATCGAGGCGGCGCCGTCCGCTTTGGCGATTCGCGCCGCGCGGTCAAAGATCTCTACCACTGGGTCCGAATACCTGACTTTGATGCCACTCTTTACGCTGGGTTGGAGCCAGTCGACGCCCAGCGCCTCCAGATCCAGAGTCCAAGGCCCCAATTGAACGATTCCGAATTGTGAAATCGTATGTAAACATCCTAAAAGCAGGTCATCCGCGCCAACCTCCTCGCGATTGCCTGCTTTGGCTCGGGTCATAGCGAAAGCAGCGGCTAATTCGGCTCCTCTCATCGGCTCGTTTAATAAATCTTAAACAACGTTAAGCTATCTTATACTATCTGTCAACAACTTTCTAAGAGAATTCCGGCCCGGCTGCCGACCTCTTTCGGAGGCATGAAAAGAGCCGACCCGTGCGATGCCGGGATCTGCGAAAGTGATTATTGCAGGGCTCGCGGAACTTTTTACCTTTTTCTCGCCTTCACCGGGTGCTATAATTCAACGGCAGAAAGGGGATTTTGTGAAGAGGAAACTCCTAATTATTGCCGCCGCGATTGGTGCGTTTACCCTGCCTCTGATGTCGCAGGAGGTCAGCGCCGGCATCACCGGTCGTGTTACCGACCCATCCGGGGCCTCCGTCGTGAGCGCCACGGTCACCGCCAGAGATCTGGATCGCCAGACTCTCTGGCCAACCAAAACGAATGAAGACGGCATCTACGCCTTTCCGCGCATACCGAACGGGCGGTACGAGCTGAAGGTGGAATCGCAAGGCTTCAAGACCTACATCAACCCTGATATCGTCCTCGAAGTAAACCAGCGTGCCCGCGTGGATGTGCCGCTGGAAGTCGGGGCCATCACCGAAAGCGTCTCCGTCACCGGCGAGGCTCCGATCCTGCAAACCGACACCACCCAGGTGGGCACCACCATTCCCGCCACCCAGATCGATCACACGCCGCTCATCAGCCGCAACCCCGTCGCCCTGTCTTTGCTGACCGCCGGCGTCACCAATCCCGATCCGTCCAGCTTCAACAGCGGCCAGCGCGGCACCGGCGGCGGCCGTCCCTATGTGAACGGCAACCGCGAGGAAGCCAATAACTTCATGTTGGACGGCGTGGACAACAACTTCACCTCCGACAACCTGGTCTCCTACCAGCCCAATCCCGACGCCATTGAAGAGTTCAAGCTGATCACCAATAACGCCTCCGCCGAATTCGGCAACTTCCAGGGCGGCATCATCAACGTGATCATGAAGTCCGGCACCAACCAGTATCACGGCGATGTTTTCGAGTATTTCCGCAACGACAAGCTGAACGCCAACAACTGGGCCAACAACTGGAGCGGACCGGCTCCCGGCGTACCCGTCGCCCGCCCGGCGCTGCGCTGGAACCAGTTCGGCGGCACGATCGGCGGACCCATCTTCAAGGACAAGCTGTTCTTCTTCCTCGATTACCAGGGCTTGCGGCGAACAACTCCGCCCTCGGTCTCCTCCGCGGTCATGATGCCGACCGCCTGGCGCACCGGCGATTTCTCGGCGCTGCTCGATGCCACGCAAACCGGCGGCAAGGTCATCCAGCTCTACAATCCGTTCTCGCTGGACGCCTCCACGGGGAACCGTGCTCCGTTCCCGAATAACGTCATGCCCCAGAGCCTGCTGGATCCGGCGGCAGTCAAGCTGATGAGCAGCTCGTTCTATCCCCAGCCGCAGTTCAGCCGCTTCACCACGGCCAACTTCTACTACCAGTCGTGGAGCTACCTGTACAGCGACCAGGGCGACATGAAGCTGGACTGGCGCCCCAACGACAAGGACTACTTCACCGCCCGCATCTCCAAGGGCCGCCAGGATAATCCTGGCTACAACAACATGCCGATCTTCTACGGCAGTTTCAACATCGCGCCCTTCCAGAACGGCGTGATCAACTGGACGCGCACGATCAGCACCAGGATGGTCAATGAACTCCGCGTAGGCGTCAACAATGTGGACCAGTGGAACGGCGGGGCGGATGAAGGCCTCGGCAACCTGGCGCAGTCGGTCGGCATCCAGAATGCCGGCCCCGGCCTGCTGGCCATCGGCGCGGCCATCGGCAACGGCGGCGGTTTCAACTACATCCGCAGCATTGGCAGTGCCAACATCGGCTTCCAGCAGTTTTTCAACAATACCACCTGGCATTACGCCGATAACCTGACCATTACCCGTGGACGCCACATGATGAAGATGGGCGGGCAGATCCTGCGCGAGTGGATCAACGCGTTCTACGCCAGCAACAGCGGCCGTTCCGGCGGCATCGACTTCGGCGGGCGCTTCACCGCGCAGAACGCTCTCAACCCCACCGGAACGGCCCTGATCGGCGAGGCCGATTTCATGCTGGGCCTGCCCGACGATATCGCCCTGGGGCTCCAAGGCAACACCTGGGGCCACCGCTCCACCGATTGGGGCCTCTACTTCCAGGACGACTGGCGGGTCACCAACAACCTCACCCTGAACCTCGGTCTGCGTTGGGAGTACCATTCGCCCTGGGTGGAAGTCGAAAACCGCCAGTCGAATTTCAACGAGTGGACGGGCCAGTTAGAGTTGGCCGCTCCGCTGCCTGCCAATCTGGCCGCGCCCCCCGGACCGGCGCCGATCGTCTACCACAATCGCGCCCTCTACGAGCCTTACAAAAAGGACTTCCAGCCGCGTGTCGGCTTCGCCTGGACGCCCGATTTCCTCAACAAGAAGATCGTGTTCCGCGGCGCTTACACCATCTCCTCCTACCTGGAAGGAACCGGCACCAACCTGCGCGAAACGCTTAATCCGCCGTTTAACCACGAGTCCGAAACACGCTACAACCTCTCGGGGCAGAACCCGCTCCCCGGCAGCACGCTCGATCAGGGCCTCGCCGGCCTCGGCGCCAAAGATCCCTATGCCGCAGCCACCATCCGCCTCTGGGATCCGCTCGACCGTCCCGCCGACGTCCAGCAGTGGAACCTCTCCATGGACATCCAGGTGCCCAAGCAGAACGTGCTGACGGTCGGCTATGTCGGCCAGCATGGCGATCACCTGATGGTGGCGATGCCCTATCTGCAAAACCAGTTGGTCAACGGCCAGGTGGTCCTGGGTCCCTATTTATCCGGCAACCCGGTTCTGCGCGCCGAAATCGGCCAGATCTCCGGCACGGCCTCCATCGGCAGGCAGGGCTATAACGCGCTCCAGGCCACCCTGCGCAAGCGCTTTGCCGCCGGGCTGGAATACCAGGTGGCCTTCACCTACTCGCACGGCATGTCGGATTCCATCGGCTATTATGGCCAGGGCGGCCAGGCCGGCAGCCAGTCGGCCTACTGGCAGAATCTCTATTGCCAGGCGTGCGAGATGGGCCCCACCTACTTCGACGAGAAGTTCATGTTCGTGCCGTCGTTCACCTATCAGCTTCCCTTCGGCCGCGGCCGGCATTTCGGGTCGGCTTGGAGCAAGCCGGTGGATAGCTTGGTCGGCGGCTGGCAGCTCGGCGGCGTCTACACCGCGCGCACCGGCTTCCCGCTCACCATCAAGATGAGCGGCGACCCCTCCGGCACCGGCGCACGAAGCTTCCGCGCTAACGTGATCGGCACTCCGAACGACCCGCACATCATTGGGCCGGGCGCCCTGTACCTCGACCCATCCGTATACGCGCAGCCGGCCTTGCATACGTTCGGCAATGCGGGCAACGGGATCGTGCGCGGCCCCGGCATGAGCCGGTTCGACCTTTCGCTCAGCAAGCAGTTCCACCTCACCGAACGGAAGTTCTTCGAGCTGCGCGGCGAGGCCTTCAACCTTACCAATTCGCCGATCTTCCAAAGCCCGGCGTCGCAGACCATCACGTCCACGCTGTTCGGCCAGATCCGCAGCTCGCAAGGCGAGCGCAACATGCAACTCGCCGCGAAGTTCTACTTCTAGCCGGAGCTAGCTGACGACCCTGTAGCGTAACGGGCGCGGCGCGCCACCGGACAGAACCAGGAGCCGGTCGCGCGCCGCGCCCGTTTTGCGTCAGTACATTTGAAAGGCACCGGCGGCAAGACCGCCGGCGTTACCAATGGGTATGCTGTACTTGGGAGGCGGCATGTTGACTCAAGGTCCTGCCAAGAAGGTCACGATCTTTATCAACGAAGACACCCAACACCACATGGCGTCGTTGCACGATTCCATCATGACGTTTCTCATGCACAAGGGAATCTCGGGCGCCACGGCCACCCGCGCTTTCTCGGGATTCGGCTCGCACCAGATGTTGCACACCCCCAAGATCGAAGTGCTGGCGCAGCACCTGCCCATCCGTATCGAATTCGTGGACACGCCGGAGAAAGTGGAAGAAGTGCTTCCAACCCTCTATGAAATGGTGTCCGACGGCCTCATCGAGGTGCAGGACACCAACGTGATCCGGCACGCGCGCAAGTCGCCCAAACCGGAGCCGAAGCTTCCCCACGAGCGCCAGGACGCCCAGGCCAAACTGCTCCGCGTCTTCCTCGGAGAGGCGGACAAGTGGCACGACGAGCCGCTCTATGATGCGATTGTGAAAAGGCTTCGCATGCTGGATATGGCCGGCGCCACTGTGTACCGCGGCATTCTCGGGTATGGCGCCAAGGGCCATCAACACAAGCAGAGTTTTTTCCACGTGTCGCGCGACATGCCGATCATGGTGTCGGTCATCGACAGCGCCGAAAAGATCGCAACCGCCGCCGAGGCGATCGAAGGGATGCTGGAGGACGGTCTCATCGTGATCTCCGACGCCGCCATCGTGCGGTTGGTGCGCAGCCACAACCTGACGGAGGCTTCCGATGCTACAGGCTCAAAGCGCTGAGATCTTGCGCATTCACGTTTCGGAGAGGGATCGCGATCAAGGCAAGCCATTGTACGAAGCGATTGTCGCCAAGTGCCGCGAATTGAAGATCGCCGGAGCCACCGTTTTCCGCGGCCTGGAAGGCTACGGGGAAACCGCGGAGATGCACAAAGCGCACCTGGTGCACAGCGACCGCCCCATCGTGATCACCGTCGTCGATACCGCGGAAAATATCCGGCGCCTTATCCCGGTAGTGGCCGGGATGATGGACACCGGCCTCATGGCGACCTCCGCGGTTCAGATGATCCGCGTCCAGAAGAGCGCCGCGACCGAACGCTAGTGCGCGCCGACCGTCTCTTCCACCGGAACAAACGGACTGATCAAATTGCCCCGGCCGTCGAAATCGAAGTCGATGGTGGCTTCGATTTCGACGAGCGGGTTCCCTTCCATCTCGGCGCGCACGTTTTCGCTCACGGCGAGGCGCACCAGTTCCATGGTGTTGCGGATCCAGCCGTACGTCACCTGCGACAGATCCAGCTTGCCTACCGTGGGAGCGATGCGCTCGAGGCATTCCCGGTCGGTGCGGAAGTGGATGGGCGTGCGGATGGCGGCCGGCGTGTTGGCCGTCAGCGAGTTGATCAGGGTCGGTTCCCAGTTGATGCGGTCCACCAGGCGGTTCGTCACCACGTCGGCCATCCCCAGGCCCACCGCGCTGTTGTAGGTCAGCTCGCTCAGATCGCGCAAAAAAAGCCGCTGGAACCGCGGCACGCCGGGCCAGGGATTGTACTCCCCGTTGACCGCGCGGTTCACCACCTTGGTGTCCATTCCGGCGCCGCTGATGTTCTTGCCGATTTCGTCCAGGATGAGAATGTCCAGGTCCGCCGGAATCTTCGCCATCCAGGATTTCACCAGCGCCAGGTTCTCCTCCTCGCGCTGCTCCATCAGCTCCACCGGCACGGCGTCCAGCTTTCCGGTGTTGTGGTAAGCGTCCTCCAGGATGGCCAGACCGCCCAGGATCTTGCCGGACTTCAGCACCTGCCGTCCGATGCTGCGGATCACGTGCTCCAGCCCGAGACGGTACGCATAGGCGTGGTACCGCTGTGCACCGGCGAACTTGCCGAGCCCGATCGCCAGCATCTTGAAAAGACCGCTTTCGATCTTGCCATCGAAATCGGTGTGCCATTTGACCCGGCCCACCAGCATGACACCGTCGGAATCGTAGGCCGCCCGGTCCATGAAGGCTTCGATGCCGTCGGCGGTCTTGCCGAGCGAGACCACCTCGAGCTGGCTGACCACCGGGCAGCCCATGGCGGCCTCGGTGATGCCGTAGTGCGCCAGCACGTCGGCCTGCCCCTCGGCCGAGGCGGCGCCGTGGCTGCCCATGGCCGGGAACAGGAACGGCTGCATCCCTTGATCTTTCCAGTACCGGACCGCGTTCCGGACGATGGTGGCGATCTGGTGGATGCCGCGGCTGCCCACTCCGATGGCCACGCGCGACCCGGGTTTCAACCGCGCGGCAAAGCCGGAGGCCGTAAGCTGCTTGTGGACTTCGGCGGCGATATCGGGAATGCGGCGGTCGGGAAATTTTTGGCGGACGACGAGAAGACGGGGAAAAGTCATGATCGCTTTTATTTTATGCTGAAAACAGGCTGCCATGCCGATCCGTTACGACAACCGGAAATACTACGATGCGCGCTGGCGGAAGTTGCGCCTGTTGGTGATCGAGGCCGCCGGGAATGTTTGCGAGCGGTGCGGCAAGCCCCACCGCCTGCTGAACGTGGCGCATCTGCAGCACGATCCCGCCGACCAGCGGTTCCTGGCCGTGCTTTGTCCCAGTTGCCACTCCCGGAACGACACCCCGCAACGAATTGCCATGACGCGGCGCACGCGCGCCCAGAAACGCGGCCAACTCTGGCTCACCGACGAGATTCGTCTGGCTCCGTTTCCCGTGCGCACGTGGCCTTTGTGGCTGCGTCAGATGGATCTGTTCTAAACACAGCCTTCAGCGGCCAGCGGTCGGCGGTCAGCCAACCCTGCCGATGGGTTCGGGCTTCGCCGGGTGAGGACGCGGTCGCCGGGTCAGGACTTCCCGAACCCGTTAGCACCCGGCGGCGGCAGTGAAAGGTCCGGCGGCCTTGTCCGGGGGTATAGTTGAAGGATGCCAAGGATTCACGTACTTTTTCTCTTATTGGGCTCCGCGGCCATGGCGCAAACGATCGCGCCGGGGACCGTCCAGGCCGTCGGCAGCGCCACCATCTTCTTCACCCCCAACCAGGCGCAATTCACCGTGGGAGTAGTCACGCAAGGCGCCACGGCACAGGACGCCGCGCAACGGAATGCGACGCTGTCGACGACTGTGCAGAACGCGCTCAAGTCCGCGCTAGGCACTAATGGAAACATACAGACCACGAGCTATTACGTGGAGCCTCGCTCCAGCAACGCGCCAACTCCCGTGATCGTCGGCTATACGGCCACTAACACGGCGCTCGTGACCACTTATGACCTTTCCATAATCGGAAGCTTGATCGACACCGCGACCCAGGCGGGCGCGAATAACATCGGCGGCGTATCATTCGGCTTGCAGAACCCCGATCCCTACATCCAGCAGGCGCTGACCGCCGCGGCGAAGCAGGCACTGGCCCGCGCCGGGGCCATCGCGGCGGGCGTAGGCGGAACGGCCGGCAAAGTTGTCTCCGCGGTGCAAGGCTCGTCGTACACACCGATAGCCGCTCCCGCCCCTGTCGCCGGCGCCGGCGATACCACACCGATCCAGAGCGGCTCGGTCAGCGTGAGTGCCAATGTCACGGTGGTTGTGCAGTTGGGGCAATAGAAAACAATGGCGACCGAAGAGACAGCCACACTCGGCGGGGGCTGCTTCTGGTGCCTGGAAGCGGTGTACAACGAAATGGAGGGCGTGGTCTCGGCCATCTCGGGGTACATGGGAGGCCACCTCGATAACCCCAGCTACCACGATGTTTGCACCGGGCGGACCGGACACGTGGAAGTCGTACAGGTGACGTTCGATAGCGAAGTCAGGTCGTACCGCGAGGTCCTGGAGGTCTTTTTCGCGATCCACGACCCGACATCGCGCGACCGTCAAGGGAACGACGCCGGCCCGCAGTATCGCTCCGTCGTCTTTTATCACGATGACCGGCAGCGGGCCGCGGCTCAGGAATTGATCCGCGAGCTGGATGCCGGGGAGATCTGGCCGCGGCCGATCGTCACGGAGGTCCGGCCGGCGTCCACGTTCTACACAGCGGAGGACTATCACCAGGAGTACTTCCGGAACAATCCGCAGCAGGCATACTGTTCGTTCGTGGTGGCGCCGAAGGTGCGGAAGTTCCGCGAGAAATTTGCGGGGAAGCTGCGGCGGCGGGAGATGTGAAAACGACCTAATGCCGCTACCTGAGCCGGGGAGGCCGTAGACAGGGTCGCAAGCAGCAGATTCGTCTTCATCGCCGTTCTCCTTTTTTTCTCGAGCTCGATCGCTCTCAACCTGAAACGCGACGGATCGGGAAAAAGGGGAACCGAGCCGCGCGCGTCAGCAAGCGTTCCCGCAAGACGTTCCATTCCTGGAATCGCCCGGAAAACCGGAGGGATCGTGCCGGAGAAATTCGCGTAACTCTCGTGGATTCAACATCCACGTCCCTGAGAAGCGGCCGAGACTGCCGGATTTGGGCGGCCCGAACATGCAAACAGAATCTAATTAAGATCTTCGTGATCTTAATGCTTGAAATTATACTGGGATCCGGTTAAAGTAATCCTAATCTCTAGTTCGGGAGGTTGGTGTCTGCTCCACTTGCTTCTGCGGTGGATGCAATTTGTTCGCGGCTGTCCGCGAGGAAGTCCAGGCGGAAGTTTGCCGGAAAGGTGGATTACGGAAGCAGGTAAGACCGTAGTCCAGGTTTTGGTATTGCTTGGGGCTCCGCTGGGCTGTTCTGTGCTTCCGACAGACATAAAACGGCGCGTCTCCGAGGCATTGTGCATGACGCGAGCGGGGCTAATGTGCCAGGCGAGAAGGTAGTGGTGGCCAATATCCGGACGCAGGTGTCCAGCCAGGCTGCGTCCAACGCCATCGGTCTCTGCGTGTTGGCTGCGTTACCCCCGGGCATCTATTCGCTCACTGGCGAGGCGGCGGGGTTCCACAAGACCTCCGTCTCGGGCATCGAATTAGCTAACTCGTCTATCGAGAGGGATACAAAATGAGAAGACTTTTGTGGGTCGTAGCCTTTCTTACGGCCGCGCTCGGGTGGTGCCCGGCGTATGGCCAGGTTCTGAGTGGGTCTTTGGCCGGGACGGTGACGGACCCGACCGATGCCAGTATTCCGGGCGCCGCGGTCACGGCCACCAACCTGGATACCGGCAAGGTTTACAACGAAAAAACCGACGCCAAAGGCGAATACGCGTTCACCAACCTGGAGAACGGATTCTACCGGGTTGCGGTGGAGCACCCCGGATTCGCCAAGTTTACAGTGGAACGCGTCCAGGTGTTCGTTTCGCAGCCGAGTCGCTTGGATGCCAGGCTGGAGATCGCGTCCACCGGCATCGAAGTAGTGGTGCAGGCGCAACTGTCGACGGTACAAGCCGAATCGGTAGAGATCAAGAACTCCGTGGAGCGGGCGCAGTTGGACAACATGCCGCTGCCCACACGCAATCCGCTGGATCTGGTGAAGACGTTTGCCGGCATCCTGACGCCTAACGTGGGCGGTGTGACGGGCGGCGACGCATTCGTGCATGGCCTGCGCGGCAACACCACCGACCTCACACAGGACGGTATAAATGTTCAGGACAACTTTGTGAAGACCAGCGCGTTTTTCGCCCTGAGCGCGCCGGTGGCGGATTCGATCGGTGAGATCAACGTGACCGTCGGCGGCGTGGGGGCGGATGCCGGATTCGGTTCGGCGCAGGTCTCCATGGTGACGCAGCGCGGCGCCAACGATCCGCACGGCTCGGTCTACTGGTTTGAGCGTAACAGCTTCCTGAACGCCAACACCTGGTTTAACAACTTGAGCGGCACACCGCGGCCATTCCAGTTGCAGAATCGATTGGGGGCAACCATCGGCGGGCCGGTATGGCTCCCCAAGATCTACCACGGCAAGAACAAGACCTTCTTCTTCTTCGCCTACGAAGCCTACCGCGAGCCGCGCTCCCAGCCCCGCGTTCGCACCGTGATGACCACCTCCGCGGAGCAGGGCCTGTTCACCTACTCACCGACGACGGGCGGCGGTCCGGTGACCGTGAACCTGCTGAATATCGGAACCATCGGAAACACCGGCCAGAAGCCTGCCGTCAACAGCACCGTGATGGGCATCTACACCAAGTACGTGCCCCAGTCCGGGTACACGGACGCGGGCTGCGGCAGCGGTGACGGCGTCAACATCCGCTGCGTTGCCTTGAACCTGGGCGGCGTCAACAACCAAACCCGCTACACCGTGCGGGCCGACCAGCAGATCACCCAGAAGCATTCGCTCGAATTCGTGTTCAACGAGTCCTTATACAACACCGCGCCGGATTTTCTGAACAGCAATGAGCCGCAGTTCCAGGGGGCACCCTGGAGTGGCGGACAGGTTTCGACCCGCCAGGTCTTTGTGTGGGCGCTGCAATCGACATTCAGCTCGAACAAGACCAACGAGTTTCGCGTGGGGTTCCAACGCGCGCCAGTGGATTTCGCGTATGGCAACACCTTCAGCGAGACCGGCGGCAACCAGATCCTCTATTCGACCGTCACCAGCCCGATCATGACCAGTACGAACTTTCCGCAAGGGCGCAATACGCCGGAGCGACAGTTCATCGACAACTTCGCCTGGGTGAAGGGCACGCACCAGATGCGCTTTGGCGGGGAATACCGATGGCTGGTGGCTAACTCGTATTTGTACAACACGGTGTATCCGCGGGTCACGGTCGGTTCGAACGCGTCTAACCCCAACAACCTGAGTACGGCGACGCTGCCGGGCATCAGCGCAGCCGAGCTGACGCTGGCCAACTCGGTGTTCAACAACATCACCGGCATGCTCGGCTCCATCTCGGCGGGGTTCAACCACACGTCGCCAACCTCCGGTTACGTGCAGGGAGTTCCCGAGCAGTACACGCCGGTGCAGCAGAACCTGGCGTTCTACTGGCAGGACTCGTGGAAGGTGAGGAGGAACCTGACCGTGCAGTACGGCACGCGCTGGGAATACCAGGGGCCATACGATGCGCGCAACGGGCTGGTCCTGCTGCCGCAGAACCAGATTCAGAGCCTTTTTGGCCCGACGCCGATCGGGGGGTATTTCCAGCCGGGCAACACCAATGGCGCTACCGACGTGCCGCTGACCTTGCAGGGAGGGAGCAATGGAAAGCCGGTGACGAACCGCGACATGAATAACTTCGCGCCGTTCCTGGGCATCGCGTACTCTCCGGGGGAGGACAACAAGACCGCCATTCGCGCCTCCTTCTCGACGCACTATGTGCAGGACGGATTCACCTTCTGGACGCCGGCAACCACCGCCAATACGGGTCTGTTCAGCACCTTCACGAACAGCACGCCCACGGGTGTCTTCAGTTCGACCAGCCAACAATTGCCGACCCCCACTACCAACGGCTCCTTCCCGGTCTCGCAAGTGACCAACTGGATCAACGGCGGCGGCGCCGTGGCCATGACGGCCTTCGATCCGAACCTGCGCACTCCTTACGTGTTCGAATGGAGTTTGGGAATTCAGCGCGAGCTGCCGACCCGCACGACCCTCGAGGTGCGATACGTCGGAAACCACGCGGTGAAGCAGTTTCGGAGCTGGAGCGCTAACGAGTTGAACCTGGGCTCGAACGGACTCCTGCAGGAATTCCTGAATGCCCAAAACAACTACAACATCAACGTCGCGAACAAAATCAGCGGCACTTTCGCCAACAGCGGATTGGCGGGGCAGGTGGCGACTCCGCTGCTGGATAAGATGTTTGCGGGGGTGGCAACCAGCGCGGGCTACGGCAGCAGTACCTTCATCACCAACCTGACGCAGAACAACGTCTACGCGATGTTCAACTCCATTCGCACGTCGCCCACGTACCGCACCAACATTCTGGGGACGAACGCCAATAACCCGACGGCGTTCCCGCTGAACTTCTTCGTGGCGGATCCGTGGGCGACGAATGCCAACGTGGTCAACAACGCGGGCAAATCGTACTTCGACGGTCTGGAAGTGGAAGTCCGGCGCCGTTTCACCAGCGGCTTTTTCATGCTGGCCAACTACTCGTTCAGCAGAGGGATGGCGGATACGACCATCACCGAATCCCAGGGTGAAGGCCAGAACTATCAGTCGCTGGCCAATACGGGGCTCGATAAGTTCCGCTCGGCGATCGATGTGCGGCATTCGTTCGCGTTGACGGCCTCCTACCCGCTGCCGTTCGGGCGCGGAAAGAGGTTCGGCAACGGGATGCCGCGGATTGCCGATGCGATCGTGGGTGGGTGGAGTCTCAACGCGTTCACGCACTGGTCGACGGGTGGCCCGTTCAGCATCACCTCGCGTACCACGAGAGGCTCGGGCTTGACGCAAACGGCGGTAATCCAGAACCTGACGACGGCGCAGTTGCAGGCGAACATTGGCGTCTACCGTACCGGCAACGGGGTGTACTGGCTGAATCCGGCGCTGGGCCTGAACACGATCAAGGGGTCGACCAGCACGGTCAACTTCTGCACGGCCGGCCAGACCACTCCCTGTTTCGCCGTGCCGGGTGCCGGCCAGTTCGGCAATACGGCCTTCGATGGTTTCACGCTCCCGCGGTTTTTCGATCAGGACTTCTCCGTGCTGAAGGACTTCCGGATCTATGAGGGTCTGAAACTGCAGCTTCGCTTTGAGGCGTTCGACGTATTCAACAACGCCAACTTCGCGGGACAGCAGACGAGCCTGGACTCCACGACCTTCGGGCAGTTGACGTCGACGTTCGACACGGCGCGCGGAGGTGGCGTCACCGGGCGTATTATGCAGTTCGGAGTTCGGGTGACGTTTTAAGGACTCCGGTTCCGGAGGCGTTCGGGTTGCTCGGCAGCCCGGACGCCTCTTCTGTTCTACTGCCCGCTCGCCTTTTTCACCAGCCGGATCTCGAATAATTTGGGCCAGCGCTTTCCGGTGACGAAGAGCCGGTCGTGCGCCGCATCGTAGGCGATTCCGTTCAGCACGTCGGTCTGCATGGGGCCGCTTTCGATGCGGTCGGAAGGAAGCAGCAGGCCGGTGAGATCGATCCAGCCGGCCACCTTGCCCGTCGCCGGGTTGATCCGCGCGATCCGGTCCGTCTCCCAGACATTGGCGTAGATCTCGCCCTTCACCCATTCCAGCTCGTTCAACTTCGGAACGGGCTGTCCGTCGGATGTGACCGTGAGCCGGCCGGTTTCCTTCAGCGTTTCCGGGTCCCAGAAGCGCAGTGTCGCCGTGCTGTCGTCCATGATGATGCGCTTGCCGTCGGTCGTGAACGCCCAACCCTCTCCGTAGTACTTGAACTCGCTGCGCACCTGGAAGGTGGCCAGGTCGTAGACAAAGCCCACCTCGGTGGTGTAGGTCATCTGGTACAGCTTGTCCTTCCAGTTGATGATTCCTTCGCCAAAATACTGGCCGGGAACGTCGTGTTTCTGGACCACTTCACCCGTCTCCAGCTTCACCTTGCGAACCGAAGACTGACCCTCCAGCCCGGTGCTCTCGTAGAGGAACCCGTTCAGGTAGAACAGCCCCTCGGTGAAGGCCGTCCTGTCGTGGGGATAGGTGTGCACGATCTCGTATCCATATTCGGGAATTCCGCTGGCCTGGCTCGAAGGGCCGCAGGCGCATGCGGCCAGTGCTGCCGCAACAATTAGGAATCGCATGTTAGGGACATTGTACAGTGTGACTGCCCTATGAAGAGCCCCGCTCGCCACCAATCCCCGTTTTGAACGACACTGGTATTTCCCATGACCTCCGAAGAATTTCGCCATTACGGCTACCAGGCCATCGACTGGATCGCTGGCTTCCTCGACCATCCCGACCGCTATCCCGTGGTGCCGCCAGTCCAACCCGGCGACCTCACCGACGCCCTGCCTGCCAACGGCCCCGAGCGCGGCGAGTCCATGGACGTCATCGTCGCCGACTTCGAGCGCCTGATCGTCCCCGCCATGACCCAGTGGAACCATCCGGGCTTCATGGCCTATTTCGCCAACTCGGCGCCGCCCGAAGGCATCCTCGGCGAGTTGCTCAGCGCCGCGCTCAATGGCAACGGCATGCTGTGGAAGACTTCGCCGGCCGTCACCGAGTTGGAACAAGTGACGCTACGCTGGCTCCGCCACTGGAGCGGACTGCCCGACGACTGGTTCGGCCTCATCTACGACACCGCTTCCACCAGCAGCATGCACGCCATGGCCGCCGCCCGCCAGGCGGCCGATCCGGACTCGCGTACCCGCGGCGCTACACCGGGGCTGGTGGTCTACACTTCCGAGCAAGCCCACTCCTCCATCGAGAAGGGCGCCATCGCCGTGGGCATCGGCCAGGACTACGTGCGCAAAGTTCCTGTGGACGCCGAGTTCCGCATGCGCCCCGAGGCCCTCGCGGACTTGATCGAGCGCGATCTGGCCGCGGGCCTGCGCCCCTGCTGCGTCACCGCCACCGTCGGCACTACCTCGACCACCAGCGTCGATCCCGTGCCGGCGATTGCGGACCTCTGCCGGCGCCACGGCATCTGGTTGCACGTGGATGCGGCCTACGCCGGCTCCGCCGCGCTGGTGCCGGAGCTCCGATGGGCCTTCGAGGGATGTGACCGCGCCGATTCCTTCGTCACCAATCCCCATAAGTGGCTGATGACGCCTATGGATTGCAGTGTCTTTTATACGAGTCGCCCGGAAGTGCTGCGTCGCGCCTTCTCCCTGATCCCGGAGTATCTTCGGACCGCCGACAATCCGCGCGCCGTCAACCTGATGGATTACGGGGTGCCCCTCGGCCGCCGCTTCCGCGCCCTGAAGCTGTGGTTTATCCTGCGGTCGTTCGGACGGGAGGGGCTGGCCGAAACGATTCGCCAGCACGTGCGCCTGGCGAGGGACTTCGCGTGCAAGGTGGATGCCGATCCGCGCTTCGAGCGCGTGGCGCCCGTCCCGTTTTCGGTGGTGTGCTTCCGCTACAAAGGCACGGACGATGAGAATCGCGCGATTCTCGACCGCGTCAATGCCACCGGCGAAGTCTTCATCTCGGGCACCGTGCTGAACGGCCGCTTCACCCTGCACCTGGCCGTGGGCAACCGCGCCACCACCGCGGCCCATGTCGGGCGCGCGTGGGAGTTGATCGGGACCGTATAATTGAATCACGGGGCCGAAACATGCAGACCTTCGCTGAGTTTATGGCCGAATCTTTCCATTCCGACACGCGCTTGACTTGGAACTACTTGAATCCATCCCACGCGACCGCAACGTTCCACGTGGACGGTATTAAGGTCACCGTTTCGTTTGAACGGCGAGACCCGGATGGCCCATGGCACGTAGTCTTTGAAGTTGCGCAGGGCGAGTCAACGGAAGTCGCGCACTCGGCCTTCGAGATCTTCAATGGCGTGTTCCAGTCGGTTGAAGAGTTCGTGGGCGTCCGCGAGCCCGAAATCGTGGTGTTCGCTACCAAGCGGGACAAACTCGCCGGCATCTATCAGACTTACCTGCGGAAGGAGTCGGACACGTTGAAAGAATTAGGCTATGAGCTGGAAGGTCCAGTTCGCGTCGACCCGTTCATGGAATTTACGTTGCGGAGGGTGAAGCCGTCCGCGTGGAAACCCGCATGAGCCGAGTTTTCCGGCGTGCCACTATCCGAGGTCCCTTCGCTCCGCGATCTCGCGCCCCAATTCGCGCCGGTTGAGCAGTTTCCCTCCACCCGCGGTGTAGCGTGCCTGCCTACGTCGCGTGCGGTCGTGCGGTGCACGTCATCTCAATCCAGCACGAGTTGGCATGCCGGGTGGACGCCGATCCACCGGCGAAGTCTTCATCTCGGGCAAACCGTGCTGAACGGCCGCTCACCCTGCACCTGGCCGTGGGCAACCGCGCCACCACCGCAGCCCCCGTCCGGCGCGCGTGGGAGTCGATCGGGGCCGCCGTACGCTAGAATGTACATCGTAGGAGGACCGTATGGACAAGGCGCGTCATCCTCAAGTAGTCCGCACCTGGACCGTGGAACGGACCAAGGTTCTCTACCGGCCGCCACAACCGGCGAAACAAGCTCCCAACACGCGCGGACCCGGCAAAGGCCGGAGGTACAGATGGTGATTGCATCGCAGCTACGTGCCGGAATGGCGGTTCAGTACCAGGGGCAGGGTTACAAAGTGGTTGCCGCGGAGTATCACCCCGGGCAGGGCCAGATGGGCGGCGCCACGCATGCGCGTTTGCAGAATCTCGATACCGGGACTTTTTGGGAGCACAGTTTCCGCGCGGATCTGAAGCTCGAAGAGATCCCCCTTGAAAAGCAGACGCTCGAGTTTCTGTATGCCGATAACGATCGGTGCTGCTTCATGAATCCGGGGAATTTCGAGCAGACCGAGATCCCCAGGGAGATGGTCGGGCGGCAGGCCGGATTCCTGGAGCCGGGGATGAAGGTGGCTGTGGAATTCGTCGCGGACCGTCCCGTGGGCGTGCTGTTTCCCGGCGTGCTGGAAGTGAAGATTTCGGACACGGCGCCGCCCATGCACCAGCAGCAGGACAACACGTTTAAGCCGGCGAAACTCGAGAACGGCGCCGAGGTGATGGTGCCGCAGTTCATCAAGACCGGCGACGTGATCCGGCTGGATTTCGCGACCATGAAATACATGGACCGCGTCAAAGGCGACGGCAAGGCGAAACACAGTTAGGGAGCGGGGTCGGCTGAGCGGGCTTCCTGGCCTGTCCTAATTCGGTATAATCAAACCTGAGGGAGAAAACTGGGATGCTGAAAGTTCTGTGTACCGCCGCCGTAGTGTTGGCGGTTGCTTCCGTTTCTTTTGCTGCCACGATTCCCGTCAGCAGCATTCACGGCAACTACATTGAAGCCCGCACCGCGGATGTCTACACCGGCCCGTGCTTCGCCAACGGCGAGGCCGACCAGGTCGGCACCGAGGCCGTCTTCGGGTGGAAGATCGATAACGGCGATTGGCAGGGCGTGAACCTGGCCGGGCTTTCGGTGGTCGCGGTCGTTCGTTCCGCGCACACTCTGGGCCTTTCGTCCGAACCCGTCAATCCCGCCAGGGCCGTCCTGATTGTGGACAGCCGTGCCGACGCCGAACAGCGTCTCGCCCTCCAGGGCTTTGCCAAGCGCATGGGCGGCGACCTGTTGGCCAGCGTGGTCAAGGTGGACTATGTTCCAATCGAACTGACCATCCAGGGCGGCAACATCCACGGCGGAGCGGCCAGGCTGACAGCCGGCGCCCTGGCCGAGATTCAGACACGCGCCATGACCTCCGCCGATCACATCTGCGGCAACGAAGAAGTCTGGTATCCGCCATTGACCAAGACCGAGCACGTCATGCCGGCCTACGCCCTGGAGAATACCTTCACCGGCGACGGCCTCGGCGAGACCTGGCATAACCGGTTCAAGCGCAGCGGTTTCGTGGGCACCTTCCAGGTGGCAGCGGAATAGTTCGAGGGCCGTCGCCTCCGTTGCCGTGTACACTGGATGAGGAGATCGCGATGGCCGAACGCGTCACCAAAGACGACCTGAATGTTGCCGTCGAACGCCTGATCGACCTGATGCAAGAGAGTTTCGCTCGAATCGACCAACGCTTCGACGAAATGAATGCACGATTCGACAATCAGGCAATGGGCCGGAAATAGCGTATGCAGATCACCTGGCTGGGGCACGGCACCTTCCAATTTCGCCTCTCCTCGGGACAGACCATCCTGATGGATCCCTGGACCGACGGCAATCCGTCCTACCCCCAAGGACACACCATCGACCGCGTCGACACCATCTGCATTACTCACGGGCATTTCGATCATATTCACGATGCCGTGCCGCTGGCCCACCAGTTCGCGCCGGAAGTCGTGGGCATCTTTGAGACCTGCGCGTGGCTCGAATCGAAAGGCGTCAAGAACACCCGCCCCATGAACAAGGGCGGCTCGCAGAAAGTGGGCGGCATCGTCGTTACCATGACGCACGCCGTCCACAGTTGCGGCATCCTGGACGAGGGCAGGATTCTCTACGGCGGAGAGGCGGCGGGGTATGTGCTGCGTTTCCCCGACGGACGCGCTCTCTATTTTGCCGGCGATACCAACGTGTTTACCGACATGCAACTGATCGCCGAGCTTTATCGCCCGGCGCTGGCCTTTCTGCCGATCGGAGACCTTTACACCATGGGCCCGCGCGAGGCCGCCATGGCGTCGAGGCTCCTGAAGGCGCCGAAAGTCGTGCCGATGCATTTTGGGACGTTCCCTCCGCTCACCGGGCGGCCCGAGCAATTGCGCGAGTTGATCGGCGGCCTCGAGACGGAGGTCTGGACGCTCGAGCCCGGCAAGCCCGTTGACTGGTAGCTACAGCACCATCCACATCCCTGCCCCCTCCCAGTCCGTGTTGTTGCCTCCCGTGCGGCATGGCCGCTTCCATGGAGACTGGAACTACTTCGTTGCCCCAATGTCGCCAAAATTCAAGAATATTCTCTCGTGACGCGTGCTATTATAACTTGACTAATTCTCCGTCGGCGTCTTGTCGGGCTGCGGCTTCAGACCAAGTTGTTCCGGCACCGCCGTGAAGAGCGAAGGCGCGTCCGCCGCGTTATCCGCCTTTTCGTCCCCCGCTCACTCCATCTGGAAATCGAAGACCCCCGTGACACCGGTCCGTGTGCCACGCAGGTGACCAGGCTCGCGACCACAATGCTTCGCATCATATCATGGCGATTGGACGGGCGGGGTGGGAGCCTGTTAGGAAATTTTGCCTCTTGGGCCCGCTTCATGGGGCCGGGTTGCCTTACAATAAACATTCCCCCGCCATGGCCCAAGATGACGCAATTCTCAGGCTAGCAAGGCAGATCGATGCCGCACGCAAATCCGAGCGCTTCCTGGTGAACGCGGAAGAGGTTGCCGCCCTGCGCCGCCAGGGCGCCTCCCAGCTTCACCAGATCTGCGCGGATTTCGTCTCATCGTTGAACAGCAAGCTGGCGTACGCAACCCTCGATCTCTCACCACCCACGTACGGTCCGGAGATGTTCCGCGAATCCGGCGTGAACCTCATTCAGATCGGCTCTCAAGGGCGCGAACTGCAGATCGCGTTCCAGGCCCCTCCTCAGTTGTTCTCCACGGAGAAGTTCCTGATCCCGTATGTCCTCGAAGGCGAAGTGCGGCCATACAACCAGAGGATGCTCGATCACTTCGAAATCCGCAGCTATTCGATATTCTTCTGCGTGAATGACGACGGCGCGGTGTGGCGCTTCTATGACTGGCGAGTCCCCCACACCGCGCCCGTGGACCGCGACCTGCTGGCCGGCCTGATGGAACGGCTCTTCTGAGAAGGCCGCCTCCTCATGCCGAGGCGATCTCTTCCAGCACGCGAACCGCTTCGACCGCCGGGTCCGCCGCGCGCGTGATCTGGCGCCCGATCACCAGGTAATCGGCTCCGTCCCGGATGGCGTCGGCGGGCGTCGCCACGCGCTTCTGATCGCCCGTGGCCCGGCCGGCCGAGCGCACACCGGGGGTTACGAGAATCGTGCCGGGACCCGCGATGCGCCGCACCGCCGCCGCTTCGCGCGGCGAGGCCACAACTCCTTCCACCCCCGCCGCCAGCGCCTGGCGCGTGCGGACCGCCACCAGGTCCGAAACCTCGCAAAAGTAGCCCAGATCGTCGAGGTCTTCCCGCCCGAAGCTGGTCAGCACCGTCACGGCCAATAGCTCGAGATCGGACGCGCCTTTGCCTTCGACGGCCGCGCGCATCACGGAACCCACCGCATGCACCGTCAGAAATCGGACGCCGGTACGCGAGACCTGCGCGACGGTTCGCTTCACGGTTTCCGGAATGTCGTAAAGTTTCAGGTCGAGGAAGACGTGCTTGCCCTGGTCGAGCAGTTCCCGAACCATCGGCATCCCGGCGGCAGCGTAGAGTTCCATGCCGACCTTATAGAAATCGATGTGCCGGCCCAGGCGGCAGACCAGCGCGCGGGCCTCCTCGGCTGATTCCACGTCCAGCGCGACAATGATGGGGTTTGGTTTCATATGAGCCGGATCGCTTTATCATATCGCGGCAAAACGCGCCCGATGCGATACGCTCCTTCGAGCGCGGCAACCAGTTCCGCGGCGTCGCTTTCGGGAAGCGTGATCAGCAGGCCCCCGGAAGTCTGCGGGTCGTACAACAGGTCTTCGATTTCTTGCGGTATCGGGCGCGCAGTCTCGACCACGCAAGAGGCAAATTCGCGATTGTTCTTCAACCCGCCCGGAATGGCGCCCTGCCGCGCGTACTCCAGCGCTCCCGGCAGGAACCGAATCTCGGCCACCGCGATTTCCAGCGTGACGTTGCTGGCCAGCGCCATCTCCCGGGCGTGACCGATCAGGCCGAAGCCCGTGACGTCGGTGCAGCCGTGGACCTCGTACCGCAGCATCTCTTCGCAGGCCCGGCGGTTGAGTGTCAGCATGGATTGGATCGATGCTTCCACGTGCGCTTCCGACGCCAAGCCGCGTTTCAGGGCCGTCGAGATCACGCCCGTGCCCAGGCGCTTGGTGAACACCAGCGCATCGCCCGAACGCGCCGACGTGTTGGCCTTGATGCGCGCCGGGTGTATGGTCCCGGTCACCGCGTAACCGAACTTCATCTCGTCGTCGGTGATGCTGTGGCCTCCCAAAATCGAGCAGCCGGCCTCGCGCATTTTTTCCGCGCCTCCCTTCAGAATCTGTTCCAGGTCGGAAACATCGCCCTTCGCCGGGTAGGCCAGAATGGAGAGCGACGAGATCGGCCGGCCTCCCATGGCATACACATCGCTCAACGAATTGGCCGCGGCGATGGCGCCGAACGTGTACGGGTCGTCCACGATCGGCGTGAAAAAATCCACCGTCTGCACCAGGGCGAGCTCCGCCGTCAGTCTGTACACGCCAGCATCGTCGGCCGTGTCAAACCCCACCAGCACGTTCTCGTCGGCCCAGCGCGGGACCGCCGCCAAAACCCGGTCCAACAACTTTGGACTCAGCTTCGACGCTCAACCCGCGGCCTTCACGTGTGCCGTCAGCTTGCGCAATTGGCTCGTCTCGGACATTGCTACTCCGGTGCCTGCTCTGCCACCTGGGCGCCAGTCTCACCGCCTCGGTAACGCCGGCGGTCTTGCCCGCCGGCCCATCTGAACTATAATAGCGACAATGCGACGCACCTCCATCTTCTTCTCCGCGGTCCTGCTGCTGGGTCTCGCGTTCACACTTGTCTCCCGCGAGCCGGCTCCCAACCCGCGTTTGCGAAAAGCCTACCGCTTGCCGGAGCGCAACGGCTGGATCCAGGTGCACCTGGAGGGTTCCCCGGCCGATATCGGGTTCCAGCACGGATACCTGCTCCCGGCCGAAATCAAGGACGACTTCAAGGCCATCTCCACCGAGATCGCGCACGACGAAAAGAAGGATTGGGAATTCTTCCGCAAGACGGCCCGCGAGGTCTTCTGGCCGCACATCGAGCAGGAGTACCGCGACGAACTGACGGGGATCGTCGATGGCCTCAGCGCCCACGGCGTGAGGATGGACGTGTGGGACATCGTGGCCATGAACGCCTGGCTCGAGCTGCCCTACTACGACAAGTTCTTGAGTAAGGGAATGCCCGCCTCTACCGGAGCCGCAGGTCCCGGCGACCATTGCAGCGCCTTCGTGGCCACCGGCAGTTACACCAAGGACGGCCGGGTGGTGATCGGCCACAACAACTGGACCAGTTATTCCTCCGGAGAGCGCTGGAACATCATGTTCGACATCGTGCCCGCGAACGGCAGCCGCATCCTGATGGATGGCGCCGCGGGCCTGATCCACAGCGCCGATGATTTCGGAGTCAATCAGGCCGGCGTCATCGTCACCGAGACCACCATCAGTGGTTTCAGCGGATTCGATCCCAACGCCGTGCCCGAATTCGTCCGCGCCCGCAAAGCCATGCAGTACGCCGCTTCCATCGACGACTTCGCGCGCATCATGAAGGATGGCAACAACGGCGGCTACGCCAACACCTGGCTGGTTGCCGACCGCAAAACCAACGAGATCGCGAGTCTGGAGCTGGGCCTGAAGAACGTCACGCTGCTGCGCACCCGGGACGGCTTTTACGTCGGGTCGAATTTTCCGGCGGACCCCAAGCTGGTCAAAGAGGAAACCGATTTCGATGGGAACGACAAGAGCAAGAGCGAGAACGCGCGCCATGCCCGCTGGCTCGTGTTGATGGACCAGAACCGCGGCAAGATCGACGTGGCCGCGGGACAGAAGTTCCTGGGCGACCACTTCGATTCCTATGAAGGCAAGACCGACCCCAGCGAGCGCACCTTGTGCGGGCACATCGAGTTCTCCCCGCGAGGGATGGGGACCTGGCAGGCGCCCTATGCCCCCGCGGGCGCCGTACAGAACAAGGTGACCGATGCGGCCGGCGCCGAGAAAATGTCGCTCACCGCGGCCCTGGGCCACTCCTGCGGAATCTCGTACAAGTCCACGGAGCACCTGGCGAAGCATCCCGAATTCGCCTGGATGAAGGACATCCTGCGCGACATGCCGGCCCGCGGCTGGACGCGCTTCACCGCGCGCTGACCCGCGCCCCGCGGAACTCGTCATTGTGGGGCGGGCGCTTTCGCGAGTGCCAACCGATTTTTTCTCACGTCCCGCCGCTCAGCGTTGAGTCTCCTGGTTTTCCTTGTCTGGTTCCGCCTCCGCCGGTAATCTCCCGGAACTCGCTTGTGTTGCATGTGATACAGGGGAATGTTTACAAGACACACCGGGCAGGAGGAAGACATGCAACTGCAGCGCCCCCTGCGCGCTCCGATCTTTTTGTGCGTTTGTTTCGGTCCAGGTCACGGGAGCCGTCAAGCAAACGCTCACATTGTCCGCCGACGATCTGGCGAAAATGCCTCGTGCCTCCGTCCGCACTACGAACAATGGAATAGAGACGGTTTACGAAGGCGTGTGGCTCCATGAGGTGTTGAAAAAAGCCGGGGTTCCGCAGGGGAGCGATCTCCGCGGCAAGGCGCTGGCGAGCTATGTGCTTGCCGAAGCGCAGGACGGCTACCAGGTTGTGTTCTCGCTCGGCGAGCTCGACCCGGCGTTCATCGACAATGAGATTCTCCCGGCGGATACCGCGGATGGCAAGCCCCTATCCGGCGCGCAGGGCCGCTTCCGGCTGGAGGCGCCGAAGGAAAAGCAGGGATCGCGTTCCGTCCGCATGCTACCCAGACTCGAAGTCGTGCAGGTGAGGAAATCGTCGTCGTGAAGACACTCGTCGAGAACCGGCTGGGACTGATTCGAAAGAGCCGAGGCGTGGGTGCCTCCGACTTGGCCCGCCGCGTCCACGTGAGCCGCCAGACGATTTACGCGATCGAAGCTGGGACATACGTTCCCAATACCGAAGTTGCGTTGAATCTTGCCCGCGAGCTGGGAGTAACCGTCGACGAATTGTTCACGCTGCGGCAAGGACTCCAGAAGTCGCCCGAGTCTCTTGCCGCCGAAGTGCTCAGCTCAACAGCGCCGGCCAAAGGCCAGCCCGTGCGTATCTGCCAGATCGGATCGCGCTGGGTCGGCGTCCCGGTCAGCGCCTCTCCTTACTACATGCCGGAAGCCGATGGCATCATCAAGCGAACTGGACGGGTGAAAGGCCGCGCGGAACTGGTTGTGTTCGCGAAGGAAGAAGCGGCTCAGAAACGGCTTGTGTTAGCCGGGTGCGACCCGGCCACCATCCTCCGAGAGCTGGCGGCGCTGGTTCCGCAGCGGCCGCGCGTTTTTGCTCCGTTATCACCTGACGGCCGACAGACCATCTTCCGAGTCGCCGGTCCCGGCTCAACTTTCGTGCCGAACAAGGTGATATATTTTCTGGAAAGGAGTAAGCCAATGGAGCCAACCAGACCCAAACTTCCACGCGAGGCCATCGACCTCTACAACCTTTTCATTCACGGCGAGATCAGTCGGCGTGACTTTATGGACGGTGTGCAACGATATGCGGTAGGCGGTCTGGCGGCGGCAACGATCATTGAAGCGTTGATGCCGAACTACGCTCTCGGGCAGCAGGTTTCCAAGACCGATGACCGGATCAAAGCAACATACGAAACCGTCCCGTCGCCACAAGGTAACGGGAGCATCAAAGGATATCTCGTTCGGCCTGTCAGTGCCGACACCCGAGCAGCGACGGCTGCGAAATTGCCCGGTATTCTCGTTGTCCACGAGAACCGAGGTCTGAATCCTCATATCGAGGACGTCGCGCGACGGCTCGCGCTCGCTAACTTCATGGCGTTTGCACCGGATGGGCTCACCTCGGTTGGCGGCTTTCCCGGTGACGACTACCACGGCGGCCAGTTGTTCAGCAAGGTCGATAGCAAAAAGATGGGCGAAGATTTCGTGGCCGCCGCGATGTGGCTGAAATCCCGAGCGGACTGCACTGGCAAGATCGGCGCCACCGGTTTCTGCTACGGAGGCGGCGTAGCCAATACACTGGCCGTCCGACTAGGAGCCGATATAAACGCCGCAGTGCCGTTCTACGGCGCCGTTCCCGCCAAGGAGGAAATTCCGAAGATTAAGGCGGCGATTCTGGTCCACCACGGGGAACTCGACACGCGACTGGCAGCGACATGGCCGGCTTACGACATGGCCTTGGAGGAAGCGAACGTTCCGCACGAAGGCTATATCTATCCTGGCGCTGTTCACGGCTTCAATTGTGATGCGACGCCCGAACGCTACAACAAAGCCGCGGCGGACCTGGCCTGGCAGCGCACGATTGACTGGTTCAACAAATACGTTCGTGTCTGACTTGTTCCGTTCCTTCGCAAGAGCAGCAAGTCTGCCACGTCACGGGCGGCGGCACGAAGTCCGCGATTTTTCCGGTGCCGGGAGCAACCGCAGAGGACAATGATCCGGGCCACGTGAAGTTCTTACCGAATTTCTTCGACGAACCACCGCGCGTGTCGGGATTGTGAACGTCAGACCTCCTGATCTCGGGGGATGTGATTTGAGCCGACTTGATAAACCAGGCGGAGTTCGGTGCCTGGGAAAATGGTTTTCGTGGCGTTGAGTTCTT
>Ga0209517_10002557_pt1 | contig 25387 bp, 19 predicted proteins | sample PeaSoiMetSII2010_FD_187695 | JGI IMG/M metagenome (GOLD analysis project Ga0209517, IMG submission 187695) | Peat soil microbial communities from Weissenstadt, Germany - SII-2010 (SPAdes) (version 2) | ecosystem: Environmental > Terrestrial > Soil > Wetlands > Peat | place: Germany... | reverse complement strand
TCGCTTCAATGGCAAGCAAGAGACGGGCAATCCCGTGCGCGTCGAGCGCCACTACGCCAGCGGACTGCCGCTCGTTCCGCTCGACGAAAGCCTGTGCGAGCAAGCCTTCCTCAATCTCGTGCAGAATGCCTACGAAGCTATGCAGGATCAGAACCATGGCGGCACATTGCGGATAGAGGTTCAACTCGCTACACAAAACGATCGCGAAGGAGTGGAACTTCGCCTGGCCGACACTGGCCCGGGCGTCCCGGAAGAACTGCGCGAAGAGATTTTCAATCCGTTCGTGACCACGAAGAAAACCGGCGTCGGACTGGGATTGTCGATCGTTTCGAAGATCATGGATGGACATCATGGGTCAATTCATGTCGAGAACGCCTCGGGAGGAGGGGCCGTGTTTACGCTTTTCTTTCCGCTCGAAGAATCCGTAGCACCCAAAGCGGTGCCCACGACAACAGAATAGAAATTGATGGTAAAAGCTAAGGGCTAAGAGCTAAAAGCGAACGACAAACGACTAGCGACCAACGACGAAACATGCCAACCATCCTCATCATCGAAGACGAAGCCAAAATGCGCCGCCTGCTCGAGTTGAACCTTGGCGAAGACGGCTTCAAGACGCTCTCCGCCGGAGACGCTGAAACGGGATTAAAGCTGCTCGCCTCCGAGCCCGTTCACCTCGTCCTCACCGATCTAAAACTCCCCGGTATTAGCGGACTCGAATTTCTACAAACCGCCAAGCGGGAAAATCCCGCGTTGCCCATCGTCGTCATGACCGCGTTTGGCTCCGTCGAGACCGCCGTCGAAGCCATGAAAGCCGGCGCCAGCGACTACGTCCTCAAGCCCTTCTCCCTCGCCGAAATGCGGATGGTGGTGCACAAGGAGCTCGATAACTCCCGCCTGCGCGAGGAGAATCGCTCGCTTCGCGAGGCCCTCGGACAGAAGTACAGCCATCCCAACATCGTCGCCATCAGTCCCAAAATGCAGGAAGTGCTGGCCACCGTCGAACGTGTTGCGCCCACCAACTCCACCGTTCTGCTGGGCGGAGAAAGCGGAGTTGGCAAAGACCTGATTGCCCGCGCCATCCACGAAAAATCGCGCCGCGCGGCCGGCCCGTTCGTCAAGATCAACAGCACCGCCATTCCCGAAAATTTGTTGGAGAGCGAACTTTTCGGCTACGAAAGAGGAGCTTTCACCGGAGCCGCCACCAGCAAGCCCGGCAAGTTCGAGCTCGCCGACAAAGGCACCCTCTTCCTCGATGAAATCGGAGACGTGCCGCCTGCCATCCAGGTCAAACTTCTCCGCGTGCTGCAGGAACGTGAGTTCGAGCGCCTGGGCGGCACGCGCACCATCAAAGTCGACGTCCGCCTTCTCGCCGCCACCAACCGCGACCTGCGCGCCGCGCTCGAAGATGGGACGTTTCGCGAAGACCTCTACTACCGGCTCAACGTGGTCCCGATCGATATCCCGCCGCTGCGCGAACACAAAGAAGATATCTCTGGACTGGCGAACTTGTTCCTGGCGCGCTTCGCCAAAGATTCCGGCAGAGAGGAAGAGGGAAAAATCGCCGGCATTTCATCCGCTGCCATGCAGCTCTTGGTCAGTCATTATTGGCCGGGCAATGTGCGTGAATTGCAAAACGTCATCGAACGCGCCTGCGCGCTCGCCTCGGGCAGCCAGTTGGAAGCCGGCGACATACAACTCGACTCCCCGCGCAATCGCACCGGCGCCGCGTCCGATCGCTTCCTCCCCGACGGCATGACCCTCGACCAGTGGGAAGACGAAATGATCCGCGAAGCCCTGAAGCGCGCCGGCGGCAACAAGTCGCAAGCCGCGCGCCTGCTCGGGCTCTCGCGGAATGCGCTGCGGTATCGCTTGTCGAAGATTGGAATTGACGACAACGAAGCGGAGTGAAGCGCAGAGCGCTCGCCCGAAATTGACTCGATGAGATCAACCGCCCCTGGTGCAAGCACGGTTCGTATCAGGGCATTGCTTTAGCGATGCCGAAGACGTAGAAATCAGATGCCCCTTCAGGGGCTGGTGGCGAGGGTGGCGCATGCCTCGTGCGGTTCGATCTTGTTTATTGGCGGGTCTCTCTTGTCCAATCGACGACTTTCAGCTTTTTAATACGGGCAAACGCATGATCGTTAGTGACAAGGACCGCGTCCAACGCAAGAGCGTGAGCGGCGATCATGGTGTCGAGGTTCCCCATCGGCTGGCCCTCGCGTTCTAGAGTGGCCCGAAGCTGGCCGTATTGTTGGGCTGCGTCGGAATCCCAGGGCAGGACTGCCACGCGCAGAAAGAAATCCTCGATCAGGTTGTGCAATCGCGCGGCATGAGGAAGCCGGGCCGCCCCAAAGCGCAACTCACCTTCAGTAACCGCGGATATCGCTAGTTGTGCCATCGGAACTTTCACCAAGTAGCGATCAATGACCGGGCTGTTCCCCTTGATGATGCAGCTCGCGATATTGGTATCGAGCAGGTAACGCGTCATCTTCATCAGACCAACTAGAACAACTCGCGTTTCTGCGGGGCTTCATCCTGACGGTCTGCCATGAACTCATCGGGAACATTTGCTTCCCGCCGGAGTTTGAAAAAGCTGTCCCACGACTCCGGACGCCGTGACAGAACCACATCTCCGGTGGCGGGGTCTTGCCGGATAAAGACCTCGCTGCCTTCGAAACGAAAATCGGCGGGCAGGCGGACTGCCTGACTGCGGCCATTGAGAAAGAGCTTGGCGGTGCGCGGCATCGGTACCTCCTCAACTTGATATATACCATGATGTATCACATAGAGTCAATCGCCTTCATCAAGCGTGGGCCCCCTACTTAGAACGGAATCCTGGAAGGAATGTCCACTTCTCGTCTCATGTTCACCCGCGACGCCTCTTCGTACAGTGACGCACCTTGCCAACTGTGAACCCACTCTAACTGATTGATTTTAAAATACTTTATAAGTAAGTCCTTATTCCTCAAAGACCTGGGGGGAATCGCCCCCTAAGTCTTTGATTTCCAAAGACCGTGTCAAGGGGGCAAGAGCGCGGGTATCGAACACTACGACACACCTTCATCGAATTCGCGATAGGAGCCGTATTCTCCTCCTGGCCGAAAACCACCACCCTGGTGGAACCCGGCCACCGGAACCGCGAGAATCACCGCCGGTTCCAACTGTTATGTCTCCGTTAACTTTCTAAGAACAATGCGGTTAAAGAATCTTTCCCCGCTCCCGCGACATTGGCACTCCGCCTGCGTTCTTACAACCAGAGATTCGTCCCGAGCAAGGTGGAGGTACGTATGAAATTCAAATTAATAGCGGCAGTCTTAGGATTGGGATTGACGATCGCGATGCCATGGACCGTCGTCGCTCAGATCTCGGACGACCAGGTGCCGGATCAATATTCGAAACCGTCGGCGGGCATCCCAATGCAGGGTCCCAACGACCAGGATTCGATGGACCAGGATTCGATGGACCAAGGTTCGAACGACCAAGGTTCTAACGACCAAGGTTCGATGAATCAGGGCCCGACGGAACCAGGTTCCAACGACCAGGGCTACGGCAGCCAGACGGCCAGCGCTCCGGCGGAAACCAACGGCGTGGCGCGCGTCAGTCTGATTCATGGTGATGTCTCCACCCAGCGCGGCGATAACGGCGCCTGGTCGGCGGCGGCGCTCAATGCTCCCCTGCTTGCGGGAGACCGTGTCTCAACCGGCGACAAAGCGCGCACCGAACTTCAGCTTGACTACGCCAACATGCTTCGCCTCGCGGAGCATTCGCAGGCCAACATCACCACCCTGACCCGCTCGCAAATCCAGGTTCAACTCGGGCACGGCATGGCGAACTACTCCGTCTTCAAGAACAGCGATGCGGACGCGGAAATCGATACGCCCAACGTTGCCATTCGCACCGATCGCCGCGAAGCCAGCTTTCGAATCCTGGTTACCGCCGACGATCATACTGAAGTGCTGGTCCGCAAAGGCGAAGTCGACATTACGACTCCGCAAGGCGGCACGCAAGTGACCGAGGGCCAGTTCATTACCATTCAGGGCGCAGGCGATCAGGCGCAATACAAGATCGGCGAAGCCCCAGTCCGGGATGACTGGGACCAGTGGAACACCGATCGCGATAACGTCATCCGCAATGCGGCATCGCGGCGACGCACCAACGATTATTACGTCGGAGCCGAAGATCTCGACAACCACGGCACCTGGTCGGAAGTTCCCGATTATGGCCCGGTGTGGCGGCCAACGGAAACCGACCCGAACTGGGCTCCGTACCGTAATGGCCACTGGGTGTACGAGCCTTATTGGGGATGGACCTGGGTTTCGTACGATGATTGGGGCTGGGCGCCGTATCACTACGGCCGCTGGATGAATATCGACGGAGGTTGGGGATGGTGGCCCGGTCCGGTTTATGGATATCCCTTCTATCGTCCGATCTGGGCGCCGGCTTATGTTTCCTTCTTCGGGTTCGGCGGTGGTTTCGGCTTTGGTTTCGGCGGAGGCTGGGGTTCGATCGGCTGGCTGCCACTCGGACCTTGTGATTTTTTCCATCCCTGGTGGGGACGCTGGGGGGGCGGACGCTTCGGCGCTGTCGGGTTCCGCGATTACAACCGCGGAGGCTTTGCTCCGCTGCATGGCGGCACGCGATTTTCGAACGTGAATCTGGCGATGCATGATCAGCATTTCCGCGGCGGGACAACCGTCTCAGGCCGTGAGTTCGGCACAGGCCGTATGCATGCTCAGCCGATGAGTCATGCGCAGTTCCAGAATGCGCGTTTCTCGACCGGCAGACTGCCGATGACGCCGGGCCGCGAGAGCTTCTCGGCCAGCGGACGCGCGGCGGCTCCCTCGACGACTCGGAATGTGGCGCAGAATCAGCACTTCTTCTCGGCCCGAGGCACCTCTGGGACCGCATCGCAATCGTCCGGGCGAGGGCAATCGCAGATCTCGAACGGCAACCGGCAGGCTGGCGGCTTCTCCGGAAACGGCCGCGAAGTTGCGCGGCCCGGAAACACCAGTGCGAATAGCGGGTCCCAGCGTTTTAGCCAGAATTCGGAAACACGAAGCAACTCGAATTCGGGTGCAGCGCCAAGGCCCGGCAATTCAGGTGGCTCGATGTCCGCTCGCGCGGCCAGTAGCGGCAACGGTGGCGGCTGGCAGAAATTCTCGCCAATGCCCCAGCGTTCATCCTCTGAATCAACCCGCGGTGAGCCCGCCGGACGCCCATCCATGGGTGGCGCAGAGAACCGCGGTTCGTACGGATCGCCCCGCAGTTCGGGTCCGGCAAGCCGCAGCTATAGTCCGGAGGGCCGTTTCTACAGCGGATCGTCTCGTCCGCCGCTCAACATGAGGCAGCCGATCGTTACCCCGCGCTCTTACGGTCGTCCTAATGGTGGCGGATCTTACGGCGGCAATCGTGGCGGCTACAGCGGTGGCGGACGCCCGGCTCCCAGTTACGGTGGTGGTGGACGCCCGAGTTACGGTGGTGGTGGACGTTCGGCTCCCAGCCACGGTGGCGGTGGCGGCCATTCAGCGCCAAGCGGCGGAGGGTCGCACGGCGGCGGAGGATCTCACGGTGGCGGAGGGTCGCACGGTGGCGGAGGGTCGCACGGTGGCGGCGGTGGCGGCAGACATGGAAGGTAACACTACGCTGGATTCTTTCCCAGCGTAGCAACGCAACATAGCAACACTCACCCCAGCAGTGAGACGCGCAACCACGCGTCCCACTGCTCTTTTTGCTGCAGTCTGGGTGGTGACGGTCGTTCCTGGCTCATTCTGAACCAGAGCGCAAGGTCATTTGTCGCCATGCAACTGCTGCGCGAGGTAGTTGGCAATACCCATTTCCTTGATGGAATGAAGCTGAGATTCCAGGAAGTCCGCGTGCCGTTCCTCGTCCTTAATCATGTGCTCGAATAGGGCTCTGGAGCCTTCGTCTCCCGCCACGACGCAAGTCTTCAAGGCCCCGTTGTACTGGCGGACCGCCTCCAGTTCGTCTTTAAGGTTAATCTCCATTTGCTGCTGTACCTTGCTGCCCAGCTGAGGCTTCAATGCGACATCGACCGCGGGTGTCGCGTCCAGGAAGATTATCCGCTCGATCAGCCCTTCGGCGTGCCGCATCTCCTCGATGGCGCGCACTTTCGTGAGTTCTCCGAGGCGCTTGTAGCCCCAGTTCTGACACATCTCCGAGTGCGTCATGTACTGCACAATCGCTGTCAATTCCGAAGATAGAGCTAAGTTCAACTGCGCAATGACTTTCTCGTCGCCGTGCATGATTTCGGCCTCCGTCGTTTAACATTTTGCGATTTGCACGTCAAAAAGGCTGTGATGCACGGCACATAGGCATGGCTGGCCGACACCCACGACCGCGAGATGCATCCAATCGCGTTCCCACTCACCATCCCGTTTCTGCGTGGAAAGGCCTGTTTGCGACCGCCGCGCCGCTTGCGGATCGACGTTCCAAGGTCACAGACCCTAATGACACAGGTCACAGACCCGCCGGTCATGCGACGGCAGAATCGGAGGGGTCGCTTCCCAAGACCACTTCGCATAAGGAGCAAGGCCATGGCCTCTACTGCTGCCCCCGTCGAGCCGGAACTGCTGCGGACGCTTCCTTCCGATGCCGTGCGCCAGCTGCAATGGCGATTCGCCGACCGCTATGACCTGCAGATGCTGGTGCAGTCGACGCGATCCGTGGCCCGCGGTCCAGTGGCGCGGCTGGTGGCGAGCGGCGGCCGTAACTCTCACGAATGGACTCCGGCCAAGGCAGAACTGCTGGAGGCCTTCGATAAGTCCGGAATCACGGCCGTGTTCATGGAGCCCGAGCAAGGTGGATTCATTGCGGGTCCGAAGAACCTGGCGCTGGCGCTGGTAGCGTTTGAACTGGGCTGGGTGGACGGCGGGGCCGCAACCGCCAGCCTGGCCAGCTGTCTGGCGCTGTCGCCGATCCACGAGCGCGGCACGCCCGAGCAGCAGGCGAAGTACATGCAGTTGGCCGCGCCGCCTCAGGCAGGAGAAGATCGCAAACCCTGGCGGGGAGCGTTCTGTCTGACCGAGCCCATCCCTTACGTCGGCGTGGATACCGGCATGCTCAACGGGAAAATCCGCGTCGCCGAGTGGAAGGACGGAGAAGAGCCGACGCTGCATGTGGAAAAGCGCGGCCGCTTCATCACCAATATCGCGTTCGCAAATTTTATAACGGCGGCGGTGGATTCCGGCGATGAGCGCATCAAGGGAAGCTGCATGGTGATCCTGGAAGAAGGGGATCCGGGCACATTCGATCGCGGCACGCCCACGAAGAAACTGGTGCATCAGCTTTCCTCGACGGGCGATCCGATTTTCAGCCTGCGCATCCCGGCCAGCCGCATTGTCGGCGGCTACGACGTGAAAGATGGCGTCATCGTGCCGCGCTACAACCACAGCGAGATCATTGAAGCCGTGTTCCGCCGCACCCGCGTGACGGTGGGCGTTATGACGGCGGCGAAATTGCTCTCCGCGGTCGAGCCGGTCATACGGTACCAGCGCGGCCGGTTCCGTGGCGCGGAGACGGCGACGCCAGGATCGGTGCGCTATGAACTCGGGTTGCAGGCTCGCGAAGACGCGCTCCACCGGCTGGTGGACGTGTGGGCGACCGGCGAGGCCAGTGCGGCCCTGGGATTCGCGGCGGCGCGGGCCTTCGATGAACTGGACCCGCTCGAGCGCGAGGCTGACCAACTGCTGGCTGCGCGGGGAGTCGTCACCGCTAAAGCGCGCGCGAAGCTGCATCGCGAGGCGTCGGAACGGGCGGCGGATTTGCTCCGCCTGCCAGCCGGCGATCCCCAGCGAGCGCCACTGGAATCGGATACGCTTCTGCGTTTCGTTCTTTTGGACTCGCTGGCCGACGTCCTTTGTCCCGCCACCAAACTGTGGAACACAGGCTGGGGTGTCCAGATGATGCGCGAAGCCGTCAGCCTGATGGGCGGCTACGGTATCACCGAAGACTGCCCGGGCTTCCTCGGCAACAAGTGGATGGATGCGCAGCTGGAAGCGACCTACGAGGGGCCCGAAGCGGTACAACGCCGCCAACTTTCGATCACCATGACCAACCCGCTTTTCCTCGCGCAGTTTAAGGCGTGGATTGCGGAGATGCGCGGCATCGCCAGCGAGCGTCCCGGCACCGGCGCGTGCACGCTGGCCACGGCGATGGGAATGTGGCTGTGGACACTTGACCGTTTGCAGCGCTCGACCGATGCCGACGGCGCCCGGCTGTACCAGAGCGCGCGCCAGGGGGTGACGTTCCCGCTCGCCGACGCGCTCTGCTGGTTGCTGGCGGCGCGCTGCCAGATTCTCGATGCGCTCGAACTGGAACGCCGTGGACCAAGCGATCCCGCGGTTGCCGAGGGCCTAGCCGGCCTGGTGAATTTTATGACCGACCTGTGCCACGTGCAGTCGGCGCGGGCCAGTGGAGAAGTGGCCCGCATCTGCGCTGAGCTGGTGTTCGGATACAACCGTCACCCCGCGTGGGACGAAGCGGGCTACCGCGGCTGCTATCAGCAAGACGAGTTGGATTCGCTGGAAGGCATCATTCCGGGCATCGGTTCCTACGGCTTGGATGTCATCGCACTCGATGGCTCGCATCCCAGAAAAGCTGGTCCCTGTGCGAACTGCAATGGGGCCGAGCAGTTTCTCGCGTTGCAAACCAAGCTCTCCACTTGCCTCACGGGCTGCCGCCTATCGAAGGACCGGGCCGCCGAGGCGATTTCGAAGCTCATGATTCCCGAGGCGCTGGACTACCCCGTGTGACAGCCCGTGGCGCGAGGGCAGTGGCGCACCTGATTTTGGGTGGCGCAGCGCTTCAGCGCTGCGGTAACTGCATTGTTTGGAGTGCGGCTTTAGCCGCCGAGGGCGGAGATTGGAGTATCACGACAAGCTCATGAGCGCCGCTCCCCAAGAACAGCCCGCAATCGACCGCCCACAGATGACTGTCGACATCGCCTGCGTCGGCTTCGGTCCTGCGATGGGCGGCTTCCTGACGACGTTGAGCCGCAGCTTGCTGAATCCGGATGGCTCGGTCCGACTGGAGAGTGCAACGTCCCCCGGCTTGCCTTTGCAGGTAATCTGCTACGAGCGTGCCGACGGCCTGGGCTTCGGAGTCTCAGGCGCGGTCACCAGGGCCCGTGGAATACGCGGCAGTTTCCCCGACGTTGACCTAACGCAAATTCCCATGTCGGCGGCGGTCAAGAACGAGAAGCTCGTATACCTGCCCGATCCGGTGGGGGCAAGTCGGCGCGGTTTCGCGTTCAAGACTGCCGACCGCGTGCTGCGCTCCCTGAGCTTCCTATTCGGGCTGAAGCACGATGCCTTCGAGCTACCCTACACCCCGCCCTTCATGAAGAAACACGACGGCCTCGTGCTCTCGCTCGGTCAGTTCAATCAGTGGGTCAGCGATCAAGTCGCAGCGTCCGGAGTGGTGCAAATCTGGCCAGGCATGCCTGTCGCCGAGCCACTGATTGAAGCAGACTCTGTTACAGGTGTGCGCCTCGCCGATCAGGGCACCGATCTTCAAGGACGCCCCGACGCAGGTTTCACCCCGGGTATGGACCTACACGCAGCGCTAACGGTAGTGGCCGACGGGCCGGTGGGAGCAGTCGGCCGCAAAATCGACGCGCAGCTTGGAATGCCGGAAGGCCACGGCTCCCGCGAATGGGCGCTTGGCATGAAGATGGTCGTCGAGCTTCGCGAAGATAGCGGACTGGAACCCGGCACGGTTCTGCATACGATTGGCTTCCCCGAGCCGGAAATTTTCGGCTTCCTCTACGTTCATCCCGAAAGGCTGGCGTCGGTTGGTATCTTTGTTCCGTCCTGGTTCCGCAGCCCGATCCGCACCGCCTATCGTTACCTCCAGCACTTCATGCTGCATCCTTATTTGTGGCGCTATCTCGAAGGTGGAACGCTGAAGTCGTGGGGAGCGAAGTCGCTGCAGGAATCGGGCCGGCACGGCGAGCCATTTCTCGCGGGCAATGGCTACGCCCGCATCGGTGAGGGCTCGGGCAGCACGAATGTGCTCGCGGGCTCCGGAGTGGATGAAGCCTGGACCACCGGCGTGCAACTGGCGGAAGCGGTCATCGAACTCGCCGAACAAAAACGTGCATTCACGCGCGAAAATCTCGAAGCAACCTACGTGCGCCGCCGCCGGGAGAGCTGGGTCGATCGCGAGTCGAAGGTCGCGGCCGACTCGCGCAATGGATTCCAGCAGGGCGTAGTCACGGGAATGATCGGCATGGCCGTCGCGGGCTTGACCGGCGGGCGTGTCACGCCAGCGTCGCGTCCAGCGCCCACCCATCAGCCCTCGCTTGAGGAAACTTTCGGGTCGCGGATTTCACCCGCCGAATTGAAGCAGATGCAGGAGGAATGCGCCGCCAAGGGCACGTCGCTGCACGACCGGATCATGGATCGCTGTGGTTGGCCCGAGATTCCGATGGATGGCAAACTGCTCCTCTCCCACCAGGATGCTCTGCTCATGGGAGGAGGCGTGCAGGCCCCGTCCGGCTATGCGAATCATGTGATCTTTCGCCGCCCCGAACTCTGCCGCGCCTGTGAAACCAAGTTGTGCGTCGAGATGTGCTCAGGACAGGCGATCACTCGCGGTGAAGACGCAGTGCCCGCCTTCGATCGCGAGAAATGTGTGTACTGCGGCGCGTGCCTGTGGAATTGCCAGGCCGAGAATGACAATGGGCAAGGAAACATCGAATTCAAGGCGGGTGCGGGCGGACTGCACTCGGCGCTGAATTAGGTCGCGTAGGCCCGGGTCCCCGTCCGGCCACGTAGATATTGCAACTGGTCGCACAAATGGCATAACGCTGATGGGGGATGCGTTTATGAAGAAGATTTCGTTTGTGTTTTTGATGGTCATTCTTACTGCTAGTGTCTTCACTGCTCAGTCAAAATCAAATGGAGGGGTTTGCGTTTGGGTGGACAGTGAACAGCCGGGCACAATTGTGGCAGGACAACCCGGAGGGTCAATCAAACCCATTACGAAAGCGGCGGCAGTTCGCATCCAGCAAATGGCTACCGATGGTCTGCGAACAGATAAGTCTAACGTCGTTATAAATCCATGCCCGCAAACTGGCGAAAATATTGAATTGGATGTTGTTGTTGGCTGATTTCGCGAAGGTTACGTGGCAAGTATTTCCGCTACTATCCAAGGCGGGAAAGACGGTCCCCTCCATGTTTCGTCGAACGTTATTGCCGCCAGCACTGAGAAAATCCTTGCCTCGGATATAGTCTTGGCATATGAAAGTCTCAAATTTCGTGTTCAAACAGGATTGACAGGGAAATAGGACTGCCCGCCGGGCGGGGACGCCCGACGCTCCACCGGTAAACGTGAATTACTGACACGACAGGACTCGAATGACCAACGGATATCACATAGTAGTCTGCGGCAGCATCGTACCCGACCCGCTGCAAACTCTGGAGCCGATCCAGACCCCAACCGGCCCCGCGCTCAAAAACGAAATGATGCTTCCCGCCGTGCTCGATCCCTGGGCGGCTCATGCGTTGTATGAAGCCGCCAACTTGGCAACGAAGGTCGCGGGCAGCAAGGTCTGGCTGGTGAGCGTGGGACCCAAAGCAAAACTCCAGCAAGTGATGATGACGATTGCCCAGCGGGTGAGTTTCGAACTGGTTCCGGTCGATGCGAGCGCCAGCGGCTTTGCCGATGCGCACGCGACGGCCGCGCTGCTGGCGGAAACCATCCAGAGCATCCCCGGTCTCGATCGCTCGCGCCTGCTCGTATTCGGCGGGTGGGAATCGGCGTCGCGAGGCGCAGGCGCCACCCTGCAGTTAGTCGGAGAGCGTCTCGAAATTGTCGACCAGTTTCAAGGCGTCGACCAGCTCAGCATGCAGGCCGATGGTTCGTTCGAAGTTCTGGAGCGCATCGAAGGCGGACGTCACCAGGTTTCGGTGTGCCAGGGACCGCCGGCGTTGTTCGGCTGGGCAACCGGCAATCTGCCGGAGCCGCGCAACAATCCTCAGGTCGGAATGGCAAATATGCGCACGGTGATGCCCGCGTTGCAACGGGCGAAGTCCGTGCCACTGCCGGCAGGTGGATTGCACTTCCTGAGCGCGAGCCCGCCGAAGCAACAGCGTCAGACGCGCGTGGTCAAAGACCTGTCGGCCGACCAGATCGCGCAAGAGCTCGCGGAATGGATTGGCAAGTAACGATGAGATCAACCGCCCCCGGTGCAAGCACGGTTCGTATCAGGGCATCGCTTTAGCGATGCCGAAGACGTAGAAATAGATGCCCCTTCAGGGGCTGGTGGCGAAAATTCAAGGTCGCTTGCGCAGCCTGTTCTAACACGCAGCAAGCAAAGAATACCGGAGATCAAGACTCAGATGTCACAAAGCATTTTGTTTCTGGCCCACGTTTCGGAAGCTGGCAACACGCTCCCCAAGGCATCGTATGAGGTTCTGGGCGCTGCTCTGGAATTGACCAGGCAACTCGGCGCGCGCTTGACCATAGGTTTAGTTGGCGAGGACGTGTCGGCTACGGCGGAGACGGTCGCCACCGCTGGAGCCGAGCGAATTCTCGCGGTCGCGGGGCCTGACTTTGCCACTGCGCGCTATGCCAGCGATGCGGCGGCGGCGGAAGCAATCTGCCGCTCAGCCGCGGCCGACCTGATTCTCGCGCCCGCAACTTCACGCTTCATGCGCGTCCTGGCGGGAGTGGCACATCGCCTGAACGGATGTGTCGACACGCATGTCACTTCGCTCGAAGCCGTCGACGGCGACGTGCGGGCCACGCGCTGGCACTATCGCCAGCGCATCGAAGCAGTCATCCGTCGCGACGCGCGGCCTTGGATCGTATTGCTCGAGTCCGGCTGTCACGCGGCCTGGGTTACCACAGAAACGACCGGAACACCAGGCGCGGCCAAGGTCGAACAGATTCCGGTGACACTGCCGAAAGTGGCCGCAAGAACGGTCGTCACCGGCATCCGCACTCCGAAGAGCGACGTACAAACCATCCGGCCCGACGCCAGCCTGCTGTTTGTCGCGGGCGCAGGCTGGACCAAGAAGCAGGCCGACGGCAAGACCCACGTCGAGCAAGCGGAACCGCTGATTCTCGACTTCCTGCGCGCGTCGGGCGCGTCCCTCGGCGGCAGCAAATCGCTCGTCGATCAGACTGGAGAAAGTCAGGCGGTGCTCGGCTTCATGACCCATCTCAACCAGGTGGGCCAGACCGGATCGACGCCGCGCCATCCCAAGGGTTTCTCCACATGCTGCCACGGCGAGGAGCCCCACGTCGTGGGCTGGCGCTTCATCAACGAACGCCGCGCCGTGAATCTCGACCCGAACTGCGGATGGGCGCGGGGAAAAGCGGACGTGCTTTACGTGGCGGATGCGTTTGAAGTGCTGGCGAAATTGAACGCACTCCTCGCCCAGAGAAGCCGAACCAGTCCCGAGCCGGCGCCTCAGGAAGCCTGACCCGCGCGGGCTAACCTCTAGGCACCCTTCGCGGCGTAGCAGGCCGAGCAGATCGGATCGCGAGTCTCGGGGTCGCTAAGAATTGATGGGCGATCCACCCCGGGTATTTTCGACACTTCGGGGTTGGTCTCAAGGACCGCCAGCCGACTCTTGTACCAGTCGTCCCGAGTTAACGCCGTACCACACGAACTGCACTTCTTGCCCTCGTAGCGGGCGGCGAAATCGTTCAGGTCCTCGGCGGAGAATTGGACCTGTGGCATACATGATTGGCCACAGTTCTGCAGTTCTGGCCAGCGTGAACAAGATTCCATGCGGAGCTCCGGGTCAAGTCCCACCTCGGCCGGCACTTTCATCGTGGGACAGATAACAACTGTGGTTTTGTCGCGGCGACGAAGAATTCCGCGAACACCCACGCTGAGAAACCCTAAGAACGCAGCCATCCCGGCGACATACGGCTTGAGATACTTGGCAGGATTCAAGTGGTGCCTCCAGGTGGCGAATGGGCTGGATCTTTCGCTCCCTTTTGTACCGCCGGACCCCACAAGACTCTGTGACATGCATCACTAAGCTGCGTGATGCTGAAATGTAGCTCGGGTCAGCGATCTGTGGCCTGGGCGAATGGTTTGTGGAAGAGTACGCGGGATGTGGGCACTTCACTTAGCCGGGTACTTGAGAACACAGAACCCCACAAATCCGGAGCGCGGATTCCTCCACCCGCGCTCCGGCACCGGGAACCAGGAGACCAGCTCACGGTGAACTTTCTTCCCTTGCCACATGCTGCTGCTGCAATTCGCAAGCGCAGCCTGCATTGTTCATCAATTGATCGTAAACGTCTTGGCCGCGCTCGTGCCGCCTCCTGGGGTTGGGTTAAAGACCGTTACGCTGGCTGTGCCTGCCGTCTCGATGTCGGCGACTGGCACGGTTGTGGTCAACGTCGTGCCGCTGACGTACTTCGTAGTGAGTTTCGTTCCATTCCACTCAATAACAGAGGTGGAAACATAGTTAGTGCCAGTAGCGGTGAGGGTGAAAGCGGCGCCACCGTGCGTCGCCGAACTCGGTGAGATCGAGGTTAGTGTCGGCGCCGGATTGTCGACCACGAAGTTGGAAGCCGCGGATGTGCCGCCTCCGGGCGCGGGACTCGTGACCGTGACTTTGAACGTTCCGGCTTTAGCAATGTCGGCGGCGTTGACGATGGCCGTAATCTGAGTCGCGCTCACAAACGTCGTGGCGCGCGGAGATCCATTCCAATTCACCACCGAGCTGTCGAGGAAATTCGTGCCATTGACCGTAAGCGTGAATCCGGCGCCGCCCGCGATCGCGCTACTCGGCGAGAGCGACTTTATGGTCGGCAACGGGTTCACCGCGATGAGTTGTACGGTTTGTGTGCCGGCCGAGTCTTTAATGGTGAGGGTCCCGGTTTGGGCGCCGAGAGCCTTGGGCGTGAATTTCACCGTGATGGTGCACTCCCAGCCGGCCTTGCGGCTCGTACCGCAATTCGAACTTGCGGTGAAATCGCCCGTCCCGCTGGACGTCGTAATGCTGTCGATCGTCAGCGTGCTGCTCTGGTTGTTGGTGAGAATGACGGTCAGCGACTTGCTCGCACCCACGGCGACGCTTCCAAACTTCAGGCTGAGCGGCGACACGCTGACTGGCTGCGTGCTGTTTGGCATCACGGTGACGAAGCTGATGTAGTAGCCGATGGCAAAATCGTCATCATTCAGTACGGCGATGTCCGGGGTGCCGTCGCCGTTGAAATCGGCAACCACCGCCGCGTGGCTGGTCGCCCCGGCGTAGAACTCGCCGATGCAGTTAAAGGTGCCGTCTCCATTGCCCTGGAGCAACACCGGACCGGAGACTGAGTTCACGCCGTACTCCTCCAGCATGGGGATGAACGCGTCCAGCTTCCCGTCTCCGTTGAAGTCGCCGACCACCGGATAGACAGGATAGTCGCCGCCCGTGCAGTGGAGGGAGCCAGGAGCAAACGTGCCGTCGCCTTTGCCCAGAAGAACGATATAGGCGGCAGCGCCCTGGTAACCTGAGCAACCAGTACTCCCTTCGAGGGTGACGAGCAAATCCGTCTTGCCGTCCTTGTTGAAGTCGCCCGCCGCGAGCGTGTTGGTGTATACGTATTGCGGCGCGGCAGCAACCGTGATCGGCGCCTGGAACGTACCGTCACCATTGCCCAGCAGGATATACACATTGTTGCTGTAGGAACCCGGATAATAGGATGCGGCCGCAATGTCGAGCTTTCCATCGCCGTTGAAATCGGCGATGGCCAGAGCATTCAGATGGGGGCTGAGCGCGGCCACGCTGGTGATCAGCTTAGCGGTGCCGAACGTGCCATTGCCCTTGTTAAGCAGCACGCTGATGGTGCCGTCCGCGTTTGAGGCGATGATGTCCGGCTTGCCGTCTCCATTCACGTCGGCCAGGAACACGTCCATCGACTGGGCCGACGCGCCCGTCGAGTAATAAACGGGAGCACTGAACTTTCCTGTCCCAAGACCCTTAAACACCGCTAACGTCTCGCTTTTGCAGCCGGTGTTGTTGTAGTCCTGGATGGTCGCCACGATGTCGGCTTTGCCATCGCCGTTCACGTCGCCGGTGGCAATCCACACGGGGTAGTTGCCGCTGCATGTGACCGAGAGGAATGTCGTGTAAATTGGCGCCGCTAATGCACCGTGCGAACTTCCCAACATGACTCCGAACGCCGGCACGCTGTTGATTCGCGCATAGGAGAACGCCACGTCCGGGAAGCCGTCGCCGTTGAAGTCGGCAGTGACAAGATTGTTCCCGAAACCGGTCACGCCTCGCCCATAAGCCACGTTCGTTTGGAACGTGCCATCGCCGCGGCCCAGTGTCACCTGGCCCTTCCAATAGTGGTCGCCCGCTTTGAAGATATCGAGCGCACCGTCTCCGTTGAAGTCGGCTAGGATCAGATTGCTAGGTGGCTGGTCCCAATACTGCAGCGGGTACACGGGCCCGGCGGTAAAGGTGCCATTGCCCTTGCCATAGAACGTAAAGACCTCTCCCGCAAAATCGGTGACCACGAGGTCCAGTTTCTTGTCGCCATTGATGTCCGCGATGGATACCAGCCAGGTGGGCTCCGTCAGCGTGGCTACCACCCCCTTTACCGCAAACGTGCCGCTGCCCTGATTCAGAAAGACCACAACATCTCCGAGGTAGTCCGTGGTCACGATGTCGTTCTTCTTGTCGCCATTCAGATCGCCAATCGCGATGCCCATCTGACTTTGGGAGTTGATCCCGGAAGCGTAGTACGTGGCCGTTCCGAACGTGCCGTTTCCGTTGTTGAGCAGCACGGCCATTCCGTTGCTTTCCGTAACCGCGATATCGAGCTTTCCGTCGCCATTCAAATCGCCCACCGCCATGCCCGACGCGGTGTAGTTGTTCGGATGGTTCGGATCCACGGTGGAATAGCCAACCGCCGTCTGGAAGGTGCCGTCGCCATTGCCCAGATAGATGAACACGCCGTTGTATTGAGTCAGCGCAACTAAGTCCAGCTTGCCGTCGCCGTTGACGTCGGCCACGTAGAGGCTGTTTGGGCTCTCGGACCAGTCAGAACTGTTTGGAGCCGCATACGTGCCGGTCCAATTGAAGGTTCCGTTGCCATTGCCGAGGAAGATCATCACTTCAGCGGTATTGTTCGCCGCATAGATGCCCCACACGGCAACGTCGAGGTTGCCATCGTGATTGAAGTCGCCCACCGCCATGGCATAGGGCGTATGCTGGCCAGGAGAGAAGAGGTTCTGGATCAGCGGGTATTGGAAAGTGCCGTCCCCGTTGCCCAGCGCGACGTCGATTTCAAGGTATCCGCCGGGACCCTCCATGGAGACGATGTCGAGTTTGCCGTCGTTGTTGAAGTCTCCCACTACGGCCGCTCCGACGGGCGAGATGGAACCGCCAACATCGTTGTTCATAAGAAAAGTTGAGGGATACGGGAAAAAAGATGGTGGATGGTTTTGTGCCTGCGCCGGAGTTGCAATTCCGGCCCATAGCACTATAGCGGCGAGCATGGTGAGCGCGAGCGCGGCCATGCCCGGATACTTCACTTGCCGATAGATTGAGTTCATTTTATGTCTCCTGGGAGTCGGACTGCTTACAGTCTTTACTTAGTAGGAATCCGTTGTCGGGGTCCGGGCCGACTTTCACCCAAAGGACGTGCGGCGGTCAATGGTCTGGAGATAACGCGTGTGCGACGTGCGGGCAACGCGATAAGCACATTTCTTACATGAACTTAGAAGAACTTCTTGTCCGGCGGCAGAGGCAGGAAGAGCGGCCCGAAAGTGCTAGTTCGAAGAGATTCGTCCGGGTGGTAAACTTAGCATTCTCCCCCAGCAAGAGCGTCGTCCTATGGGCTCTGCACAGGCGTCTCCGGTACTTGTTCGCTTTGGAGTGTTCGAGGCCGACTTCCGTGCCGGCGAACTGCGCCGGAGCGGCGTCAAGGTCCGGATCCAGGACCTGCCGTTTCGCGCCCTGGCAGTTCTGCTGAGCCGTCCCAACGAAGTCGTCACCCGCGAAGAGTTACGCCAGGCCCTTTGGCCTGGCGACGTCTTCGTGGATTTCGACCGCGGCATCAGCAGCGCCATCAAGCGCCTGCGCGACGCCTTGGGGGATTCCGCCGACAACCCGATCTTCATTGAGACCATTGAACGCCACGGCTACCGCTGGATCGGCCCGGTACAAGGCGCGGAGCCTTCCGCGGAAGAGGGAGTGCAGCTTGGCCCCCATGCTGTCGCACCGCCTTCGCCCCATGCCTCGCCGCGCTGGATATTCATCTTCGCACTGCCAGTTTTGGCTCTGCTGTTTGCAGTCTGGATTTTCCGGCCCAGCTATCGCGCGGCGAAAGCGGGATCGAAAACGCAACCAGCCTCTTCTTCGTCCAGCGCCGGCTTGCCGCTTCACGCCGCCAACCGCGAAGCCGAGGAGTTCTACCTCAAAGGCCGTTACTACTGGGAAAAGCGAACTCCCGACAGCCTGAACAAAGCGGTGGACTCGTTCACTCAAGCTATCGTCCACGATCCCAGCTACGCGCCCGCCTACGTTGGACTCGCCGACTGCTACAACCTGCTGCGCGAATACACCGTGATGCCTGCCTCCGAGGCCTACCCGCGCGCCCTGGCCGCCGCGAAAAAAGCGGTCGAGCTCGACGATCGGTCTTCGGAGGCGCACGCCTCTTTTGCCTTTGCATCGTTTTTCGGGATGGGGGACGCCGCCACCGCCGACCGAGAGTACCGGCGAGCGATTGAGTTGAATCCCAATAACGCCGCCGCCCATCATTGGTACGCGACTTACCTGCAGTGCCTCCGGCGTTATCCCCAGTCGTTGGCGGAGATCGAGCGTGCCCAATCGCTGGAACCCGCTTCCAAGTCTGTCCTGGCCGATAAGGGTGCCATTCTTTTCGACGCGGGCCGTCAGCAGGATGCCATCGCCCTGCTCAAGCAAATGGAAGAAAATGAACCCGATTTCATTTCTCCTCACCGTTATCTGAAGTTCATCTACCTGTTGGCGGCGGATTATCCTCATTACCTGCAGGAAGCAAAGAGCGAAGCGCTTTTGATGCACGACAGCTCGGCCCTCGCCATCGCCGAAGCCACCGAGAAGGGTTTCGCCGCCGAAGGCGGAAAGGGCCTGCTCGAGGGCCTCCGCCGGCAACAGACCAAGCTCTATGAGCGCGGCCTGTTGTCGCCGTACTTCCTGGCGGTGACGTGTTCACTCCAGGGGAACAAACAAGAAGCCCTGCGCTACCTCAGGACCGCCTACGATCGGCACGCCGACGGTTTGTTCCAAATAGAAACCGATCATGCTTTCGACAACCTGCACAACGAGCCCGCCTTTCGGCAGTTAGTCGCCGACGTTGGCCTGCCGCCGGTTTCGCAAGAGAACACTCGCTAAATTGGCGCCCGGTGGCCCGGACTTCGCGTGTGCGAAAAGCGCAACGCGAGCCGCCGGGAATACCGGTGCACTCCTGTAAACAACCCATGTATGACGCAATTCGGCGATTATCTGAAGATTAAGATCCAGCTTCTGCAGTTTCAGACCGACGTCTCTTCTGCCCGCCTCGCGAAAGTGCAGGCTCTTGTCGGCCTGCGCGAATTCCTGGGCTACAACGCGGTGCCCGCCGACTACGGCGTGGTGGGCGATCTGGAATTTCAGCCGCTCAAGGGGAACCTCGACGACTTGCAGGTGCGGGCGCTGCGCGAGCGGCCTGACTTCCGTGCCGCTGAATTGGGGATAACCGCCGCCCAGAGCCAAATCCTCCTGGCCAAAGCGAACGCCAAGGTTGATGTCAACGGCACCTATGATTTCACCCACGTTTCCGGGGAGAACACCGCTTCCATCTTCGCTAATTTTCAGCTGCCAATCTTCAACCGCAATCAAGGAGAGATCGCACGTACCGGCTATGCTCTGACGCAGGCACAAGAGCAGCGGCAATCGGCCAGCGATACGGTTCGTGCCCACTTCTGGACTTATTGGCCTGCTTCAGAACTGCGGGGCAACAATCTGGTGGAATTGAGGATGAATGCCAACTCTGAAGTCACGTGAATAAAGGCGGCCAGGAGCGGATTCAGGAAGCCAAAAGCTGCCATCCCAACTCCAATGCTGTCCACGGCCAGCGTGCCTACGAAATTCTGCATGATGATTCCACGGCAGCGTCGCGCGAGACGCAAAGTCTCGACTAACTTCGAGAGATCGCTTCCGATCAAGATCACATCCGCACTCTCCCGAGCGACATCAGTTCCCGATCCCATCGCAATTCCAACGTTGGCCTCAACCAGGGCTGGAGCATCGTTGATGCCGTCCCCTACCATGGCAACCCTGCAATTTTTCTTCCGCAACTCGCTGACCCACGTTGCCTTCTGCTCCGGCAAGAGTCCTCCGACTGCTTCGTCTACTCCGAGATCATGGCCAACCGATGAAGTTGCGGCTTGTGTGTCCCCGCTCAATAGAACCGTTCTCAAACCCATCTGTCGCATTGCCGTAACCGCATTCTTGGCTTCCGGCCGCAAAACATCCGCAATTCGGATGCTCCCAAGAACTTGCCCCGCGCGAGCAACGTAGACTTCCGACGCCCCGTCCGCACCGTTACTATCTATAGGCAAACCCCTCGTCGAGCCGCGCTCCACGAGGAGCGCTAGACTACCCACGAGGATCTCCCTGCCTTCATAACTCACCCTGACTCCTCTTCCGGGCGTGTACGAGAATTCGTCGGGCTCGACGAGTGGAATGGCGAGTTCCGTTGCCCGTGCCATAACTGCTTTGGCGAGAGGATGTTCAGACCTGCACTCCGCAATACTGGCAGCGGCTATGATCTGTTGCTCCCCGAAGCCATTGGCTGAAATGACTTCCCGGATCTGCGGAGTGCCGAACGTTAGCGTGCCAGTCTTGTCTAAAAGCACGGTATCCACGGCAGCCAGCGCTTCCAGGTAGAGGCCCCCTTTAATGATGGCGCCGTGATGGGCCGCCCGGCCGATTGTTCCGAGGATTGCCAGAGGAGTCCCAGCCGCAATACCGCACGCTCCAGCAACGATTACGACCGAAATGGTTGACCTGACATTGTGAGTAACGATGAATGTCAGTCACGCCCGAGTTTTTGGGCACCGATTTCCAGAGCGCCCGATTGATTGATGGTCCCGGCATAGACCGCATCTCCAGGCGCTTTCTCGACCGGCATGGCCTCGCCGGTGATTGCCGCTTGTTCCACAAACGAGCGGCCACCAAGCACGATGCCATCCACTGGGATGTGTCCACCCGGCTTCACAATGACGGTTTCACCGACTTGAACCTGATCGGACGGTATTTCCACCACCTGATCATTGCGGCGCACTGCGACGGTTCTGGGGAGAAAATCGAGAAGACTCTGGATCGCGCGCCGCCCTCTACCAACCGTGAGCCCCTCCAACACTTCGGCGGCAAGGACGAAGCCAGTGATGACCAAAGCGGTGAAGAATTCTCCAATCGCCAGTGCGGAGATAAGCGCTATGGTCATCGAGAGTTCCATCGTCATCTTTCGTTCAACGATGTTCTCGAAGGCTTCCCTAAAAATGGGATATCCGCCGATCAGGGTAGCCGCAATGCCGATCACACTGATGTGCGGAAACGGCTCCCAAAGCCGGAACCAGACCGCAGCCGCAGCCAGGACCACAAAAGCCATGCGGACAAGCTCAGCCCACTCCACCCCCTGCCCTTGTTGTTCGTGCTCCGTACCAAGCTCAGGTGCGTTCAGTTCTGGGGAATTCCGCTTCTCCTCAAACCCGGAGTTTGCAGCCGAGGACTTTTCGATCGTGGGCGAAGAACTCATAGCAGGTACCCCTTCGTACTGCGAACGGGGTTATTTCAAGTACGACTTCACCATGTCGATCACTTCATCAGCGGCCGTTACCTGTTGTGAGGTCGGTTTCTGTTTTCCGTGGAGAACGTGGCTCCGGACGTGCCCTTCCAGAAGCTCGGCCATCAAGCTATTCATCGCTCCTCTGGCCGCGCTCATCACTTGCAGAACTTCGGAGCAATCCCGCTCTTCGTCCAGGGCTCGCACCAGGGCTTCTACCTGCCCTCGGATGCGCTTGGCCCTGAGAAGGAGGTTCTGCTTTTCCTTAATTGTGTGACTCATAGTCTCCTGGCATAATACCATACCCGGTATGGTAGTCGGGGCATTAGGAGATTGGAAACTTGTTGGTGGGCACACCCGATGGACAGCAGATCCCGGTCAGTCAGCTCGCCAATATTACCCAGGGGAACGGTGCGTCCTTTATTTATCGTGAAAATAACTCCCGCTACATCGGCGTGCAGTACAGTATCGAGGGGCGCGACTTAGAGCGGGCAGTGCGCGACGGCCAAGCGGCGGTCAAGAAAGCCGTGATCCTGCCGCCGGGTTACACGATGTCGTGGGGCGGCGAATACAGCCAGTTTCTCGAAGCCAAATCGCAGATGTATTTCATTGGACCCCTTGCGGTCGTGCTCATCTTCATGATTTTGTTTGCGCTCTACGGAAATTTCAAATTCCCCGTCACCATCGCCCTCGGAGTCGTTATGACGGAGCCGGTGGGAGCGCTGGTTGCGCTGAAACTTACACACACTCCTTTCAGCGTTTCCTCCGTGTTGGGTCTTCTCGCGCTGCTGGGGGTCTCCGTGGAGACGGCCGTCATCCTCGTCTCCTACATCAACAAGTTGCGCCAGGAAGGGATGAGCATTCACGAGGCCACACGGGAAGCTTCGCTGCTTCGGCTCCGTCCGATCATGATGACGGCTCTAGTCGCCTGCCTCGGGTTGCTGCCTGCGGCTCTTTCCACTGGCATCGGATCGGATACGCAAAGGCCGTTTGCCATAGTCATCGTTGCCGGCCTCATCTCCCGCCTCTTCATCGGCTTCTTCGTCAATCCTGTGTTGTACGAGATGGTTGCGCGCGAGGGCGATGTGCTGCAGGTATAGAGGGAGTAAGCGTGGCTAGACGGTGCTACGGCCTTCGCGAGTGCGACGGGGAACAGCGTAGCACTTGCAAGATGCCGGTAAGCAGCATTTTCGGAGTGGGAGGACAACCGGGAATATATCCATCTACGGGAATGACCGCGTCCACCGGACCGACTACGGCGTAGCTGCCGCCGAAGATTCCACCTCTGCAACCACACGCCCCAACCGCCACGACCAGCTTCGGAGAAGGGACCGCATCATAGGCGTTTTTCAGCGCTACTGCCATATTTCGAGTTACAGGCCCGGTGACCAGCAGCATATCCGCATGCTTCGGGGATGCGACAAAGTGAATTCCAAATCGTTCCAGGTCGTAGTAGGGGTTGGTAAGGGCGACGATCTCTGCTTCGCAGCCGTTGCACGATCCGGCATCGACTTGCCGTATGTTCAGCGCCCGCCCGACCAGCGAGCGAATCTGCTCGGCTGCCTGAGATAAGGCAGGCTCGTCCTGGACAACTTCGGCACGACTCTGGATGTCCCAGCGCCGCACCAGTCCTTCCTTGCCGACACCGCAACGGGCTAGTCTTTCCGCGTAGCGGAACGCCCCACTGCCGGCAGCGATGCAGCGCGAGCACGCAATGCAATCACCGTAATTGAGAACCAGATACTCGCGCCCGGCTGAGTCGTCAACTTTGTCGACTTTTAGTGCCGAGGTCGGGCAGGCGGCGACCACGCGACGCGCCACCTCGCTGGTCAGCAGGTCCGGCTGGACATCCGGCATGCGGCTTCCGGCGGCGTTCGACAATAATTCGCCGACCGGAATCAGCACCTGCGGGCTTCTGAGACTGCGCTCGACCGCGTCGCCGATCATCGATCACATCCCGAGTACGAGAGATTGAAGCTTTTGTTGATCAGGGGAAAGTCCGCAATGATGTTGCCGGGCATAGCCAGGGGCAGGGCGGGCCAATTCTGAAACGAAGGCGACTTGATGTGGCAGCGCGCAATTTTGCCGTCGCGGATTCGCACCCAGTAAAGCAGCTCGCCACGCGGCGATTCGACGGCCGACAAAGCCTCGGCGTTTCCCGATGATGGCACCGGCGCGAGAATCGATCCCGCCGGAAGATCCTTCAGCGTTTCCAGGATCAAGCCCGTGGAAATGGCCGTCTCGTCGATACGGATGCGCGCACGCGCCAGCACATCTCCATACTTGTATTGTGGGACGTCGACGTTGAGGTTGCGATAGCGGCCGCTCGGATGATCGCGACGGACGTCCATTCTGATTCCACTGGCGCGCGCCGCGGGCCCAACCACCGCCAGTTGCCGGGCAATTTCGGCGGTCAGGATTCCGGTCGATTCAAAGCGGTTCTGAACGGACGAAGTGTGCAGGATGAGACGTGCCATGCGCGCAAAATCGCGGGCTGCGGCTGTGACCATCGCGCCGAACTCACCCGTTTCCGCGGCGGACAAGTCGCGGGTTACGCCTCCAGGCACGGCCATGCCACGCCAGAAGCGCGTACCAAAAAAGCGGGTAGAAGCCTGCAGCAGACTCTCCTTAATGCGCGCGGTGTAGGCGGCCGGCACGCTGAATCCGACATCTCCGCAGAGCGCCCCGACGTCGGCAATGTGGGCGATCATGCGCTCCAGTTCGAGTCCGATCAGGCGGATGGCCTGCGCCCGCGGCGGCACCGGGATCGCCAACGCGTTTTCGATGGCCTGGCTGTAGGCCACGGCGTGCGAGAAGCAGTTGTCGCCGGAAACCGATTCGGCAATCATCACCCCGTCCATCACCGGTGCGTTCTCGAACAGCTTCTCCGTGCCCTTGTGGGTATAGAAGTGCCGCAATTCGAGATGGAGGACGGTATCGCCGACGACACTGAAACGAAAATGCCCAGGCTCAATGATGCCGGCGTGTATGGGACCGACCGGCACTTCGCAAACCCCGTCCCCCTGCACTCTTAGAAAGTGGTACTGTCCTTCTGCCCAGGGCACATGCGAAACGTCGTCGATCATGGGATGTACGTTCTCCGGCCAATTCTCGTGAAACAACAAAGGACGCGGATCGGGATGCCCATCACACTCGATGCCGTACTGGTCGTGGAGTTCGCGTTCGTACCAGGCAGCTGCGGGCGTGATCTCGGTTGCCGACGGAATGGATCCGGTGACGGGCGCACTGATCATCCGGTATTCGTGGCCATTCACCTCGATGAGGTAGTGAACGCGGCGTGCGCGGTTGTCGTTGCTGCTGCCAGGATCGCTGCTGCCAAAAATGGAGACCAGCCGCGTATTCGCGGAGCGCAGCAGTTCCAGCGCCCGCGACACGCCTGCATCGCTATTGAAGACAGTCTCTGTCATGGTTGCAGCACCGCCATCGCGCCGCGCAAAACCGCCACAAAAGCCGCCGGGACATGGATGCCCAACACCAGCAGGCACAGAGCGCAGACGCCCATGACGACGAACCAGGAAGCCTGCAACGCCGGCTGCTGCAGGGGAACATCCTCCGGCTTGCCCATGAGCAT
>Ga0209517_10002556_pt1 | contig 25390 bp, 27 predicted proteins | sample PeaSoiMetSII2010_FD_187695 | JGI IMG/M metagenome (GOLD analysis project Ga0209517, IMG submission 187695) | Peat soil microbial communities from Weissenstadt, Germany - SII-2010 (SPAdes) (version 2) | ecosystem: Environmental > Terrestrial > Soil > Wetlands > Peat | place: Germany... | reverse complement strand
GCGCAGCGCAACGCTGGAGGGCTGTCTCGAGACAGGCGCATCGAACCCTGCACTGCCAAGTTGCGGATAAGGGCTCGCCGCGAAAATATTCGTATAGACCGTCCAGGCGCAGCCAAGCACAAGACTGGCGACCGCGGCACTTGCAAGAAAACCCTGCGGGTTAAGTTTCCGGGCTGATCTTCTGGGTATGGGTGCCGCGAAATCGTAATACGCAACTGTACTGATACTCATCCGCCTTGCATCCAGACTGTTTCCAACTTGTCCCCAGAAGCCGCCGTTCGATGAAGTGCGTTCCTCAAGCACATTCGAACGGCGGCCTGCGCGCGATCATCCGCCGAATTCCGGGGGAGCATCTCGCAGAGGCGCGGAGCGTCATTAAGGCGACTTTTAGTTAAATGCGGATTAAGTGCAGGCAGTTGTTGGGCAGTCCCAATTTGGTACGAAAATACGCGAATCTTGCCCGCAGATTTGCGGGGAAAGTCGTCGCGGCTACCTCTGCGCCGCGCATTTCCGGTTCACCTCCCAAAAAATGCCCGATTGTACCGACGGCCCGCGTGATCAAGTTGAACGCCGCGTCTGAATGCCATTCCCGGTAACCATGTGGTCCGATAAAGCGGCAAACGCCGCCGGCCGCGCCCGTGCTTGCACGCAACCAGCCGTTCAAGCGGTGACTGCACCACCACGGCAACCGCCACGCTGTGCATGATTGCGCGCAACTCGAAGTGGCCGCCCTCGCCAAGTCTTAGTAAGCTCACCCCAGCATGATTCGTTCTGCGTTTCGCTAAACCATTGACGGGCGCTGCCCCTCACAGGCCTTCAGGAGACGCCGATGCAAAGTGTGGGGCGCAAGCTGGCATTCGTGCTGGCCTCATCCAATCACGGAACCATGATCGTCAACCGCTTCGACTACCGCATGGTTGATGCGCAGCGCGGCTATGGCGTCGGCTATCAGATACTGGAGAATGCGTGCTTCGACCCCTCGGAAGTCAAACTGGCGGTTGATTTGCTCGCGCTGCGCCGCAAGCACCATGGTGACGGTGTCGTGGCCATCGATTGCGGGGCCAATATCGGCGTTCATACCATCGAGTGGGCGAAGTCGATGACGGGCTGGGGATCGGTGCTATCGATCGAAGCACAGGAGCGCATTTACTATGCGCTGGCCGGCAACATCGCGATCAACAACTGCTTCAACGCCATTGCGATTCACGGCGCGGTGTCGTCCGAAAGCGGAGTCATGAAGATTCCGAACCCCGACTATTTCGTTCCGTCCAGCTTCGGCAGCCTCGAGCTGCGTCAGCGCGATGGCAACGAGTTTATCGGCCAGGCGATCGATTACGAAAACACCGTCAATGTGAGAAAACTCGCGCTCGATGAATTCAGGCTGCCGCGTGTCGATCTCATCAAGATCGACGTCGAAGGCATGGAGCTGGAGGCGTTGGAGGGCGCAGCGGGTATCATCAGCCAAAGCCGCCCGGTCATGCTCATCGAAAAGATCAAGGCCGACGCCACCCAGCTGCGGCAATGGCTGCAAGGTCGCGGCTACAGGATCATCGAGGCCGGGATCAACCTTCTTGTCATTCACGAAAGCGACAAGACACTCCAAGACATCCTGCCCGCACAGGCGTCAGCCGCGCAGCCTGCCGCCTGAAAATTTGGAAGACAGCCGGCGCGAAGCGTTGCTCATGGCGACAATTCCGGCGGCGGGGAATTATCGAGCACGGGACGCCTGGCGTCCTCGAGCAGATCGAGCCCATAGGTTTCGATCGTCAGCGGCCCACGCGTGCGTTTGAACTCGGCGACGCGCTCAACTTTGGCAAATGTCTCCTTCACATAGGGCTGTACGGCGGGCCGCACTTCGTCGACAAATAGCAGTTTGCCGGATAGTTGCGCGGGGTCTGGATCACCCATGTTGATCCAGCGGATGCGCTGGGTAGGCTGCACCACGCATGTTCCCTTCGGAAGATAGAACGCAAGCCAGCTCGTGGTCCCGTAATCCGGCGCCAGCACGCAACCCGCACCGGTGCGCCTTCGAACCGCCTCGATCTCGCCGGCGAGCTTTTCCCAGCCGACGCCGACGCTGCGAACGGTGGCGTCGCGGCGGAAGCCGGTGAGCGCGCCGGTATTGGCCTGCACGATCAGAAGCGCAAACATCAAAATGCCCACCGGCGAAGCCCAGCGCAGGCAAAAATCGACGATGCGCTGCGAGTTGTGTGGCCAGCGCGTCAGATTCGCGGCCACCGCAGCTGCAATCGCGAACGCCGGATAAACCGGCGCGAACCAGTTGGCCTCGACGCGGGCGTGCAGGGCATGCCAGATGAAATAAAGCGTGATGGTCCAGAAGATCGCACTGATCAGCGCGCGCGCGGCCAATGCGCCGCTGTCGCGCCGGAGCAGCGCGTAAAGCCCCATAGCGCCGAGGATAAAGACCAGCGGCGTTGCGAAGGCGATCTGGGTTGGAATCAATTCGCCGATGAACGACGGCTTGAAATCCTCGATGCGGGACCGGCCGATCTGCTTGATGAAGGACACCCAATGGTGCTCTTCATTCCAGAGAATGACTGGCGAAAATACCGCAAGCGAAACGATCGTGCCGAGATAGGGCCACGGCGAGATCAGCCATCTGCGCAATCTCGGAACGCTTAACAGCCAGACCAGGATCGCCGGCCCGAAGAGCAGAGCCGTATATTTCGACAACAGCGCGGCGCCGACGGCAGCGCCGACCGCAAGCCACCATGCGCCCCGCCCGGTCTCCAGCACCTTGGCGAGGAAGAACAGGACGAAGCTCGCAGCCACCAGCAGCGGTGAATCCGGTGTCACGATCAAGGTGCCGACCGCCGCCATCAGGGTGACGTTGAGGAGAATGGTCGCGGTTGCCGCGACGCGCTGGCCGCCGAACAGCATCGCAGCCGTTCGATACACCGCAAAGCTCATCGGCAACGCCAGCAGGATCGACACCAGCCGTACGCCGAATTCGGTGTCGCCCGCGATCAGCGTGCCGAGGCGGATGACGAGAGCGACGCCCGGCGGATGATCGTAGTAACCGGGCGCGAGATTCTTCGACCACGTCCAGTAATAGGCTTCGTCGAAAGTCAGCGGCGTCCAGGCCGCGCCGACCAGCCGCAGCGCCACCAGCGCCAATACCGTAAGCGAGGTCTTGCGTATGAGCCGAGCCTCGTTCGGGCTCATGGCGAGTTCATCGCTTGCGCCAGACGAACAGTCCGGACATCGCGTAGTTCCAGACCACTCCCATCAGGGCGCCGGCCGCGCCCGCCAGCCACCAGATCGGCTCCTGATCGTAGACCGAGAACGCGACGCCGACATTGGCGAGAAGGCCCACGCTGCAAACCAGATAAAACAACACCAGACCGCGCAGGATCGCAAAACCCTTCAGCCGCTGATCGCGATAGGTGAGAAAATTGTTGAGGATGAAGTTGCTGGTCATGGCGCAGAGCGCGGCGCAGGCCTGCGATTCCGGAAATGGCAAATGAAAGGCTTCCAGCGCGCTGTAAAGCGCCGCGAAATGCACGATCAGGCCGAGCGACCCGACCATCGCAAACAACAGGAAGCGCAGCGAGACCGCGTCACCGGTCAGCTTTGCCAGCACCAAACCCAGGAAATCCAGCGCCACCATGGAATCGAGCTTGCTCTCGCCATGCAGCCGCGGGCCGAAGGTATAGGGAATTTCCTTGACGCGTAGATGCCCGCGCGCAGTGGCTACGACATCGAGCAGTATCTTGAAGCCCTGCGTGGACAATTGCGGCGCAAGCTGCTCGAATTTGTCTCTGCGGATCATGAAGAAGCCGCTCATGGGATCGGCGATCTTGACCCGCAGCACCCGCTTTGCGACCTCGGTGGCAAGCGCGCTCGCCCCTGCCCGCTGGCGGTTGAAGCTCTCGGCGCTGCCGCCCTCGACATAGCGGCTGCCGAGAACGAGGTCGAATTCACCGGCTTGCAGAAGCTTCAGCATTTTCGGCAACTGGGTCTCGTCGTGCTGCAGGTCGGCGTCGATCACGGCCACGCACGGTGCGCCGGACGCCAGGATACCCTCGATGCAGGCGCCCGACAGGCCACGCCGCCCGATCCGCCGGATGCAGCGGACCCGGCTATCGTCGCGTGCCAGCGCGCGCACCACCTGCCAAGTACCGTCCGGAGAGTTGTCGTCGACAAAGACGACTTCGAATGGCACGCCCGCGAGCGCGGTCTCCAGCCGCCGAAACAGCGTGGTGACATTGTCGCGCTCGTTGAAAGTCGGGACGATGACCGAAAGCTGCGGCAAACCAACAGCCTGCGGCGCCTTCACGGGCCCTGGTTGTGTGGCGGCGTCATTCATGGCGCCAGCGTATATCCGATCACTTAAGGGACTGCCAAGGGAACGGCCAAAATCAGCGGTGCGGAAAGGCAAAACCGCCCGAAACAGGCCCAAATACATTGTCGGAGGCGTTCCTAACGCGAACCGGCAGGCCTGAAAAGGCTCCAAAAATGCCAACGACCACGAACAGAGGGCGCGCGTACATCCGGCGCTGCCGAGCTATTCAATGGCCGTCCTAGCGCCGGAGCTATTAAGGAACGATTTGGCACTTTGCAAGGGGCGACCTTTGCGTGTGTTTGCCAGGTAGATTTCCGGAAGCCTGAAAGCGCCCGGCGGACGGACTACCTACTACGGGCTTTGTGCTTGGCGAACGCCGTGACGATATCCTTTTGCGCCAACGCAATGGCCTTGTTGGCCGTGGTCATATGGTCGCCCGCATCGGCGTCCGGGAACTGCATCGAAAGATACTCCACCAGCGTCACCCGGAAATTCTGCCGCTCGGAAGGACACACATTGGCGATGAGAGACGTGAAATCCTCTCCGGACATGGCTTTGTTGCCATCCCGCGTATACTCTTGGGCGAGGCAATTCCAGTAGGCGTCCCTGCCCGCCAGCGCCTGCCGGTGCGCATCCTCGACCTCGGTGGCCATTGCGGCCGAACCGACCATTACCAAAGCCGCGGCAAGAAGCGCTCGCATCCTTTTCTCCTCCTTGCGGTCACAGATTGAACGGCTGACCGAGTTAAAGTGAGAGCCTTATGCCTTATCCCGGCGAACTGGCCAATCACGATTGGTTTGGCTAGGCTCATTCCCGACCAGCCATCCCCCCTCATCTCGTGAGCACCTCCGGTGAGCAAGACCCCCGCCTCCAAATCCGTTTTGAAGAAATCAGGCCAGATCCATATCGGCGTCGGCGGCTGGACCTTTGAGCCTTGGCGCGGGGTTTTTTATCCCGAGAAGCTGGCGCAGGCAAAGGAGCTTTCCTACGCGGCCTCAAAGCTGACCTCGATCGAGATCAACGGCACTTACTACGGCTCGCAGAAGCCGGAGAGCTTTCGCAAATGGGCGCGCGAGGTGCCCGATGGTTTTGTGTTTTCGGTCAAGGGGCCGCGCTTTGCAACCAATCGCCGCGCGCTGGCGGAAGCCGGCGATTCCGTAAAGCGGTTTTACGATTCAGGCGTGCTGGAACTCGGCGATCGCCTGGGTCCCGTGCTCTGGCAATTCGCGCCGACCAAGAAATTCGACGAGGCGGATTTCGGCAAATTCCTCGAGCTTCTGCCCCGCAAGCTCGAAGGAAGAAGCTTGCGCCACGTCGTCGAGGTCCGCCACGACAGTTTTTGCGCCCCCGATTTCGTCGCGCTGTTGCGGAAATTCGAAACGCCGGTGGTATTCGCCGAGCACGGCAAGTATCCGGCGATTGCGGACGTCGTCGCCGATTTCGTCTACGCACGCCTGCAAAAGGGCAATGACGAGATCAAGACCTGCTATCCCCCGGAACAGCTCGACGCCTGGGCAAAGCGGCTGCAATTATGGGCCGACGGCGGCGAACCCGACGACTTGCCGCGCGTTGATTCCACAGATGCGAAGAAGGTTCCGCGCGACGTCTTCGCCTATGTGATCCACGAGGGCAAGATTCGCGCGCCTGCCGGCGCGATGGAATTGATCGCGCGCGTCGGCTAGCCAAGGCGTATTCCAGTGGCCAGGTCCAGGAAGTTCTTCACCATCGGCTATGAACAGACGCCGGCCAAAGCGGTGCTCGACGAGCTCGAACGGTCCGGCGTAAAGCTGCTCGTCGATGTGCGCGCCGTCGCCTCCTCGCGCCGGCCCGGCTTTTCCAAGAACCAGCTCGCGGCAGGCCTCGACGAACGCGGGATTTCATACCTGCATCTGCGCGGGCTCGGCACGCCGAAGGACGGCCGCGTGGCGGCGCGCGCGGGCCACTTCGACACCCTCCACAAAATCTATGCGAAGCATCTGAAGACACCGCAAGCAAAGGAAGAACTGGACGAGCTGTCCACGCTGGTGAAGAAATCCGGTCCGGTCTGCATTCTCTGTTACGAGCGCGACCACCGGCATTGCCACCGGCGATGGATCGCCGAGATCATCGAGGAGCGTGACAAAGTGACGGTGGAAAACCTGGCCGCCAAGCAGGTTTGAGACCAGGAAGGCCAGCCCCCATCAATCGAGCGTGCGGCGGAAGCGCGTCACCGCGATCGTCATCGCGAGCAACATCAGTGCAAGCAGCGCGATCGTGTCATAATCCAGATTATGCAGCGCCGCGCCCTTGAGCATGATGGCGCGGACAATACGCAAGTAATGTGTCAGCGGCAGCGCCTCGCCGATATATTGCGCCCAAATCGGCATCCCCAGGAATGGAAACATGAAGCCGGACAACAAGATGCTCGGCAGAAAGAACATCATCGAAAGCTGCATCGCCTGGAGCTGGTTCTGCACGATGGTGGAAAACGTGTAGCCGATCGAAAGGTTGGTCGTGATGAACAGCGTGGAGAGCAGCGCCAGCATCACGAGACTGCCGCGCACCGGCACCCCGAACAACAGCACGCCGATGCTGATGATCAGCGTGGCCTGGACGAACCCGACCAGCACATAAGGCAATATCTTGCCGAACATGATCTCGACCGGTTTGATCGGCATCGACAACAGGCTTTCCATCGTGCCGCGTTCGACTTCGCGCGTCACGGAAAGTGCGGTGAAAATCAGCATGGTCATGGTGAGGATGGTGCCGACGAGGCCGGGCACGATATTCAGCCGCGAAGACGCTGCGGGATTATAGCGCGCATGGGCGCGTATCTCGAACGGCAGCGTCGGCGGGTCGCCGGTGAACAGATCGTGCGCCAATGCGGTCTGAACCACCACGCCCAGCGACGAAAGCGCCGAGCTTGCCGCCACGGGATCGGTCGCGTCAGCAGCGACCAGCAATGCCGGATAGTCGCCGCGCCGCACCGCACGCTCGAAGCCGCGCGGAATTTCCACGCCGAACAGCACCTTGCCTGAGGTCAGGAGATCGTCGAACTCCTTGATGTCATGCACTTCCCGGACGAAATGAAAATAGGAGGTGTTCTCCAGCGCCTTGAGGATCGAGCGCGCCAGATCGCTGTCCTCCTGCAGCAGCACGGCGGTCGGCAGATTGCGCGGCGTGGTGTTGATGGCATAGCCGAACAGCAACAATTGCATCACCGGAATCATCACGATCATGGCGAACGATACGCGGTCGCGCCTTAGCTGGATGAACTCCTTGACCACCATCGCGTAAGAGCGGCGCAAGAAGCCGAAGCGCGGCTCGGAGACTTCGTTTCGGTGGTTTGGCGGAGGCGTCACACTCATTGGAAATTGTCCTTCGAGCGCGTCATCAGTTCGATGAAGACGTCTTCCAGCGACGGCTCGCTGGGCTGCCAGTGCAATTCGACGTGCTCGCGCCAGGGCGCGATGGTGGCCTCGAGCGCGGCGCGGTCGCGGCCGGACACATGAAGGCTGTTGCCGAACGGCGCCACCATGTCGACGCCGGGCTTGCCGGCGAGCTGATCCTGAAGCACATGAAGGTCGTCGCCGGTGACGGTATAGGTCGACAGCGCCGACCTGGCGATCACCTCCTCCACCGTACCGTGCGCCAGCAGATAGCCATAGGCGATATAGGCGATCTCGTGGCAGCGCTCGGCCTCATCCATGTAATGGGTCGAGACCAATACCGTGAGCCCTTCCGCCGCAAGCGCATGGATCTCGTTCCAGAAATCGCGCCGCGCTTTGGGATCGACGCCCGCGGTCGGCTCGTCAAGAAGCAACAGTTGCGGATTGGGCAGCGTGCAGGCGCCAAGCGCGAGGCGCTGCTTCCAGCCGCCTGAAAGTTCACCGGCAAGCTGCTCTTCGCGCCCGCCTAAGCCCAGCCGCTTGATCATGTCGCGCGCGGCGCCATGTGGATCATGCATGCCGTAGAGGCGAGCGACGAATTCCAGGTTCTCCCGCACCGACAGATCCTGGTACAGCGAAAAACGCTGCGTCATGTAGCCGACCTGACGCTTGATCTTGTCGGCGTCGCGGCGGATGTCGTAGCCGAGGCACCTGCCCTCGCCGCGGTCGGGCGTCAAAAGTCCGCAGAGCATGCGAATGGTCGTGGTCTTGCCGCTGCCGTTGGGACCGAGGAAGCCGTAGATGGTGCCGCGTTTCACCTGCATGCTCAGTTCATGCACCACCTCGCGGCCATCGAATGACTTCGACAGGCCACGAACGTCGATCGCAATATCGGAAGCGGAGGCCGGCATCGCGGTCATCGCTTGTCCGCAACCGGTGTCTTCGGATTGAGAAATATGCTGATCGGCTGGCCGACCCGCAACGCATCCGGCCGCGAGGGCCGCGCCTGGATGAGGTAAACGAGCTTGTTGCGCTCATCGAGGCTATAGATGACGGGCGGGGTATACTCGGCCGAGGTCGCGATGAAATAGATTTTCGCGGTGAGATCGGCGGAGCAATTGTCGCACGTCACCCGCACGTCCTCTCCGATCGAAAGCTTCGGCAAATCGGTCTCGGGCACGTAAAACCGCACCTTCATATTGCCGGGCGGCATGATCGAGAGCACCGGCCGCTGGGCGGGAACGGTTTCTCCCTCACGGAAATAGATCTGCTGAACGGTGCCGCTTACCGGCGCATAGCCGATCCGCCGCGCCAGCCGCGTCTGCGAGGTCACGACTTGCGCCTCGGCGACGCGCAACGCCGAAACCGCGGCGTCCAGCGTAGCCTGCGTTCCGGAGCCCGTCTTGCTCAATGAAAATGCCCGGTCATAGCTTTGCTGCGCATTGGCGAGCGTCGCCTTGTTCAGGTTGAGATTGGCCTGCTGCAGATCGTCGTCCACCGAATAGAGCTGATCGCCGGCCTTGACCTCGTCGCCCTCACGAACGTTGAGCCTGGTCACGCGGCCGGATTCGTCGGGGCTGACGAAGATCATGTCGGCTTCGACCCAACCCTGATAGCCGGGATTGCGCGGCTCATTGCACCCGGCGAGCATGGCGGTCAGCGCGAAGACTATCAGCGTTCGCAATGCCGTTGGCGAGATCGTCATGCTGCGCTCCGTTCGCCAAAAATCAAGTCGAGGTGGACGCGAAGCATCGCGATCGCATCCAGCGGCGCGTGCCGCCCAAACAGCCCCTGCCAGATCACCGCCACCATCGCCGGCGCCACGACGATCTGGGGAAAATCCCGCAGGCCCCGCTGCCGGATTTCGCCGCGCGCAATACCGAGTTCGATCAGCGCACGCATTCCGGCAATGCCGCGCGAAACCACTTCGCGGTAGTAGAAGTCAGCGATGTCGGGAAACCTCGGTCCCTCCGCCACGATCAGGCGGACGATGGCGCCGCGCCGCGTCGTCACCACCTCCCGCGCGAACGTCTCGGCAAAACGCTCCATCGCCGCGCGAACGGAGCCGCCCGCGGGCGGTGGCTCGGCGAGACGGGTGATCAGGGGCACGAGCGCGGTGCGAACCAATTCCTCAAACAACGCTTGCTTGTCTTTGAAGTGCAAGTAGATCGTGCCCTTGGCGACCCCCGCCCGCCTGGCGACGTCGTCGAGCCTGGTCGCGGCATAACCGCGGTCGATGAACTCATCGAGCGCCGCCTCGATGATCGCCTGACGCCGGTCGGCCGCGCGTTCGGCGCGATTGGACGGAGGTGTCGATGATGGCACCTCGAGCGAGGCAGGCTTCGGCGCCTTCGCCAGACCTGCCTTCTTGCCGCGCCGGTGAAGGAGCGGTTTCGCCGCGATTCTTGAGGCTGGTTTCGCACCGGGGCGGGGCATTTTCCTAACATGACTGACTGGTCAGTCATTGTCAATCGGCGCACTACCTGCCCTTCTCCACCGCCTCACGACCGACGTCGTTCGCGCCGGTTTCGATTACAAATTCAATTGAGATCTACCCCTTGGCGTCGCAGGCCCAGGCGCGGATCACGCATTCCTTGCCGCCGAACTCGTAGCATTTGCGGGTCGCGGCGTTCAGCGAGCTCGAAATGTGCGGCTTGACCGCGTAACCGTGGGCGCCGCAGGGGTCGGACATGTCGTCCGCGAGCGCCGCGCAGGCGCGCTTCACGGTCAGTGTGGTGGGACAATCGCCCTTGCATTGCTTGCGCGCCGCGGCGCGCGCGTCGGCCTCGCCCGCATAATCGAACGCCTGGCCGTAAGCCCCGCATTTTCCGATCGCGAATGCACCGGCGGCCCACGCTTCCGTCGCGAATCGCGTCGCGGCGAGCGCCAAGGTCAGCGCCAAAACAAATAGCGCGCGGCGTTGCGCGACAGCAGTCGAAACGATCAAAGCCCCCTCCCCGATTCCAGCCGGATCGGGAATCTACGGGAGGGGACGTTTCAACTTGGTGAACACGAATGTCGGCACCATTTTCGTTGAGGAGTCTTCGCCGGACCTGCGACAGCCTTGCCGCCGGCGACGGTGCAGATTCGCCTCGCCTCATTCATCGCCCCGGTGCAAGACCGCGTCGATGAACGCCTGATCCTCCCGGCACGGATCGTCCCGGCTCAAGGCCGGGACGACACGGGTTTTCCTACTCGATTCAATTGTCAAAGAGCCATGACTCCGCATTCCCGCAACGCGAATGCGCCCAGGGTGTGCATGAACCGTTCGCCCTCGAAAAAAGAGGGCGCAGGGAAAGCCGGGTGGCCAATGCACCCGAAGCCTCGCGTGCGAAATAAAACAAAGCACACGAGCGTAGTCGCCACAGGTTCACCGGATCAGTCCGGCCTTCCCTGCGCAATGGTTTTAACGGCTTATAGCGCGCTCCCCGGTGACCGGGCTTTCTTGCCACCGTCGCCCCCAAGAAGCTTTGCTTCTCAAGAACTTGATGCCAGCGTCGGGGCATCAGACCACACGACTTCGCCGTCCGCGGGAAGCGCCGCCCGTCTTGCGACACCGTCCGCGTCCACCGCATCCCGCCTCAACGTTCGTGACGATGCGCAACGCCCCTCCAGCGAGGCGGGACGGGGTGAGATATACACCCGATTTGCATTTCGGAAAAACAGAAATATTTTTGGCGCGGGGGCTGGACAAGCGGCCGGAAGCGAGTTTGCGAAACGACCCGACGGGCAAATCAGTTAATGAGGTCGCGCCGAACTTAGTCCCGTCATTGCGAGCGCCAGCGAAGCAATCCATTGCAGCCGCGCAAAGAAAGATGGATTGCTTCGCTTCGCTCGCAATGACGGTAGTAGCTTCGTAGGGTGGGCAAAGGCGCGCTTGCGCCGTGCCCACCGTTCTTGCTTGAGGACGCTGGTGGGCACGCTTACGCTTTGCCCACCCTACGATTCTCGCTGCTATTGCTCGCGGCCAATCCACGCTCAGCCGCTGTCGCGCGCTCATCCCCGCCGCGCGGCCTCAAGCGCCTGCGGCGTGTCTACATCGAGAAACGCGCCAAACCCCTCGACCGGGACTTCCGCCACCGCCTCGCCGTGCTTTGCGATCAGATGGCGCGCCCCGATATCGCCGTCGAGCGTCATCAGCTCGTTGAAGAAGCGCCGCGACCACAGCACCGGATTGCCGCGCCGGCCATCGCTGACGGGGATCGCGATCAAATTCCCGCGATCCGGCGCGAAGGCTTCGATCAAATGGTCGATCAATTGCGCCGAGATCATCGGCATGTCGCCGAGACAAATCACCGCGCCATCGGCTTCGCCGGGAATCGCCGAGACACCCGCCTTCACGGAGCTCGCGAGCCCCAGCGCGAAGTCCGGGTTGCGGACGAATTTCACGTCGAGTCCGTCCAACGCTTTCTCGACCAAATCAGCCTGATGACCGGTGACGACAATCACGCTCTTCGCTTTCGAGGCGAGCGCCTGTTCGGTGACGATCCGGACCAGCGGTTTGCCGCCGAGATCGGCCAGGAGCTTGTTGGGACCGCCCATCCGGGTCGAGCGACCCGCGGCGAGAATGACCGCCGTCACATGGCGGTTGCCGTCGGGCCCGCGGCCCTCACGCGGCTGCGGCCGCGTCACGATTTCCATCAACAGCCCGCCGACGCCCATGCCCGCGAGTTCGGCGCGGGTAACTTTCAGGCCGGCCAACAGCCGCATCAGCACCCAGTCGAAACCGTTTTCCACCGGCGAGCGCGCGCATCCGGGCGCGCCGAGCACCTGCACGCCGCCGGCATTGCCGATCAGGAGCAGATTGCCGGGATCGACCGGCATGCCGAAATGCTCGATGGCGCCGCCGATGCCCGAGATCGCCGCCGGAATCACGTCGCGCCGGTCGGCGATCGCGGAAGCGCCGAACACGATCACGAGCTCGGCGCCAAGACCGAGCAATTCCTTCATCGCAGCCTTGAGCGCCGTCTCGTCGTGCGGCACGCGACGCTCGGCCACGATCTTGGCGCCGGCGGGCGCCAGCCGATCGGCGGTGACCTTCAAGGTCTTGTCCACCACCTTCGGCGCAAGCCCCGGCAGCATGGTCGAGATCACGCCGACGCGCTTGATGGTGTAAGGCGCGATCCGTAGCGCGCCGCCCTTTGCCGCCTCAGCCGCAGCGTCGCGCAGCTTCGCCTCGACCCCGAACGGGATGAGCTTCACGGTCGCGACCATTTCGCCTTCGACCACGGGTTTGAAGGCCGAAAGCGTGGCGAAGGTGATGGCTTCGTCGACGCCGTTGATGCGGTCGACCGCGGCGCGGTCCACCACCAGCACGCCGGCTCGCGCCGCAAACAGATTGGCGCGTCCGGTGAACGCGCGCTCGACGTTGATGCCGTCACCGGCCACCGCCTGCGCGATGCTGGCGGCGGCGACGTCCTCGGAGACGTCACCCTCCTCAAGCCGCACCACAACGATTTCCTTGACGCCGGCGCGTATCAACGCGGCGACCTCGGCCGGGCCAACGGTCGTGCCCTTCTTGAGCACCAGGGAACCCTGGCGCAGGGTATGAACGGTGACGCCGCCGATCGCGTCCGCCGGACTGGCAGGGCCGAATTTCATGCCGCAGCTTCTTTTTCTTTGGGCAACCGCAACTGCGCGGTGATCTCCGCCATGATCGCCACCGCGATCTCAGACGGCGAAACCGCGCCGATCGAAAGGCCGATCGGCGCGTGGATGCGGCCGATGTCGCTTTCTTTCGCGCCTTGCGCCTTCAAGCGCTCCGCCCGTTTGGCATGAGTCTTTCGCGAACCAAGCGCGCCGATATAGAAGCAGTCGCGCGCGAAGGCGTGCAGCAGCGCCGGATCGTCGATCTTGGGATCGTGCGTCACCGCCACGAAAGCGGTGTAGTGATCGATATTGAGCGGCGGCAGTGCCACGTCGGGCCATTCGGCGATCAGCGGCACATCGGGAAACCGCTCGGGGCTGGCGAATGCGGTGCGCGGGTCCACCACCGTCACATCATAGTCCAGCGAGCGCGCCAGCGGCGCGAGCGCCTGGCTGATATGGACGGCGCCGACAATCACCATGCGCGCGGTCGGCGCATAGACATTGAGAAAGAGCTTCTTGCCGCCGGCCTCGATCGTGCCGCTTTTGCCCATGCGAAGCTGCTTGGACAGTTCGGGGCCAAGCGGATCGGCGGCGAAATCCCTGGCCTTCACCAGCCGCTGTTGGCCATTGGTCGTATCGGTCACGACAATCGCCGGCCGCCGCGCGGCACGCTCGATATTCAGCTCCTGGAGCGTCTGAAGCTTCACGGTTATCCGACCCTTTCGACGAATACGCGGATCGTGCCGCCGCAGGACAGACCGACATTCCAGGCAGTCTCGTCGGCGACGCCGAATTCGAGCATTTTGGGCTGGCCGCTGGCGATCACGTCCATGGCCTCGGTGACGACGGCGCCCTCGACGCATCCGCCGGAGACCGAGCCGAGAAACGTCCCGTCATCGTTGATGACAAGGCTCGATCCGGCCGGCCGAGGCGCCGACCCCCAGGTCTCGACCACGGTGGCAAGGGCGACGCCGTGGCCCGCCTTCTGCCAGTCCTCAGCCGCTTTGAGAATGTCTTCGTCGCGATTGAGCATGTGTGAGCCTCTTTAAGCGTTCAAGCTGCGGATCTGATCAGGCTGCGGTGATGCGGGGCAGGCGCCGCGGACAATGCCTCGATCAGCCCCTTGATGGAACTCAAATTATGCACCGGGCGGAATTCGTCAACGTGCGGCAGCATCATTTTGATGCCCTGCGCCTTGGCCTCGAAGCCGCCATAGCGCAACAGCGGATTGAGCCAGATCAGGCGGCGGCAGGAGCGGTGCAGCCGGTCCATCTCAAACGCCAGTTTGGCGTCGGCCTCGCGTTCCAGCCCGTCGGAGATCAGGAGCACTATGGCGCCCTGCCCGAGCACCCGGCGGCCCCAGAGCTTGTTGAAGGTGTGCAGCGAGGTCGCAATCCGGGTGCCGCCGGCCCAATCCTCCACCGACGACGAACAGCTCGCCAGCGCCTCGTCGGGGTCGCGCGCCCGCAGGCTGCGCGTCACATTGGTGAGCCGGGTGCCGAACAGGAACACCGACACGCGTTTGCGCGCATCGGTGATGGCGTGCAGGAAATGCAGGAACAGCCGGGTATATTCGCTCATCGAACCCGATATATCGAGCAGCGCCACAATCGGCGCCGGCTTGTCGATCCGCCCCAGCCGACGGATGTCGACGATTTCGCCACCGGTACGCAGACTGCCGCGCAAGGTGCGGCGCATGTCGAGCCGCAGGCCCCGCGCATCCGGCCGGTAACGACGGGTGCGCAATTCCGCCTGCGGCAATTTCATTTCGGCGATGGCGCGCGTGACCTCCGCGATCTCGGCCGCGGTCATCTGCGCGAAATCCTTCTTCTGCAGAATCTCCTTGTCGGAGACGGCGAGCCTGAGCTCCTGCTCTTGCGCCTGCGGCACTTCGGTCATCTGCGCCTGCGACAGCGCCTCCTGGACGCGGCGCGAGGCCGGCGGCGGTTTCTTCCTGGCGTGCTCGGGCAGCGGCACCGAATCCAGCATATGTTTCCATTCTTCGGCGGCACGGAAGAACAGGTCGAAGGCCTGCGCGAAGATCAACGCGTGCTCGTGGCGCTTGACGAAGATCGCCTCCAGCGTCGTGAACACATCGGCGCGATTGCCGATCTCGATCACCTGTAGCGCGTTCATGGCATCGATCACCGCGCCGGGACCGACGGGAATTCCGGCGGTGCGCAACGCGCGGGCAAAGCCGATGATGTTGTCGGCCATCTGACCGGTCGGGGGCGCAAGTTGATTGATGGCCATCGGATAACCCATTCCAGTCGTTCCGGGGCATGCCGCCCGAACTCGGGTTTACCCAAGTTCGGTACTATCATTGTCCAGGTCGGCAGAAGCCGACTTGGATGGGCATGAACCCGGAATCTCGCGCCGTAACTTCTGGATTCCGGGTTCGCTCGTTTCACGAGCGCCCCGGAATGACGCATAGCGTCAGTTCTCGCTCGTCGCCTCTCTCAGAACCTTCTGCAAACCCTCGCCCTGCATGCGCGCAATGTCATCCTGGTATTTCAGGAGCGCACCGAGGGTGTCGCCCACCACGTCTGGCGTCAGCGTGCGGGCGTCGAGTTCGGTGAGCGCGGTGGCCCAGTCGATGGTCTCGGCGACACCAGGCGATTTGTAGAAATCCTGGTCGCGCAGCGCCTGCACGAAGCGCACGACTTGCTGCGACAATTTTGCGGAGATTCCGGGCACGCGCGATTTCACGATCGCAAGCTCCCGTTCGGCGGAGGGATAATCCACCCAATGATAAAGACAGCGCCGCTTCAGCGCGTCGTGGACTTCACGGGTGCGGTTCGAGGTGATGACCACGATCGGCGGCTGCGGCGCTTTCACGGTGCCGAGTTCGGGAATCGTGACCTGGAAATCGCTGAGAATTTCCAGCAAATACGCCTCGAACGCCTCATCGGCGCGATCGAGTTCGTCGATCAGAAGCACAGGGGCGCCAGCGATATCCGGCTCCAGCGCCTGCAGGAGCGGCCGCTTGATCAGATAGCGCTCGGCGAAAATATCGCTGGAAAGCTGTTCGCGATCGGTATCGCCGGCCGCTTCCGCAAGCCGGATCGCGATCATCTGCGCCGCGCTGTTCCACTCATAGACCGCGGAAGCAACATCGAGGCCTTCATAGCATTGCAGCCGGATCAGCTTTCGCCCCAACGCCGCCGACAGGACCTTGGCGATCTCGGTCTTGCCGACGCCGGCCTCGCCTTCGAGAAACAACGGCCGGCCCATGCGCAGGGACAGATAGGTCACGGTCGCCAGCGACCGCTCGGCGAAATAGCCGCGCGAGGACAATAGCTCCAGCATGGCATCGACGGACTTTGGCAGCGCCGATGCAGTCATGGGAGAGCCAGCCTTGATGGATCGGGAATTGCCAATGTCACGACTTGGCAGTCGCGGCTTCGAGGGCGCGCCGCGCCAGCACCGCGATCAGATGCGCGCGATACTCGGCGCTGCCATGCAGGTCGCTGTTCAGGCCGGCCGCCGGCACCGTCAGGCCATCGAGCGCCTTCGCCGAAAAGCGCTTCTTCAACGCCTCTTCGAAGGAAGTGACGCGGAACACGCCCTCGGAGCCGGCCCCGGTAACGGCGACGCGGACATCCGACGGCCGCTTGGCGACGAACACGCCGACCAGCGCATAGCGCGAGGCCTGGTTGCGGAACTTGACGTAAGCCGCCTTCTTCGGCAGCGGGAACATCACCCTGGTGATGATCTCGTCACTCTCCAGCGCGGTGGTGAACAGCCCCTGAAAGAATTCTTCCGCCTTGAGGCGGCGCTTGTTGGTGACGATGGTCGCGCCCAGCGCGAGGCATGCGGCGGGGTAGTCGGCGGTCGGATCGTTGTTGGCGAGCGAGCCGCCGATGGTGCCGCGGTGACGCACGGCGGGGTCGCCGATCAGGCCGGCGAGATGGGCGAGCGCCGGGATCGCCTCGCCGACGATGGCGGAAGTTGCAACCGCGTTATGGGTTGCGGTGGCGCCGATGACGAGCGAGCGGCCCTTCATCTCGATGCCGTCGAGCCCCTGGATATGGGAGAGGTCGACCAGGTGCGGAGGGCTCGCGAGCCGCTGCTTCATGACCGGCAGCAAGGTGTGGCCGCCGGCGATTACCTTGGCGTCTTCATTCTTGACCAGCAAATTAGCGGCCTGCCGCACGGTTGCCGGACGATGATATTTGAATTCGTACATCGGGTATTCCTTGGGGTATTCCTGATCGCCGTGCGTGGCGGGCTCTACGCGAGATCGGACTTCGCCATCGCCTTGGCGCCGGCCGCGATCGATACAACAATGTTCTGGTAGCCGGTGCAGCGGCAGAGATTGCCTTCGAGCTCCTCGCGGATGGTGTGGTCCGATAGATCGTGGCCCTTGCGGTGGACGATATCGACCGCGGTCATGATCATGCCGGGCGTGCAGAAGCCGCATTGCAGACCATGATGTTCGCGGAAAGCCTCCTGCATCGGATGCAGCGGCGCGCCGTCGGCGGCAAGCCCTTCGATCGTCCTGACTTCATGCCCGTCGGCCATGACCGCAAGCGTCGTGCAGGATTTGACTGCCTTGCCGTCGAGATGCACCACGCAGGCGCCGCATTGCGAGGTATCGCAGCCGACATGGGTGCCGGTCAGGCGCAGATTCTCCCGCAGGTACTGCACCAGAAGGGTACGGGGGTCGACATTGGCGTTCACGGGATTGCCGTTCACGATCAGGGAGATTTTGGCCATTCAACACTCTCTTCGCCGCCGCGTTGCACGGCAGCACCGTCATTTAAAGTCGTTTCCGAGCCATAATATGGGCCATCCCGGCAATGAGCAACATCATCACGACATGGCCTCATACTTAGTCGAGGCCAGCCTTTTCAGGAGACTAGCCCTTCTGGATTAGCCTTCCTGGCAGCCTAGCCTTGCACCGCCTTGGCGAAGTTCGCGAAAAACTCATCGGCCAGTTTCTTGGCCGCACCGTTGATCAGGCGCTGGCCGAGCTGGGCCAGCTTGCCGCCTATCTGCGCCTCGACGTCATAGGTCAAGAGTGTGCCGCCGTCCTTTTCGGCGAGCGCCACGGTTGCGCCGCCCTTCGCAAAGCCGGCCACCCCGCCCTCGCCTTCGCCCGTGATCTTGTAGCCATTCGGCGGGTCGAGATCGCTCAGCGTCACCCGGCCCTTGAAGCGGGCCGAAACCGGGCCGACCTTCATCTTGGCCACCGCGTGGAAACCGTTGTCCTCGGTTCGCTCCAGTTCCTCGCATCCGGGAATACAGGTCTTGAGCACCTCCGGGTCGTTCAACTTGGCCCAGACCGCCTCGCGCGGCGCCGCAAGCTGGACTTCCCCGTTCATCGTCATGGCCATGTGCACCTCCCGCCAGCTCCGGTTTTACCCCACCAAGTAAAGCACCAAAGCCTCAAAAGGAAGGGGATCGAAAGGCTTGGAGCGATGCATATTCGCAGGCACGGCAGACCTGCATTCGCGGTTGGGGATTGGCAGAGGCCGGCGGGGATGGTTAGGTCGCGCCCAACATGAGTACGCAGCTCTCACCCCAGCTCGCACCGATGCTGTCGAGCGCCGGCATGCGTACTTCAAACAAGAAATTTGGAGAAAATTCCAATGCCGATGATCGACGCCGACGGTTGCCTGCTCAACGTATCCGTCGAGGGCCGCGACGGCGGTCCAACGCTGATGCTGTCGAATTCGCTGGGCTCGACCATGCAGATGTGGGAGCCGCAGATGAAGGCGCTCACGCAAATCTTCCGCGTGATCCGCTATGACCGGCGCGGCCATGGCAAATCCAGCGTGCCGCCCGGACCATATTCCATGGAACGTTTCGGCCGCGACGTGCTCGCGATCCTCGATGATCTCAACATCGAGAAGGTGCACTGGTGCGGGCTTTCGATGGGCGGGATGGTCGGACAGTGGTTGGGGGCCAATGCGCCGGAGCGATTTGGCAAGCTCGTTCTCGCCAACACCGCCTGCTATTACCCCGATCCGACCAACTGGCTCAACCGTATCAAGGGCGTGAAGGAAGGCGGCATCGCCGCGATTGCCGATACGGTGATCGCGGCATGGTTGACGGCAGATTTCCGCGAGCGCGAACCGCAGATCACGGCGAACCTGAAAACCATGTTGATTGCGACCCCGGTGCCGGGCTATGTCGCCTGCTGCGAGGCGCTGAGCACGCTCGATCAGCGCGCGCTGCTGCCCAAGATAAAGAGCCCGACGCTGGTGATCGCCGGGCGTCACGACACCTCGACGCCGGTCGCTGCGGCAGAGTTCATTCGCAGCCAGATCCCGGGGGCCTCGCTAACGATCCTCGACGCCGCGCATATTTCCAATGTCGAGCAGCCGCATGCCTTCACCGACGCCGTGGTCGGTTTCCTGACCCAACGCTGATCCGAGGAAAGCCTTGGACGTCAGCGATGAGAGGGGAGCTGGGTCTGCTGAAGGGATAGATCGAGTGTTGCCGCTTTGGTGGCGGTCTGGGTCTGAGCGGGGCTCTCGAACAGCATGACCACCCCGGTGCCGAGCATCATCAAGAGCTCGGTGGCATGTAGCCGAAGGGCCTCGGCCTCGCCGACCTTCGACGCCAGGACCATGCTGGCAAAGCTGATCACGCTGCCGATGGTTAGCGCAATCGCCAAGGCCTCGTCGCACCCGCCGGTCTTGCGGATCGAGGCGCGCGCGGCGAAAAACACGAAGATCGCGAAAAATGCGACGACGGTAAGCCTGCCCAGGGCGAGCAGCCAGGCGAAGCGCACGGCGGTCATCGTGGCCATCTGCAGATGGTCACTCATGAACAGTGCCACCGATATGGTCGGACGCTCAAACAGACCTTGAACCGGCGAGACGATGATCCGATAGGCGATGATGGCCCATGTCGGAATGAAGTAGGCCGCCAGCAGCACGCCGTTGAAAGAACTGATCCGCCAGTTTGTGGACATGTCGCTTCCCGTTTGTCCGCAGGGCTGGTTTTGGGGCTGCGGCTTCTCGGCAAGGACGTAACGCGCTTAAACTGCGACGGGCAATTTAAACCCTTTATTTACCTTAATGTTGGAGCGCCACCCTACTCGAAGGCGACGATTTCGACCCAGTTCGCACCCTTGCCTGTCGGGTAGCGTCCGATCGGCTTTAACGCGCCGGTCTCGGCGTCGATCGCGTAGGAAGAAATCATGTCCGACTGCTCGCCGGAAACGACTACGAAGCGGCCGGTCGGGTCAATATTGAAACCGCGGGGCTGCTTCTCGGTCGGCGTGCTTCCGAGATAGGTCAGCTTTCCGCTCGCGGTGTCGACGCGGAAGGCGCCGAGTGTGCTCGATGTCCGCTCCGCGGCGTAGAGAAGTCGGCCGTTTGGCGTAAGGTGAAGATCCGACGCCCAGATATCGTTATCGGTGTTCCTGGGGGCTTGGTTTGCGCCGGGCGTCCCGACGGCTCCACGCGGCACACCGGGGACGAGCTTGGTGTCCGGCGGCAACACAGACACGGAGTCGAGCTCCTTGAGCGTCCCGGCGTTCGGATCGAGCGACAGCGTGGTGACCATGCCGGTCAGCTCGTTGAGTAGATAGACGAAGCGGTTGTCGGGCGAAACAATCAGGTGACGCGGCCCCGTACCTTGCTTGAGCTGCAGGACCGGCGGTGTGTTCGCAGAGAGCCGTCCGCTCCTTTCGTCGAAGAGGAACTGGAACACCTGGTCGGTGCCAAGGTGCGGCACGAACACAAAGCGGTTCGTGTTGTCAGTGCGGATGGAATGCGCATTGCGCCCCGTCGGTATCACCTGGAGCGGCTCGCCGACCCGGCCGTCCGCCCCGACCGGATTCACCCCCACTTGGTTAGCGCCGTAGGAAGCGCCGAGGAGAAAGCGACCGCTACGATCAAGCGCGATGTACGGGTAGCTCTCTGCGAGCGTTCCGGTGCCGACGAGGTTGAGTATGCCTGAGCTCTTGTCGATGCTGTAGCTGTACGCTTGGAACGGCTTGGAGCGCACGGCGGCGGTGAGGAAGCGCTTATCCGGACTTACCGCCATCGGCATTACGAGCTTTGCCGCCTTGAAGCGCTGTCCCGGCTGCAGCGAGCCGTCGGCTTGCAGCGTGTACATCCCGATATCGCCGTCCTCGGCGTTGCTGACGTAGACAAACGTACCCGCGAGAACGGGCGCGCTCGAGGCGAGGGACAGAAGCGCCGCAATGATGGTCGCTATTGGGGCATAGCGGACTCTGGTAAGTCGTCTAGTCGGCAGATCTACGGGTTCACGGCCTAAAGCGGTTGCGGCCAATACGCCCCGGCGGGTCACATTCATCGGCTTCCTCCTGATGTCACGCGGTCGTTACGCCGATGAATGTACGAAATCATTCAACGGCGTTGCCGCTTGGGGGGAACCGTAGTTGAGGTTCCACAGGAGGTCCAGATGATCCGCAAGAGCAACCGCCCACATCACCCAAAGGAAAGTCCCGCCTTCCGGCGGGACTTTCTTCACTCAATCATCCGACGGGCTTTGTGCGACTTAAGGAGTTAGCGGCCGCCCTTGCCGCCTTGCTGATTGGGGTTCTGGCCCTGACGGCTCGGATCTTGCTGCTGCTGTCCGGGTTTCTGGCCGCCGCCCTGCTGCTGGCCGGGCTTCTGGCCCGGGTTCTGGTTCTGCTGGCCCGGATTCTGGTTCGGATTGGACATCGGGATCTCCCCTTGTTGAATGTCGCAAGAGACAACCGGGGAACCGGAAGTTGGTTGCGCGGGAACTTCGGCTCCAGCTCACCTTGCCGCGATCTGCCGCCACACCCGCCTAGCGGAACCCGAAAGTCGAAAACTACCTCTGTACAAGCCCTTAGACCCGCTTCTTGTACTGTTGCCGCACCGGGGTTCCAACTGTTAGTAAATGAAACGACACGCGTCCGGCTGCCAGGGCCTCCGCCAGTGTCACAACCAGAAGCGGGCATTTTCACTACGGCAAACCGGATTCCATCTTGCCGGAAAATGCGCCAAACAGCAGTACCGCATGGACTATTTCGCCCAGCAACTGATCAACGGCATTGTGCTCGGCTCGATCTACGGCCTGATCGCCATCGGCTACACCATGGTCTATGGCATCGTCGGCATGATCAATTTTGCCCATGGCGATATCTTCATGATCGGCGGCTTCATTGCGCTGATCACGTTCCTGATCCTGGTCTCGATCGGCCTGACCGCGGTGCCGGTGATCCTGCTGATCGTGCTTCTGGTGTCGATGGCGATCACCGCGCTCTACGGTTGGACGGTGGAGCGGATTGCCTACCGGCCGCTACGGCACTCCTTTCGTCTGGCGCCGATGCTGTCGGCGATCGGTATGTCTTTCGTGCTGATCAATTATTCGCAGATCACCCAAGGCGCCCGCGTCAAGCCGGTGCCGCCGATCATCACCGGCGGCTACAGCCTGTTCAACAGCGACGGCTTCGTGGTGAGACTGTCCAATGTTCAGATCGTCGTCGTCATTGCCACGATTGTCCTGCTTGCCATCTTCACCTGGCTGGTGTCACGAACGCGGTTGGGACGCGACATGCGCGCCTGCGAACAGGACCAGACCATGGCGGCGCTGCTCGGCGTCGACGTCGACCGCACCATCTCCATGACGTTCTTGATCGGAGCCGCGCTGGCCGCCGTCGCCGGCATGATGTACCTGCTGTATTACGGCCTGGTGGATTTCTTCATGGGCTTTGTCGCAGGCATCAAGGCATTCACCGCGGCCGTCCTCGGCGGCATCGGCTCGTTGCCGGGCGCGATGCTCGGCGGCCTCCTGATCGGCCTGATCGAGACGATGTGGTCGGCCTATTTCTCGGTGGAATACAAGGACGTCGCGGCGTTCTCGATCCTGATCGTGGTGCTGATCTTCCTTCCGACCGGCCTGCTTGGCCGGCCCGAAGTTGAAAAAGTTTGACGGGCCGGCGCGTGACAACACCCACGCCCGAACTGACGCAAGCCTCGCGCGCTTCCGGCGTCGCCTTCATCTTCAAGAAAGCCCTGATCAGTGCCTTCGTCGCTCTGGTGCTTTTCTCGCTGATGATCGGCATCCGCACCGAAGCGGGTCCAACCGGCGAGTTGATTTACTGGACGAGGTTCGACGATCTCGCAACCATGGTCGCCATCGTGTTTGGCGGCAGCATCGTCGTCGAATTGCTGCGGCAATGGTGGGGGCCAATCGCGACCGTCGCCATCGTGCCGCCCTCCGTGCAAACCGCCTTCGGTGTCGCACGGCGGGCGATCCCGCCGCTGCTCTTGATCTGCACCGTCCTGGTGCCGGTGATTTTCTACGACCAGCGTTACGTCATCGATACCGGCATCCAAGTGCTGACCTACGTGATGCTGGGATGGGGACTGAACGTCGTGGTCGGCCTCGCCGGCCTCCTCGATCTCGGCTACGTCGCATTTTACGCGGTGGGTGCCTATTCCTACGCGCTGCTTTCAACCAATTTCGGGCTGACGTTCTGGATCTGCCTGCCGCTTGCGGGAATACTCGCCGCGTTGTGGGGCGTGCTGCTTGGATTTCCGGTGCTGCGGCTGCGCGGGGATTATCTTGCGATCGTGACGCTGGCTTTCGGCGAGATCATTCGTCTCGTCATCATCAACTGGCAAAGCCTCACCGGCGGCCCGAATGGAGTGTCCGGCATTCCGCGGCCGTCGTTCTTCGGAATTCCTCTGACACCGGGCGACGACGGCCTTGCGGCGAAGCTCGGCATCGAATTCTCGCCGACCCAACGCATCGTGTTCCTGTTCTACCTGATCCTGGCGCTCGCGCTGCTCACCAACTGGGTGACGATCCGGCTGCGCCGCCTGCCGATCGGCCGTGCCTGGGAAGCGCTGCGCGAGGACGAAGTCGCCTGCCGCGCGCTCGGCATCAATACCACCACGACCAAACTCACCGCGTTTGCCACCGGCGCGATGTTCGGCGGCTTTGCCGGCGCGTTCTTCGCCACGCGGCAGGGCTTCATCAGTCCGGAATCCTTCACCTTCCAGGAATCGGCGCTGGTGCTGGCGATCGTCGTGCTCGGCGGCATGGGTTCGCAGCTCGGCGTGGCGCTTGCCGCGCTCACCTTGATTGGCGGGTTCGAGCTTTTCCGCGGCTTCGACCAATACCGCATGCTGGTATTCGGCATGGCGATGGTGCTCTTGATGATCTGGCGGCCGCGCGGATTGATCGGTCATCGCGCGCCAACCGTGTTCCTGAAGCACAGCCAGGCCATCTCCTCCGAGCTCGCGAGGGAAGGCCGGGGATGAGTGGCGATCGTATCCTCAACGTCGCTCGTTTGATGATGCGCTTCGGCGGCGTTGTCGCCGTCAACGATTTGTCGTTCGAGGCCGAACGGCGCAAGATCACCGCGCTGATCGGCCCGAACGGCGCCGGCAAGACCACCGTCTTCAATTGCATCACCGGATTCTACAAGCCGACCTCGGGCGCGATCCGCCTGAGCCATGATGACGGCCGCAACATCCAGCTCGAACGGCTGAACGATTTCAGGATTTCGAAATACGCCAAGGTCGCGCGCACCTTCCAGAACATCCGGCTGTTTCCCGGCATGACCGCGCTCGAGAACCTGATGGTCGCGCAGCACAACGCGCTGATGCTTGCCTCCGGCCTCACCTTTCTCGGGCTGATCGGCGCGCCGTCCTGGCACGCGGCCGAAAAGCACGCGATCGATCAGGCCAAGCGCTGGCTCGACCGCATCGACCTTTTGGAGCGCGCCGACGACGCCGCCGGCAATTTGCCCTACGGCGATCAGCGCCGGCTCGAAATCGCGCGTGCCATGTGCACCGAACCCGCGCTTCTCTGCCTCGACGAACCCGCCGCCGGGCTGAACGCGCGCGAGAGCGCCGCACTCAGCGAGCTCCTGCTCTCGATCCGCGACGACCAGGGCACTTCAATCCTTCTGATCGAGCACGACATGTCGGTGGTGATGGAAATTTCCGACCACATCGTCGTGATGGATTACGGCGTCAAGATTGCCGAAGGCGCGCCGAAGGACGTGCGCGACGATCCCAAGGTGATCGCGGCCTATCTCGGCGTGGAAGACGACGAGGTTGCCGCCGTCGAGTCGGAGTTGGGGCTGTGACAGGGTCTCGATACGTTCCCCGGATGCTGCGCAACGCGCCGCCCTTGCGGCGTGGTGCGCTGCTGATCCGGG
>Ga0209517_10002555_pt1 | contig 25411 bp, 26 predicted proteins | sample PeaSoiMetSII2010_FD_187695 | JGI IMG/M metagenome (GOLD analysis project Ga0209517, IMG submission 187695) | Peat soil microbial communities from Weissenstadt, Germany - SII-2010 (SPAdes) (version 2) | ecosystem: Environmental > Terrestrial > Soil > Wetlands > Peat | place: Germany... | reverse complement strand
TAGATCTCCTCAAGAATTTATGGCTGGTAGAATTTTGAACGCAGTACTTTTTCCCTTTACTGAAGGTGTAGGTGAAGGTGGTTCTCTTTTTAAAGAAAAAGATGAACTCTCGCGAATTTTTACCGAACAACAAATACCAAAAGATAAGGAATTGATATGCTATTGTGCACTAGGTCACAGAGCTGCAAATGTATTTACTCAATTACGAATGGCTGGATATGATAACGTAAAGTTATACGATGGCTCTTTTGCGGATTGGGTTGGAAGAAGACTTCCTCTCGGATGATTTTTTCTTTAACTTACTTCCACAAATGGGACAATTTGAGATCTTTTCAAAGATCTTACTGCAAGCAGGGCAAATGTACACACTATCTAATACCTTGGATATTCCCTTGCTCATTATTGGAATAACTTTCAAATTCAAATGTTTAGCAACATTTGATACTGTATAGTCATCTGTTACCAATTCACCATTTAACTGCACACACAATGCAAGTACTGATACATCTTCCTTTGATAACTCAGACAAGTCACCTGTATTCTTTGCTTTCTCTAAAACGAAATTAGTATTTTCTTGCTCTGGTTCTATAATTTTTAGTCTGTCTAAATCAATGAGAGCTTGTACGGCATCATGACTTTTCTTAATATGTTTTATTTCTTCAAAAACTAGAGGAGTTGTAAAACTCTGTTCTTGTGAAGAAAATGGTATTCCGGCATAAAATGATGTGGCATCTAAAACTCTAGAAGCCAAGCTTACTCATCTGTCTAAGACCTTGTTTCTTTAGTCTTACAAACACAGCTTGTTTTTTGTATTTTTTAATTGTTATCACTTCGTCAAATCTTGCGGTTTTGATAACCTGTGCGTCCATGATGATACTTGAATCATGATTACTTATGATCTCAACTTTTTCATCAGGTACTACAATTGATGGCAATTTGTTAACAGGGGCAACCGGTGTTATGATGAGTACATTTAGACTCTCGTGAAGTATCGGTCCTCCAAGAGAATAGGAATGACCTGTGGAACCACTTGGGGTTGCTACGATTACACCATCCATTTTTTGTGTTACTGTATCGCTTTGAAATTTAATTTCAAATAATGACGTCTTTGTCAAATTCACTCTGTTGATGTAGATCTCATTTAATGCTGGTGGAAAATCTTGTCCTCCACAAGAGGCAACCACTCTAATTCTTCTATCAAAAAAAACCTTGTCTGAAATAATTTGGTCAATGGCCGTATCAATCTGAGGTAATGTTATTTCTGACAATATGCCTCTGTTTCCTCCGACATTTATTGCAAGATTTGGAACCTCATTTTCCAAATATCTGAAAGTTCGAAGCGTAGTTCCATCTCCCCCTAAGGTAATTGTCAAATCTAGTTTTGTTGTCTTGAGATCTTCTAAATCATTGACTTTTTTTGCACCGTCAACTTCTGCTGGAGAAACAATGTATACCTTAATTTTTTTTGCAAGTAGTTTCTTGGCTACTTTCTTTACCGCGTCCTCTGATTCTTTTGAACCAACTTTACTTACTATAGCTACATTATGAAGTTCCAATTAATACTACTATTCTAATTTCACTTAAAAATCATCTGATAAGTATAAAATATTAAGAACCCTTTGAGTTCATTATAATACAGATAGAAATGAATTATTCACACCAAGTTTTAGTTGATACCGAAACAGTTGCAAATAACCTTAACAACAAATCGTTCAAAGTCATAGAAGTTGATTATGATCCTGAAAATGCCTATAGGCAAGGCCACTTACAAGGAGCCAGTCTAATCTGGTGGAAGCGAGACATTAATGATCCTGTAACACGTGACATCATAAACAAATCTCAATTTGAAGATCTTTTATCAAGAAATGGATTAACTGCACAATCTGAAGTTATTTTATATGGCGACTTTAACAATTGGTTTGCGGCTTTTGTATTTTGGATATTCAAGTATTATGGACATGAAAAAGTACAGATGATGAACGGTGGAAGGAAAAAATGGGAAATTGAAAATAGATCTTACACAAAAGATGAACCACAAATTCCAAAAACTAATTATGTTGCACAACCGCCAAATGAAGGACTACGTGCATATCTATTTGATGTAAGACGGGCTCTTGATAAGAGTGATACAGTTCTAGTCGATGTACGTTCTCCAAAAGAATTTTCTGGAGAGGTAACTGCTCCTGCCGAATATCCGATGGAGCATGCTCAGAGAGGAGGACATATTCCGAATGCAAATAATATTCCTTGGGCAAGTGCCGTAAATGATACTGATGGTACCTTCAAGTCAGTTGAAGAACTTAAAAAAATTTATGAAACAAAAGGTGTGACGCCTGATAAAGATGTCATATGTTATTGCAGAATCGGAGAAAGATCTTCGCATACTTGGTTTGTACTGAAATATCTACTAGGATATCCTCAAGTTAGAAATTATGATGGTTCTTGGACTGAATGGGGTAATATGATTGGAAATCCAATCGAAAAATAACGAAACAGCTAAAGAACAGCCGATTCTAAAAAAAGGTATATTCTATGCCATTCTTGATGGTGTATCTGATATTATAATGGAGGATAAGACTAAACGTGGTCTTACAGTACAAGAAAGATCAATTGACGAGAAATATGGTGTAAATTCTGATAAAGGGATGATCTATGATATGGATGGAATAGGCCATAAGGTGGGAATTCGTTGGTACTTTCCAAAAGATAAGTATGGATTTGAAAAAGTACTTGAACATGCAACAGAGATGGAACAGAGATATCGTAAGATCCGAGAAGAAACTTGTCCTGATTATTAGGAAGCATTTTTAAACTCTTTTTCCATATACAAATCAGATGTCCCTCCTGCTAAAGGATAAGGTGTATACAGTTCAATCAGCTACATCAAAAAGGGGAGTATATCCTTTACACAGTTACAAACTCGGTCTTTATCGTCTCCCAATAAAACTAGAAGATACATATGAAATTGATTCTATAGTTAGTGGATTTAAGAAAGTTTTTGAAATGGATAAATTTGCTGACAGAGTTTATGCAACGTATCGTTGGAAGGAAGAAAATTTACCAGATCCAGATGATAGTGGATACAAGGAAATTAATCTTGAAGTACAAATTGAGATAGTAACTGGAGAAGTTGTAGATATGATTTATCAAATCTATCCAGTTGAAAAATATGGAGATGGACTTTGGGTTAAAGATTATAGAAAGAAAGCTGATGCAAATGCAAAAATGGTCATTGATACAATTTTGAGAAATAGTGTACTTGCTGACAAAATGGTTGAGCATGGAGTAAAAATGAAACAATTAACACCAGAACGAGCATTAGAAGAATTAGAAGAGCTCACTCCACTAGCTCAGATTGTTCCAAATGCAAAACCAAAACCAAAACCTGCAGCTCCTCAGCCAGGACAACAAGTTGCACAAGACGAAGAGCCAGTTGCTAATGATGGAGCAAAACCAGGTCCAATAGATGTAGACTTTAAATCAAAGCTTAAAGTCGTTGAGACTTTCACTGCCACATCCAATCATAAGATAAAGATCTTTGGACAAAGAAGGGGCAATGAAATATTGGGAATCTGGGGAGAATTTGTATCAGTTGATTATGATATCTGTATAGGTGATGGTGCATGCATCGATGCATGTCCTGTGAAAGTTTATGAATGGGCTGAATTTGCAGGGCATCCAGCTTCTGATAAAAAACCTCTCATGGCACGAGAACCTGATTGCATATTTTGTTTAGCTTGTGAAAACGTCTGTCCTGTTCAAGCAATAAAAATATCCAAAAAAGGATAGAGAAACTTTAGCGGTACGGCTATAAAGACTGTAAAGTTGAAAAACTCCAAATGTTAACACATGCTCTTCCTAATACTCTAACACAGTTTCTTTGGAATGTTTTCATTGGAATTGCAATGATAATCACACTCTATACTTGCAACTTTTATTATTTAGTAGTAATTTCAAGGCATCAAAAAAAGAACGATTCTATTGAACTAAAAGAAATCCCAACCGTTACTCTTCAACTTCCAATATATAATGAAAAATATGTTGCTGCTAGATTGATAAACGCAGTATGCGCATTGGATTATCCGAAGGATAAACTCTGCATTCAAGTACTTGATGATTCAACTGATGAGACACAAGATCTACTTGGGAATCTAGTTTTAGACTATCAAAAGAAGGGATTTGATATACAACATATTCAAAGGTCAGATAGGAAAGGATACAAGGCAGGTGCACTTCGAAATGCAATGAAATCTGCAAAAGGTGATTTCATTGCTATTTTTGACGCTGATTTTATTCCACCAACATGGTTTCTAAAAAGAGCAATATCGTATTTCTGTAAACCAAATATTGGATTGGTTCAATGCAGATGGGGTCATGTCAATGAACAATATTCTCCACTCACAAAGGCACAAGCTCTAAGTCTTGACTTTCATTTCTTAATAGAACAAAAAGCAAAAAGCAATTCTCATCTCTTTATGAGTTTTAATGGTACTGCAGGTATTTGGAGAAGAAAGTGCATTGAAGATTCAGGTGGTTGGCATACTGCTACACTAGTTGAGGATTTAGATCTTAGTTATAGAGCTCAGATGAAAGGTTGGAAATGTATCTTTGTTCCTGATATTGTAGTAGAAGCAGAACTTCCAGTACAAATGAACTCTGCAAAAAGACAACAATTCAGATGGGCAAAAGGTTCTATCCAATGTGCCATCAAATTGCTTGGAGATGTTACAATTAAGAAAATACCTATTGATACAAAGATTCAGGCTTTTGTTCAACTTACAAGACATATTGTACATCCACTAGTACTTGCACAATTTTTAATTTTGCCTATACTGCTAGCTTCCAAAATAAATCTCTATGTGATAAGTGGATTACCGGTATTAACAATAATTGCATATCTGGCTATGGGACCTGTGGCGTATATCATGGTAATTCGAGGGATGTATGCAAAGAAGTGGAAATCAAAGGCACTTTCTTATTTGTATTTGATAATCTATTCTGCAGGCATGTCAGTTAACAACACTATAGCAGTCTTTGATGCATTTTTTGGAAAGAAAAATGAATTTTTACGTACTCCGAAATTTGGAATAATTAAAAATGATGATGATTGGAGAGACAAGGCATATGCTCTTCCCTTTACCAAAACTACACTTCTTGAGATATTCTTTGGAGTATATGGTATATTGGGTATGTTTATTGCAATATTTTCTAATAATCCTATATTTGTTCCAATATTGGGAATCCAGGTTATTGGATTTCTTTACATTGCATATCTTAGCATATCTCATTCAACATTTAAAAAAGGCAAATCAAGAAGTAGAGTCGAAACAAAGGCAGAAAAAATGGCAAATAATTACTATAAAATTGCATTGGCTGGTATACTTGGATTAATTGTAGTAGGTGTAGTCATGGCTTTTGAGGAATATAGTACTATCATATACCCTCTTGATCAGTCAAGAGGAATTTTATCTAGAATTCAAGCTACGTCTGATCCACAAGTAATTCACGATGATATACAAATGGTACAACAACTCCTACCAAAGTCTGGTAACCCTGTTTGGATATTTCCAACAGACGAAACCAATTTTGGATTGATGCAAAAAGACCTTACCACAATGTTATCCACACTTGATAAAATATCTACTACTTCACCTGATACCGCGGCATTTCATACAGGTATGATTAACATTCATTCTCAAGCTACAACAATAGTATTCAATTTACTTGATGCTACGCCATACATGTATGTCAGTGTTTCAAACATGTTATTTGGAAGCATATGGGTTGCAGTAATAATTGGAATATTTGCTCTTCTTAAGAAGAAAAAGGAAAGACTGGAATCTTTTGAAATGACAGACTGACCTAAGTGATATTTAATTCGCGTCTTATTTCATCTACCGCTCGTATTCCAAAAAGATCACGAACTTGTTCTATTCTGATTGCCTCTTTTACAATGTCTGAACCAAGTTCTGTGATCAAAAGTCTAAATACATCTGTAAATCTTATCTCCCATCTATCTGCACAATCCAAGATCTTTGATACGCTCCACTGTTTTACCTCTAGGGGCAGTGGCATCTTTGTTTCTACCTCAATAGAAATACGATCAAACAAATTTATCATGTCTTTGGTTTGACTTGCCATTTTTTCAATATCTTCTAATGTACCATATTTTGATTCAGAACGCATTCTGATATTTGATTGGAATTCTGATAAGCGGAGCAATCCCATGACTTCATGTGATGTATTCTGAGATGTCTTGTGAGTTACATGACTAATATTTTGTAATTGTTGTGAAATCTCATAAGTTTTCTTATTAAACTCAGATATGGATGATGAATTCCTGTTTAACAGTTCTGCAAAATCTGTTATTTTTTCATCTAGATCTTTACTCTTGCCAAGAATATTTACTTTGAAGTTGGTAAATTCAGAATTTATGTTCCTAATATCGTCACTGAGCACAGACAACGAATCTGTTTTCTTTATCATAGAATCAATCTCTATGCCAATATTTCTTATCTGGGAATTCAAGCTTGAAATTGAATCTGTTTTTGTAATGATTGTGCTTATTTCACCTTTTAGATTCGATATGCTATCCTCCAGTCCTGACATTTTTTCGGTTTTTGAGGAGATCTCTTTTGTATTCTGTCTTACCTCTTCAATTTCTTGATGTAAATTAGATAGTGATTCTGTCTTGGTTGACATTTTGTCCGTACTTTTTCTTAATTCTTCTATTTCTTTACTTAGATTGGATAGTGATTCTGTACCACTTGCTACACTTTTGATATCTTCACGTATTTTCTCAGTTTTTTCTGATACATGCATTATCATTTTGGTGTTATTTCTAATAGAATCCATGCTGTCCGCAACACTTTGCATTATCTTATTGGTGTCTGGCATGGATTCTTGTTTGTCCCGAATTTTTTCTACGTGATCCTGAAGTCTATTAATTTGATTGTTGATCTTGTCTATTATATTGGAATGTGCCTTAACTTGACTCATCCCAGAAAATAGACGTTGCGTATCTTCTTCTATTATGTTCATTTGTCTTGAATTTTTCTGAATCTGATCAAGTGCTGAATTTACTGATGATATCATATCCTTTAGAGAAATCAATATCTTCTGATTCTCTACAAATATTTTTGACATTGTCTTTACTTCAGTGGCTAAAGTTTTGGTAGCATCTGAGATTAAAGACATTTTCTTGATAACATCATGTGTAGGATCTTTAGATCTGGGTTTTGATTCTACTCGTTTTGATTTAGTCACTTCCAATTAGAATAATGACAACCGATAAAAAAGTTAGGTTTGATTTTGGATAGTATGAAAAAGGTTCTAGGTTTAGTTGTTTACTAACTCTGGATCATGAAGACTTTCATGGAAAGTCTTTGCTACTAAACCATTTACAGTTTCGAAGAACTGCTTTGGACAAAACTCACAATTTAACATGTATTACGGTACTATACGGTACTATTAATAACAGGGTAACTTTGCTATTACCTACTTTATTTTTCGAGTCTTAGAGACGCAGAATTTATGCAATATCGTAAACCTGTGGGATTTGGACCGTCTTCAAAGATATGACCAAGATGTGCCCCACAATTCTTACACAATGCTTCGACTCTTAACATTCCATAGCTTGTATCTTTCTCCATTTTTACATTATCTGAAATAGACTCCCAAAAGCTTGGCCATCCAGTTCCTGAGTCAAATTTTGTTTCTGAGCTAAATAGATCAGTTCCACAGCATAAGCACTTGTACATGCCTTTTTCTTTACAGTCGTGGTATATTCCTGTGAAAGGTGGTTCTGTTCCTTTCCTTCTACATACCTCGTATTGTTCAGAAGTAAGTTTATCCTTCCACGGGTCATTTGACGATTTCAATCTGTCTTTCATTACCTCTTTAAGATTTAATCTTTGTCGATTTCACATGTATCATATTTCTAAAGCAGTCAGATACCCCAGGTATAATTCATCATAAATCAGCATACCCAATCATCATTCTGCAACGTGTTCTATCTCATTATGCCTTATATTATGACCGATCTTTGCTTTGTAAATGATTTTTGCATGTGATAACGTTTGTCATGATGTATGAGGTAACAAATCTTCACCAAATTGTTACACCGTATCACATTGGATATTAAATAAAATTTTGTGGAGTTCTATCTATGATGGAGGAGATACTGGAAAAAATTGAATCTTCAGGGGTCACTGGAATAAAAAAAACTGACCTGAAAAAGACATTTGGAAAAGATTGTGAAGGTATGCTTGAAGAATTAAGAGAAAAAGACCAAATCTTTATTGAAAAAAAGGGGGTGGCATATTTCATCTGGACTAGAGAGAATTACATTCAACATATAACACAAAATGACCCTAAATTCAAATTAATGCTTAACATGTTTGTAGGTGTTAGCCAATCTCTTGCAAAAGTAAAAGCGCACGCAGAAACTCTAGAAGAAGAATTGGAAAAATATTCCACACACAAAAGCATCTCTAAAAATGATGATTTTGAGGGCGTGTTTAACAGTTCATTGAATGAATCCTCTACCTCCATAGGCTGGGTTCCATTTACTAAAATCAGAGAGAAAATTTGTGAAACTCAGAATCTCTCAAAGGACAAATTCTATCAAATGGCATCAAATTTGATTGAAAATCATAGAGATAGATATGAAATTTCTTCTGGGGGTCAAGAAGGAATTGTAATGCGTGGACTTGTTCACGGTTACGTGAGGAATATTTAATGTATCCTTATCATTTACAACAAAATCCATATCCTAGTAGTCCAACCCCGACAGAAAAAGATGCAAAAATACTTGGAGGTAGAAGACATAAAGAAGCAAAAGTTGCGGTGCTTGAATGTATAAAGGAACTAAATAGAAAAGTAGAAGGTAGATCTGCCGAAAATGGAGATTTTCGAGTAATTAATGTTGTCCAAGATGTGGGTTCTGGGAAAACACATTTGGCTTTACATGTTAAGAGTCTCAAAGGACGATACAATGCTGAATGCTCATATGTTGATTTATCTACGATTTCACCAAAAACTATTCCTGGAATTTATGATGCAATACTCAAGGGATTTGACAATGAATTTTTTGTACAATTAAGAACAAAATTCTTGAATTATCTAAGAGAAAATGCAGAACAAGGTGATAATTCTGCCAAAAAGGCACTTGACTATACTTTTGTAAATAAGCTCACTGGAATGACAATAAAAGAAAAAACTGAGGACATAATCACTGGAAAACAATTTATCTCTGTAGAAAATCTGACCAAGTTTCTAATTCACAAATTTGAATATCATGAATCTATTTTAATTAGAAATGTGATTTCTAATTCTTTTGACGAAGTTAAAAACTTGGAAACACTAATTGGAATGCTGTCATCTATATCTCGTTTGACTCATAGATTTTTAGAAAAAATTCTTGTCTTTGAAATAGACGAACTTGATGGAAATAAAGATTCGACTGAATTCATCAAGGGTGTGATAAATGCACATCTTCCCGCTTCTATATTATTACTGATATCTACCCCATCAGGTTATTTGGAGATACAAAATACCAACCCATCTGTATTTGATAGACTAGAAAAAGCAAATTACAAAATAGATCTAGCCGGATCAAACTCTAAAGATGAACTTGCTGAAATTGTGACAGAGTACATAAAACATTGTGATAAAGATGGTAAATTTGGAACAGAAGATCAACACGAACTAGAGGAGAAAATCCAAGTACTTTATGACGAATTTACAGAGTTTAGAAATGTACGTTCTGTTATCAATATCCTGTATCAAGCAATGGAGAAAGCAATGCAATCAAATTCTAAAAAAATTGATGAAAATGTGATTGATGAAGCAATAAGGCAATCATATCCAGGACTTAGAGTGAGAGGTAGTATAATGAATATCCCGATATCTGATTTCTTGACAATAAGAAGAAATGACATCGATAATGAAAAGGAAATTAAAAAGGCAGTCAAAAGTCTAACCATTTTTGCTCAGGAAATGGGTACAATACAAAAACTAGAAAAACAAAACTTACTTCTTGATGCGGTATATCAAGATAATTTTGGATCAAAGGTGGGATTGGCCATAATTGCTAATGAATTAGGTATTCCTGATCTTGATCAAATATCTGATATATCAAAATCGGCAATAGTTGACAAGCTAATCATACTAACAAACAAAAAGATTCAAACTCCCTATAACGCTACAGTTGTAAACATTGACAAGTCTAAGATGGTAGATCTGATATATTTCAATAACAAGTACGGTGGCAAGAAAATCTCTGAAGAAGACAATGAAAGAATAGGGATCTTAGCAAAAACTCTAAGCATCATTTGACGCGTTTTACTGAGTATCTTTTTAAAAAGTCCTTTTACATTTCTTTTATGGCTAATGAAGAACTAGAGAAATTTCTCTCAGAAAGACACAAAGATGTAACTCTATTTGATTTTGAAGGAAAAAATGTACCTTGTATTGTTCTGGATGACAAGAAATTTGATCATATAATGAAGACTATCGCTGGAAAACCAGTTTCTGTTGAGACAAATCTCAATATACTCCAAGATGGACTTGGTCATGTTTTTGTTAAAGTAACATTACAATTTTCACAAGGAGATATCGAAGAAAAATTTTTAATATATGCAAATGAAAATGTAGATTTCTTTGAAGCATTGGCAGAAACTACAATGCTTGCGCTCTCTTCTCCTAATTCGCAATATGGAGGCTCTAATGTATTTATGATACAGCTACCAAAACCTGAAAGAGCTCAAAATGCATTAGACATAATCAGAAAAGGTTTACATAAGTAAATGCGGTTGCCGGGATTTGGACCCGGGTCGCAGAATTGGCAATCCCGCATAATAACCAAGCTATACTACAACCGCTTAACCGATTTAGAAATTATTAGTCTATTAAAGGGTACTGTTTAGAATATCATTTTTTAACATGATGTTGTAAAGATATGTTATGGATAAACAACTCGAAGTGAAATTAAATCAAAAAATAAATGAGGTTGCAGACAAATCAGATGAAATTTTCAAAATTATAAAATCACTGGATGAATTGAAGACTCACTCTGACTCATTTGGTTATGGAATAATAATAGGTAGATTGTACAACTCATTTTATTATCAATGTAGGAGAATTCTAAAACGTAATCCTACAAGTGATGAGTTTAATGAATTCCTTGATGTTCTAAGTAAGAAACAAAAAGAAATTCTTAACTCTTTAAAATTAAGCTGAGACTGGTTTTAACGGAATTACTTTGAGCATTGGAGTACATGGTAGTTTTACAGCTGCTCCATGTAGTGCTTTTTTTGCTGCTTCCAGATGCTCTTTTTTCACATGTGCTTCCATTATCACTTGTCCTATTTCTATGCGTGCTGCTAAGCTTACAGCTTTACCAAATGCTCCCCGCATTCCTTCTGACAATCTGTCTGCACCTGCGGTTGCAATCATTTTATTCTCTCTTAACAAAATGTGTGGATATACTCTTAATGTAGAATAGTACCCTGTTTCTCCAGTAACTGTTTCAATTGCCTTGTTTGCGGATAATCTGGCAGATTCAATTGCCATGTGTCTTATCTGCATCTTTTGGCTAGAACAAAGCTGTACACAATAATCATAATCTCCATCTTTTTTTCCTCCATAGAATTTCGCAATTTTTATCTGAGGTTTACCCTTGATGTACTTCTTCCTTGTATATGGTTGACCATTTCCAACGCGGTAATTTGCTCCGTGCATGATAACACTTTTTTTGTTTAAAGCCCTATATTTTAACCGTGAGATCATATCTATGCTTCCTAGGTATTATTAGAGTTGAAAAAACTCAAATTCTTGTTGTTGTATGTCTTGATTACCGGGGAATCATATCCTTTTTTGTTTATTTTAGAAAAGATTTCTCTTTAGAACAACAAGATCTATTATATTGATAATAGTTCATTGGATTTCAATGTCTGAGTTAGAGTCTAGAGTAGAAGGAGTTTTAGTAAAAGATCACGTTCTTGTATCTGACAAGTATATGCAACATGTCTTAGAGCTCAAAGGATTTGGGGAGATAATGAAAAAGAAATTTTTCCTCAAACCATTTGAATCTCTATACTTACTTTATGTTGATAAACTCAAGCTCTTCAGAGGAACTCATCAGATGGATTTCGATACTTTGATGGCAGAATGTATAAAACTTGATCCTGATTCTTTCACAAAATTTCTGATATATAGAGATCTTAGAACTAGAGGGTATATTCCAAAAGATGGATTTGGATTTGGGTCAGATTTTCGGGTTTATGAAAGAGGACAATTTGGAGAAAAAGGTGCAAAATATGTCGTATTTGGATTAACTGAAGGTAAGAGAGAGAAAATTGGATTGCTTCAAAAACAAATAGAAGACATTACTACAATGGGCAAGGAACCGGTGCTTGCAGTAATTGAAAGAAGAGGAGAGGTAATTTATTACAAAGTGTCTAAAATTCAATTCTATCAAAATAAAGATCAACCTGGATTTTCAAATATAGAATCTTAAATACGATAAAACTATTTTTTACGTGTGGAGTTTAGGGAGATTTATTGTTTTAATTGTAAAAAAAGTTTAGGCCGGTATAACGAAAAATATTTTTCAGAACAAAAAATAAATGAGATAATAAAAATGAATCATGCCTCACACATTTATGAAGGACACGAAATTGTAGTGAAAAGAGTCACTGCCTGACTACCAGTTTGTACGTGATTAAGCTGAGGTTAATTGTTATTTCTTGTGATTTATACGTAATTGTTTTATATCCATGTCGGGTCCTCAAATTATTGAAGACTAGTTTATTTTTACTTGGATCTGTTCTTTTATTGGGATTTACACAATCAGCTCTTGCAACTGATGGCGGCATCACAGTAACTCAACCTATAATGGTAGACCCGTTTGGGCATGCAATTTCTAGTTTTCAAGTTGGCCAAGAGATCAATGTTCAATCCACAGTTACAAACCATGATACCTCTAATCAAAAATATGCATATATGCTACAGGTACTAGGCAGTAATGGCGAAACAGAATATTTTGGAAGTAATTCTGCATCTTTGGAACCAACCCAATCCTTTAATGCATCACAAATGTGGATTCCAACGAACAGTGGACAATATAATATTCAAGTATTTGTCTGGGATAGCTTGTCATCTGCTATTCCATTAACTGGTGTACTTAGTACAACAATCACAGTAACTTGATCAAATCTTGGATTATACCATGCTGCTAATTTTGAATTTAAATCTTGAGTAGAAATTAATAGGATAAATTCTTCTCATCACTTAATTATTATCAAATTTTTGTATTTTCATGCCCGATGAATCCTGTAGATCTTGTGGAGGAGAATTAGTTAGCCATACCATGTGTTCTGATTGTAGGAAGGCAACTCAGAAGATATGTAGAGTTTGTAATCATACTACTCTACTACAATCCCATCTATACTGTATGAAAAATCCACCATCCGACCCAAAGCCGATACTTGTTCAAGCGACTCAGGATATCTCATCAAAGACTCGGAAGCGATCATTACATTTCTCATTTCTTGCCATAGGTGTAGTTGCTGGGTTTCTTATTCTGGGACTAGTTACTACCTCTTACGCTGGAATTTCTCAAGGGATTTCAGATGAAGCTCAGGCCACAAATTCAAATAATATTACTGTAAATACTATTGATACTTTTCCAACTCAATATGGAAAATCATACAATAACTGTCTTGCTTATGGGAGTGGTGAATCTATCACTGTGACCTGCCCTACAGATAATGGACCTGTGCACACGGCAGTATTGAATATGCCAAAAGATGTGAAAAAAGATTTTTCAGATTCAGTATTTTCTATTCAAGGAATTTCAATTACTGGTAATTCTGATGGTTCTGTGACGTTACAATATCATCTTAAAAAATATGTAACAAACTCTTTTGGAATTTAGTTAGAATATTTTGAATCTAAACTGTAGAATTTTTTAATAAAAATATATGAAAAGATGCTCCCGCCGGGATTTGAACCCGGGATCACTGCCTTGAGAGGGCAGTATGCTTAGCCGGACTACACCACAGGAGCTTAGCTAAGCCATAAAGAATAGCAATTTAAAGGAACGTTTTGCCTTTGAATGGATTTGTAAATTTTAACAGCTTTGATACTTTATAGCAAAATCTTAGACTGGTTCTTTATGGATGTAAAACATATTCCTACTCTGCTTTCAATATCTGACTTCCCTGTTGGATTGGGAGGTTGTAGAAGTAATGCAACTCATTTCCAATGTTGTGAGTATAACATAACTGTGATGGATGAACAATCTGGAGAATCAGTTCACCGTATTGAAAATGATTTTGTCAAGATACATCATTGTTCTCTTAATGATACTACTAGTAGTACCTTACACCAACTCCAGGATTTAACTATCATAAATGATGATCAGTGGAAGCTCAGAATGTTATTGTCAAAAATTAACGAAAAGAAAGAACAAATTGCAACTTCTCATGCTAGAAGCTGTCTTGTTGATGCAGGGATTCTTGCTAACAAAGCAAGAGATTCTGTAAAAATTAATGATCCTTTTGCAGGAGCGTGGATAAAATGTGCATCGTATTCTTTGGCAGATGCTATTTTTTGTCTTAATATGAAGAGACCAAGTCCAACTCATATGCTTGAGGTTATGAGAAACATGAAGAAGGATAAAGTAAACCAAAAGTTTTCTATAATACATCAAATTCTTGGTATTGAAAGATCATCAACATCACTTCTCTCAAGGATGGTCAAATCAACTGTTGGATTTTCTAACATGGTGGAAAATAATGGAAATTCTGATATTATCACAAAAAAATATGAATATCTTGTAGATAATTCACTTCTTTCAGATTGTTACTTTTATCTAGGATATGTAAACCGAACCAATCTACTTAGAGTTAAAAATCAGATTCATAAAAATCCTGAATTTATTCATGTGTTAAAAATAGGACTTGATATGGGACATGATCTTGTGGAAATTGCTAATCAGGCCGCAATTTTGCTCCAGTCCACAAACGAAATACTGGGGGATCTGAAAAATCAGCCGTAAGGCAGCGAATACTATTGGAGATTTTTCGATAACTTTTAAAACCCTGTATGAGATCTCCACAGTATGACCGATGCAGCATGTGGATGCGAATCATCCAAAGAAAATAATGCAGAATGTGATTGTGAAATGCAAGGCTCATGTCTTTGTGAAGCTAAATGTACTTGCAAAGCATCAGTTTGCAAAGAGCACGTATCTTCATTCTAATAGGTTTTAGTAACCTTTTTTTCTTTTATTTTTTAAAATGCCTTAACTTTACTTTTCGTTTTCATCTTTGAAGCCCCATGTTTTGACTAGTTCCTTTTGAAACTTGTCTACTTGTTTCTCATTAAGAGCATCTCCGCAATTTTTATGTGTTGGAACTACAATCATTCCATCAAGCTTAAAGTCAACTTCATACATGTGGACTTTTTCACATTCGCACATATTCGGAATAATATGGTTCCACTATATTTGCTTATTTGAAAGATTTAACTAGAACATTTTTTCTATACCAAATGTATGCGAAAGCATGTAATATTTGCTATTTTCACATTTTTGTTAATCATGCCTGTTGCTTTCCAATCTGTACAAGCTACAAAATCTACTGATTCATGGTATCCTGGAAAGGGACTCAAACAAGGTGATTATTTTAGTTATAATGTATGCTTTACTGACTGGCATAACTGTGCTCCCCTTCAGATGAGTTTTTGGGTTAAAAATCAGACAAGTGATGGAAGTGGTTGGAATTTAGTATTTCTAACAGTTGATGGCGCGATTGTACAAGAAGGAATCATGACAATAGGAAACATAACTCCTGATCCAGAAACTTTTGATCCTAACATTTCAGATTATACTGCAGTTTATAGAAGTACAGTCTCATGGTTAGATGCTTTTGCAACCAATGATTCACCAAAAACTTTTGATGTTCCAGCATGGGGACGTACAGGTTCTGTTGGTGGACAATCAGTTGGTCCTCTAAACCATGAAACAATTACAGAACCAGCTGGAACATTTGATACCTGGGTTGTAGGATGGCACAAAGGAAATGCCGATAACAAAATTTGGATTGATTCATCGCTTCCGTTTCCTGTAAAGGCTAATGTCTATGTAGATGTAAACACAGGAACACCTCCTCCAGATTATACTTTAGACTTGTTACAAAATGGAAATAGTCAAACAGAACCTAGTTTCTTACAAGTGTCTTCTACTACAACTGCTGGAGTAAATGCAGGTTGTGAAGCGCCAAATATGCTACAAGATTCCGTTCACGCCACTGCTACAACAGATTCAAACTCGATGATTATCGAATATAGGTATAGTCCATCTAATCCTCATAACGGTTGTCCGATAGAGATGAGATTGTCTTTTGAGCAGGTCTATGACCAAACACAAAAAGTCAGTAATATACAATATGATATATTCACAGTGGATAATAACGGAGTGAAACTATCTTCTCTTGCACAAACTCTGGGAAGGTCGTCTCTATTTGCTCCAGTTGGAGATGATGATAACACATTTGTCTTGAACGGAAGTACACCATTATCACATATTCTAATAGCAGCTCTTGGAACCGGAGCTCAAGGTTCTACTCCAAATGTCAGTTCTGCAGGTAATGTACAATTTGATATCAATACACAAACATCATTTGGTTCGTCACCTGTAAGTATGGGAACAACGTCTTCTATGACTAATTCTTCTATGACTATGACTAATGGTACTTCAATGAATAATTCTACTATGACCAATAGCACTGTAAATAATACCATTCCAGAATTTCCATTGAGCTCTCTGATGATAATGGCAATTGTAGTTGGATTGACAATTCTATTTGTTAGAATGCATCCAAATCTATCTAATATTAGACTATAAGAAAATCAATTGATACAACATGCCTAACATAAGAATAATAGCTATTTTTGCTGTAATTATTATAGTGGCAGCTGCAGGACTTGCATGGCCATTTCTTTCTAATGTAAAACCTATTTTCTTGGTACCTATACAAGCAAGTCAGTGGCACATGGGCAAAGGTTCTGAATATAATCCTGAAATGATTTATCAGGTTTCTTTTAACAACACAAATTTATCAACTGATCTAAAATTTCTTCCAATCCAAGGAGGAAATCAATCGTTGTTAGTTATGATAAGTCCAAGTGACGGCAGTAAGAAAATAAATCAGACTGTACCGATAGAACTAGTTTATGATTTTGTGGATGTCTCTTCTGATACCAAACCATATTTTGATGTTCTTGATCAAACCATATTTTCAATGAGAGATTATGCAACAGACGACAAATATCTAGCAAAAGATGCTGAATGGGGTGACCTCTACATTGGTGCAAATCATGTGACACTCAAAGTAACTGATTCTGGAAAAATGTCATTTGGATTTGGTTCTGCAAATGCGTATCTTTTGTCATACCGAATTGGAGCACACATAAACAAAATATGGATAGTTGATAATTTACCAATACCTGTAAAATCTGAAATTTATGATCCGGATGGAAATCTTCAATACACTTTCGAATTAGTTTCATTAAAGGCGCCTTCTACGCCAGGTTTAACTCCGTAACAATTTTCAAGTAACCAATCACAGAAATTTCTAATCTCATCATTGATCTTGCCCCACAAGTGTAGAGATGCAGGTAATATGTCTAATCTGTAATTATCATTTATCACTCTAACTCCTTCCTTTCCCTCGTACATGTATGCATCTTGTATATTTGCACTACCTAAAATTTCAGATGCTTTTGATTTTATCAACTCTCTTGCAATGGGAAATGCTCTACTATCTCTTTCAAATACAAATCCAATATTTTCTGTCCCATATGCCTCATAATCATCAATCTTTCCCCTTTCAGGGAAATTAAGCGAGACTTTGATATTGTATTTTTTTCCAATGTTGGTTGCAATCTCGTTGATAGTAGTAAATGCAAGACCCGGACTCTTTTTTAAGAGAAATATAATCTGTGGATTGTTTGATTTTAGCTCCTTTTGAAGTCTATATGATATTTGGGAAAAACTCATAATTGTAATAAAAAATTTTCTCATATATGCATTAGGTTTCACTTAATTACAAGATATTTTGAGACAACTCATGCTTCCATTGGATAAGGATGGTGTGCCATATGATGAGGGTTCTGAAAGAGCCTCAAGCGTTGAAGATTACAAGGTAACATGCATGCAATTTATCACAGACATATGTGGTGATTACATTGCATGGGTTGATTATTACAAACTACCTAAAGATGAAGACAAGAAAAGACGCGCACAAATACACGCAATAGTGGAACGAACAAATGAATGGATAGCAAAGATTGCAACTACCATAAAAGGAGTGGATATTGTCATGAATGACGGAATACAAAAAATGGCAGAAAATACTGCAGGATATCCATTCCAAGTAGGAGTCTTTGTTAATAATATGTCAGGTTATGCACTTGCAAAACCTGGAATAATAGACATAACTGTAAAAGCAATTGGAAGAGAAGGGTATAAGGTAAAACTAGGATGGCATCAAAAGGATAAAAGATTCTTGATAAGTTCTACAAGTCCTGTTGTCATTGATGAATCAAACATTTCTGATGAGGACTTTGATCTTTTAGATCTACACTTGAAAGTGGATGCTCGTAAATGTCAACCAAGAGATGTTATTTCTTTTACAGTTGTTGTAAATGAAACAAGGGATGGTCAAGAACACGAACGACGTGGCATGACTACAATTATTCATATGGGTTAACCTGTAAAACTATTCTTACTTCCTCGGATCGTTTATCCGCATATTTCATCTGTGATATTTTTTTACATAATTCTTGATCATTGACCAATGATGCTGTTCCTAAAATGAATTTTCCTTGGTATTCTATTTTGACATTGGGATTGTAAAGCGCATTTTTTAACCAGTCACTATTTGGATTTCTTCGGGAAAAATAGAACTTTCCCTTGTAAAATACTGCTCTAATCTCAACTGGGTGCTCTTTACCTGACTTTCTACCCGCGGTGATTAGTATTGCCTTGAAGGTTCCCTCTTGAATTTCCACGAAATATCTCTTGTTTTAAAGAATTTAACCGATTAGATTGAAAACCCTGATACCTCCTTCAATAAACTGACTCTACAAGTCGAATGCATGGCTACAAGAATCGAACTCGACCGAAAGCAAATCTCTGCAGATGAATTTAAAGGAAAAAAAGTCATTGATAGAGAAGGAATCGAATATGGTAAAGTAAAACACATCCATATCAATTCTGACACACTAGAAGTTGTGGGAATAACCGTACACAAGGGACTGCACAAAGATCACTTTCTATCACGTGACTACATAGATAGATTCACTGAAGAATCAGTACTGTTATCATCTGCTCCGATAAGAATTGACTCTCAAGTGGTTGACATTGACGGGCGTAAGATTGGAAAAATCAAAAGGCTCCACATGAACACTGAAACCAACGAGTTAGAATCTATCGAGGTATCTGACGGTCTTATTGGCTCGAGAATCTTTCGCACTTCAGAAATCTGGGGTGTTGGTGAAAAGGTAATTCTCAGACAAACAAAAGACGAGTACAAAGCTCCATAAATCTTTTTTATCTTTTTTATTTTACGGTAACCTGAGTGTTGATTGTATCTGTTAATGGACTTGATATGAGATATCCATTAAGTAGAACTGTCTGCAAACTATATGTTCCAGATTCTTTTGGTATCCATGATTGAGCAACAGTGAATTGCTGATTTGGACCAATATCTGCTGAAAGACCTTCCCGTGCTTCGACTTCGTTGTTTTGATTAATAACTGATACTAGATACGTAAATCGTTTAGCTCCATCTGAATGATTTGAGATCGTTGATGAAAAAATAATAACCTCTCCTACATGTATATCTGATTTCTGATTACCACTGGCATCTACTGTAATGGGGGCCTCAAAGTTATGTCACTTGATGATGCATATGCATTTTCGACTGCTGTAATTGCTAAAATTCCAATCAACAAGATATCCAGTCTTAGCACAAGGATTAGTTTTTAAGTTCGAATTATAAAAAATTTACTCATTTTTGTTCAGACGTCGAAATCTTTAATTTTCCTAATAGCAATTTATAATAGATTAATTTTCTGTTCTACGTTGTACGCTGTAGAGACTGACAAACTTTCTAAAGTTTATTCTAGTGGTCTCAAAGCAGTTGATGAAATTTCAATCAAGCTAGAAAATGGAGAGATCTTTGGTTTCTTGGGACCTAATGGTGCAGGTAAGAGTACAACTATTATGATTCTAACTACCTTGTTAAAACCAACCTCGGGCAAAGCATTTGTTGCAGGATTTGATGTTACCACTCAGGCAAAGAATGTTCGACAAAATATTGGATATGTACAACAGGATTCTACTGTAGATGAATATCTTACGGGTAGAGAAAACCTAGAGTTACAAGCAAGACTCAATCACATCCCAAAAGATATCCGAACAAAGAGAATAGATGAAATACTTGAGATAATCGAATTAGCTGATAGGCAAAATGAGGCAGCCGTAACATACTCTGGAGGAATGAGAAAAAGGCTTGACATTGGAGGAGGGTTGCTGAACATGCCTAAAGTTTTATTCCTAGACGAACCAACTCTTGGTCTTGATATCCAGACTAGATACAAAATCTGGGAATATATAAAAAAAATTCATGATGAATTTAGAATGTCCATTTTTCTTACTACTCACTATATGGAAGAAGCTGATAAACTCTGTAATAATATCTCAATAATTGATAATGGAAAAATCAAAATAACTGGTTCTCCCAAGGAATTGAAAAGTTCTTTAGGTAACGAAATAGTTATTTTTGAAATTGACTCCGAAACAAAACTAGAGGAATTAGTTTCAGAAATACGAAAAACTCCCACAGTAAAAGATGTATCAGCAAATGGACTTGTAGTGACAGTCTTTACAACTAGTGGGGATCAGCTTACTCCTCAAATTTTTCAACAAGCAAATGATCTTAAAGTTAAGATAGAAACCATTTCTCTTACCAAACCCACTCTTGATGACGTATTTTTATCCCACACTGGTCGAGAGCTACGAGAAGATGAAGGCAAGTATGATAGAAAAAAAATGCGTGAAAGATTACGGAGACTTAGAGTGTCATGACGATGTTCTCAGATACTTATACTATTTTCTGGAGAGAGATGAAAAGATACAAGAAATCACGAAGTGGAATACTGATACGACTCATTCAACCTGCAATATGGATTATAGTTATGGGAAACACATTTGCAAGTACTAGACCATTAATTCAGTCTGTAGGTTTTCACGGTTCTTACATAGAATTTATGGCACCAGGTGTGATAATGCTTACTGCAATATTCACAAGTATTTTTGGTGGAGTCAACACTTTATGGGATAGAAGATATGGTTTTATGAATAAAGCTCTTGTTTCTCCAATCTCTAGATCATCTATTGCATTGGGTAAAATGCTTGCAATATCATTGATCTCTGCACTACAATCAAGTTTGATTTTAGGAATTGCACTTGCATTAGGAGTTCATATGTCAAACCTGCTTATGGTGTTTCCAATATTGTTGACTGTAATTGCATTCTCACTTGGCTTCTCTGGGATATCTGTTATTGTGGCTGCCACATCTAAATCGCAAGAAACTTTTTGGGGACTCATCAACTTTTTGGGCATGCCTCTGTTCATGCTAAGTCCGGCACTCTTTCCTTTAGAACTCTTGCCATCTTGGCTTGCATTTGTTGCAAGACTCAATCCTGTGACCTATTCTGTATTGTTGATTAGACAGATGATGACTGGAACTGCTCAAATATTGTCTGTAGCAATTGAAATATCGGTAATATGCGGATTTGTTGTAATTATGGTCGCCATTGCAAGCTATGTATTCACAAGAGAAGTCAACAAGCCGTTCTAAGTTACCAGAATTGACCAAAATTGTAACAATTGCTAACTAAGGAGATCTTTTTAGTTTCTTACAATCTGGTATGTGTTGAAGATTTACCCAGTATTGATTGGGGCTATAGTACTTGTACTGTCAAGTATGTTTGTTGGTTATTCTTGGGCTACTCCTAGTCCTCCTTCTTTCTCTACACAATGGGGTTCATACGGACTCGCGACCAATGGTCAATTTGCATTTCCGCAAGGAGTAGCTATTGATCCTTCAGGTAATGTCTATGTCACTGATCTTGGAAATACTAGAGTAGAAAAATTTGATTCCAACGGAAATTTTCTTTCTGCTTTTGGAGGAAAGGGTAGTGGTAATGGTCAATTTCATTCTCCTATAGGAATTGCAATTGCTAATGGATTCATCTATGTTGTTGATAACAATAATGATAATGTACAAAAATTTGATCTCACTGGCAAATTCATAACATCCTGGGGAGAAAAAGGAACTAACAATGGTACACTTTTACTTCCAAAAGGAATAGCTGTTGATCTAACTGGAGATGTATATGTTGCAGATACAGGAAATAACAGGATTGAAAAATTTGATAGTAATGGAAACTTTTTACAAAATATTGGGCAGAGTGGACTTGGTGACGGTCAATTTCTTTCTCCAACTGATGTTGCTGCAGATTCACAAGGAAGCATCTATGTAACTGATTCAGGAGGAAACAAAATAGAAAAATTTACTGAGGATGGTGTATTCTTAAATACTTTTAGCGTTTCAACAGGAGCTAATCTGCAGCATCCATTTGGCATATCAGTAGACAAGTCCGGAAATATCTTTGTGGCAGACAGTGGAAATAATAGAATTGTAGAGCTAGATACTACTGGAACTCCTGTTACAACTTGGGGTAGTCAAGGTACGGGTGATGACTTTTTTGATACTCCTCTAGGCACTGCTGTAGACTCGAATGGAAATGTATTCGTTGTAGATTCTAACAATAATAGAATTGAAAAATTTACTCAAGCACCACCTGTAACTGTAACCCCGCCACAAACAACCGCTCCTACACCTCAAGTCACAGTCGGCCAAAATACGACTCAGACTAATGCAACTAAAAACATGTTTCCTAATGATCATACTCCTCCCTCTATTACTGTTCCTTCCGACATCACCATTGAAGCAACTGGAATTTTAACACCAGTATCAATTGGTCAGGCTGCTGCAACAGATGCTAGTGGTATATCATCTCTTACTAGTAATGCGCCACCGAAATTCCCACTAGGCATCACAATGGTGACATGGACCGCAATAGATGGTGCTGGAAATGCGGCAAAAGCGGTTCAGAAAATCACAGTCCAAGATACTACACCGCCAGTATTGACAGCACCTCCACCTGTGACAGTTGAAGCAACATCTCCTGACAATAATGCTATCAATCTTGGGTTGCCATCTGTCAACGATGCAGTTGGTGTAGAATCTGTTACAAATGATGCTCCACCGTATTTTTCAGTTGGAAAGACTACGGTAACTTGGAAGGCAATAGATACATCTGGAAATGTTGCAACTGCAACACAAATTGTGACAGTACAAGATACCACTCCACCTGTAATTCATGCCCCCCCTGATATAACACAAGAAGCAACTAGCCCAACTGCTAATATGGTAAATCTTGGAAATGCAACAGTTACTGATAATGGGATTATAAAATCAGTTGCAAATAATGCTCCATCTGTATTTCCCCTAGGCAAGACCATGCTAACTTGGATTGCAACTGATCAATCTGGAAATTCTGCAACTGCAACACAAGTTGTAAATATTGTGGATACTACTCCACCAAAAATTACTCCGCCATCTACAGTTACATTTGAGGCTACCTCACTCAATCAAAATATTGTTTCACTAGGAAATGCAACATCTACTGATAATGGGATTGTAAAATCAGTTACAAATAATGCTACGCAATTTTTTGCGCTAGGTAAGACTGTTATCTTGTGGACTGCAACTGACGCATCAGGAAATACTGCAAATGCAACCCAGATAATAGATGTAATTCATACAACTCCTCCAAAACTTACAGTTCCATCTAACATAACATTTGAAGCTACTTCATTAAATGATAACACAATACCAATAGGCAATGCAACTGCAACTGACATCCAACCAGTTACCATTGCCAACAACGCAACAAAGACATTCCCACTAGGAAAGAGTACAATACTATGGACTGCCAAGGATGTATCTGGTAACACATCTAATGCCACTCAAGTAATTGATGTAGTTGATACTACTCCGCCAAAGATAACCGCGCCTTCTGAAGTTAATATGGTGGCAAAATTCATTTCTAATAATGTTGTACCAATAGGTAATGCAACTGCCACTGATAATGTCAAGTTGATCTCACTTACCAACAACGCATCAGAGACATTCTCACTAGGTAAGACCACTGTACTATGGATGGCAACTGACGAATCAGGCAACAAGGCAAATGCAACCCAGATAGTTGATGTGGAAAATACAACTCCTCCAAAACTTACAGTTCCATCTAACATAACATTTGAAGCTACTTCATTAAATGATAACACAATACCAATAGGCAATGCAACTGCAACTGACATCCAACCAGTTACCATTGCCAACAACGCAACAAAGACATTCCCACTAGGAAAGAGTACAATACTATGGACTGCCAAGGATGTATCTGGTAACACATCTAATGCCACTCAAGTAATTGATGTAGTTAATACCACTCCTCCACATATTCCACAACCTGTAAGAATAACAGTGGAAGCAACATCTCTGAACGATAATACTGTGCAATTAATCAATCCAACCGTAGTTGATCTCCAACCAGTTACCTTTACCAACAACGCATCAAAGACATTCCCATTGGGAAAAACTACTGTACTATGGGTAGCAACTGACGAATCAGGCAACAAGGCAAATGCTACTCAGGATGTGATTGTGAAAGATACTACTCCGCCTAAAATTACTGCTCCGGCAGATGTTGAAGTACAAGCATCATCTCTTGCTGATAATACAGTTTCATTAGGTAATGCAACAATTTCTGATAATGTTAAAGTAGTATCGCTTTCCAACAACGCTTCAAAGATATTTTCACTAGGTAATACTACAATACTATGGGTAGCAACTGACGAATCAGGTAACAAGGCAAATGCAACCCAGATAGTTGATGTAGAAAACACAACTCCTCCAAAACTTACAATTCCATCTAACATAACATTTGAGGCAACTTCGCTTAACAATAATACCTTACCAATAGGTACTGCCAATGCTACTGACATTCAACCAGTTACAATTACAAACAATGCTCCAAAGGAATTCCTGTTAGGAAAGAATATTGTACTATGGGTAGCAACTGACGCATCAGGAAATACTGCAAATGCAACCCAGATAATAGATGTAATTCATACAACTCCTCCAAAACTTACAGTTCCATCTAACATAACATTTGAAGCTACTTCATTAAATGATAACACAA